>Ga0208872_1000023_pt1 | contig 157984 bp, 98 predicted proteins | sample CryBogCBH12Aug08_FD_185508 | JGI IMG/M metagenome (GOLD analysis project Ga0208872, IMG submission 185508) | Freshwater microbial communities from Crystal Bog, Wisconsin, USA - CBH12Aug08 (SPAdes) | ecosystem: Environmental > Aquatic > Freshwater > Lake | place: Crystal Bog, Wisconsin, USA...
CGGCCGGTGCGGCCGCTGACAAAGAGGATGTCACCCTGCGCGTTGACGAGCACGGCGGCGGGCGCGTGGTTTTGCAGGAGCCACTGCTCGGCCAGTTCCTGAAGGTTCACCGGCGACAGCGCGGATTTTTTTACGGGTTCGGCCATAGGTTTGGAGGATGACACAAAGGTGGAGGGGAAATCAACCGGCACGGAATGCGGCACGATTTCCTGCCGGCGGAAGAGGCGGGATTTCCCCTTCACCGGCGCAAACAGGTGGGAGAAACTGCCGACGCTCTCCGCGCTCCCGAGCATCAGGACGCCGGCGGGATTCAGGCTGTAATGGAACAGCGGCAACAGCCGCTTCTGCAGCTCCGGGGTGAAATAGATGAGCAGATTGCGGCAGCTCAAAATGTCCAGCTTGGTGAACGGCGGATCCATGATGAGGTTTTGCGGCGCAAAGATCACCAGCTCACGAATCTCCTTGGCCACGCGGTAGCCGTGCTCCTCCTTGTGGAAAAAACGGTTCAGCCGCTCCGGCGATACATCGACCGAGATGTTCATCGGAAAGAAACCCGCCTGGGCTTTCTCCACCGCGTCTTGGTCGAGGTCGGTGGCAAAAATCTGGAGGGTGAGGTTGCTGCGCGGCTTCAATTTCTCCAATGCCTCCTTGAAAACCATCCCCAGCGAATAGGCTTCCTCGCCGGTGGAACAGCCGGGCACCCACGCCCGCAGCGTCTGGCGCGGCTCGCGGCCGGCCAGCAGCGACGGCAACAGTTCATCCCGCAACATGTCCCACACGGCCGGATCGCGAAAAAAACTGGTCACACCGATGAGCAACTCTTTGAACAGAAGCTCCGCCTCCTGCGGATTTTCACGCAGATAATGGACATAGGTGCCGATTTTGGGAATCTGGTGCAGCCCCATGCGGCGCTCGATGCGCCGGTAAAGCGTATTGGGCTTATACAGCGAAAAGTCATGTCCCGTCCGGCTCCGGAGCAGAATGATGATTTTTTCCAAATGACTTTGCGTCCCGCCATCCAGCGCCGGGTCGCCGGGCGTGAAGATCGGCGAGTGGTGCAGATACTGGAGCAGTTTGCCCGGTAATTCCCCCGCCGCCACCACGATGTCTGCCAGCCCCGCATCAATGGCACTGCGCGGCATTCCGTCAAATTTTGCGGTGGCAGGGTCCTGCACCAGTGCCAACCCTGCCTGTTCCTTGATCGCCTTCAGCCCCATCATCCCGTCGCTGCCCATGCCTGAAAGAATCACGCCCACGCTGCTCTCCCGCTGGTCCGCCGCCAGGGAGCGGAAGAAAAAATCAATCGGCAGCCGCAGCCCGCGCGTCGCCGTCGGCTCCAACAGATGCAGCACACCATGCAATAGTGACATATCCTTGTTTGGCGGAATGACATAGACGCAGTCCGGCTTCACCGGCATGCGGTCGGTCACTTGGATTACTTTCATTGGCGTGCCGCGCTGAAGGAGTTCCGGCATGATGCACTCGTGTTCCGGATCAAGATGTTGAACGATGACAAAGGCCAGACCGCTTTTCTCCGGCACGGCTTTCAGAAATAGTTCCAACGCCTCCAGCCCGCCAGCGGAGGCGCCAAGGCCGACGATGGGGAAAACGGCTTTCGCGGCCGCGGTCGGTGCAAGTTTGGGATTGGGGCGGGCAACCGTCGGGGCGGGCTTCGGGACAGACGGCTTTGATTTCTTCATAATAATTTTACCGCGCAAGGGCTCAGTTGCAAAACAGAGGTGCGAATCCATGATTTATAAACCTAGATCCTGATTCTAACCAGTAAATAAACTGAAAACGTTTTTTAGTTTTTAGTTTTTAGTTTTTGGTTTCGAGAAAGTAAAAAGGCAAAAACTAAACGGGTTGAACAACGAAAACGCAAAGGCGCAAATGGCGTGAGGCGCGGGGTAGTGGATTGCTGGCTGCTGGTTGCTGAGAGGTGACGGATGGTCGCGCAAAGTCGATGAAGGAAAGATGTTTTTTACCACGAAACACACGAATTACACAAAATATCTGGAACCGTTAAACTATTCCGGCAGTATTCCGGCAGCTGCAAAAATGCGCAGGCGGCGTGAACTGCTGCCAAGCCCATTCAGCACCGCCTGCGCTTCGCGTATTCCAGCGGCAGGATAATGGGTGGGACAGAGGATGTCCACTGAAGCTATGCCTGCCGCCTAATTCAAATTGACGGAGAAAACGCCAGATGCAATGGCATTTCAACCAGCGATGGATTAAAACAAACTGGATACATCCGCCCTGATTACAGCCTGACGGCGGGTGGGGCCGGCTAAAATACCGGCGGCGAAACCACCGCTAAGGCCACATCACCGAGCTTAACCACGGCATAAAAACCTTTTTTCCCCATGCCAATGGGGCTTTTAATTCTAAAAATAGCGCGTTCAATGATTTAGCAAGGCCTATTCACTCTCCATCAGGATAATATGAAAGGGATAAATTCAGAGCTCAGTAAATGCACTTAGCTGGTTAATATATAAAGGTTCAATGAAATATAAAAAACAGGTTAAATTTTTGGTGGCCAGCCTGTTCGGCTTTTTCATCGGTTTTGTGTCAGTGGGCTCCTTTGGCGGCTTCATGGCCGGTCTTTTTGGCGGGGCCAGCTTCGCTTTAATGGGCTGCTGGCTGGTTGAATAGATTCATAGGGAACAAGTTTAGCTGGAACGATATATTTTTGCCACCGATGGGCAATGCAGTTTATAATTTTGAGTTTTAAGTTCGGAATTGTCAAACGAATGGCGCGACGGAAAAACTGTTTGCTAGATGAGGTTGCAAGCTGCTCGAGGCGCGGGGCGGTGGGTGCGGTTAATCTGGGAAAACTAATCTAGGCACTCTGGCCTTTCTTTAATGCTTAATTTTATGCGCTGATTGATTTTTGGTTGCGCGCAATGGCGTTTAATATACCAATCTGCCGCCTAAATATAATTATGCCCATCTCACTTCAGGTCAAATGGATTAAAACCGCCGAACAGCGCCCTCCGCACCAACGGATCACCCACATCGGAGGAAGATCAGGACAGATTGATTGGGAGCACGCGGTGCCTTTGGCCATCGAATATGTGATGAATCATATTTTTTATTACTACATCGCCATAGATGGGAGTCTGTTTGGCCTGGAGATTGGCCGCATGGCGAACGGGGATAAATACCTGCAATTGGCAGCGGGAAACGGGCTGGAGCCCTTGCTGTCGCTGCCCCTGAAAAGTAAAACGGTTTCAATCAATCCTGCCCACCCGGCTTACCCGCAGAACCCGGCGGGCGCAAGTCGCGCAAGCACCGCCTAAATCAAAATCCCCGATCGGAAGGATGGCTATGGTGGCCGATAAGTTTGAAAATGAACCCAGCAACCTTGTGAAACCGAAAATTTTGGTGGTGGATGACGAGCCGGATATCATCGAGCTCGTCGAGTTTAATTTGAAGCAGGCCGGTTACGCCGTCAGCACGGCGACCGACGGCACGGAGGCATTCAAGAAAGCGCGCACGCAACCGCCCAGCCTCATCATCCTGGACGTGATGCTGCCGGAGATAGACGGCTTTGAAATCTGCAAGACGCTGCGCCTGGACAAAGTCACGGAGAATATCCCCATCATCATGCTCACGGCCAAGACGGCAGAGATTGACCGCGTACTCGGACTGGAGCTGGGCGCGGATGATTATCTGACAAAACCGTTCAGCCTCCAGGAACTGCTGCTGCGCATAAAAAAAATCCTCACGCGGGTTCACCCCAAGGAAAAGCTGAAGGGAAAAATACGCCATGGCGAGCTGCTGATTGATCTGCCGCGCCACATCGCGAGCTGGAAGACCAAGCCGATTGAATTAACGCCGATTGAGTTCAAGTTGATTGCCCTTCTCGCCCAGCGCGCTGGCCGGGTGTAATCGCGGGACCAGCTTTTGCGCGACGTGTGGGAATACGACAGCTTGATTGACACCCGCACGGTGGACACGCATATGCGGCGGCTCCGCAAAAAAATCGGCCCGGCGGCGAAGCATCTGGATACGGTACGCGGCGTAGGCTATCGCTTCGTCGAATGAAGAACCGCCTTGCGCCAAGCCGGAATATTTAGGCGAGCCGAGTAAGGCAGTTTTTAATTTTAAGTTATTAGTTTGGAATCAGCGAACGAAGGGCACAAAGGGAACACTGATTGCAAGTTGCTGGATGCTGGCGGATGTGGCGCAAAGTGGATGAAGGAAGGCAAGTTTTCAACCACGAAACACACGAAATACACCAATAAAACTAAAACCGTTTAACTATTCCAGTAGACGCAAAAGGCGCACTAAACTGGAGGATAAGCGATTTAGGCCGCGATTAGAGTCTGTCTGAAAATTGCGAGCGGCGCGGCGGTGAAGATTTTTTCGCCAGGCAAGGCGGCAAAGCCGGATCAGGCCGGACGAGTTACCTGAACGCAGGTCAGGAGTTGGGTATCCACGCGCAGGATGTGCCTTGCAATCCAAGAACTAACCCTTTCATGCAACTCCTTGAATGCCTCCACGCTGAACCCCTCGGCGTGGAACTTCGTTTTGAAGGCTTCGATGAACGCTATAAATTGGGCGTGGTCCCGCTGATTACAGGCGTGGGCCGGGCAGCGATACGATTCCATGCAGGTCTCCTCGAAGTAAAAATGCATTTGGGCATAGGACTCGAGAAAAACAACCAACCGATGGGCGAAGTTGATTTCACGTTCGGTGGGACAGGTGTTCATCAGCAAGGCTTCCAACTCGTTGATCCGGTCGATCAAAAGCCGGTGTTGCTGGTCAATGGCCGGGACGCCGGTGGCATAATCTTCGTTCCAAATATTCATAATATTAAGCTTGATAAAACCGGCATTGAATGATGGTGGGAAAGCCCCGCTCAATGCGCATTTGACTCTTGAATTACATACCTCATAACGAAGCCGGATGGGTAAAACTTGCAGCAGGCGTTTAATAATTCGTAGCGAGCGACGGGTTCACGTGCAAAAAACAAAACGGCGAAGGGAAAACTGGATGCTGGATGCTCGCTGCTGGCGGATGGTCGCGCGAAAGGGATGAAGGAAGGCAAGTTTTGAAGCACGAAACGCACGAAAGAAGCAAAGCTGAAACTTGAGACCTAAGACCTGAATTAAACACGCGCATTGCTTTCAGTCTGATTTCCGAAATGGAAACTGCATACAACCGGATTGCATGACATCAGCACTTCACTTGTCCGGACCAAAATCAGGCATTTTTTCGCGTAAAAACGCAATGGGCGCAAGGGGGGACATCGAACATCGAACGTTCAATATTCAACATTTAACGCCGAACGTCCAGGTGACGGACCGTAATGATTAAACAAGCTGCCAGCCTTCGGGACGAAAACAGCACCTCTCGGAATTTTCAGACAGGTTCTAAGACAGAACCTGTTTGGCAAAGCGAATCAGGCGGCGACCCGATAACCGGAAACGAATCAGCCTCCGCTCATAGCCGCTGCAAAAGAAACCCGTTTCCTGGTGGAACTTTATGATCGGCATCATTTGCTCAATACTGGTGCAATTGGCGACGGATTGGATGAGCAGCAAATCCGGCTCGAAGTAGGACCGCTGAACATGCCACCGGATCTGTCCATGCACCCAATAATAGCGAGGCAGACATTCCAGCAGCACCCGTTTTTCAAACTCTTTTTTGGTTATGCCCAGCTTACTGCAACAGGCAACCCGGAAGGTTATGACATCTTTCGGCATTTCGGTTAAGACATTAATCACGATGCGATGGCAAACCTTCAGGTTGCTGGCGCATTCGCCGCCACGCGGGACGGTGATTCATCACCCAGCTAATCAGGGCCTGCTCAAAGCCGATGTCATAACCCGCCTTCTCGGACTCGAGCCACTTGTGACGTAAGATCTCATCACGCTCCGCATGAAACTCCCGGTAGAGGGTGGACCGGGCACTTAAATCTTTCCATTCGGCATTCATTATTGACATCCGTTATAATTAATTTTCACTTCAAAAATGACCCGTCGGTATTAAACCCGTCGGCATTACGCCGGTTGGTTATTTATGCAAAAAAGACACAATGAGTCATCGCTTAAATACTCGCAAGTTATTTATTCACATTATCTTACAATATTTTAAATGCATATTTTTATGACAATAAAAACATGATTTTGTCATCAAACCAGACACAGCTGACCACAACTCATTGGCAAATCAAACAGGCCGCGGAAAGGTGCGCTGGGACAAGAGCCAATAAATAGGCGGATAAATTATATAGGCGGCGGCACTGCTATTACGAAGTAACCACCGCCCATATATAATTAATTCCCTTTTAGGCAGCATGTGGAACAGAAGATGTTCGCTGAAGATTTATGCCGCAGCCAACTTATAGGATACAGGGCACGCCACCGGCAAAAAGATTTCAGCAGGCGGCATAGTATTTGCAGCAAGCGCACAATAAACCGACCGCTAAGCCGCAGTAATGCGATCATCTTAATTGTGGGCGGCTTCGGAACTCATGAGTTATTAATCCTGTAGAGTTTGTCTGAAAATTGCGAGAGGCGCTGCGGTGAAGGATTTTGTTGGCGGGCAAAACGCCGAGTCCGGAGCATCCCCGCTGGAGCTATAATGACCGAGCCAACGCCGTCCGCAGACAAAAAATTCACCGCCCGCAGTCGTTTTTCTCCCTGTAAGCGTTCTGCATTCGTTGCTCCTCGGTCGAAGAGTTGTGCCTGGTCACACCTGACGTAACTTCACTATTTTTGGCCAATTGAGTTGTTGCCAGCATGTTCTGAACTTTTCATAAATCACAATGAGATTATGTGCACCAAAACGTGCACCAAAAGGATTCGCCGGGATTCGGTGTTGGCAGAACAGGATTCCGCTTGATTCCTTGTTAAATCATGCGACTCTCACTCCGTAAATCTGTGTTTTAAGAGCGATTCCGACCCTCGCCTCCAATCTAAACCGTGTGTGCGGCAAGGATTTGGGATTCTTCTACACGCGAGTGCCAGCAGAAGTGCCAGCAAAAAAGTATCCGGGCAGCTTCTAGCATATCAGTGGTAACTCGCCCACTACCCGCTAACCGGGTCGTCATCAATCGTCGTAAACTCATCGCTGCTAAAAACAGTTATGAGACAACGATACCGACTCTATCGCCGGAAAAACGGCGGACGCTACTACATCCACGACGACGTAACCGGCAAACAGGAAAGCCTCGGCACCAGTGATCGGGCCACCGCCGTCCGGTTGTTCCATTCCAAGAACGAGGCCGTCCAGCAACCGGCCGTGAATCTGCAAATCGCCCGCGCCTATCTCGCCGCCAGCGACCCGCAGATTGCCACCCGCAACTGGCAGTTCGTCATGGACGAGATGGTCAAACTCAAAAAGGACGAGACCCAACTCCGTTGGCAGAGCGCCATCAAGGACAAGGCGTTTAATCTAATCCGACACCTGCCAATTTTGGAAACGCGCCCGGAACATTTCCTGCGCGTGCTCGAAACCGGAAAAGTTTCGACCAATGTATATTTGCGACGCATCCACAACTTCGCCCTGGACATGACATGGCTACCGTGGCCGGTCATCGTGAAACGCCAGTGGCCCAAAGTTCAGTTCAAGGACAAACGCGCCATTACTTGGGAGGAACATCAGGCCATCGTCAACCGCGAACTGAACACTGAACGCAAAGCGTTCTATAAACTGGCGTGGCACATGGGCGCATCGCAGTCCGATCTGGCGAACCTCGAAGCTGAAAACATTGATTGGGAACACAACGTCATCAGTTTCGCGCGCAAAAAAACCGGCTCGATTGCGATCATGCGCTTCGACGACGAGGTGGCGGAAATACTACGGGATTTGCCAGGGACTGGCCCGCTGTTTCCGTATCTGCGCACGGTTCGTTCCGGCGACCGGGCAACGGAATTCCACCAGCGCATCGCGGGCTTGGGCATCAAAGGTATAACCCTGCATTCGTATCGGTATGCGTGGGCGGAACGCGCCAAAAAAGCGGGCTATCCTGAACGATTCGCACAGGAGGCATTGGGACACAACAGCAAAGCAATCCACCGCGCGTATGCACGCCGGGCACAGGTGGAACTGCCGCCGTTGAGTGAATTTGAACGGATGCGAAACCACCAGACAAACGGCGCAAGAATCGTTGAGCCGGTCATCGAAATCGCGAACGCATAAACCAAGGAGGCGATATGAACTTAAATGCAGGCGAAGTTTTGAAACCCGTGTTCGATTTTCTGGACGCAGCCATCGCGGACTATGGAGTTTATCTGTATCTCGCGCTGGTGTGGTTGTCCATGATTGTGATCGCATGGATATTCAGCGGCGGTTTGCGGCGGAAAATGCGGCATCAGCCGCGCATCACCATCGGCATCGGTGTCGTAATTCAGCCACCGGGACCACAACCAACGCCAATCATATTTCACGAACACGATTCGCCGTGTGATGGCGTCGAGGATTAGAAACATCCGTCCAGCACTGCCGCAATCCTGCTTCTCACGGCAGATTGCGGTATGTGTTGGGCTGTGAAGCGTGTTTAATCTCGTTTGGCTTCCTTGACTGTGATTTCCAAAACGACCGGCTGACCTTCCCCAATCAAAGATCGCTGGCTGCTGGGCAACTTGGTGACCAGCGACAATTCCATGCGTTGCATACCAGTCGCAATGCGCTGCAAATGACGCCCACGAATCAAGACCTCGTGGGCGGCGAAGACCAGTTTGAGATTCTGATCATCTCCGTCGCCAGTCAATTCCGCGAACATGAATTGATCGTGCGGTAACAGCATTGAACGACCTGGCGAAACTTCAATGCGTAATGCCTCGGCGTTCGGGTCGTTGGCCCAACATTCGGGTGTTCTTGTGCTCATATTTGTGTTTGGGTTGATGGTGATGATGACGAGCCAGTTTCAGACGGCACATGTTGTCGGCGGCTCGACGACCGAAACGTAAAAGATAGCCGTGCAGTTTTTTCCAAAGCAGAGCGCGTCCGCGCGGAACCAAACCATTCGCAAATTCCAGCGCCAGTGGTCGGTGACCAGTGCGGCTGATGTTTTCCCGTAGTTGTTCTTTGTCCGGGGTGAAAATACGGATGCCCCGCCGCCCGCGTGAAATGCTGACATACCATTGCTCCGCACTGGTCGCCGCCTTGATGGTCGAGTCCGAGAACAAAACATAATCCACGGTCTTGCCCTGCGAACCGTAGGACGTGACGGCGTAACCGGGCAAAAATTCACGGTAGCTCGCATCCAGCACCCGGCCATCGGTCAGCTTGATTCTGCCGTCTGCACCGACGGATTTAACCGTGACCAGTTCGCCATTGGTGACACGGCCACCGGATGCCAGCTTGCGATTCGCCTTCAAATGCAGCCGATCCTTTTCGGCCACCTTGATTTCCTGCGGACGGCAGACGGTGATTTTATCGAGCACCTTGTCTATGACCATGACCAACCGTCCGTTCACTTCCACCAGCAGACCGGCCTTCAAGATGCCGCGCAATTTTCCTTTCCCGCCGGCTTCGGTTCCGCGCACCTTTTGATTGAAAACGATGACGGCATCCGACGGATAAAATCGTTCGTCCCGTTTCTGTGCGTTGGTCAGATCAATCTTTTCCAGCGTTTGAATCGTCACATCATTTGCACCGAGCAGTCCCTTCGATTTCAGTTTGTCCCGCACTTGTTCGTTGACGCGGTGGACTTCGGTCCAGGTCTGCGACACCACCACGGCAGAAACATTTTTCTCGGCAAGCCCGAGGTATTCATCCGCTAGCTTGCCGGCCTGATCGGCCAAACCGCACGACACCACCGCGCCTATTTTGTCGAGTTGGGAAAATGACTCATCGAATTTGCCATCGGCGGCCAGTTTAACCGCCTGTCGGTATTGCTTGATCAGCTCCCGCTCGTCCACTGTTTTACCGCGTGCCGGGTCCTGTCGGCGGATGTTGTGCAGTTCAACAGGCCGGACACCGGAATGTCGCTCGATGGCCAGCAACGCATCCGATGCCTCGACCGCACCGTGCTGGCGCGTGTCGCCCGACAAAATTAGCCTCGCATTCCGGTCGCGCACCAACCGGATCAATTCCAGCATCTGCCGTCCGCCAATTTGCCCGGCCTCGTCCACGATGACAGCAGCACCTTCGGCCAGTTCACGTTTCATCAGGAAACTGGCGACGGTTGCCGGTGACGGAAAACCCGCCTGTTCCATGTCCACGACCTGCTGGCGCTGCGGGGCGAGCACCACCATCTTTCGTCCCGCATCCTGAACCTGCTCGACCAGTTCACGCAGGACAAAACTTTTGCCCGTGCCAGCGCCACCGCGAAAAATTGAGACTCGATTGGTGTTGGAAACCAGCGCCTTTAATGCCTGACGTTGTTCCTCGTCCAATTGGAGATTGGCCGGACGCGGATTCCAGACCAGCGGATGACAGTCGCCAAAACCCTCCTTGGCGGTTTGGACGATTTCCCATTCGCGCATTAAATGTTCCCGTGTCGTCACCTTGCCGGGCTGATCCTCAATGCGCAGATAATTGCGCCGGGTTGTGGCGGCTCGAATATCGGCGGTAGTAACCTCCCGGCCTCGTGCATATTCCAGCGCGTGACGCCACAGTTCGTGCTCGTGGACGACCGCCCGCCGTTCAAGCAAATGTTCTTCGGCCCAGACCACGGCTTTCTCGGCCACTATTTCGCTCGCATCGGCAACGACCGGTTGCTTGGCAGTGAGATGGCGTAACGATTCTCGTTCCAGTGAACTCATCTGGCCGTCCCAAATCGCTTGCAGCTTTTCCAAGCCGATGTCCCGGATTTTCCGCGCCCGTTCCTTGTGTGCGATGTTCTCCCGAATCGCCGCTAGGTTGCCCTCGGCCTTTTCTGGTTCACGCGCTAATAATTCGCGTGTCTTCTGGTCAATCTCATCGTGCCGCTTGGAAAACTTTTTGACCAATTCGGGCGAGACGCCCTTGATTTCAAAATCACCACGCGGTTTATTTTCAATCTGGTAGCCGAATTTGACCAGCGAGCGCGCCAGTTCGTGGTAATAAACATTTTCCACGAACTTTTGTGCCGCCAGCATTTCGTAATTTTGCAGCGCCTTCCACTTTTTCTCGACCGAGTCGAACGTGGCGTTGAACAGGATGCAGTGGCTGTGCAGGTGCGGATCCAGCGCCCGCGAGGTTTCGTGCTGGAATATCGCCGCCACAATATTGCCGGTGAGCCGGTCGGTGCATTCCCCGTTTTTACGCACCCGTGTTGCGGCGAATGATTGCAACTGGCGCAGCGCTTCAGTCACCGCGTGCTCATGAGCTTCCACCATCCAGGGATCATCGCCCACCAGTGCCGCGACGGAAACCGACTTGGCCGGGGAAAATGTGAAATCGTAAAACACCCGGCGGTTGCTGCTCTCATGCTCCTGCCCATCACCCCCGATGTCCATGCGCGTGGTGTTCTGCCGTATTGTCAATTTCTCGCCCGTCTGTGGATGAAGATTTTCACACAGGCGAACGAACTCGTCCATGCGGGTAACGCCGGTGAGTCCCAAATCTTCCGCGCCCTGGCCAAACCAGTGTCCCGGCACATGCTGGCCTTCGGAATAATAATCACCGACGGTCAGATGCTCTTTGAAATAATGCCGGGCATCTTTCAGGCTGCATTGTGGTTTGATGGCGAGCATAGAAACAATAGGGCTGGCCCTGTCACGATTCTTGTGTTGTCAAAACCGCCCGGTTTGAGTGTCGGGAGTTGCGGTTATTTTTATCATTCCAATGCTGGCAGATGAATTGCGTTGCCCGCGACAGCCACATTTCATCCTGCCGCAGCTCGGCCAACTTGACGGCGGCGAAGTATTTATCGCTATTCGGTTTTGGACGGCCCAGCGGTTTGAGCAGGCCCGCCTTGATCAGCAACGTGATGTGGTCGGGTTCAAATCCCAGATAATCGGCGGCCTGCGTGCGATTCAGACGGGCGGGCAGCGTCACCAGACTCAACAGAGTTTTGCACTCATTATTCATGTGGTGATTCTGCCCAATTCCGACTTTGCAAAAGTGTTTCACACACACAAAGTGGTTACGGGGAAATTCACAGTCACCGCGATGAATTGCACGGCCAACATCCGGCCATTGTGCGAACAATGTCGGAAATGTGCCGGCGCTTGGACTGTCCGGCTTTTCTGCGGGCACTCGAAAACCGGACAGACCAATCGCCAGCATTTGGAACCTAGCCGGTCGCGCACTCAACGGACGTTTTGAAAATCCCGCGACTTCACAGCCGTTCCGTTCGCTCTGATTTTCAAAACGCCGGTTCAGTGCTGGCGCAAACTTGATTCCAACTCGTAATTGGTTTAGTCAATTTTCCGTGAAGAAGATGACTTACAGGCAAATGAAAAAGCAGGAGGAGGAAAACCGGATGGCGGCAATCCGCAGGGCTCGCCGCAGCCCGGCGGCGGCAGCGACAGAACAGAAACGAGCCTCACTGGTGGGTGGTGGGGCCAAATGGCGCATTACCAATCTCAATGAAGTTGCCCGGGCAATGTCCAAAGCATGGAAGTAGGAGCTTAGACTAGACGACTTTAGAGATACATTGTCAGGTCAGGGATTTTTGACGCCGCGAACGCTTCCCGCCGCTCGACGCACGCGCCACAAGTGCCGCAATGATGTTTGCCGCCCTTGTAGCAAGTCCAGGTCTCCGCAAAATTGATGCCCAACTTTCGTCCGCGTTTAACGATTTGCGCTTTTGAGCACCGGATAAATGGTCGAAGAATTTTCACCCGACTATCCGTGCCAAGTCGAATCGCCGTCGCCATGGCATCCAAATACTCAGCCCGGCAGTCGGGGAAAATAACATGGTCATCTGCGTGTGCTGCGATGACTACAGCACCCGCGCCGACAGATTCTGCATAACCCGCCGCCATCGCGAGAAAAATGCCGTTCCGAAACGGCACGATGGTTTGTTTCATCGCCGGAGCATTGAAATGCGAATCCGGGACGGGCACCCCATTCTTCAAAAGCGCGGAACTAAAAAGTTCGCCGATACAATTCAGGCGAACTGTTTCGTGGCGGATGCCGAGCCGGTGGCAATGCATCGCTGCCAGCGGCAGTTCGCGGTGATTGTGCTTGGCACCATAACTAAAACTGAGTCCGGCGACAACTTCATGAGCGGCAGCCGCTTCATAGAGCGCGCAGACCGAATCCAACCCGCCGCTTACAAGAACGATAACTTTACGTTTCATGGCTATGATTGTTCCCTTCATTCACCCTGGCGCGGCTGGCCGACGGCTTCTCGCATATTTTGCGAACGAGTTCTTCCTTTACCGCCCGCAACGCCGAAGTCTTTTGCGTGGTGCGCTGATGAAAATACAAATAGGTCGGCAGATACACCGGTTTGGCCGCCACTTCCACCAGTGGAATCATCGTCGCAGAATCTTCGCAATACGGGATCCAATTTCCGTCCAGCTTGAAGTGCTCAACGGGCAACCCATCCAAAAGCCGCTTTTGAAATGATCGCAGATGAATCCAGACTTCACCGCCCCATTTGGAACGCGGTTCGACAAAGTCGGGATGATAAAGTTTCAGCGGCTTTTCGGGACGGAACATGGACGCCAGGATAACATCGGCCCCGTCTGCCAATTCTTTTCGCAAGGAAGCCACCACCGAGCAATGCAAAAGCGCATCATCCAAATCAAGAATCACTATCAATGCGTCTGGGGAGGTGATGATGTCGCGAGACGCGGTCAACATATTGGAAATGTAGCCATGATGTCGGCTGCGGCAGACCAACGTGTAACGGCCAGCAAACGGTTTTAGCAGGTGAGGCAAAATTGTCGTGGTGACGTTTTCTGAGGCATCGTCGAAAAGAACCATGCCAAAGTTTTGATCTTTCTGCATCGCGAGGCTGGCAAGGCATCGCTCAATTTTTTCCACCGGTGTATTCCGTCCACGAATCAGAAAGACGATGGATTCGTGTCTGGGGGCATAGTGCCAATCGCCGGGCGTGCCGGCCAAAGCCCAGTTTTCAAATTGTAGGGACGGCATACAAGTTTGCGCCACCAAATCGCGAACCCGGTCGAGCGCAGCTTCATCACTTTTCCATGTGTTGGGCGGATGCACGCAAAAGGTGCGTGGGTCACCGCCACGGGGTGTGCGCAAACCATGTTCTCGTTGATACCATTGCAATGAGCGATACCAGGTAAGGGTAAGGCGACCATCGGTAAGCGAGTTGGGAAGCGGACGGCAGGCGAGCACTCGCTCCAAGTCCAGCAGTCCGCAGGCGACTTCCGGCATGAATTCTCCCGGCGGCGCAGCGTAGGGACGGAAACCCTCATCCGCTGGATGCGCAATATTGAAAGATACACCGAGAACGTCGGAAGATTCCGCCGCCGCCAGCATATCGGCCAGATAATCATGGGTGAGATCGCGGCGTCCAATCAATGCGTCCACATCGCATTGCAGGATATAGCGCGTGCGAACCTGTTCAAACGCCCAAAGCTGCGGAGTCACCGGAACACCGCGAATGCAGTGTGTCTTTTGGCATCTGACATCAAACCAGCGTTCGTTAATGGCAGATGTGGTCACGGCATCAATGGGGGCAATGATGACCCGGTCAATCAAACCAGCTTGAACCAAGCCTTCGGCTTCCTCTAGCAACCGCTCCCAATCTCCAGAACAATGCTGACGCAAATAAGGGCCACGAAACGGATCAATGGCCAAAACCTTCTCCGCAAATCGCCGGGGGCGCTCTAGTTGGCCGACCAAGTGGCAAACCTGCACCGTCAGATATGCCGCATCCATGGCGCACGCCTTGATGAGCAGTGTCACCCGGGTCTCAACCCCAGCTACTGCCGGTGGCTTTGAAATCAAGCCCGGCTTCCACTGCCTGCGCGCGTGTTCGTGCAGGATGGAACTATAAAATTCGGCGAAACCAGGCAGGGAGAGTAAAAAATCTTCGCTGCGTAGCTCCTGACTGCGCGCATACAAAACATGATCCGTCCAACCCAACTCAGCGAGGGCAAATCCACGGGCGCAGGCATCCCGGAAATAATCCACATTCATCGGCAGGACATCGCCACCGATGTCAATAAAGGTCAGGCCACCGGGGCTGCGTCGGAAGTTTGCGTGTTTGATATTAGGTGTGACTAGGTTTCGCTCCAGACAGAAGCAGAAAAAGTCCCGCAGCTCCGTTAGCGTCAGGCGGTCGGCGGGCTGCGATTCGAACCAAGGATAGAAGGCGCACCATTGACCGCCGTCCCGCTCCCACACCGGCTCCGGAAGATGTGGCATGGTATTTCGCAGCGTGTTTTCCAGCCACGGGATTCGATCACCCGGCGGCTTGCCGGGGTAAAACCGCTTGCAAACCCGTCCGTCGGACAGCGTCACCACACCCTCCCGACCACTGCCAAGGACCTGGGCCGCTCCCAGCCATGCCCGGGCGTTTTGGTAGAGATGCTGGCGGGCGGATAAATGACGGGACTGTTGCAGATTATGCGAGGTCATCGCCCCGTCCAAGGTGTATTCGGCATAGAACGGTTCGGTTAGAACCGCGCCTTTATCCGCGTGGCGCAACAATAATTCGGCCACCAGCCAATGATCTTCGGCACTGGTCAGTTCTGGATAACGCCAGCCTGCATGAGTCGCCAGCAACAGATTGCACGATGGTAATTCCGCTTCCGCATCACCTTGAGCCATGCGCGCCAGACGGGAGATCACATATTCGGCTCGCAATAAATCCGGGGTTGCGGGATTGCTGCGCTCCAGCAAGTTCCCACGTTGCCGCAGATGGTTTCCGCCAATAACGAACCGCGCCTCCGAACTCATGGCAAGCCGAAGCATCGCGCCCATTGAATCCGGCGAGGCGAACCGGTCGTCGGCATCGAGTCGTGCCACCCACCGGGCATCAGGGAATATAAGGTCGGCCAAGTCGAGCAAACTATTCCGAGCGGAGGCCGCCGTTCCGCAACGGAGGCGGACGCAAGCCAAATCAACCTGCGGTGACAGGTGTTCCAAGCCTGGCCGCCAGTCATCTTCGGATTCATCGTCCAACAGTAAAACCGCAAACCGGAGCGGCACGTTTTGCTGGACGCAGGTGCTGGCCAAGCAATCAAGCAACGCGAGACTTTGATTGTGCAGGGCCACGCCGATCACCAACTCCGCCGCAAATGCTCCCGCGGTTGCATCGACAATTATCTCCCGTCCACCCAATTGGAAGGATCGGCGGTCGGTGAATTTGTTCCCGGTGCGGCTCATGGCGTGGCTTTATAGCTAGTCGCCCCCAGTTCGTTTTCGTTCACGCCACTGGGCATACAGGCTGCGCCAAGTGGGCGACATTTTTTCCACGGTGAGCGGCGGTCGAAGCGATTCAGGCACGAAATGGCCGTCGCGAAAGCGTCCGCAAAGTCGGCAACATTTTGAGGCCATCGGCAACATGTCATCTTCGTCATCGGGCAACTGTTGCCGGCCAATACAGTCGCCAGTGATGCGGTCAATTCCGCCTGCAACGGCACAGGGATAATAACCCATAGGAGTCAATCCGACGCCACACTCATGCAGAATGGCGCAACCGTTCGTGAAATCTGCCCTGCGAAACGCCGGGTCGTCGGCTGGTGCGAGGTTGAACGGCCCGAACGAGGGTTGCACCACGGTCTGTTTCCGGGAATTTTCCACCCACACCTCGGGCGGAAGCTCCTTCAACCGCGCCTCCACTTTTGCACCGTGCCCGTTTGTCACCACTTCAATCAGCGTTTGCGGTGACCAAGCTCGATACCGAAGAAGCTCGGAAATGATTTCATCGAATTGGGGATGCAGAGTCGGTTCGCCGCCCAGCACGCGGATGCGCTGCCAGTGTTTGCCATGAGCCATCCATTCATCGACCCACACCCGCAGTTTTCCGACTGGTAGATGCAAGGCTTCGGGTGCTTGACGGACGGAGCGGTTACAGTTGAAGCAATGCAAATTGCAGTCGTAAGTGATGTCGAGTTCCAACAAGGATCGGCTGCGGCGATATTGCGGGCCGAGCCAACGCGTGAGCCACTTTGAAATCCGCACCTGCCGCCAGAGCGCCCGCAACCGATACCAGCGCCGCGCCAGCCACAGCCAGTTTGGTGGAATCTTCCGGTCGGGGAATGATGATTTACGCGCTTGGTCTTTCATGCCTCAACTCTGAAGTCGCCGCGAGGCAAGGAATGCGGCGGTTGATCCGCTTTATCCTCCAGAATCTCATCGCGACCGAGGCCAAATAATTCCTTTGCCCGCGCAAAAAATAATTTAGTTTCCGCCGGACGCATTTCTGAACCATAAATTTGCCAGAACCAACGCAAGCCCCGAAGTTTTACCAGCGAACGCGGCGATGAAAGTGTCGGTGCTTTTGTTGTGAGGTGCCAGGTTGAAGTCCATTGACCGGTGTATGCCACGCGAGTTCCCGGCCACCGCAACAGTCGTATCGCCAAATCACGGTCATTCAGGCTAGGCAAGCCATCACGGAATCCGCCCACCGCTTTCAGTGCGGACAAGGCGACGAAGGTGTTGGAACCTTGCCATCCCGGATTGCCGGCAAGAAACATCCCGTCAGTGAGGCCTTGCGTAAGTGAGCGGGGACATTGCACGCCGTCCTTGACCATACGAAGTCCCGATATGACGGTGTTTGCTTTAGCCGATGCAGCCATGATCAAATTAGCGCTCAAATGGTTTTCATCCCACGCATCGTCGTCATCGAGTATCGCCACATAGCCATTGAAATTTTCGCCTGCTAGATAATCCAAGGCGGTATTCCAAGCTCCCGCCGCGCCGCCCGCCCGGCAGTTTTGCAACAAGACAAACTCTATTTTGCCAAGAAGGGATACAAAGCCGGCAGTCACCTCCAATGGTATGGCACAGCCATCGGCCACCAGCACCACGACTAGCGGAACGAGCGTTTGCCGTCGCACCGAAGGCAGGCTGACCGTCCGAAGCATTTCCAACCGGCCACAGGTGGCAATCACTACGGCACATTCCGGGTTTATTTGAATATCCTGAGCCGGGTTGTTCATCATGATGTGCTAATGCTATGCCAGCTTCACGTTTGTGGTTCGCATGAATAATATTTCTACAGCCATTCAAGAAACGGTGAATACGTTTTTGGTAACAAAAAAATGCGCGGGCAGCAAGATCATGGTTTTTGAAATGACTGCGGTTCAACTGGCTGAATCACCACAATGTTCGCAAGGAATCAATGGCTTGCTGTCAGGAATGCAGATGGTCGGCGCTTTGACTGGCCGGCTTGCTTCCAGGTATTCAGCAACCGGCCAGACAAATCGCCTCAAGTGAAACCTAGACGGTCACGCACTCACCGGTCGTTCTAAAACCGCGCTCAACTCCGCCGTCGTCCGTTCATTTCACTCCCGACCTGCTTCGTTTCGCTGCCGGTTTCAGAACGCTCGTTCAGTGCGGTTAAGTGACTCGCCATTGTGCGCGAAAAACTGGCCAACAGGCCGCACGACTGATGCGTAAGATTCTGCGGGAGGGTTCACACGATTTGTGTGAATTGGAGAGTGGACGCCTCACCCCTTGAATTTTCAAGGCTCAATTGTCCGCGAATTCGTCGCGGCTTGGCCGGAAGAATCCGCACCACTGTCCGGCGTAATGTCCACGTCCAGTCCGTATCCACGTCCGTGGTCAGTCCATGACCGCGTCCAGTCCGTGACCAGTCCGTAGCTTGTCCATATCCGCACTCATTCCACGTCCAGTCCGTGACCGTAAATTGCCCGTGGTCAGTCCGTGGCCGCATCAGTCCGCGACCACGACCGCAGTCAGTCCGTGTCCGCGCACAAAACAAATCCGCAACTTGTCCGCGAATAAATCCTCACACAGTCCGCGTCCAGTCCATGTCCGTGACCAGTCCGTAGCCGCAGCCAGTCCGCAGCCGCGCACAATCCGGATCAAAATTTCCGTGGCATTTCTTCGATATGATCGCCCGTTGCAAACAAGATTGCCTGCTTGCGTCTGAATACCGGCTCAGCGCAAAAGCGGCGACCGGCTCACCGACGCAGTGAATAGATGGGCGAAATGATTGTCAGTTTCAAACCTTGATCCTTTCCCCTCGCCGACGTTGCGCCCGTTGCAAAATTTAACTACCATGACCCAAAGTTTAACGCCATGCAGCCCGTGGAGTTGTTGCCGTCGAGAATACCTGCGCTGCAAGGCCTGCGATGCCAGAACTGTGGAAAAAGAGCAAACAACGCGAAAGCAACGGATCGACCACCAACTGGCCCGTGCCGGTTGGGGCAAGGGATCGCTTTCGTTCGTCGAGGAATTTCTCCTCAAAGATTCTGAAATCAAGGACCCCACGACACCATATATAGCAGGCGACGAGTTCGTGGATTACGCGCTACCGGACGCTGCCCGCCGTCCGCTTGGTATCGTCGAGGCCAAAAAATCTTCCCGCGACGCGCTGGAAGGTGAGCGCCAAGCTGCTGACTATGCTGACCGCATTGAGAAAATCTATGGCATTAGTCCGTTCATCTTCCTTGCAAATGGCAAAGAAATCCTTTTTTGGCATCGCGGGCTTTATCCGCCTCGCAAGGTGAGCGGATTTTTCTCTCGCGATGACATGGAGCGCCTTGCCTTTCTTGACCGCTTTCGGGAGACGTTGGCGGGTGCCACACCTCGTCAGAGCATTGTTGATCGCGATTACCAGCATCATGCCATCAAGGCGGTCGCGGAAAATATTTCCAAGGCGCATCGCCACTTTCTGTTGGTCATGGCCACCGGCACCGGAAAGACTCGCACCGTCATCGCGCTCATCGAATTATTGATCCGTCACAAATGGATTCAACGGGTTCTTTTTCTGGCCGATCGGCGTGAACTCGTGCGTCAGGCGGTTGGCGCTCTCAAGGAACATCTCCCCGACGTTCCCTGTGCCCGTGTCGAGGATGGGGTCGTGGATGCTGCGGCCCGCATCCATGTGGCTACCTATCCCGCGATGCTATCCGCGTATGGCAAACTTTCGCCCGGCACCTTTGATTTGATTATTTGCGACGAAAGTCACCGTTCGATATATCGTCGTTATCGGACAATTCTCGAACACTTTGATGCGATTCAACTCGGCCTCACCGCCACGCCGGTTGATTTGATTGACCGGAACACATTCCAGCTTTTCAACTGCCCTGATGGTTTGCCTACGTTCCTCTACGATTATGACACCGCCGTGCAGGACGGCCACCTCGTTCCGTATCGTCCAGTCCATGTGGCGCGCACCCGCTTTCAAATCGAGGGAATTCAGGGTGGACAGTTGCCCGCAGAACTCCAACAGCAACTGGTGGAGAAAGGCATTGATCCAGAAGAACTCAGTTTCGAGGGCACTGAACTTGAACGGCGCGTGACCAACAGCGGAACGAACGACGCAATCGTTCGGGAGTTCATGGATCACGGTATTCGCGACGCGATGGGCACGCCGGCCAAGACCATAATCTTCGCGGTCAGCCATCGTCACGCCATCGAGATTTACCACAGCTTTAATCGCCTCTGCCCTGATCTTCAGCGGCGTGGATTCGCCAAGGTGATCGACAGCCACATGGAGCGGGCCGAAAAAACGCTCGACGATTTCAAGCGGGCCGATTTTCCTCGCGTGGCTATTTCCGTGGACATGCTCGACACCGGCATTGACGTGCCGGCAATCCGCAATCTGGTTTTTGCCAAGCCGGTTTTCAGCAAGGTTAAATTCTGGCAGATGCTGGGACGCGGGACACGACTTTGGAAAGACCCGTTGACCGGCGAACGAAAACGCGACTTTCTTATCATTGACCACTGGGACAGCACCGAACGCTTTCTGGTGAATCGTGAGCAGGGACATCTTCCCGGCGCAGTTGAACCGCTTCCCGTCCGGCTATTTCGGACGCGCCTCGACGGTATCGATCTTTTATTGGGTCGTGGCGAAACTGATTCCGCCTCTGCCATCCGTCAATGCCTGCAAGCCCAATTGGCAACTTTGCCAGCGGACAACATCCATGTGATGCCGCAAATTGAAAACCTCGACCGGCTCCGCAATGATCCGGCTGCTTGGCAACCGCTTGATCAGGCACGCCGCCAGCAACTCACCTTGGTCATCGCTCCATTGCTCCAATACGCGGAAGGCGGGCGTTACGAAATTCTCCAGTTTGAACTGCTCTGTGAGCGTTTGAATCTCGCATATCTGCGTGCCGACTCCGACGAGATTGAACGCTTGCGCGATGGTATTACCGACCAACTGGAACGGTTGCCGATGGATTTGCCAGAAACTCGCCCGCACCGTGAAGCGCTGGCTTTCGCTCTCAGCCCAGGTTTCTGGGAGCATTTGGACGTTGCCAGAATCCGCACGTTGCACGATACGTTCGCTCCACTAACGCCTTTGCGTTCCGTCCGGGAGCGCGGCGAAGTCATCCGGCTTACACTGCCGGATCGCGTGACCCAGCGTCATTGGATTCTTTACGGCCCGGCGGGCGAAGGCGCGTTTGTCGAAACCTATCGCGCCCAGGTCGAAGCATTCATTCAGGAACTCGCCGAGAATTCTCCGGCGCTCCAACGGCTCCGCGCTGGCGAGAAACTTACACCCGATGAATTGGACGAGGTCGCTCATCTGATCGAGCGTCCCGATTTATTTATTACCGAATCTCGCCTGCGTGAAGCCTACGAACTGCCAAATGCCTCGTTGAGTGATTTTCTCAGTCATATTCTGGGCGTTGCCAAGTTGGCCAATCGTGAGGAAGTTGTCGGTGCCGCCTTCGACGATTGGGTAAATCGGCATCCGCATCTGAATGCTGCACAAATTCTTTTTGTGCGGGCGCTCCGCCGCGAAGTCCTGAACCGTGCGCGCATCGCATCGCTGGACTCTTTGCGCCAGCCGCCTTTTAATCGTTTGGGTGATCCCGAAAGTCTTTTCTCCATGTCCGAACTAAAAGAACTGCTCGCCCTTGCCGCCTGATTTTATTTTATGCTTTCACCACAACTACGCAGCCAGGTTTTCAAGCTCTGGACCCTTTTCTGGTCGGCGGGCATGTCCAATCCACTCACCGCCATTGAGCAAATCACCTATCTGCTATTTCTGCGTCAGTTGGAACGCTTGGACCGCGAGCGTCTTGAACGCCAGCGTCAGGCCGGCGTGAAGGAACCGCTTTCCATCTATCCTGAAGGTCAAAATGACAAACGCCGGTGGTCGGTTTTCAAGCATCTGCCACCGCAGGAACTTCCCAACCATCTTGGAAACGACGTTTTCCCTTGGTTGCGGACTTTGGAAAAACTGCTCAAGGAACAAGACGAAAAGATCAATCTCATACTCGCCCCGCCATTGCCAGGGAAAACAAAATCAATTGGGCGGATAATCAAAGAAGGAGAGAAAAAGTTTGCTGGCAAATCAATCACCGATTCCAGCGACGACCCGTTGTTCGATCTTTCCAACCGCCTCGAAGACGCCTATTTCGTCCTCGACCGCAACAAGCACGGCACCCTCGCCGAAGCGGTCATTATCATTGACGGTCTTTTTGCCGGACTTGATTCCAAGAGCGGCAACTACGATCTCATGGGTGACATCTTCGAGTATCTGCTCGATGAGATTGAAACCTCCGGCAAAGCCGGCCAGTTCCGGACGCCGCGGCATATCATTCGATTCATGATTGATTTGCTCGCCCCGGATATGGTGTCCGGCGATGGCGATGGTAAACACCTTACCCGCATCATGGATCCGGCGTGCGGCACCGCCGGATTCCTGATTAACACACTTCTTCACTGGCGGGTTCAGACCAGCGACGCCAAGAGCATCCGGTGGGAATGGGATGGCACGCCGCATCACGCGCTGGGAGGCGGTGAATTCAAGCCGGAAAAACTTGGCCCGGCGCTCACCGGCAGCGACAACGACCGCACCATGGTCCGCATTGCCTGGATGAATCTTATCCTCCACGAACTACCCTATCCGCAGGTTTTCCAGCGTGACGCGTTGAGCAAAAACAACCCCGATCCCGGCGGTTACGACTACATTCTTGCCAATCCTCCATTTACCGGCAGCGTGGACAAAAGCGATTTTCATCCACGCTTTGACCATGGTGATGAATCCACCACTAAAAGCGAACTGCTTTTTCTCTGGCTAATTCTCGCCCAATTGCGCACCGGTGGCCGTGCGGCGGTCATCGTTCCCGATGGTGTGCTCTTCGGTTCTACCAAAGCACATCAGAAACTTCGCCGTGAACTTCTGTTTGAGAACGAATTGCAGGCGGTCATTTCATTGCCCGGTGGTGTATTCCTGCCCTACGCCGGTGTAAAAACCTCAATTCTGGTTTTTCAGAAGGTCGGCGAGACCGGCCCCAAAGGGGAACCACGCACGGACGAAGTATTTTTTTATGAAGTTGAAGACGAAGCCCGAACGCTGAATCAAAAGCGCGATCCCCGCCCCGGCCAGTATAACGACCTTTGGGATGCCACAGTGAAATTCCGTGCCTGGTATCAGTGCCTCACGGGCCAAGGCACCTCCAAGAAGCGTGAGGAATCGCGAGCTATTGCAAAGTCGGAAAAGGCGTATTTCCAACCAAGTTATTGGCGCGAACGCTGGCGTTTCGTGGATGACACTTTCCGCAGCCTCTACCCGGAGGCGGCAAAACGTGTGACTCAGAACCACGCATGGCCGCTGCAAGATTTATTTCCGGGTTGCCCTCGCAATCCCGACGAGGCTGAAATCAAAGTGATTAATCAGGAAATCCCGCGCCTACAACGTCTGTTGACCGCACGGGCACTGGATGCGCTGCGTGATTTGGCACAGACGCCCAAAGATCGCCGCCCCGCCGATCCTGTCGAACACGTCCAGAAATCGTTCGACGGTCTTGCTCGAACTTTGCAGCGCCAGCTTTCTCGCCGCCCGACTGGCGAACTAGACTGGCTGGATCGAGACAATCAAGGCGGCCAGTTTGGGCTGAATGCACTCCGCCGCGCGTTCGATTCTGTAACGGCGGAGATCCGCAAGCAACTGCCAGGTTGGATTAAAAAATCACCGACAGTGCCCAAGGGCGCTGGCGAAGCGGTTGAAATTGAAAGTTTGCTTCGGTCATTCGGGCAACTGGATGGTTTCGATGTCTGGTGCCAAGACCGCGATTTCAAAGACATTTCACCCCGTAAGGTAAAAGAGATTGATCTCTCACCCGAGATGAAGGCCCGCAGTTGGGTGGTAAAAGTGCGTGATTGGGCACGTTTCGACGATTGGGGCACGGAGGGCGTCAAGGGCGAACCGACCAAACAGCCGACGCACAACGAAAAGGGAATGGTGCGGGCCGATTATGTGGCTGACCTCCGCAAGCGCGGCGCATTTGATGACCGCACTGGTGAAGTGACCGAGAAATTCCGTGACCGACTGGAGTCCGGGTGCATTGAAGAAGCAGGTTTCAACCTTGGTGCCGGTCGCTATAAGCCGTTTGACCTCACGCCCGAAACACATCGTTCACCCAAAGTAATTCTTAACGACCTACAAAAGCTGCACGGAAAATTAGGCGGTAAGCTCCAGCACCTGCTCGACCTCGTGGAGGATCGGAAATGACCTTGCCTGACAACTGGAAGCTCGTGCCAATCGGCATGCTACTAAAGCGTAGATTAGAGCAAACTCAGCCCAGTGACCGACCGACACATATATTTAACTTTGTCGGATTAGAAGATATCGAAGGACGAGGCACCGGTGTGGTGCATCCTCGGCGACTGATGGGGGCTGAAATTAGAAGCGCAAAATTCGCATTTGAGCCGGGTGATGTGCTTTTTGGCAAGTTGCGCGCTTACCTCAACAAGGTATGCGTAGCTAATGAAGCTGGTGTATGCAGCACCGATATTTGGGTATTGTCTCCTACTCGTTGGATTCTTCCGGAGTTCGCGTTCGCTGCATTGTCGAGCCCTTGGTTTATTCGTCGGGCAGAGCAAGTAACGCAAGGAGGGAGCCTTCCCAGATTAGACGCGGGAAGCTTCGATAGCTTTGAAATTCCATTACCTCCCATAAAAGAGCAGGAACGGATTGTAGCGATTCTGCGCGAAGCAGCGGAATTACGTAGCTTCGGCACCCAAGTTCGCGATGCAGCCCAGCAACTCATACCGTCAATCTTCAACGAGATGTTTGGTAGTGGTCACCAAGGCTCGAAGCAAAGACTTGATCAATTTGCCGAAGTTGTTTCCGGTGTCGCCAAAGGACGTAACGTAATGGGGGGAAACCGTGAAGTGCCGTATTTGCGCGTGGCCAATGTGCAAGCCGGAAGGCTTGATCTTTCGGAAATTAAGATGATTCCTGCAACTGATTCAGAGATCGAAGACCTCCGCTTACAGCCTGGCGACGTTCTCCTGACTGAAGGCGGGGATTTTGACAAACTCGGCCGCGGTGCAATTTGGCGCGGGGAAATCCAGGACTGTATTCACCAGAACCATATATTTCGAGTCCGGCCTCATGCTGGCAAACTTGACCCCGTGTTTTTAAGCGCATTTTTGCAATCTGCTGCTGGCAGACGGTTTTTTTTAAGAGCCGCCAAACGAACGACGAATCTGGCCAGCATCAATATGAGCCAGCTTCGCGCCCTACCATTACCAGTTATCCCATTTCCACAACAAATTAGGTTCCGCAAACGCGTTGAAGCTTTTGACGCTGTAATGCAAGAAAATGCCGGCTTGGATTCATGTAATGAGGAGCTTGCCGCTTCACTCAACGCCTATGCCTTTACTGGCGAGCTAACCGCTCGCTGGCGTGATAGCTATCGCTCCGAACTCGCGGTCCAAGCCCGCGAACGTGACACCGCGTTGCGTGCGCTCGGCTCTAAGTTGCCAACCGTGCCCACCGAAACCATTGCCGAACGTGAAAGCCGAAGCGGTGCTCGCAAGGAAGGCGCATTCGCCGAACTCACCGCCCAGCAAGAGGCCTTGTTGGAAGCCTTGGAATCTCTTGCCCTACGCACCGCCCAAGAATCTGTTTCATCCGGCGGAGCTAACCCCCGAGCACATGCCGTCTTTACCCCAGCCTCACTCGCCCCGGAAGCGCCTAACCGACTTCGCCATCAGCCCGATCTTATCCGTCGTGAATTAGAAGTTTTAGCCACGAGGGGGCTTGTATTGCGTGTTAGCCGCCGCAGCCATCGTGAAGCTTACGAGCCGGATGCCTTCGCCGATTTATATCGTCTGCCGGCGAGTTTACTTCACACGAAGGATTTCAAGGTCGAGCCGGGTGGGATGGTTCAGGAGGAAAATATTCGCGACAACGAACTGTTGCAACTTGCGACCAAGCTGGGCGGTCGCGCTCCTATATGAGACTACGTTACGTTGCTCTGCCGGAATATGGGCCGCTTCGCGACCTGCGCATCGCTTTTGGTCGTGAGACGCTGCTCCCCGGTCGCATCGGCACGCTCAATTTCATCGTCGGGGTCAACGGCACCGGCAAGTCGCATCTGTTCCGCGCCTTGTTTGAAATCTTTCGGCACTTGGAAACCGGCAAACTGCCCACATTCGCGACCACGGTGATTTACGACCACGAGGGTGGCAACTCCCGCACCGCCGAACGCCGCACGGTCTTCTTTGACTACAATCCATCGAGTCCGGAGAAAAGTTTTTTTCTCCATGTTCCCGCCCTGAATGCGGATTGGACTGTCGCTGAATGGGAGCAGCGGCTATCAGTGCTGCGCAGTGGAACAATGGCCCAGGGCGAAATTCGTCTGCCGCATCCCGCGCTGGCGGAGGGATTGGTTAGTGCTGGCACCAGCACATTGCCGTCGTTATCTGCCGCCGATATTCGGTCGGGCATTGGCAGTCTAGCGGCATATTTGCCCAATAGCGTCATCGCCTACACTTCCGGCTCACTGGTGGAATGGCATAAACTAACAACGCCGTGGATGGCGGGCGATGATCTTCCCGAACACCGCGAAGCGCCCGACCTCTACGACGAACGACCGGCGGACTGGAACACGCGAAATGAATTGGTGTCCGCCGATGCCGACTGGCGGGACGAACCAATGTCTTCAGATGAACGGCAGAAGTTCCGCACCGGCCTCTTGCGTCGTGAACCGTCCGGTGAAATCTGCCGGCTCATCGGCTCAAACGAAATGCACCTTGCTGCCGCCGCTCTCGGTGTGTGGCAGGCCGCGCATGACTTCCGCACGAACACCACCGAAACTCAGCGTGACGCCTTTCGCCTTGCCGAGCGCGAGGCATTGTCAAAAAAGGATCGCGGCCAAGGTCCGCGCCGGATGTTCCGTTCGGTGGATTGGCTCTGGGCGACACATCTCTCGCTCGTGCTCGACCCGGCGCAGCGTATTCCGCAATTGGCCACCGATGAATTGTGGTTTTGCCTTCACGCCTTGGCCGACCGCGTGATGCAGCTTCCGAATGGCATGTGCCAGTTTGTAATCCGGCTCGCTCCCAATGAGCGCGCTGATTTCAACAATGTTTTTCCAACCTACTTTAAGGAGATGGCTGATTTGCCATCGGGTTTGGGCGCGTATCTAAAAAATACCGCCGGGTCTGTCAGCGGAGCCGAAACACTCGTGCGACTTTTTTCCGGCACGAATCTGGAATCCGGCCTGCTGCCATTTTTCTCGACGCTACGCGAATGGCGACGAGAAGGTTTTCTTGAACGTGCCACGGTCACAGTGCGCCGCATCTCGCGCGATGACATTCTTTCTCTTGAAAGTTTTAGCGACGGCGAGCAGATGCTCCTCGGTCGCTCTGCGCTGCTGTTTTTACTACGCAAGCAAACAGACAGTCTCCTGCTGCTCGACGAACCCGAAACTCATTTCAACGACGCTTGGAAACGCGAAATCGTGGATTGGGTGGACGAATATGTTTTGAGCGAAACTGCTGCTCAGGTTCTCATTTCAACCCACACCAGCATCGCGCTGACCGATGCTTTTGCGCAGGAAATTGCAGTCTTCCAGAAATCTGATGATGCAAGCGTGGTTCACTCGGTTGCCGGTGGAACCTTCGGCACCGATCCCAGTGAAATTATGACCAACCTGTTCGGTGCCGAAAGCGGCGTCGGCAGTCGTTCGCTGCGGCGACTCGATTCTCTTCTAAAACGGGATTGGAACATAAACCAAATCGGCGAGTTGGAACAACTCCTGACCAAACTCGGAAGCAGTTTCCACCGCGCCGAATTACGCGCCAAGTTGGCCGAACTCAAATTGAAAAGGGATCAACCAAATGGCGCTGCATAGATTCCAGCTCCCGCCTGAATCGCGGTTGCTCTGGCAGATTGTCGGGCTTCAGCAGCGTGTATTTATCGCCCTGTGTAACCCGGCATTGGTTCGTGATGATATTGATGCTGCCTGGCTACGGGGGATTTGGCCCAATCAAGACCCCGGATGGGTGAATCGTTTTTCCCTTGGCGGCAAAGAATCCCCGTTGCTTCCACTCCGCGTCATCGCCCGCGCACCCGTCGGCACACGCACATTTATTTTGCAACAATTCCGCCAACAAATTCGCGTGCGTCAAATTTTTGATTCTGGCGGCGCTGCGTTTCGTGAGCTTCCGGCAATTACGGAGTCGGGTGGAAAAATCGCACAGGCCGTCCGGGAATTCTGCAATCGTTGTTATGACCGTTTAGGGCACGATACCCAACGTAACTGGCCCGGTTACGCATTTACCGCCCCGGTAAATATATCTAAATCTACCTACAAAACCGCTTGCTCCACGGCCAACGCGCAGCGGCTTACTGTGTGCCCGTATTGCGATGGACAGAACAACGACGCCGAACTGGATCATTATTTCCCGCAATCCAAGTTTCCTTTTCTCTCTTGCTTGCCTCTAAACCTCGTGCCGATTTGTTCATCGTGTAATGACGCAGCAGTTGCCAAGGGGAATGATGCCCCGCTGACCGCAGGGCCACCGCGATCAACTGCCGAGTGGCTGCATCCGATGTTTCGCCCCGCCAGTGCCGCTGCATATATTGAAATCGCAGGACCACCGACCACAGCCAACGTGGAACTACGTTCCCCTGATCCAGCCGAGCAGCGTCGGCTACAAAACCACTTCAATCTCATCAAGACACTTGGCCGGCGGTGGCGGACGGAGATTGTTAATTATTGGAATCTCGTGCCGGGACGTGTGCAACGAGGCACCCAGGCAGGTATATTGCCTTTGGCGGTGGTTGCTTCCGCGCTCGCCGACCATGTTGCAGAACGCGGTCGTGATCCACACACGATGGTAAAGGCTGCCGTTTGTCGCGCGGTTCAAAACAACCGCGCTGGCTATCAAATAGAAATAACAGATTCAAATCCACCACGATTGATACCCTCGTAACATAAATGCGATACGGACAAATATCTTATCGGTAAACCAGAATCACCCATGCCCCACTCATTGCTAATGGATAATTGGACCCTGCAAAATGCAGGGGAACTGGTTTGCCATGGCCTTGATGGTGACACGGCTCATGATTTGGTTTTTTCGTCGAACGGTGCGGCGTTTCATTATGCAGAGGTCTCGCAGGATGTCATTCGGTTCGAGGCGTTGTGTCAGTTTTTGAGCAACATTGTTTTCGCAGACAATTTGTTCGTGGATGCTGAATTCGCCAGCACTTGGATAAAATATGCGCCCATTAAATCGGTGCAGGAACAGGGCATTCTGGCTACCAAACCATTTCGGGATGTTTCTGACCAGTGGCTTTTGCGCCGTGAAACCATCGCCGATGAGTTGTGCGTCAATGCAGCTTTGCTCAAAAAGCACCGCGCCAACAAACGCAGCTATTCTGCCAAGGGAGAATCCAGCGACCCATTTTTGGCACAATTGCTATGGGGCGGTGCCGGGATGCTGGCGCGGGCGTCGTATTTCGGTCTGCCCTATGTCCCGCATCCGTCCCGTGAGCGGCTTTTTCGGCGCACCCGTTTCCTGTCTGGCTCGTCCTCAGCCGAAACGCTGGTAAAAGATTTTATCACCACGCAGCGCCTTAAATTATCCGAGCAAGTGGATGGCAGCGGTTTTCTCGCACGGATCAATTTGCCCGCCGTCGCCGTCATCATTATCGAGAATTCAGCCGACCTGTCGGACATGATGAAAACCGCCCTGCAAGTCCGGTGGGAATATCGGCATTTGCGGAACTGGCTGGGCAAATTCCAAGTCGCCCTCGATCAAGAGAACACCAAGGCCATTTTATCGGAGCGCAAGAAACTGGAGAGTGTCGCCCGTCATGTGGATTCCTACATCACGCTGACACCCGCCGGGGATACGACCCTGCAATTTGGCTTGGGCTGGCTGAAAGTAGCCACCAAGGCGGGTTCGCCTGGCAATGCCCTGAAAAATATGTTCGGCGTCCGCGCCGAGTTGAACCGATTGATCCTCGCCCCTGCCGGCCGCAAAAGCCTGAAAAAATTCCTGCGGATGCTGGGCGAAGAAAACACGAGTCGTGGTTTGGCCTTTCAAAAAGCCATGCTCCACCGTTCCAGCAAGCTGCCAAAAAACGAACAAAATTGACTATCAAAAAGGAAAACTATGGCACGCGAATCTAAAAATAATATTTTGCCACCGATCATTGAAGCCTATCAGCAATGGATCGCGAAATGCCTCATCGCCGACGGCTCTATTCTCTCCTCCGGTGAGTTGTGGACACCCGCAAACATTGAGGAGGTCAACAAAGCCTTCGTCGGGCATCCTGATGAAGGGGATGATAATTTCATGACCAAACTTTTGGGTCAAATGAAAGACGCCTCGCCTCCGGCAAAGAAATTGATGGCTGAAATGCTTTGGGCGCTGCTCGTTTTCCCCACCTCCATCCTTGTTCCTGAAACCAAGCGCAGTCATGTTCAAACCATTTGGGCGCTTTCCGGGGAAGAGTTGTCTGGTAATCATCCCATGCTCAGTGACGAAGTGCTCGACGGTATTGGGTCCGGCGGCACCGCCTACAACCGATACCGTCCGCTCGAATTGGCTTACTTGATCAGGCTGGTAGGCGATCTGAAAAAACTGGATCGGAATGGCCGGCAAAAACTTTTTTCTAGCTACGATGATTTTACCGATTGGATTGAAAAAATTCCACGGGACGGTGACCGGCAGTTCCGGCACATGTTAAGATACGTCGCGTTCCCAGATATAGTTGAGCGGATGTCGTCGAATGGTGAACGCCGGGCGGTTCTGGCGGGGTATGGGGTCGCCACGGAAAAGGAGACTAAAAATTGGAGTGATCGGCAGCTTGATGAATCCCTGCTCAAGTTGCGCAAGCAACTCACGGAAAAACACCCCGGTGAGATTCTGGATTTTTACGAACCCCCATTGGCGGCAAAATGGCGGTCAAAAGAAGAATCCCAAAATTCTCCGATGAGCCTGCGGGAGACAGATGAAAAAAAGTCCGCTGTAGTTCCCGGCGCAGCGGTGCGGCCCGGCATTGCTTGTTGGTGGCTGAATGCCAATCCAAAAATCTGGGATTTCCGACCCGCCCCGATTGGTTCAGTTCAGACTTACACGTCCTACAACGAAGCCGGTAACAAGCGCCAGAAATTCAAATATTTTGCCGCCGTTAAACCCGGTGATCTGCTCATCGGCTACGTTACGACCCCGGACAAGGAAATCGTCGCGATTTGTGAAATCACCAAGGCATTGCATGGGCCTCCCGGTAAAGAGGCAATTGAGTTCCGAAAGATTGAACAATTTTCCGAACCGGTCACTTGGGCAGAATTGCAGTCCGTCCCGGCATTGTCGAAATGCGAGCCGATTTTGAATAATCAGGGCAGTTTATTTTCCGTCACGAACGATGAATACGAAGCCATCCGCGCATTGATAGATGAGCGAAACCTTGGCACCCAACTCCCCAAGCCCGCATCGTTCACCAAAGCGGATGCGCTCGCGGGCCTCTTCATGACGGCTGCCAAGCACGACGAAATTATCGCGCGCCTCAAGCGCAAAAAAGCGCTAATCCTGCAAGGGCCACCGGGAGTCGGGAAGACATTCGTCGCTCGCCGGCTGGCTTTCGCCATGATGGGGATGAAGGATGTTCGCCGAGTCGCGATGGTTCAGTTCCACCCTAGTTACGGTTACGAGGATTTTGTTCAGGGATTCCGCCCAACCCGAACCGGCTTGGAGCGGCGCGACGGCGTGTTTTACCAATTCGTGCGGCTGGCCCGTAATGACCCCGGCCGGGATTGGTTCTTCATCATTGACGAAATTAACCGTGGTAATCTGGCCAAAATCTTCGGCGAACTGCTGATGCTCATTGAGGCCGACAAGCGCGGTCCAGAACACGCCATCCCGCTGACGTATTCGGAAAGTCCTGATGAAACTTTTTATCTACCGGCAAATCTCCACTTCATTGGCACCATGAATACAGCCGACCGCTCGCTCGCCATGGTGGACTACGCCCTACGTCGGCGTTTCGCCTTTGAGACACTTGACCCCGCGATGGATTCTCCCGCCTTTGCCACCTGGCTCAAGGAACGCAAGGCATCCGATGCCCTCATCGCGCGAATTCGCGCCAAGATCGGAAGTCTGAATGAGGTAATTACAAACGAACGCGACCTTGGTTCCCGTTTCCGTATCGGTCACAGCTTTTTTTGCCCACCGGACGGCCATGCGCCGGACGAAGCTTGGTATCGCGAAGTCATTGCTGGCGAAATCCAGCCGCTGCTGGAGGAATATTTTGATTCCCCTGATCGGGTGGAAAAACTCGTCACTGAATTGTTGGCCTAGCAGCGCCTCCAGACATGACTTCCGGTGCTAACATGATGGAATCTGCTGATACCTCTGGACGTGTGAATACTCCAGCGGTGCCGGTGACGTCGGTTGGCTCAGAAATTCCCGTTACCAACATATATTACCTGCTGTGCTACGCGTGGGATGTGCTGGAGGAAAAAGACGCCCTTGCCGATGTGGACACGTTGGATTCCACCGACTTGATTGACTTGTTCGCCCGCGTGCTGGTGAATGGCACGCGCCGCCTGCTCCGGCGCGGGTTGGATCGCGGCTATCTTCCACGCGAGGACGAAATCTTGGGCGTGCGCGGCAAACTGCTCGTCACCCAAACTCTGCGCCATAACCTCCTCCGCCATGGCCGCGCCGCCTGCGCCTGGGATGAACTCGAATATGACACGCTGCCGAACCGGATTCTGAAAACGACACTTCAGCGGCTGCATGACGCGGAGGAACTTCACGCCGCCACGCGCGCGGACGTGCATGATCTGCTTCGCTGGCTCGCCCCTGTCCAATGTCTGGAACTTCACGGCGAGCATTTCCGGCACGTCCAACTCCACCGCAATAACCGCATCTACGCCTTTCTGTTGCACATCTGTGAATTCGTCCATGAGCACTGGCTCCCTGCCGAGCACGGTGGGGCGCGACGCTTCCGCGATTTCCTCCGGGACGCGCTGCCAAAGCTATTTCAACATTTTGTCTTCAACTTTTTCCAACGTGAACTCGCCGGCCAATGGCAGGTAACCAACCCCCATATCTATTGGCAGTTGGATGAACCGAATGAAGATGCCAGAGCACTAATGCCGCGCATGGAGACTGACGTGTGCCTCCGTGGTGACGGGCGCGCGATCATTCTGGACACCAAATTTTATGCGCAGGCGCTCAAGGCCGGTTCCTACGGGACGCCCAAGCTTTCATCGGCCAATCTGTATCAAATTTTCACGTATCTGCGTCAGCAGTCCAATAAACCAGGTTGGGACCAGGCCGAGGGGGTTCTGCTTTACCCGCGCACCACGCGTGATTTCTCGGTTGAATTTATTACGCACGGCCACCGCATTCGCGCGCTGACACTCGATCTCGCGGAACCATGGCAAAACATCCATCAGCAACTCATGGGAATAGTATCCAATGAGCATAGCTGTCTTGTTTGACCAGTTCCAATTCGCTCATTCGTGCGGTTGGCTATTCATCAACTGGGAGATATGCAGCCCATTCCTGACGCGCCTGTCTAGCCTTCTGTGCTTCTGCTTTTTCTTGCCGCAAACCAGCTTCGATCTTTTGATCCTTAAACTTGGCTGGAAAATAGACTTCCAGGTCGCGCAGAAAATGCTTTTCCAGATATGCCTCTACCGACCCGTAGCTCCGAATGTGCGAGTAAAAAGTTCCGAGGGCTGGATATTGAGAGCCTTTGTGCAACCGTTCCCAGACTTCCTTTTTTGAGAGGTCAGTAAAACGATCCACAAAGACCGGCAAGAAACGTTTGCGCGCTTCATGTTCGGCAGATTTTCTCGCTTCTCGTGCCTTAGCTTCGTGCGAATGGATTATGGCCAAGGCCTTTTCATGCTTTTTTTGACAAGTGGAGCAACAGATTTGGATTCTGGTGCGGCTTCTGTTCCAGTCATCCGCTTCGCTGATGCTGACAAATTTACCCTTACCACAAGGGCATTTGCGATCTGATCTTCCAATTTCGTCCCAGCTCATTTTTGGTATATGTGAGTTTTTGTGATTTACCAATATCTCGCCTTCCCGGGAATGACACATCGCACGCCACCGCGAGCATCAGGCACATCGCCAACGTGTCGGGGAATGACGTGAAAATGAAACTGCGGCATCGTTTGCCCCGCCGCTTTGCCGTCGTTGACACCCAGATTGAAACCTTCCGGTGTCGGTGACAAGGTCGCTTCCAGATGTCGCTGCGACCATTCCACCCATTCTAGTAGTCGTGCTTTTTCTTGTGCGTTGAGTTCCCGGAATCTCGTCAACGGGCGATGCGGGATGATCAGCGTATGACCCGGCGATACCGGAAATTTGTCGCTCACCACGGCAAATAGTTCATCCATCGCCAGCACTCGTTCCGGTTCAATCAAGCCAAACACCGGCAAAGTCAGGTCGTTACCCGCGTCCGGATGGCGTGTGGTCGTTGGCATCGTGGCGTCAGTAGGTAGTGACCAGATGTTCCTCGCGCCACCGCAAACTTTCCAGCGCCGGATAAAACTTTTCTTCGCCCGGCGGAATCACCGACTTGCCCGCGATGGCTACCAGATCGCGTTGTCCCTCGATGCGGTCATCCAGCCGTTCCTCATTCACGCGCCAGATGCCAGCGCGCTTTTTGCCATCGGGCACCGGCGCAATCAGGTGACGATCCATTGCCCAATGGTGATTGGGACACAAGGCCATGCCGTTCGTCGGCTTGTCGTTCCGGCTGACATTGAAGGGAATCAAATGGGCCGCCTCTACCAGCGAAACCGATTGATCGAGCAGCACCCGCACGCCACATGCCGCACACCGATAATCGTAAATGTCCAGAATTGTCCGTCGGAATGCCCCGTCACGGCCCGGCGGCAATTCTTCCCGGAGCGCGGCCACGGGTTCAGCCGCGCGTCCAGCGACGGTGATGGCGGCGAGCTTATCGCGGTCGTCGGGGAAGTAGCGGGCAATCAGCGCCTCACGCAACTGATGGCGCGACATTGGATCATTCAGCAACTGCCACATGCCATCGTCGAATTTTCCGTAGGCCACCCGGCGGCGCAATTCGGCCACGCTGGGTGCGCCTGTCGTTGCCCCTGCTTGGTAAATGTCACGTTCGCCAGCCACTGGCACAAGCCGCCAGAATTTATCGCCGCACAGATGAAAGAACGGATTCTGAATCGTCGGCTGGTCGTTTTCCTGGCGCACGACCGCGAAGTATCTTTTGAAGGTCGCGACCAGTTCATCGCTCAACGGCACTTCATTCCGAGTAATGACGCCGTGATCCAAAAGATCAATGATACTGAGCAGCAATACGGGCTTATGCGGACGCTCATGCGAACCGCTTTTATCGCGCCGGAGGTTGTAAAGCCGCTCCAGCCAGTTTTCCCATCCTGATTTGCTCACGGCCATGCTCTATTTTTCCCATAAACGCCGCGCACATTAAAGCCCATTCCCAACTCGAAACGACACCGGCCTAGTTTGGTATCCAATTCAAGATTTCCATCACATCGCTTCCGCCACCGCGATGTTTTGAAATTCCGTAGAAATTTCAGCGTGCTTCACTTTCAAATACTTGGCCACCCGCGTGTTTTTCAGCAGGGCTTTGATATAGGTGGAGGCGGTTTGCAGGGTGAACATGTTTTCTTTGTAATTTTCCGTGATCGCTTTCATGCCGCTTTCCAGCGTCTCCATTTCCTGCTCCATTCTGGCAATCGATTTGGCAGTCATACCTTTTTTCTTTTTTGGCTGGTCGGCGGCCACGTGCAACTCCTTGCGCGTGACTAAGACCAAACCCTCGGCATACCCGGCATGGTAATTATTGGCGTCAATCATCAGCCGCGCGATTTCCACCTGCCGCTCGCCCGTCACTTTTTTCAGCAGCCGGATGGATTTGGGCGGAATAGGTTTGTCTTTCAGCAATTCCACGGCTTCATGGCTGATGCCGATTAACAGGTTCAGCGAGGCTTTCACCCCCTGTGGTGAAATGTTTAGTGCTGCTGCAATACGCTCCAAACTCGCGCCATTTTTCACTGCCCGTGAAATCATTTTATGTTCCTGAATCGCCGGCAACCGGCTGATGCGCGCGTTGTAGGTGAAACCTTCATCGTCGTTGGCGATGATGCAGTCGGCCGCAGTCATTCCCAATTCCTTCATCGCACAGTGGCGCATGTGTCCGTTCACCAGCATGTATTTCCCCGGCTGGCCCTTTTGCGGAAAAACCACGAGCGGCTCAACCAATCCAACGACCTTGAGGGAGGCCAGAATGGTTTCGTATCGGTTGGCCTTTTTTTGCGCTTCGGTGACTTGCCTCACCGGCAGGATGTTTTCCAGCGGCAGCCGGATTTTCTTCATCGCGAATCCAATTTTTGCGTTACTCATGGGGTTGGTTTTATTGGGGGTGTGAGTTTAGACCAAAGATATTTCGGCATCGTCTCCAAGGCTTCCGCCCTGAGCAGCGTCAGGAAATGCTCATCGGCCACAAGCTTGTTGAAGGCCGTGACCACATTTAACAGTCGCGCATCGCAAATCCGTGATTTTTTAATCATCAGTTTCTGGCGCTCGGTTTCTTTACGGAAGTTGGCCACAATCTTTTCGGCGCTGGTCCGACTGCTGCGCGGGCCATCTTTATTTTGCTTCCCCAACAACCGCCGTTTTTCAATCAGGCGCTTGACCATGCGCAGGGACATATAATTCAGTTGCTTGCCCTCGTAAGCTTTGAGCAGTTCTCGCTGCATTTCTGGCGTGTCCGCTTTGGAGATGCCAATGGCGACCCACAACGGAATTTTCCCCGCGAGCGCTGCCAGGAGCAATCGCCCTTCGCCCGCTTTTTTCAAGGACAGCAACCCGCTGACCATCGTGTCGGAAATATCCAATTTCGCGCTAACTTGATGATTGTTGTAGCCTTCGGCGCGCAACCGCTCGATCTCGCGAATCAAGTCCATCGGCGAGGGATAACGGCGCGCAATGTTTTCCACGAGGCTGTGGATCAGCCGTTCCTCTTTCGTGATTTCCACCACAATGGCCGGAATGTCCTGATGTCCGAGCGCGATAAATGCTTCCATTCGTCCTTGGCCACAGACCAGGTCATATTTCGGCCCCGCCGATTCGTTGTCCGCCCGCAGGCTTACAGTAATCGGCATCTTCAACCCCAGCGTCTTGATGCTGTTCACGATCACCTCGAATTTCTTCTGGTCGCGCTGGCGCGGATTCAGGATATGAATCTCCGCAATCGGAATCATTATCACTTCATCATTCATATCGCTTCCTCCAAGTTGACGCGCTCCGCCATGCCGAAAAAATACTCCAGTGTGTCGCAGCAGTATGTGTCCAGATAAATGCCGTTGGCTTCGGCCACGCGCAGGTTTTCCCATGTCATGTCTATGGCCGGCAGCACATAATAATCGCGGATGCCTTCGTTCGTGGCGTCCATCCGCACAGCGACCGTGATGTCCGGTCGGGCGCTGGCATCCAGCCGGATCAGCCAGCGCGACGAACCCGCGCCGGTTTCCGTGTGCCGGCACAGCACGATAGACACGCGCATCTCATGGTTCACTTCCAGCAATTCGGTTTCCGTGTTCCAAACCGCGTGCGCGCCAAGCGCCGTGATTTGCTGGATGACTTCCGCCACCAGTTCGGGATGGCGCTTTCGTAACCGCCGGTTTTCCTCGATGAAACTGAAATCAATGCCCGGGTTGTAGCCAATCAGCCGGTAGGCGTTCACCAGCGTGCCGAAGCGATGGCTGAACGCCGTGCTCGATGGCAGGTTTTCCGTCTCGTCAATCAGGATGCCCGAAATGCGGCCGTGTTTGCTTAACACGGCGCGAAGTTGATCCAGCATTTCGTCATCACTGTATTTCCGGCTGCGGGCCAGAATGATTTCCTGTGCCTTGACGAATATTGCGGGCGCGACAATGCCCGCATAAACACCATCAGCGCGCACCCAGTCCGCTGGCGGATTAGTGACGTGCTTCTTTTTGAGTTTGCAGGATGTCCGGGAATAGACGTTGTTGCCGATGTATTTTTCATTCGTCAGGACTTGGTGCACCGTCCCCCGATTCCACGCTCGACCATAGTCGGTCAAGATGCCTTGCGCGTTCAGTTCGACGGCGATCTCGGATTCCAATTTTTCGTCGGTGATGAACCGCTCATAAATCCATCGCACGATGGCAACCTCCTCGTCCGGCCCGGCAACCAGCACCACGCGGTCGGTCTGGATGCTTTTTTGTTCGCCCATTTTTAGCTCGGCCTTTTTCACGCCGTTGGCATCCACCAAGACCCGGCGCAACCCATAGCCCGCCGCGCCGCCCTGACGAAATCCAAGTCTCACCAACCGGCACGCGCCTTGATAAACTTTCGTCGAAAGTTCCCGGCTGTATTCGCCCGCCATAGTCCGTTTGATGCCCTTGATGATGGTGGACACCGGACTGCCATCGTTCGTGAATTGCTCCGCGCAGTAGTGGACAAACACTCCGGCTTGCTGGCAGGCATATTCATAATAGGCGCTTTCATCCGGGTTTTGAAATCGTCCCCACCGGCTCACATCATAGACCAAAATGACACCATATTCCGCCCGGCCTTCCCGCACGTCTTTGAGCATTTCGCCCAGCGACTCGCGGCCCTCGATGTTAAGCCCGCTTTTGCCTTGGTCCGAATACTCTTTGACAATGGTAAACCCCTGCTTCTTCGCGTATTCGCGGATTACGTCCATCTGGTTGCTCGTCGAATACTGCTGATGCTCCGTGGACATGCGCACATACACCGCTGCGCAGTTCGCCCACTGCTCTTTGTCGGCCCGGCTCATGGCTTCTTGCCGCCTTTCACCCCATCCAAATAATTCATCACGACTTCCAGCTCCCGCCGCTTGGCATACTTGCGAATCTCCGCCATCTGCCGGGCTGTCAAAAGCTGCGGAAGCCCTGATGACCAGCGCGCATAAGCAGCAGTGCGCTTTGGCTTTGGTGTGTGCTGGCGGTTGTAATACATAATTTTGTGATGCCTACCGGCCAAAAGCTGGCAGGCATTTTTACATGATGGCAGATGGTCGCGACCCGCAGCTATGAAATCTTGTAGCGCAATCTATTTTCGGCGACCGGCTCGCTTCCAGTAGAACGGATGCAACTTTCGCCAGGCCCGGACTCGCTCCACTTCATCCGGGCCGCACCAATGACTTTGATTTGTCGGTTTCGATTGCCACCGCTTTTGACTCGCTGCCTTGCTGGCCTTTCGGCACTTGAATTTCAGACAGAACTGTTGGTGATGGTGGTTGCGGGGATCGGTGGTGAACCATTTTTTACAGCAACGACATTTGCGGCGGTGATGTTTCATTTCAAACACCACCGCCCGTGATTATACTGGAAAAATTAAAAAGTTAAATGTGTGTCGGCGACGTGGAGAAAAACGGAACAAAAATGCGTGTTGAATTTCGCATCCGCACACCGAGCGTGCCTCGTGCCTCCATTATATGGCTCGCTCACGCCGTCAAGGTAGTGCGCCCTGCCGCCCGTCGCCTCCACCTTGACCGCGTTCGCTCCGCCAAGGGATGGCACTTAGGAATCACGCTCGGAGTCTGCATGTCTGGTTTTGAAACCTGACCTGTGTGCCAGCGTCAAGTTGCGGGAAATTCCAGCGGAAAGATTCCCTGCTTCTCAATAAAACCGACAACAGTTTTCAGCGCGTGTTCGGCTTCATCAAAGGGAACCTTCCGCAAGCTCGCATCGGTCTCGTAGCGTTCGCGCGCCTGTGACCAGTTCTCCATGAATGATTCCAGTCCCCGGCAATCCACCAAGCGAGACTGGCAGGCCAGTTGAAATTCGCGGCCAGCGTCGGTCCAAAAATTCGCATCCGATACGGGACGTGCGCGCAGAATCCGGGCAATGTCGTGCAGGTCCTTCACCCGAAATTCTCTGTCGCCGCCCTGCATCTTTCGCCGGTAAGCCGGAAGCGACGTAAGATATGCCCGAAGTTTTTCGCCAGCGATGCGGTGCAGGGCATAAACTCTTGCCGGAATCCCCTGGACGTTGAGCGTCTCAACCGCATCCGGGCCAAGTGTCTCCGGTGCGGCCACATCAATTTCCAACATCGGCAGGCCACGGACTCCTGCCTTGCTGTTGTCTTGAACCTCGATCCGCAAAAGAAACGCATTCCATCCACGCAGGTGGCCTTTCGGTGGCCGGCGATCCACATTTACTCTGCCCAGCCTATACTTGACCGGGTTCTGACGCTCGAAATGGCGGCGTAACGCCGGTGGAATTTGTTCCTCCAGAAAACTTGCCTGCGCGGCGAGGTCTGGGGTGGACGCAACCAACTCGGGTGCGATGTTGCTGTCAATATCGAGCGACTGCCGGCTGTCCCCAAGATGCAGATTCAAAATCCGTGCGCCCTTGAAAATAAGTGCATTGCGGAGTGGCTCCCAGGCGATTACCGCCAGAAAAACCTCGTTGAGAATTTCGTTGATCCAGTGCTCTCGGCTTTCGCGGTTCATTTCAATCAATGGTTACGGTGTCCGAACCTTCCAAGTTTTGTTCGACTCCGGGAATTCAAAACCAGCCAAGAGCGGAATTTCAGGAACATCTTGTGTCAGCAATCGGTCTCTGACTGCATTCAGCCGCTGACCCAAAGTTGATGCTGTAAAATCAGCGCCGATCATTTCCAGAACAGCGCCCACGCGCCGGTCGAGATCATCACGTTGTATTTTCGACAGATGTTCGGCCATGCGGTCAGCGTCAATTTGCTTAACACCAGTTTCCCATGACTCCAGAACGACCGCCTCACCACCGCAGCGAACCGGTTGCATTAGTGTATCCAGCAGGGTCTGCTCCAGTGTCGTGATTCGCAGCCAGCAACGTGGTGACACCACGCGAAACTGGATGCCGGGAACAAGTGAGGCATCGCGTTTGTTCAGGTAATAACCAACATCCTCAAAATGGAAAATTTCTGTCCCGAGCGGGTTTCGCTCCACGGCTTCACCCGCCGGTTCTGGTTCGGTTGCGGCAACCGCCGCCAAACTTTTTTTTGCCTTCGGCGGGTTGAGCCGGGCGACATGGTGATGCGCGACAACCTGGGTGGTCAGTTCGTAATAATTGATGGCACTGAAATAACAGACGACGCCGTCCGGCAAATATGCCTGAAGAAGTTCCAGCGGATAAATGGGTTCGCCTTTTCCGGCTTCCATATCCAGCAGGAGGAAATCATTCAACTCAGCGTCGCTCGGAGATTGCACCTTGATTGAGTGTATCCAGCCCATCCGTTTGAGCTGCTCAATGACCACATGAGCCGGCGGGAAAGTTGTCCGCAACACTTCCTGATTTGATTTGGTAATCGCGCTGATCTCGCGGCGGAGGGTGGAAAGTTTCCAGCAACGGGCAGTCAGTTTTTTTTCGCTGGCCACTGACACGCGATCCCCCAACGTCCGCAAAAAGACCTCCCATCGGTCCATCGGAACTTGTGTTGGCGGCTTAATGGTTTTCACAGTATCTTCCCCGTATGCTCCTATGGAGCATACGGGGAAGATACTGTGTTGTCAAGTTGCGGGGAACCGGGATGACTGTTAAGACTCAATGGATATACGCTTCCGCTGGCTTCTTGAAGCCAGCGGAAGCGTATATCCATTTGAACGGTTTGTCAAGTTCTGTTTGAAAGGATCAAACAAATGAAAAAGTGCCAGCAAAAGTGCCAGCACGGACACTTTTAACGAGGCTAAAACCGGTAAGAAAAGATATGGCCGGATATGGGTTGACAATTAACACAACTCGTTTATAGTCAGACAGTCAGCGATGCCATAGACGATTGATTTCGAGTGGCTTGTGGAAGACGAGACTCGGTCGATTCCGACCCTCGCCTCCATCGAAAAAGCCTGTAAATGCAGGTGATTTTGGAGGACAAAGCGTCGAGTTTCAGTGAATTCTTCAGTGACCGGACTACTCCGGCACTATTCGGTTTAATTCACTTTAACTCTGCCACTACTCGCTAAGCGCCAATCGTCCCGTTCTGTCCTCGCACCGTGATGCTCGGCCCAATCGTCAACGTCGTCCCCGCATTGGGTAGCCACAGCGCATTCGGCTGCTGGCCATGATACGCATCGCAGGCGGTTGTAATCCCGGAGGCTTGCCCAAAGATCACCGTCCCGTTCCCGCTCAAGGTCTGGCTGCCCGCAAACAAAATCGACCCGAAGATATTGTTTGTCGGACTACCTACATAGCACGTCCCGTTCAACACCAGCCCGTTCGTCACCGTCAATGTCAGCGTCGTGTTGTCTGGATAGGTCGCTTCGCCATAGGTCTTCCCCACGTCCAGCACCCCGTTCACCGTCACCCCGTCCAGCCAACTATTGCCCTGCACTATCAAAGACGCCCCGTTGGTTACTACCACCGTGGCATTCATAAGCCTGCTGTTGTTTAGCGTCAACGAACCATTCGCACCATTGACCAACAGCACCTCGCCGTTGGTCATGGTCAGCGTGCCGTTCACCTGCAAATCGCCGGTCCCACCCTGGATGACGCCCAAAGTGTTGTCGGTCGGGCCGTTCAATTGCACCGATCCCAAAGTCCATCCAATCAGCCCCTGATTGCTGATCGTCTGACCATTGACCTTAATCGTTCCGCCCGCCACGTCCGCTAAAATCGTCCCCTGATTGATCACATTCACATTGGCCGGCCCCCGCCATGGACAGGTGGTGTAAGCGCCAATCGTCCCGTTCTGTCCTCGCACCGTGATGCTCGGCCCAATCGTCAACGTCGTCCCCGCATTGGGTAGCCACAGCGCATTCGGCTGCTGGCCATGATACGCATCGCAGGCGGTTGTAATCCCGGAGGCTTGCCCAAAGATCACCGTCCCGTTCCCGCTCAAGGTCTGGCTGCCCGCAAACAAAATCGACCCGAAGATATTGTTTGTCGGACTACCTACATAGCACGTCCCGTTCAACACCAGCCCGTTCGTCACCGTCAATGTCAGCGTCGTGTTGTCTGGATAGGTCGCTTCGCCATAGGTCTTCCCCACGTCCAGCACCCCGTTCACCGTCACCCCGTCCAGCCAACTATTGCCCTGCACTATCAAAGACGCCCCGTTGGCCATAATCACGGTGGCATTGATGAGTGTGCCCCCCGAAAGCGTGAAAGTATTATTCATCTGCATCGTGCCTGAAACCGTCAACGACCCGCCCGACAGCACAAATGGCCCCTGACAATAAATACCGCCCACCACATCGTTCCCAGTTGAATGGGTAATTGTCATTCCTGACCCGCCGATCTCCACAATGTTATTGGGTCCCGGCAAAACACCAGTACTCCAGTTCGCGGGGTTTCCCCAATCACCATTACCACCCACCCATTGGACTATGTTTGCCAAATTAGTCCCTACATTCAAATAAAGCCCGCCATTGGTGATCTGCAAATAGGCCGAACCACTGGTAGCCAAACCCGCTCCGTTCACCGTCGCGGGCAACATACCGACCGCTCCAATCACAGCGCCACCCGTGCCAGGCGTGATCAAGGCATAACTTCCGAGCAAGAGCGCCGTATTGCTGACCGTGACCGTGACTGGATTGTTGCTGAACAGCAAAATGCCATTCGTAACCGTCAGTGGAGTTGTCCTCGCCGAATAAGTCATGGCCAAAGATCCCGCCCCCAGATTCAAGTTTCCGCTGAGGTTGGCATTGGTGCCCGCCACGGTCAGGGTCTGGCTCAATCCCAAGACCATGGCGTTGGAAAGGCCGGAAACATCAAAGGTCGTCCCAGTGCCGACGACAATGTTCGTACTATTAGCAATCGAACCATAACCGCTCAAGGCCAAGGTGCCCGAATTGATGAGGGTCGGGCCGGTGAAAGTATTGCTCCCCAGCAGCGTCAAAGAACCAGAACCCAGTTTATTCAAACCGCCGCCCAGGTTTCCCGGATCCTGCGCAAACGGCAGCACGTTCGTCACCGTGTAGGTCACCGTGTCAATGGTCGCTCCACCCGCCTGAATATAGTTTGTCGCCAGATAACAGTTGTTGGTCAGCAAGGGATTCGTCGCATTCAAATAGGTGCCGCTATTGGTCGTAATCAGGTTGCCATTGCCCCCCGCCGCCAGCGTCCCGCCGTTGAAGTTCAACACCGAATAGGAACCGCCCAAAATCACCGACGACACATTCGTCAGCACGCCCCCACTTAACAGCGTCGCCACGTTGTTCGACGCATAAAGATCGTTACCAATGGTGAACGTATGATTGCCCAGGTTCCACAGCGACATCCCCGCCCCGCCGCCCAGTGACAACTGGTTGCTATAGCAGCCGTTTTGGTAGCCAATCCAACTGTTACCGACGCTGAACAATTGCCCGCCGTTGGTGATGATCAACACGTTCGCACACGCGTTGCTGTCCGTGTATGAAGCGCTGGTGCCGCCAATGGCCACCTGACCGGCATTGGTCACCAAGCCGCCAGCATCAATCCGCATCGTGTTGTAGTAATGAGGTTGGGAACCCGTTCCCGACCCACCACCCACCGTCAGGGGAAAGCTGGCGTAGGTCGCTTGGTTTGCCACCAGCGACTTGTTTCCGCTGGCATCCGTCCCGCCAATGACAGTGATACTATTGCTGCAATTACGGCCGGTATCGAAGCTGTTCGCGTATACCTGGCCACCGTTGGTTATATAAAGGGCCGTATTGTTCGCAAAGGTATAAACACTGGCGTTGGTAATCACGCCGCCCCCATCCACCCGCACCCATGAATAAGCACCACTCGTTAAGTTATTGCCGACGTAGAACCGGTCGTTCTGACAATTAACAAGCGACTTGCTTCCCGCTGCATTCGTCCCCGCCACGATCAGGCTGTTGTTGGTGCCTGCGCTTCCAACCGTAATAGCCCCAAAGCCGGTGTCGCCACGACTCCGCGTCACCAACTGCCCGCCGTTGGTCACCACCACCTGGTTGTTGATCGAACCGGCACTGGCTCCGATGGTGACCGATATGACCCCGCCCTGACTGCCGGTAGTGATGCCGTTGGTCACGATCACCGTCCCGCCGTTGACCACCAGCTGGTTGTTCGTCGCGGCGCCATTGCCGACGAATAATTGCACGTTGTTCGTCACCTCCGGCGACGGCGCTCCCAGCTGATGCAGCCAGGTGGCGTTGGTATTTACGGTGAGTTGCGCACCGTTCACGCCATTGCCCACACAAACATAGACAGCTCCATTGGCAGACCCGCCGTTGGTGTTCATGCCGACAATGATGTTCGTGCCGGCATTGGCGTTCCAGATGCCGTTGATGTTCCAACTGGCATTGGACGCGATCAAGATGTTCGCCGCCAGTCCGTTGTTGTTCGAGGTCGTCAGCGTGCCGCCGTTGAAGTTGAACACCGAGTTGGCAGTCGCATTGACGACGTTGGTTGCCAGCAACGTTTGAACGGTAATATTGCCACCGCTGGCCAGCGTGGCCGTGCCGTTGGTCCCAACCGACGCACCGATGTTCAGTGTCGCGCCCGGCGAGTTGATTGTGCCGCCACTCGCCACCGCCAGCGTCCCGGCATTAATCACCGTATTGTTGGTATAGCTGTTCGCCCCGGTTAGCGTCGTGGTGGCTAGGCCATTCTTGACAACCGTCGCCGAACTGCCCATGGCCGCCCCGATAGTATAGCTGTCGATATTGTTGTTAAACGTCACGACCCCGGGCGAGACCGCGCCATTGGTGACATTGAAAGTCACCGCCGTGTCGTCAAACGTCACCGCATTCCCATCCGCATACGTGGCAGCCACACCGTTGGTCGCCCAGTTTGGCGTGCTGGCATCCCATGTCCCGTTCACATTGCCCACCCACGTCAACGCCCCACCCGTAATGCCTCCGGGATTGATCACCAGCTGCAAACTGTTGGCCGTCCATTGGAGCGAGCAGTTGCCATAAGCCCCCAGCGTGAGCGAACCAGAGCCGTTGGTGGCGCTAAAGGTCATCAACGTGTAGGTCCCGGCGGGGGCCGGGCCGTTCGGAAAGGACAGCACGATGTTGTTCACCCCGTTGTTGGTCAACGTGCCCCCTACATTGATCGCGTCGTTTGAGCCCGCCACGTTGCCAATGTAATAGAACAGCGTGCCGCTGTTCAGGGTCAGGTTGTTGGTCAGGGGCAGCGTGCCCACGGTGCCAATCACGGCGTGTGGCTGCAGGGTTCCGGCCACCACCACGTTGCCGCCGATGGCGTTTGTGCCGGCGAGCGTGGCTCCACTGCTCACCGTCCATATGCCGGTGGCGGCAGAAGCATTCCCATTTATCAGCAGCGTGCCCGCGCTGACCGTCAGCGTGCCCGGACCGGAGATCGTGCCACCCAGGGTCTGCGCGGCGGTGCTGGCATAATTGAACGCGGCATTGTTGACGAGATTGGCCGCATAGTTGCCATTGCCCAATAACCCCGACCCGCCAATCACCAATGTCCCCGCGCTGTTGGTGATTGGGCCGGTGAAAGTATTGACTCCCAGCAGCGTCAAAGAACCGGAGCCCAGCTTCGTCAGCCCACCACCTGAACTGTTTGGATCCTGCAATAGCGCCAACTGGTTCGTGACATTGAACGTGCCAGAGTTGATGAACGCACCGCCCGCCTGCACATAGTTCGTCGCGTTGATCGTGCTGCTGTTCGTCGCCAGCAGATTGCCATTGGTACCCGCCGCCAGCGTCCCCCCATTGAAGTTGAACCGGGAGCTGGCCCCGCCCAGAATGATGGTGGAAACATTCGTCAGCACCCCGCCGCTGATCAACGTGGCGTAATTGTTCGTGGCCAGACCCGTGTTCCCGATGGTTAAACTCTTGTTGCCAAGGTTCCACAGCGAGTTGGTGCTGCCAAAGATGCCGCCAATGCTTACGTAGTTATTATTGCCGCTGTTCTGATAACCAATGGCACTGTTGCCAGTGCTGAACATCTGACCGCCATTGGTGATGATCATGAAGTTGTTGAGCGCGTTCGTGTCTGTTCCCACATAGATATTGGCAACATTCGTGATGAGGCCGCTTTGCCCCACCCACAACCAACAGTTGGTTCCCGAATACGCCGAGTCGCCCAACCCGGTAAGCCCACCAATGCTGATCGTGCCGGTCCCACTTGCAGTCCGGATGGTTGACGGGTTGCCCAATGTGTCCGCCCCAGCCACAATCATACTATTGGTTAAGCCTAGTCGCCCGATGCAGACACTCGCTGCGCTATTCATCCAGATTTGGCCACCATTGGTGATGGTCAGAGAACTGCCCATTCCCAAGGTATAAGTGCCACCACCCACATTCGTGATCACACCCCCATCCACTCGCACCCAGTCGTTGGTTGCGGTTGAGCCGACACTGCCAATATACAAACGGCCCCCGCCTAAATTCGCCAAAGATTTGCTGCCAGCGGCATTGGCCCCCACCACAATCAGACCATTGTTGGGACAAGTGTTAGAAACCCCAATGCCAAGGCCAATCTGACCGCTGCCGTTATAAGCACCACAGTAAACCTGGCCGCCGTTGGTGATGACCAGCACGTTGTTGCTCCCAACACCACTACCGATATATAAACTCATCAAGTTGGTCTGGGAGAAGGCATAGGCAGTGGGGTTGGCAAGACTGAGAACAGCGTTCGCCACAGTGACCACCGAGTTGGAGGCATATCTCCCGATTGTCACGCTGCTAAAGATTCCGCTGGTCTGCACGGAGGTAACATAATTGGTGCCACCAAACATGTTCCAGTTGCCACTGACATTCCACGAGGTGTTGGACGCCAGCAGAATGTTCGCCGCCAGCCCGTTGCCATTGGATGTCGTCAGCGTCCCGCCGCCAAAGTTGAAAGTGGAATAGTCGGGAACGGCGGAACCGGCGTTCGCCACGTTGGTCGCCAACAGCGAGCCGACGTTGATGACCCCGCCATTGGTCAGCGTGAGCGTGGATCGATTCGTGGGACCGACGTTCAATGAACCGGCCGTCAGGCTGCCGCCGTTGGTCACTATCAGCGTGGCATTGTCCACCACGTCACCGTCAGTGGCGGTGCCGTAGGTAATGCTGAACACGTTCGTCCCGCTCAGCCAGTTGGTGCTCTGCGCCTCCAAACCAAGCGTGACGCATCCAAGAAAGAGCATCACGAGATGGAGAAGTACAGGCCTTTTCACGCGTCTATTTTTCCTCTTCTTTACCTTTATATCAAGATTTGTCCCCTTTGAATCAGCTCACATTTTTTCAGTAAAATACATATTAACTCACCAAATATTGTCGCTTTTAAATCTTATATTGCGCCAGCAAACCCCATCAATAAACGCGCCTGCGTCGCGCCAACAAATTCAGGGTAGCCATCGTGCTTACACTCTCGCCCAGTTTACAATGAAATTATGTGCACCAAAACGTGCACCAAAAGGATTCGCCGGGATTCGGCAGGGGTGTGACAGGATTCCGCTTGATTACTTGTTAAACCATGCGACTCTCATTCCGTAAATTAGTGTTTTAAGAGCGATTCCGACCCTCGCCTCCAATCTTAACTGCTTGTGCAGCAATGGTTAATTGACTAGAGTGTCCACAACGGACACCAATTAGGGCACCTGTTTAACTACTCCGAAAGAACTAGTGTATACTTGGCATAACTCTGCCACTTCTCGCTAACTTCCTAGATTCGGCTCTAAGTATTCTCACGCTATGATAACCATGAATACTCGCTACCGTCTCACCTCCCGCGGCACCTGTGGCGGCATGTTCTACAGCAACTGGCAAGGCTGAGGCGGAACAAATTAAGAACGGATTGTAAGTCGCTTGTTAATCTGGTGCTGGTATATTTCCTATGGCGCTGATCCTATACTGGCCACATTCACTTCATCTTGATTTCCCACTTCTCGCCGAAAAAGTTTGCATCCGCGACACCTTTGCCACCGACACGCTCGGCCAGCGGTACGGTCAGGTCGAGGATGACCCAGTCTGGGAGTTTTGGGGTCTGTTGGGCATTTGACATGCCGGCGTATTGTGGAAACGTAAAGCCGGAGTTGATGACCACGTATTTCGCCAGGTTCAGCGGGTTGGGGTAGATAAACGCAGGCACGTTCTTCGTGGCGTCGTAGACCTGGCCGCCGACTTTGATTTCTTTGGCGCTCCATTTTATGGGCAGCTGGTCGGCGATGCGGGCCAGGAGCCGGTTCGACGACGGGTCGCCCCAGAGGATGAGGTTCCGGTTCTTGATATCGTCATCCGTGATGGCGGAATCATCCTTCACGCGCGGCTCGCCACGAAAGTAGCGCCGCCAGTGGAATACGGCTCCGGCTAGCTCGGTCTTCGCCCATTGGCCGAGAGCCGTATTCAACGGCGAGCCCGTAGGCCTAACCATCACGAACGAGTCCGTAAAGGCATCATCAATGGGGCCCTGAAGATTGTGGCGCTTGGTAATTTCCGATTTGCGATTTCCAATTTCCGATTGAGCAGCCAGCGACCACTTGCCGTTGGTTTTGACCAAGCGAGCCGACCACTTCTCGCCGGGAACGACTGCGGGGCCGTCCACTTTCTGACCGTCAATGGTGATGCGCGGCCGGCTATTCCTGAAACTATCCGGCTCAAGGGCAAGAGTGATTCCAGCCACATTGCTCACTTTCACCGATATGCCTTCCGCCATCATTTCAGCCTCAACCCTTGCCATCTCCCATTGTTTCTCCATCGCATCAATCGTCACCCAGTGCGCTGAGTTGAACTTCAACGAGTAGGTCACCAACGTCACCTGCCTCTGCTGATGATTGATCCCTTTGTTCACAGCCTCATCCACCAATCTCGCCACGATCTTCTTTGCTTCCGGCTCGTAAGCATGACCGGTATTAGGGCCGATGATGTGAGTCATCTTCACGCCCTCCTTGAGCAGAGCTGCCTCCATGAGGTCGGCGGCGGCTTTTTGCGCATCAATCCCACCGCTGTAGGCCACGAGCGTGGTGTTGATCAAGTTGATGGGGCACGCGAGCGGGTCGTAGAGTTTCCAGAGCTTCTGCTCCCACCATGGAATGGTGTCCAGCTTGTCGCCGAGCTTCTGGTAGTGTTTTACGTCCACAAAGCCCGCCCCGGGATTCACTGCCGCGAACTGGTCCGGATGATGGGCACCGAGATGCCACGCACCCGCGCCGCCCATCGAGAAACCACGCATGGCGAGCCGGTCACGGTCAATCGGGTAGTGCTTCGCCACATTTTCCAATCCTTCCCACACGTCCGTCTCGCCCGCGAACTTGAAGGCGTTCATGAAACGGCCATAAGGTTCCAGCACGAAGGTGTTGTCAGGCAGGAACGTGCTATTGCCGCGGGACTGGCCCTCAATGAACGCAATCTCGTTCAACGTGTCGCCGCGCCCATGCAGCCAGATGTCCAAGCGACGCGGTTTGTCGTCGCCGGTGAGATAGGTCACCGGCACTTTCAGGCCGTAAGGTTGCACCGAACCGTCAATTCGCGATAGATAGCCGCGCACCACCGTTATGTGCGTGACCGGTGCAGGTGTGGTTTTCTTCCTGCGGGCGGCTTCAGCAGCGGTGATTTCCATCTGGAGCTTTAACGCTAGCAGACCTGCCTTGGTGTTCCACGGAGCCTGACCGCCAGCAAGTTGCTTCGCGCGCTCCGTGCCTTGCTGGAGCAAATTGCGCGCGGACTCGAACTGGTTCGTGCTGGTGAAAATATCGTCCTCAAGGGCATATCGAACGGCATTGTGGTAAATCTGGACGTCGGGCAGAAGTGCGAGGAGTTCTGGTTTGTCTCCGAGCGAGACGTGCAAGGCCTCGATCAGCTTGCCCAGCGAGGCGACCCCCGCCGTCAGCTCGGCCCTCACACTTGGAGGCACGACCACACCGGGCGGCGGATTGAGTTTAAGAGGATTGGGCTGGAACTTCGGTCCCGAAGCCTGCTTCACCGCCGCGCCAGCAGGCGTGAGCGACAACCCGGAAATCAGCAAGATGGATAATAGCTTACTAATGGGAATTTTTGTTTTCATAACTCGGGTTGAATGATCACTTCGCGGTTAATGGATTGATTGTCTCCCCACTCGCCGTTCCACTTTTGATAAGACAGTTTCCTGTGGTTTCCGTTTGTCTGTTGCATCAAAGTACCGGTGTATGCCAGATGAACCCCGATTGGAGCCGGAACCTTGCTCACCATGATTCTTGGCAAAATGCGACGAAGTTTGCAAGCCCTACGAACAATGCAGCCGCCCAGTGTTGCCATACCGACACCAATCTTCAAACATTACTAAACCTTCGCTCAAGGCTGAGCAATAATTATCAAATAAAACACCAAATAGGGTTGGTCTAATCTTGAAAGGAGGCAGAAAGTCGTAACGAGTTCTAAAATTTACTTGCCCAAACAACTCACCTAAATATGTCCACCAACTCCCGCCCAACCATCTGGGAGCATGCCCAGTCCAAAGGCGTCTCGCGTCGTGATTTCCTCACGGCTTGCGCCTGGATGACGGCCATGCTCGGCCTGCCCGCCAGCGCCGTCGCGCAAGTGACCAAAGCGCTCGAAACCCAGCCGCGCCTTCCGGTGCTGTGGTTCCATTTCCAGGAATGCACCTGTTGCTCGGAGTCATTCATTCGCTCCTCGCATCCCGGTATCGCGGACATCGTGCTCGACAAAATTTCGCTGGATTACACCGAGACGCTGATGGCGGCTTCCGGCAAACAAGCCGAGGACGCTTTGCACGACACGATGACCAAATACCAAGGCAAGTATCTCATGGTCGTCGAAGGTTCCGTGCCGACGGCGGAAGGCGGAGTTTATTGCTGCATCGGCGGTCGCACCGCGCTGGATATCGTGCAAGAAGCGGCGGCGGGCGCCAAAGCGCTGGTCTGCTGGGGGAGTTGCGCGAGCAACGGCTGCGTGCAGGCCGCAAAACCAAATCCGACGCAAGCGACGCCGATTCACAAACTAATTTCCGGCGTGCCGATCATCAATGTGCCGGGCTGTCCGCCGATTGCCGAAGTGATGACGGGAACCATTGTTCATCTGCTCGCATTCGACCGCATTCCGCAACTGGATGGACTGGGCCGACCGAAAGCCTTTTATTCACGGCGCGTGCATGACACCTGTTATCGCCGCCCCAATTACGACGCCGGGTTGTTCGTCAATTCTTTCGACGACGAAAACGCCAAGCGCGGCTACTGCCTCTACAAAATGGGCTGTCGCGGTCCGGTAACTTACAACGCCTGTGGGGTGATGCGCTGGAATGGCGGCGTAAGTTTTCCAATCCAATCCGGCCACCCCTGCATCGGCTGCAGTGAGGGAAATTTCTGGGACAACGGCCCCTTCTACCGGCATTTGCCGAACTTTCCCGGCTTTGGCATTGAGACCACGGCGGACAAGATTGGCGTCGCCCTTGGCGCGGCAACGGTCGTCGGCATCGCGGCGCACGCGATTTCCACGAACATCCGTAAACGTCATATAATCAAGGAAGAACAGGCGGCAAGCGAAGATGTAAAAGACGGCCGCGCCGAACAAGGTGGTTCATAACACTAACCAACTGAAACTTATTACTGAATATTTTTATGGCTGCCAAAAGAATTGTCATTGATCCGGTCACGCGCATCGAAGGTCATCTCCGCGTGGAAGTGGAAGTGAAGGACGGTTTTGTTACCGACGCGTTCAGTTCCGGCACGATGGTGCGCGGGCTGGAAATTATTTTACGCGGACGCGATCCGCGCGACGCTTGGGCCTTCGCGGAACGGACGTGCGGCGTTTGCACCACGGTCCACGCGCTCGCGTCCGTGCGTTCGGTCGAGGACGCGCTGGGCATTGTAATTCCGCCGAACGCAGAACTCATCCGCAACCTGATGTTCTGCACGCAATACATGCAGGACCACGTCGTGCATTTTTATCATCTGCACGCCCTGGACTGGGTGGATGTGGTGAGTGCGCTCAAGGCGGATCCCAAGGCGACTTCCGAACTGGCGCAAAGCATTTCCCACTGGCCCAAAAGTTCCGCCGGGTATTTTTCGGATGTGCAGACCCGCATCAAGAAATTTGTCGAGAGCGGACAGCTTGGCATTTTTGCAAACGGTTATTGGGGCCATCCGGCGATGAAGCTCCCGCCAGAAGCGAATTTGCTCGGGGTCGCACACTACATCGAGGCCCTCGACTGGCAGAAAGAAATCGTCAAGGTCCACACCATTTTCGGCGGAAAAAACCCGCATCCTAATTATCTCGTCGGGGGCGCACCCTGCTCTTTCAACCTCGATGAGGCCAATGCCATCAATGCCGAGCGCCTCGCCTATGTGGCCAAATTATTGACCGATGCAAAGAACTTCGTGGAACAAGTTTACATTCCCGATTTACTGGCCATCGCCTCCTTCTACAAAGATTGGGGCGCGATCGGCGGTGGCTTGAGTAATTATCTGGCCTACGGCGATCTGCCGACGAACGGCTTCGCCAATCCGGGCAAATTCAAATTCCCGCGCGGCGCCATTCTCAACCGCGACCTCAGCCAGATACACGAAGTGGACGCGCACGATCCGCAGCAGGTCAAGGAGTCCATCGCCCATTCATGGTATCAATATTCCGACGGCGACGCCGCGGCAAAACATCCCTGGGAGGGCGAAACCAAACTCAATTACACCGGCCCGAAACCGCCTTACGACCAACTCAATGTCGAAGGAAAATATTCCTGGCTCAAGACGCCCCGCTGGAAAGGTCACGCGATGGAAGTCGGTCCCCTGGCGCGCCTGCTCGTTGGCTATGGAACCGGCCGCGCCGACATCAAGGAAGCCGTGGACATGGTGTTGAAGAAACTCGACGTGCCGGTGGCGGCGCTATTCTCCACGCTCGGCCGCACCGCCGCGCGCGGAATTGAAACCTATCTCGTCGCGCAGTGGTCCCAGGAATTTTACGGCGACCTGCTTGCAAACATCAAAAACGGCGACTCGCGCACCTTCAACGGCGAAAAGTGGGAGCCCTCAACCTGGCCCGCCTCGGCCAAAGGCGTGGGCATGAGCGAAGCCCCGCGCGGTGCGCTCGCCCACTGGATCGTCATCGAGAAGGAGAAAATCGCCAACTATCAACTGGTCGTCCCCTCGACGTGGAACGCTTCACCGCGTGATGCGACCGGCCAGCGTTCGGCTTACGAATCGTCACTCATTGGCACGCCCGTGGCCGACCCCGAAAAACCGCTGGAAATCATTCGCACGATTCACTCGTTTGATCCGTGCCTGGCTTGCGCCGTGCATCTCTACGATCCGCACGGTCGCACCCTCAATCGCGTCACCGTCGGCGGCTAAGGAGGCACTATGCAAAAAGCCACGCTCGGCCGAGTCTATGTCTGGGAAATTCCGGTCCGGTTTTATCACTGGCTCAACGCGCTCAGCCTCGTGGTCCTGTGCGTGACCGGCTATCTCATCGGTGCGCCGCTGGCCATCCAACAGGCATCCGAGGCGTCGTTCGCTTACTGGTTTGGCAAGGTGCGCTTCATCCACTTTCTCTTTGCCTACATTTTCTTTTTCAACTTCCTGTTTCGCATCTACTGGGGCTTCGCCGGCAACCGTTATGCCGGCTGGAAGAATTTCATCCCCTACCGCAAAAAACAATGGAAAGAAATAAAGCAGGTCATTGCCGTGGACGTCTTGCAGCGGGACAACACCCCGATTGAAACCATCGGCCACAATGCCGTCGCCGGCTTCACTTATTTCATGACGTTTCTCGCGTTCCTGTTCCAGTGTGTCACCGGCTTCGGCCTCTATGCCGCGATGAGCAAGGCGTGGTTTCCGAAACTGTTCGCGGGAATCGTGCCGCTGATGGGCGGCGATTTCGCCGTGCGCCAGTGGCATCACGCGTTTATGTGGTTCTTCATCCTGTTCGCGCTCGTCCACGTATATATTGTGTTTTATCACGACTACGTCGAGGGCCGCGGCGAAATCTCCTCCATGGGCAGCGGTTGGAAATTCATCGAGAAGGAATACCATCCGATTTTGAAAGAGGAAAAACCCGCCGGCGAAAATAAATAATGAGCCTCACCGGCGGCATCCAAAAACCGCTCATCCTCGGCGTCGGCAATCTGCTGATGGGCGATGAAGGCGTCGGCGTCGCCGCCATCCGACATCTGGAGGAAAAAGGTTTTGCCGAACACGCGGAACTCGTGGATGGCGGCACCAGCGGGTTTCATCTACTGGGACTTTTTCGCAATCAGCAGCATCTCATCCTGATTGACGCCGCCACGGACGACAAGCCGCCGGGCACCGTCTCGCTCATCCGCCCGCGCTATGCCAACGATTTTCCGCCGACACTCACCGCGCACGACATCGGACTGAAAGATTTAATTGAATCCGCCGCGCTGCTCGGCTACTGGCCGGAGGTGGATCTGATAACCATTTCTATTGGCGGACTTAATTCGATGACGATGGAACTCTCCAAGGCGGTGGCGGCTGCCCTGCCAGCGATTGAACGAATGGTTGAAAAATGCTTAATAAAAACTACGCGGGCGTAGTTTTTTAAAATTTCCGGTGCTTAGTGCAGGAAATCTCGCGCCCGGCTTGGAGCCTTAACCCTGCACTTTTTTCTATCCATTTAAGATTTACCGCCCGGATATACCGAGGCGTTGTGCCTGAAGCGTTGAGCCTGGCCAGAGTCAATCATTTAGCTGAAGCCGCTTATTTTGCCGCGCGATCGAGGGCGTCAAGGATGATTCCCGGGGTCAGCACTTCGGGCAGGACGATGGCGTTGAGCTGTGGATTTTTCGGGTAGACGAGGACAAGCGGCACGCCGGCGCGGTTGAACCGGTTGAGTTCCGTGGTGATGGATTCGGGAAAATGCGTGTAATCAGCGATCAGCGTAACGGCATTAAGTTTCCTGACTTTTTCAACCACCGAGGAGACCTCAATACTGGTACGCTTGTTGACCTGACAGGTAAGGCACCAGTCGGCGGTGAAATCCACCAGCACCGGCCGACCGGTGGCGCGCGCCTGCATGAGTGCTTCAGGACTCCACGGGCGCCAGGAAATTCCATCTATGTCGTGAGCCAGATTACCGGTTTTCTGCGGCGCAAGCGGCTGCCGCCAGCGCAACTGGTTTTCCAGGGCGAAACCATAGGCGGTGACGAGCAAAATCAGGACGGTGGCAGTGGCAATCACTTTATATTTTCTGCCGCGCTGGACAAATTCGCCGAAAATCCACGCGGCGAAGGCCACCATCACCAGAAACACGCCAAGCCAGAGCACGCGGTCGCCGTAGTTTTCGGCGGCGAGGTTGAACAGCCAGACGACGGTCAGCATCATCGGAAACGCCATGGCCATCTTGAATTTTTCCATCCACACGCCCGGCCTGGGCAAAAACTTCAACCAGGCCGGATTCCAGCTCAAGAGAACGTAAGGCGCCGCCAGACCCGAGGCGACGGCGGCAAAAACAAGCAGGATCACGCCGGCACTTTGGGCAAAGGCGAAGCCGAGCGCGATGCTCAAAAATGGCGCGGTGCAAGGCGTCGCCAAAGCCGTGGCCAGAACGCCGTTGAAAAATGCGCCGACCAAACCCTGCTTGGCGGAAAGCCCACCCATGGTGTCCAAGGCGCCGCCATGGAGCGTCACCTCAAAAAGACCGTAAAGATTTAACGCCACCAGCGTGACGAGCGTGACGAGGCAGACGAGAAAAATCGGATTGCCGAACTGCATGCCCCAGCCCGCCTTGTGACCGGCGGCCTTGACGACAATCACCACCGCTGCCAGCGAGAGAAATGACACCAGCACGCCCAGCCCGTAAACCAAACCCAGCTGGCGGATATGGCGCGGCTTGCTCTGCGCCTCGTTGACAAAGCCAAGGATTTTAAGGGCGATGACCGGCAGCACGCACGGCATGATGTTCAAAATCAGCCCGCCGATAAAGGCATAGATGAGCATCCGCCAGAGGGGTTCGGCGGGCGTTGACGGCAGGACATTGTTGACGACGGGCGCCAGCGCGGGACGGATCGCGGCAGTGGCTTCGGTGGCGCCGGCGGCGGTGATGAAGACGCCGGAAATATTCTTCGGCCAGTCGCCCGAGAATTTTTTCACCAATTTGCGCAGCCGGATTTCCCCCGCCGGTGCGGGCAGCGATTCGGTCGCGCCCTGGATTTCAAAATTATCATCGGCGGCGGGAAAGAAATCAGCTCCCCCGGCATTCCCCGACCACTGTAAATCGAGGATGCGCGTGTCGCCGGCGGCGGAATTTTCCCACCAGACTTGCACTGAAGAATTGCCGGCGGCCGCGGGAACCTTAGCCTGCCATAATTGGCATTGTGCGCTGTCCGCGGAGGGTTGCGTTTTGTCGCCAAGATCCAGGCTACCCTGAATTTGCGCGCTGGCGGGAAGGCAGGAATCTTTGCATTCGAGCCAGGAAACTTTGGCGGCGAGCGTCAGCTTGCCGGTCGCCATGGCAGGGTCGAACGTAAGCGGCACGAGCAGGACCACCTCGTCTTCGTAGCCATAGGTGGTAACATCGGCGGGCGGGAGTTTTTGCGGCAGCGGCCACCGGGTTTCGCCGGCGCTCACGCCGGGCGGAAGCTGCCATTTGATTTCCGTGGCCTGGCCGGCGGTGCCGGGATTTTTCCAGTAGGTATGCCAACCGGGTTCCATTTTCAACTCGACGCCAGCAAGCACGGTATCGCCGGGTTTTACGACCGCCGGCAGGAGTAATTTAACCTCGGTATGCGCAGCATGGGCGACGGTCGCCGCCAGGCAAAGCGCAATGATTAGGGATCGCATGATATTTTGGATAGATGGCAAGTTAAAATTTAAACGGCAATGGATTCACGTTTCACGGCGTTGCCAGACGATAGAATCGGGCGGGCAGCGTCGCCGCGTCCGGGTCGGTAAATTGAATCACCCCTTGCGCTGATGCGCCATTGGTCTGGAGATTGGTCCAATGGATGCAATCAGCCGAGCTTTGCAAAATATAATTGGCACCAGCCACGCCGCCGGCGGTGAGAGTGACGATGCTGCCGGAATTTGGTGCGGCCTTTGCCGCATAGGTGCCGGCCCGCAGCGTGGACGAAGCGATGGCAAGGCTGAGTGTGGGTGGGGTCTTCAAGACCGGCGGGTTGAGGCTCGAACCGACCTTGGTTGAAATAATCACGTTGTCGATGCCGCCACCACCGGAAGATGGCGGCACATATAGCGTCAACACCGCGTTGGAACTGACGATGCCGCCGGCAAGGTTGGTAACCGCCAGTGAATACGCCCCGGCATTTCTTCTAGTAATGCTGGTAATGGTCAGGGTATTTGACTGCGCGCCGGAAATATTGGCGCCGTTCGTAAGCGGAGTCCCATTCCTGAGCCATTGAAATTGGAACGGTGCGCTGCCGGCAACCGTGGCGGTGAAAACCGTATTCGACCCGGCACCAATGGTGCGGTTGCCGGCCTGCTTGGTGAAGGCAGGGGGAACCAAGACTGTGAGGGTGGCGTTGGAACTGATGACGCTGCCGGCGAGGTTGGTGACCACGACGGAGAAAATCCCCGGATCATTCGTCCGCGCCGAGGTGATGGAATAAATGGCATTAGTGGCGCCGACAATGGCCGCGCCGCCTTTGCGCCATTGGTAATGCAGCGGAGCCGTGCCGACGACCACGACGGAAAAATTGATAGCATGGCTGACGACGGCAGACAGATTAGCCGGCTGGGCAACGATTACCGGCGGCACCAGCACGAGCAGCAAGGCGTTGCTGCTCGCAATCGAGCCGGCAGCATTGCTCACGGCCAGCGAATACGCTCCGGCTGCGTTGGTCGTGAGCACGGAAAGGGTCAGCGCGTTTGAACCGGAACCGGATATATTGCCGCCATCGGAGAGAGACTGGCCGTCCTTAAACCACTGAAAATTAAACGGCGCCGTACCGGAAACGGTGGCAAGGAACACGGTGTTGGACCCGATCTTCACCGCGCGGTTGGTGGCCTGCAAGGTGAACACCGGCGGCACAAGCACCGTCAGCGTGGCATTGGAACTGGTGATGCTACCGGCAAGGTTGGTGACAACAACGGAATAAGCCGCCGCGTCCGTCGTCCTGACTGCCGTCAGCGAATACGCCGCGTTGGTCGCACCGGCAATGGCAAGGCCGGCTTTGCGCCATTGATAGCGCAGCGGCGCGGTACCGGTAACGCTGACGCTCAAGGTCACAGGGTTGCTGACGACGATCGACTGGCTGGCTGGCTGCGAAACAATCACCGGTGGAATCAGAATGGTCAGAGTGGCGTTCGTACTGGAGACGCTGCCAACCAGGTTGGTGATGACGACAGAATAAGGGCCGGCGTCCGTTAAGGCGGGCGAGGAGATTTTAAGGATGTTGGTGTGTGAGCCGGAAATATTGCCGCCGTCCGCGAGCGGCACGCCGTTTTTGAACCACTGGAAATTCAGCGGGCCGCCGCCGGTGGCGGTCACAGCGAACGCCGTGTTCGATCCGATGATAGTCACGCCGTTTGCGGGTTGAACGGTGATGCGAGGCGGAGTCTGTACGACCAGCGTGGCGACGGAACTGGTGATGCTGCCGTAAATGTTCGTGATGATGACGGAAAATTTTCCATTGTCGTTCGTCGAGACATTGGCCAGCACAAGGGTGGACAAAGTCGCGCCGGAAACCGTGGCGCCGTTGACTTTCTGACTCCCTGGAGGACCAAAATTCGGGCCACCGAGGGGAGTTCCGCCATAAATAATTGTTCCATTCGTAAGAATAATTCCATTTTTCAGCCACCGATAGGCCAGCGGACCCGTACCGGAGGCGGTAACGGTGAACATCGCGGTATTGCTCACCGCAACGTTCTGACTGGCGGGCGGGACGGTGATGATGGGCGCGGCGTTGATGGTGACGCTCGCGTTCGCGCTCGTGACGCTGCCGTAGGCATTACTGACGACGACGGAATAAGTGTCCACCTCGTTGGTCGTCAGCGCGATGATAGTCAGATTGGTCGTCGTGGAACCGGAAACGTTCCCGCCATCCACCAGCGCGGTGCCGTGCTGGAACCACTGATAGCTCAACGGCCCGGTGCCGCTGGCGACCACGGAAAGATTAATCGGGCTCCCAATCGCACCGAACTGGTTCGCCGGCGACGTGACGATGGCAGGCGGGAACAGCACCATGAGCACGGCCGCGGAACTCAGCGCGCTGCCGGCGGCATTGCTGACAACGACGGAATAAATTGCGGCATTGGTGGCGGCGAGGTTGTTGAGATTCAAGGTCGGCAAGGTCGCACCGGCAAGATTCGCACTGTTTTTCTGCCACTGGTAAGTCAGCGGGGCGGTGCCGCTCGCGGTGACGGTGAACGAGACGTTGCTGCCGGCCAGCGCCACGACATCCGTTGGCGAGGCAACAATCGTGGGTGGAACCAACACCGTCAGGGCGGCGGAGGAACTGACCGCGCTGCCGACGATGTTGGTGACCACCACCGAATAATTGCCCGCGTCATTGGTGCTGACGGCGGAAAGGGTTAGCGTATTCGAAACCGCGCCGGCAATAACCCCACCGTCTTTCAGCCATTGGAAGCTCAGCGGCGCGGTGCCGCTGGCGCTGGCACTGAACGAAACGGAGTTGCTTTGCACGACACTCGCGCTGGCCGGGGCGGCCGCAATGGCCGGCGGCACCAGGACAGTCAGCGTGGCGGCGGCACTAGTGGCGCCGCCGACGGCGTTGGTGACGGTCGCGGAATAATTCGCCGCGTCCGCCGCCGAAAGATTTGCCAGCGTCAGCGTGGCGGTGGTCGCGCCGGAGACGTTGCCGCCGTTCGCGAGCGCGATGTTATTTTTCTTCCATTGATAAACCAGCGGCGCGGTGCCACTCGCGGCAACGGTGAAAGTCACGTTGCTGCCGGCAATCAGCGTTGCGCTGGCCGGCGAAGTGACGATGGCGGGCGGCACGGAAACCGTCAGGGTCGCCGCCGGGCTGGTGATGGTGCCAAGGCTGTTGGAAACAATCACGGAGTAGCTGGCGGCATCGTTGGTCGTGACGGAGGAGAGAATCAAACTGGCGGTGGCGGAACCGGATAAGTTTCCTCCATCGGCAAGCGGCGAGCCATTTTTCAGCCAGAAATAGAACAGCGGCGCGGAACCGGCGGCACTGACGGTGAAGCCGGCGCTGGAACCGACGACCACGGACAAATTGGCGGGCGGCGTGGTGATGGTGGGCGTGGCGACAATGGCAAGCGGGGCGATGGAGCTGGTCACGCTGCCGGCGGCATTGGTGATGATGACAGAATAGTTCGCCACATCATTGGTGGTGACCGAGACGACATTCAGCACGTTGGAGGCGACCCCGGAATATTTTGCGCCGTTGGTGATGGCGCCGCCGTTTTTCAACCACTTATAGGCCAGCGGCGCGGTGCCGGTGGCGGTCACCGAGAAACTGGCATTACCACCGCCGGCCAGGGTTTGCGCGGCGGGCTGGCTGATGATGACCGGCGGCAGAATCACCGTGAGCGCGGCGGCCGTGCTGGTAATGGTGCCAAGGCTGTTGGAAACAATCACGGAGTAGCTGGCGACATCATTAATCGTGACGGCGGAGAGAATCAGACTGGCGGTGGCGGAACCGGAAAGGTTTCCTCCATCGGCGAGCGACGAGCCATTTTTCAGCCAGAAATAGAACAGCGGCGCGGAACCGGCGGCGCTGACGGTGAAGCTGGCACCGGAACCGACGACCACGGACAGATTGGCGGGCGGCGTGGTGATGGTGGGCGTGGAGACAATCGTAAGCGGAGCGATGGCGCTGGTCACGCTGCCGGCGGCATTGGTGATGATGACAGAATAGTTCGCCACATCATTGGTGGTGACCGAGACGACATTCAGCACGTTGGAGGCGACCCCGGAATATTTTGCGCCGTTGGTGATGGCACCGCCATTTTTCAACCATTTATAGGCCAGCGGCGCGGTGCCGGTGGCGGTCACAGCGAAACTGGCATTGGCACCGCCGGCCAAGGTTTGCGCGGCGGGTTGGGCGGAAATCACCGGCGGAAGGATCACCGTGAGCGCGACAGCGGTGCTGGTGACGGTGCCGAGACTGTTGCTGACGAGAACGGAGTAATTTGCCGCATCCGTAGCCGAGACGTTGGTGAGCGTGAGCGTGGCCGTATTGGCGCCGGAAACATTGCCCGCGTCGGAAATCGCGGTTCCATTTTTCAACCAGAAATATCCCAGCGGCGCGGTGCCGGAGGCGGTGACATTGAATGTTGCGTTTTTTCCAGCGGCGACATTGGCGGCCACGGGAGACGTGGTGATGGCCGGGGCGGTGGGGGTCGTCGTCCCGGTGATGGTGATGGTGAGGTTTTGCGACAGCGACGCATTGCCGGGACTGACAACCGTGACGGTCGTGGGAAAGGTGCCGGCGGCGGTCGGCGTGCCGGAGAAATATCCGCCGATGGTCGTGGCGCCGTTGACCCAGGATGCGGTAAATGACAAGCCAGCCGGCAGGGTGACAGTAGTGCTTTGGCCGTTATATAACAGCGGTGACGTGACCGTGCCCGAGGACACGATAAGATAATCGCCGGACGAGGCATTGTTGCCGCCGCCGATAGCCACCGTGACATTGTTGCTCATCGCCGTGCCCACCGCGCCGCTGATGGTGGCGGGGGTGGTGAACACGGAGGTTGCCCCGGAAACCGCGTCCACGGAGCCCAGCACGACTCCCGTGCCGATGCCCCAGCGCAGGATGAAGGCAAAGGCCGAGCCGGCGGCCGGACTCATGCAGAGCGTCCGGACAACCGGCAGCAACTGCAACAGGGCGGCGAGCAGCAGGGCGGATTTATGGAGCCGATATGTCATGGCGCTTCAAGGGAGAACCATAATGCGGAAAAACAGGTTGGCGTTGCCGCTCACATTACTGATGGTGATCGGGGTCGCAGTGGCCGGCGGCGGAATGTTGGTGAACACATTCCAAGTGCCGCCGGTGATGACGCCATTGGTTAGCACCGTGTTGGTAAGGCCGACAACGGGCGTGAACGAGAATTGAAAGGCCGAGCCGGTTGCCGCCGGCGCGCTGAAAGTGAGGTTGGACGGCAGTGGATTGGTTACCACCAGTTTGGCGACGGAACTCGTCACACTGCCGGCGTTGTTGGTGATGACCACGCTGTAAAAATTGCCCGATTGGCTGGCGCGGATATTGGCGAGGTTAAGCGATGTGCCGGTGGCACCCGTTAGCACGGTGTTGGTGTTTAAATTCCACTGGTAACTGACGGCGGGCACGCCGCCGGCGGTGACGCTGAAGGTGGGCGAACTGCCGGCGAGTGTGGTGATGCCGACAGGCTGGCTGGTGATGTTGGGCGGCTGCCAGACCGTGAGTTGCGCGAAGGAGCTGGTGACCGAGCCGGCCGAATTGGTGATAATGACCCGGTAATTGCCGGCATTGGTCAGCTGAATATTGGTCAGCGTCAGCGACGTGTTGGTGGCGTTAAGCAGCGTGGTGTTGGTGTTGAAATACCATTGGTAAGCGATGCCCGGCACACCTCCGGCAGTGACGGCGAAGGTGGCGTTACTGCTCACATTATTCGTCAAACTGGCGGGCTGGTTGGTGATAACCGGCGGCTGCCACACGGTGAGCTGGGCGAAGGAGCTGGTGACCGAACCGGCAGAATTGGTGATGATCACGGAATACATCCCGGCATTCGTCAACTGGATATTGGTCAGTGTCAGCGATGTGTTGGTGGCGTTAAACAAAGCGGTGTTGGTGTTGAAATACCATTGGTAAGCAATGCCTGGCACACCTCCGGCGATAACGGCGAAAGTGGCGTTACTGCTGACATTATTCGTCAAACTGACGGGCTGGTTGGTGATGACGGGCGACTGCCAGACCGTGAGGCGCGCGAAGGAACTGGTGACCGAGCCGGAGGAATTGGTGATGATCACGGAATAGGTTCCGGCGTTGGTCAATTGGATGTTGGTCAGTGTGAGCGACGAGTTGGTGGCATTGACTTCGACAGTATTGGTGTTGAAATACCATTGATAATGCAAGGGCGCGGTACCAGCGGTGACACTGAAGGTGACATTGCTGCTGACGTTGTTGGTTAGGCTGACTGGACCATTGGTGATTACCGGCGGCCCGCCGGAACCGGATGGTAATATCCAAATGCTAATCTGTGTGGTTATCACACCGGATCCATAAGCCGGATGCCCGACCGATATTTGAATGGGAAAATTTGTTTCTCCAGTGGTATTGGTGCCATAAATGGCACCATAAATTGGTTTTGATGAGCCGCCAGTATTCAAATCGTAACACTTGAAGGTTAAGCCGGGAGGCATACAAGTAGTAGTGGTATTGCCATTCACCAACACAGAGCTAATCCCCAAGGCATTGCTCAAAATAAAATATGCACCAGCGTCGCCACCATTGTTTGTGACCGATATATTATTGGTGAAATAGGTTCCGATCGTTCCGGTAAAGTTTGTGGGACTATTGAAAACGACGATGGATGATCCAGAGCAAGCGTCATAAGCCCCCACGGTTGCCGCCGAGCCGACGCCCCAGCGAAGGATAAAGGCAATGGTGTTGCCAGTGGCCGGGTTGATAAACAGATTTCGCAACATCGGCATGATTTGCAATGCCGCCGCCAGAATGATGGGGAGTATTTGAACGAGTCGTTTCATGATTGCTTGGTTGATTTAGAGCTGCTTTAAATGCGTTTGCATTGCATTCTAATTGCAGCCGCACCCGCCCCCGCCCACGCCGGCACCGCCGCTGGCTTCCTCGCGGGAAAACCAGATGTGCTCCAACTGCGATTGGCCCACCGGGTCGCGGTCGGCGCGCATGGTGTAGTCGGCCAGGGTTCCGCGTTGCCAGGGTTTAACATTAGTGCAGCCACTCACGATGATGAGCATGGCGGATGCCAATATAAGAAATGCCTTGTATTTCATAGGGATTATTTCAAAAGGGATTCAATTTCGCTGATGTATTCCTTGCGGGTGTCCTCACCGTGGAAACCATTATGCAGAAATCGCACCCGGCCCCCGCCGTCGAGGATGAACGAGGTCGGCATCGTCGCCGGTTCCACCACAGCGACCAGTTTCTGCTCCGCGTCACGGACGACGGCAAAGGACACCGAATGCTTGGCGAGGAAACCTTCCATCTTGGACTTCTTTTCATCCACATTCACGGCCAGAACAACGATGCGGTCGCCATATTTCTTTTGGAGTTCGTCCAGCACGGGGAATGATTTAGCGCAGGGCAGGCACCACGACGCCCAGAAATCCACGATGACGATTTTACCTTTGAGCGGGTCGGGCAATTGGCCTTCCAGCTTGAAGCCGGCGAGGTCGGGCAGCGTGTCGCCGACCTTGAGCGCGGCGGAGGCGGTGAAAAAAGTTCCGGCGAGCAGCGCCGCCACGGTGAATTTTTTAAGCAGGGATGTATTCATGGAATTTACGGGAATAGAGTTTGGTGGTTTCAGTGGTCACGGCGCCGGCGGCGCCGGGATGGAGTTCGACAAGCTGCAAGCCCTCTTTCGCGCCGAGGATGCACACGCTGGTAGAAAGCAGACCGGCGATGGTACAACTCGGAGCGATGATGGACACCGCCCGGCAATCATTGAAGGCGGGATAGCCGGTGCGCGGGTCAAGGATGTGGCCGTAGCGCCGGCCATTGATCCTAAAATTACGGAGGTAATCGCCGGAAGTGGCCACGGCGTGGTCGGTGATGGCAACCCCGCCCCAGCACTTGCCGGGCGCGGTCGCGTCTTCGAGGCCGATCCACCAGAATTTTTTCCCCGGCGCATGGCCGAGCGCGCGCACGTCCTGGCCGAAGTCCACCAGCACGTTCGGAATGCCGCGCTGGATGGCCATGTTCACGACACAGTCCACGGCGTATTCCTTGCCGATGCCGCCGAGGTCCAGCGCCATGCCGGCCTGCGGCAGTAAAATGCCGCCGGGGCGTCGCTGGATTTTGTTCCAGCCGACCAGCGCGCGGGCGTTCTGAATATCGTCGTCGCCGGGCAGCTCGGGCGGGTTGGCTTTCCAGTTCCACAATCGGATGAGCGGCAGCGCCGTCGGGTCAAACGAGCCGCGCGTGAAGAAAAACAATTCCTGGCAGAGATCGAACAGCCGGCCGGTTTCGGGGTCGATCTCCACCCAATGTTCACCGGCGGCGGCGTTGATGCGGCCAATCAGGCTGTCGGGAATGAAACGGGAATAACGGGCTTCGAATTGCGCCACCCAGGCCACGGCGTCGCGCTGGAAATCGCGGGCGACGGCGGCGGAAACGCCATGCAGCTTGATCTGGCACTGCGTGCTCATGGCGCGGAACTCCAGCCGATGGAGACCGTCCTCGAACGACGTTCGCGCCGATTGCGTGACGCGGGCGGTGACTTCGGCAGCGGTGCTGGAACTTGTCATTACCATACAATGGAGAGGCCGACGGTGTAGACATTGGCCTTGGGATACATATCGGCGGAGGTATTGTCCAAGCCCCTCATCTCATAGCGATGATAGCCGGCCGTGACGCGCAGATGGTCGGTGAGAATGACAGTGGTTTGCAGGCCATAGTCGAGCGTGAACATATTTGAGAGACGATAATCTGAAGAATGCAGACCAGCCGGTCCATTCGGACCAAGGGCAGCGAAAAAGTCGCCTTCGTAGCCGGTGGTATAAAACGAGGCGGCAGATTGTTCGTAGAAACGGAACAGGGGTTCCACCATGAGATGTTTGCCGAGCCATTGATGCCAGGTCAGACCGACGGTGTGGGCAAAAATGTCATAGGAGTCATGGTAAAAGCGGTAGGAGCCTTCCAAGCTGGCATCCAACGAATCAAAGTGATGCGTCAGCGAGGCGAAAAGAATTTCCTTGTTGCGATGCGACGGCCGGCGTTCCGGAACAGCTATTCCAAAACCCAGAGGGTTGCCGCCGATCGTCGGCAGATATTCAGCGGAACGATAAGGGTCGCTCAAGTAGCCGGAGTCGTTGCCGAAAGTGAACGCGACATCCAGAACGTCCTTGGGTGAGAGAATTTGAGAAACGCCAATGACACCCTCGGTTGAGTCTTTGCTACTCCAGGTTATATGATCGAGATGCCGGACGGAATCAAAGTTGTGTGAGACGCCCAGTTTTAGAATCGTATTTTTGTCGTTGAACTCAATGGCATCATTCAACGAGGTGCCGTAGGAGAGGTAATCGTGCTCGCTGCTCCATGCAAAACCGGGGGTGAGGGTCTGGTTCCCAATTTTCCAATCAAGTTCCATATTGGCCGCACGGCGCAAATCCCACATGGATACGGTGGCCGGGGCTCCTTTCACCCAATGGCCGCCGACAAAATTCCATTTGTGCGTGCCGGTAGGCGTCGCACCGGAGATGCCATCATAGACGAGTTCACCTTTGGCGATAATGGAATCAATCAGCTTCTGTTCAAAGTAAACCGAGAAGGTTTCAATCTTCATCCGACTGCCCGTTTCGTCGTAATATTCGTAACGGGTGTCCACCTGGTCTTCCGCGCGCAGCAGGCGCGCGAGGCTGAACGTCATTCCCAGCGGCAGGAAGCGCCGCCACTGGCGAGCGATGTGGCATGACAGACTTGCCAATTTGGCCGGTCCGAAAGAATGATTTTTTTTCGTCATAATAATGGGCGTTTTTCTTAAAATCTGACGTGAGGATAGCGGCCCGACCATAAAAAGGACGGGTTTGGCAGATTAAAAAAAATTTATCTTTGCGGGTGTCTGAAAATTCAATCAGGTGCTGTTTTCGTGAAGGGGGGAACTGGATGCTGGTTGCTAGTTGCTGGCAGATGGCAGATGGCAGATTGGAGATGGAAGATCGGCGCAGTGGATGGTCGCGGGAAGGCGGCGAGCAAAGGTAATTGTTTACACCGAAATAAATGAAAACCGGAATTTTTCAAACCAAGACGCAAAAGAATCAATTTAATAAGGAAAGCAGGAAAAATTAAAGCCAAGGCAATTTTTACCACCAAGACACAGACATGCAACCGCAGGTGGGGGAGCGAGCTAAGCCGGAACGATGCCGTTCAACCACGGATGAACACAGATTGACACGGATGCGGACAGGGAAATGGCTGGTTCAATCAAAGGAAACAAGACACCCCGGATGGTGAGGCTGGGTTGCCTGGCAAAAACCCATGGCTGATCCGGATTTATTCATGCCCATCCGTGGTCAATTTGTTGGCAATGAATGGTTACAGCTAAGAGCGTGTCTGAAAATTCCAGGTGGGGGTGCGGTTATCGTCCTGGAGGCGGGCGGATTCAGATATGGAAAGAATGAGGCTGCTCCACGAGCGGCAGCAGCAGGCGGGCGACATGATAATCCCGGCCGAGCCGGCGGTGAAAACGCATTTCGGGTTCCAGCCGCAGCAGCGCCGCCACCACGCGCAAGCCGAGGCCGAGCGTGGGCTCGGCGTCGGCCGAGTGCCGCACCCGGTTGGTGACGAGCAGCACGGCCTGATGGCGGCGCTTGCGGATGCGCACGGTGAAGTTGCCTTCGCCGTGCTTAAGCGCGTTGGTGAGCAGCGAGTGGGCAATCTGCCGGACATGGCGCGGGTCGGCGGACACCCAGCATTCCGGGATGGTTTGCAACGTGAACTGGCGCCCCTGCTCGGCCGCGAGCAGCTGAAAATCCTCCACCACCCCGGTGATGGTGGTGACGAGATTGAACATGGAACGGGCGGCGAGCATGCGGCCCTGTTCGGCGCGGGCGATGAGGAGCGACTGGTCAATGACATGAGTTAGCCGGTGCAGCTCGCTTTCGAGCTCCTCGGCAAGCTCCGGCGCAATGCGGTCGCCCCCCTGCTCCACTTTCAGGCGGAGGATGGCCAGCGGCGTGCGGAGCTCATGCGCGACCTTGGCCGCGTAGGCATTCATTTCGGCGAACGACGCATCCAGCCGCGAGAGCAAATCATTCAACTGCCGAAGCAGGTCGCGGAATTCCAAATCCACTTCCGGGAGGGTGATGGGCTCGCCCAGGTTGCCGGGATTTTTCGCCTGCAACTGCCGGTTCACACTGGCGATGGGCTGCAAGGATTTCCGGGCGAGCCAGTAGCCGCCGGCCACCGCGACGACCAGCACCGGAATGAGCCACAGCAGGGCGGCGTGCAGCATGGAATCGGCGATCTGGTGGACCTCCGCCTCGGTCAGGCTGTTGTGCAGCCGCCAGTCCGGAAACTCGGGGTAAGTGCGGTTGCAGGCCTTCTCCAACAGCTGCGACTCCAGGACGAGATGCAGAATGTAGGTGAAGGCGATGGCGACGCCCGTGAAACCGAGCGCGCCCCACAATGTCAGCCGGGTGCGCAGCGATTTCACGCCGGCTCCTCCCGCAGGGCGAAGCCCACGCCGCGCACCGTGTGGATCAAGGGCAACATGCCCGGCTTGTCAATTTTCCGCCGCAGCAACTTGATGTAAACGTTCACCACATTGGTCTCGGAATCGAAATGCTGGTCCCAGACATGTTCCACGATGGAGGTTTTGCTCGCGGGCTTCGGCGAGGCATTGATGAGAAATTCCAGCAAGGCAAATTCGCGCGGCGTCAGCTCGATTTTCTCACCCGCGCGCCTCGCCTCGTGGGACAACAAATCCAGCTCCAGATCGGCGACCCGAATGACATTCGCCGATTGCGGCCGCTGCCGCCGCAACACGGCGCGCAGCCGGGCGAGCAGTTCCATGATGGAAAAAGGCTTGGTCAAATAATCATCCGCGCCGGCATCCAGCCCGCGCACCTTGTCCTCGATGTCATCCCGGGCGGTGAGAAAAATCACCGGGGTGAGGATCTGCTTGCGCCGCAAAATGCGCACGACGGTGATACCGTCCTTGTGCGGCATGCCGATGTCCAGCAACATGGCATCATAGGTGTTTGATTCGGCCAGCCAGACGGCCTCGTCGCCATCGTGAGCCGTGTCCACCGCATAGCCTTCGGCCGTGAGGCCCGCACAGATATGCTCTGCCACTTTACGTTCGTCTTCGGCCAGCAGGATGCGCATGATTTCGGGGTCGGACTTTTAAAAAGCTAAACGGTCGCGGAGGCATTTACCATGAAAAATGCAATGCATTTTTAAATTTTTTAGTTATTAGTTTTTAGTTCGGAATGATCGCGCGAAGGGGTTTATAGTTTTTAATTTTGAAATTTTAGTTTTTAGTTAGGAAGCGCCCGAAGGGAAAACTGGATAAGGAAATTCCGGGGCACGAGCGCACCAAACCACACCAAACCGCACCAAACCGGACCGGAAACAGCACAAATCTGAAATCTGAAATCGGAAACTTGAGACCGGAAACTTGAAATTTGAGAAACAAACCAAACCCAGATTTCAAAGTCACATTTTCTTTACCACCCTCAAGGGTGATTTGTTCTAAGTCGTTGATAGAGTGTCTAAAACTTTACCGTTCTTTACCTTTTATTTACCAGTTCTGTCCTTCCGGGCGGGCACGACCCATTACAGGGTTCAAAGGCTCCATTAATCCCCTGCCCCTGCCCTGTGGGCAGGAATACCGCCGCACGGAATCAACCTCCGTCAGGGTTGCCTGCGGCCACGGTGCGCCAACCATGCCCAGCCCGGCTAAACCATTTCCGGACTGCCGGTGACAGTAACTTACTTGTCACCCCAGCCGCCGATCACGGCGCCCGCTGGTATTTCAAGCGGTAGTAGGCGTACGGATTGTTCGTGTCGGTAACGGTCATCACCTGGTTCGTGATCACCGAGTTGGTGATGAAATTCAACCAATAGTTGGTGTCGGTGATATCCGTCACGTTGCGCTGGACAACATAGGTCAAGCCCAAGACACCGTAGAAAGTCATCTGCACTCCACCATTGGTACTGATGATCGTCGTGTTCTCCTGACCCACAAACGGATTGGAGACGTTAATAATGATATCCACAATGCCGGTGTTGGTACCACCATAACCGTCTGCAATCGTGTAACTGAACTGATCGTTCACATCCGGGCTGTTCGTGTAAAGGATCTGCGAGCTGTTGGTCAGCAGCGTGATGCCGTTGGTTGTCACCAGATTGATCCCGATGTTGGTCACCGTGTCGCCATCCACATCGCTCCAGTAAGTCGCGATGTTCGTCCAGAAGACATGCAGAGGCTGGCCCGCCGTCCGATACACCACCAGGTTGGTGGCCACCGGCGGATGGTTGGTCACCGTCTGGACCAGGTTGGTGACAAAGGCCGCATAATTGCCGTCGCCGTTGTAGGTGGCAATGATGACGTTCGTATTACCGCGCGGCAGGTTGGTGATGGCCAAGCTGGTGGTGCCGCCGCCGGCCACGTCATTTGTGCTGAACGCTACGCCGTTGGCCTGGAACACCACATTGCTACCGGCACCCACCGGCAGGTTCGTAGCCGTGAAGAACACGCTGTCGTGATAACCATTGGTCGGCATCGAGGAGAAAAGGTTGAACGGCGCCGGCGCCACGGTGATCACGCCCGTGCTGGCAGGCACCAAGGTCACGTTGTAGTTGGCCGTCATGTCCACGCCCGCCGCGTTGGTGATGCTCACCACCGCCGGATTCAGGGTCTTGCCCGTCCCCGCCGTGGCGGTGGCGTAGGTTTCCGTCAGGATAGCGCCGTCACCGGGTTGGATGCTGCCCGGTCCGATCAGCGGGGTGTTCGTGGCGCTGATGGTGGTGTCATAAACTTTCGTGTTGAACTGCGCCGTAACGGTCAGATTGGTCCGGACAATCGTGTCCGTGATGATCGTGGTGCCAATGTCGTTGTAGTTGGTCGTTCCCGCAAAACTCCAACTGTCGCCGGCGTAGGTGCCCACCACCGTGTGCGTCGTGCTCAGCGTGACGCTGCCGACCGTCGCCCCCGTCTCACCGTTGACACCGGTGATCGAAACGCCCGCCGTGTGCGGATTCCCGTTATAAGCCTCATAGTAAGGCGTCACCAGCACGGTCGGGGTCACCTTGCCAATCGTGAAGCCCTGGCTGTAGGTGGCGCCAAAGAAGTTGGCATCCGGCGGCACCGTGTTCGTCACATAGTAGCTGCCGGCATTGGTCGGCGCGCTCACGCTCGGGCCGTAGCTGGTCGGCGACACGCCCACATAATTCGTCGTCATAGTACCGGTCGAGCCGTTGAAGGACGCGATGCCCGGGCTCTGCGCCGTGCCGTTGTAAGTGAAGGTCGTCCCGCTGTAAGTCCAGGTCGAGACGCCACCGACGGTCAGATAGAGTTCACCGTTCGAAAGCGAGAGCGTCGGGACCCCCTGATTTGGTCCGCCAACAACGTACACCGCCGGCAGACTGTCCGACACCGCCACCGTGCCACCGGACAGCTTGGAAATGATCCGGTAGGTGCCCGGCAGCAATCCGGCGCTGTTGACCGTGAACGTAGTGCCGACCGACAACGTCAGCGTACCGTTGGTCACCGCCAGCGACGGGGTATTGGCGGCATAAGTCAATAACACTTTGCCGGAAGCCGTGTTGAGCGAGCCTTTAATCATTGCCGTCGAAGTGCTGTTGCTCAACACCTGGCCGCTGGCCAAGGCAAAGGTGGAACCCAAACCGGCAACATTGAGAACGGCGCCGCCCGCCAGCACAATGCTCGAGCTGTTCGCAATCGAAGCGCTCCCGCTCAACGCCAGCGTGCCCGCACTCACCACCGTCGGGCCGGTGTAGGTGTTCACACCCAGCAGGGTGTTCGTGCCACTGCCCAGCTTCGTCAAACCGCCGCCGGTGCTGTTCGGATCCTGCACCATGGCCAACGGGTTCGTCACCACATAGCCGTTGTCATTGATGACCGCCCCGCCCGCCTGAACAAAGACCGTCGCGTTCACCGCGCCGACCCCGTTGGTAATCAAGTTGCCGTTGGCTCCCGCCGCCAGCACCCCGCCGTTGAAGTTCAGCGTCGAGCCGGCACCGTTCAAACTCACCGCCAGCACATTCGTCAACAGACCGCCGCTAAACAACGTCAAGGAGTTGTTCGTGGCCGCGGCCACTCCGCCCACCGTGTTGTTACCAAGAATCAGGGAGTGTTTGTTGAGATCCCAGAGCGACAGCCCGGTACCGCCGCCGATGCTCGCCGAGTTACTGTTGCAACCGGCCGCATAGCCAATGGCGCAGGTATTGCCGCCGCTGCCAACGTCAAACACCTGGCCGCCATTGGTGATAATCAGCACGTTGCCCACCGAGTTGGTGTCCTGGCCGACGATGATATGGTCGCAATTGGTCAGCACGCCGAACGCGTCAATCTGCGCCACGCTGTTTGTGCCCGGCGACGGAGAAGACGCTGTCTGCGTGCCACCCCCCACCGTCAGGTAGCTGCCGCCAAAGAACGACACGGTGGCCTTGTTGCCGGCGCCATCCTGCCCGCCAACCAGCAGCGAATTGTTGAGCGATGCCCGGCCAATAATTAATTCACTTGCCGGATAGAGCAGACCGCCGTTGGTCACATACACACGAGAGGAATTGTTATAAGCGTGAATAAAGACGTTGGTAAGCACGCCGCCCGAGTCCACGGCCACCCAGATGTTGGAACTGGTACCCTGGCCAAGCAACATACGCTCACCGCCGAGGAAGGTCCACGTCGCCTTTTGGCCGGCGGCGTTCGTTCCGCCGACATACACCCCGTTATTGGCCCCGTTATTGGCCACCAAACTGTTGTTGCCAGTGGCACCGCCCCGGGTGAAGACCTGTCCGCCGTTGGTGATGATAATCTGGTTGCCGACGGACCCGGCGCCACTGCCCAAAGTAAACGCGACGGCCGAGCCAATACCCGCTGACGACGGATAGTTCGTCGCAATCATCGTGCCGCCGTTGACCACCAAATGGTTGTTGGTCGCATTGCCGTAACCGATGGTAAGCGCCATCAGGTTTGAAGAAGCGCTGTTGGTGACATTGCCCACCCACAAGACGGCGTTCGGATTCACAATCGCCTGCGCTCCATTGAAACCGGAGCCAATCGCTAAATTGCCGGAACCGTTGCCGTTCGTCGCCGCCATGGTAACGAGGTTGGTGCCGGCATTCATGATCCAATTGCCGTTGATGTTAAAAGAACTATTGGACGCCACCAGAATGCTGGCCGCCACTTGATTGTAATTGGAGGTGGTCAGCGTGCCGCCGGAGAGCGTGCCGCCGTTGTTGAAGTTGAACGTCGAGTTGGCGGTCGCATTGACGACATTGGTCGCCAGCAAGGTCTGGACGGTGATATTGCCGGCGGCGGCCAGGGTAAGCGTGCCCGCCGAGCCCGCCATGGCCCCGATGTTCAACGTCCCGTTTGGCGAGAAGATGGAACCGCCGTTCGTCACGGCCAAAGTGCCGGCGTTAATGATCGTGTTGCTGCTATAAATGTTCGCACCCGTCAGCGTCACCGTCGCCGCGCCGGACTTGGTCAGCACGCCTGTCCCGCTAATGTTCGCCGAGATCAGATAGTTCGTCAGGTTGTTGTTGAACAACACCGAGCCGGGTGAAACGGTGCCGCCGCTGACCACCGAGTTGCCCACCAGCGTGTCGTCGAAGAGAATGGCATCGCCGTCCGCATACGCTACGCTGGGGATGCCGATGGTGTTCGTCCAATTTAACGTGGACGTGTCCCAGACGCCGCTTTGATAGCCTTTCCACGTGTCGCCACTGAGGCCGCCCGCACCCACCGACAAGACCAGGCTGGTGGGATTGAGCACCAAGGAAACATTGATGTTATTAGTGAAAATGAAATTTGCCGGCAACACGAAACTGCCGCTGCCGGTGTAGCCTTTGGCAAAAGTCATCAGCGTGTAAGAGTTAGCCGGAAGCCGTCCGGCATCCAATGTAAGGTTGACGGTGTTGACCCCATTCAAGGTCAGGGTGTTGCCCACCGCCACCAGGTCATTAGCCGCGCTGGTAACATCAAAGTACAGACTGTTGCCATTCAAGGTCAGGCTGTTGGTCAGGGTCAGCGTGCCGATGCCGCCAATTCCCGCCGGCGCCAGTCCGGCACCCGCGTTCATAATCACGTTGCCACCGATGGTCAAGGCACTGCCGCCAAAGGCCACGATGCCGGTGCCCGCCAGCGTCAGGCTGCCGGTGTTGGTGATCGCGCCGGTCAGCGTCAGAACCTGGCCGGAGGCCACGCCCACCGTGGAAGCGGCGTTCAAATTGACCGGGTTGTTCAAGGTGCAACCGACGCTGTTGGACAACGTGCCGCCATTCAGCGTCAGCAGCCCGCCCGCCGGCAGCGTGATCGCATTACTGATCAGCAGATTGCCCGCCGTCACCACCGTTGGTCCCGTGTAGGTGTTATTCGTCGCCAGCACCAGGGTGCCCGTCCCCAGTTTCGTCAACCCGCCGCCGGGGCTGCCCGGATCCTGCGCAAACGGCACCACGGTCGACACCGTGAAGCCCACCGAATCAATGACCGCCCCGCCGGCCTGGATGTAGTTCGTCGCCAGATAACAGATATTGGTCAGCAATAGATTCGTCGCATTCAATATGCTGCCGCTATTCGTCGCAATCAGGTTGCCATTGCCGCCCGCCGCCAACGTGCCGCCGTTGAAGTTCAATACCGAGTAGGAGCCGCCCAGGATCAGCGACGACACGTTTGTCAGCACGCCACCGCTGTAGAGCGTCATGACGTTGTTCGACGCATACAGGTCATTGCCCAGAGTCAATGATTGATTGCCCAGATTCCACAATGACATCCCGGTGCCGCCGCCCAGCGACAGCTGGTTGCTGCCGCAACCGTTCTCGTAGCCAAGCCAACTACCGCCAACGCTGAACAACTGCCCGCCATTGGTGATAATGAGCACGTTCCCCACCACGTTGCTGTCCGTAAACGCACCGCTACTGCCGCCAATGCCAACGCTGCCGACATTCGTCACCAACCCGTAGGCATCAATCCGCAACGTGGTATAAGATTCGGGCTGCGAACCCGTTCCGGAAGCGCCACCCACCGTCAGGCCGAAGGTGGTGCTGCCCGAATAAGGTGCGTTAGCTACGATAGACTTGTTGCCACTGGCATCCGCCCCCCCAACCACCATGACGCTATTACTGGCATAGCGACCCACATTCAGACTGTTCACATAAAGCTGGCCGCCATTGGTCACATACAGAGCGGCGTTGTTCGCGTAGACATAAATACAGGCATTAGTCAGAATTCCTCCCGCCCCAATCTGCAGCCATGAATAAACACCCGACGACCCGGAATTACCAATGTAAATGCGGCCGTTCTGGCAATCCACCAACGACTTGACTCCCGCCCCATTCGTCCCCCCCACAATCATACTGTTGTTGGTACCCAAGGTACCAATAATAATAGGCGCAAAGCCGTTGTCGCCGCGGCCTCGGGTCATCAACCGCCCGCCGTTGGTGACCACCACCTGGTTGTTGATGGACCCGGCGCTTATACCGATGCTGACCGCCGTGACCCCGCCCTGACTGCCGTAAGTGATGCCATTGGTGAGGATCATCGTGCCGCCGTTGATCACCAGCTGGTTGTTGGTCGCATTGTTCACGCCAACTTGCAACGCTATCTCATTGGTCACCTGGGGCACCGGTCCCGCCTGTTGATGCCACCAGACGGCATTGCTGTTCACGTTGAGTTGCGCGCCGTTCACGCCATTGCCTATATTAAGGGTTCCGGAACCGCCGTTGGTATTCATGCCGACAATGATGTTGGTGCCGGCATTGGCATTCCAGATGCCGTTCAGGTTCCAACTGGCGTTGGAAGTAATCAGCAAGTTCGCCGCCAAACCGTTGTTGTTCGAGGTCGTCAGCGAGCCGCCGTTGAAGTTAAAGATGGAGTTGGTGGCCGTGTACGAAATGTTGGTCACCAGCAAAGTCTGGACGGTAATATTACCACCCGCCGCCAGCGTGTTCGTGGCGAACAACCCGGCCGTGGCACCGATGTTCAGAGTTCCGTTGGTCGAGAAAATTGAGCCGCCATTGGTCACCAGCAAAGTGCCGGCGTTGATGGTCGTGTTGCCCGCGTAGCTGTTCGTGCCGGCCAGCGTCACGGTGCCCGCACCGGAGAGGGTGAGCGAACCTGACCCGCCCACATTCGCATTAATGGTGTAACTGGCACCGTAGTTGTTGAAGGTCACCGAGGCGGGCGTGACCACCGCCGCGCCGCTGCCGACGGTGAAATTGCCCGCCAGCGAGTCGTCAAAGGTAACGGCGTCACCACTCGTATAAAGATTGCCGGGAACAGTATTGGTCCAGTTCGCCGTTGTCGCATCCCACGTCCCGTTGACAAACCCTTTCCATACATCACCGCCCGGCGACGTAAGCCCACCACCAGTCACCTGCAACACCAGACTGTTCGCGTTCAGCGCCAGAGTGGCATTGGCCGGATTGCCGGCCAGAGCGAAGTTGCCAATAGCGCCCGCCGTCAGGTTGGTGAAGGTCATCAAGGTGTAATTGGCCGCCGGAATATTTCCGACATACGAAAGAACGACGGTGTTACTGCCGCCGGCCGACAGATTGTTACCCACCGCCACCAGACTATTGGGCAGGTTGAAGCACAGATAGTTGCCATTCAACGTCAAATTGTTAGTCAACAACAACCTGCCCCCATTGCCCGCCCCGCCAGGTATCAACTCCGCGCCGGCATTCATGACCACGCTGCCGCCGTTCGTGCCCGAGCCGCCGAATCTGGCGCCCGCGCTCACCGTCACCGTGTTCGTCGCCGCCAAGGAATTGCCGTTGATCAGCAGCGTCCCCGCGCTCACGGTCACCGTGCCCGTGTTGGTGTTGATGCCGGAGAGCGTCCAGGTGCCCGTGCCGCTCTTGGTGATGGTCAAAAGACTAAGCGCGTTGGTGCCAGCCAGCGAGCCGCTCATCACGCCATTGCCCACGCCGCACAACGTCAACGGCGTGGTCGTCGCCGTGGCATTCGTCGCCTGGGCAATAACGTTGCCGCTGAATGTCAGCGTGGTCCCGGGCGCCGCGATTTCGATGAGGCCGCCCGCGCCGGCACCGCCGGCACCGTCAATGATATAGATGGTCCGGTTGCAGGCGCTGCCGTTCGTGCCGAGGAACTGCAAGGCACCCAAATTATTATATCCAATCTGACCTAGTATGATGGCGGAACCCGCCCCAAGCGAACACGAAACACCGCTGTTGGCAATCGTGTCAAGGGAGTTTGTCCCATTAGCTACTTGAACATTTCCCGTAAACGGGTTGAGGGCATTGGTAAGATAGAGGATGCCGACATCGGTTCGGGTCACGGAACCGGTGCCAATATTGATGATCCCACTTTCCACAATGTTGCCAGCGCCCCGGAAAACAATACCGGTGTTGTTGTTCGTGATGCCACCGGTCAGTATCAGCGTCCCGGAACCGTTGTTCCAAAGCGTGCCGTTCTGCCAGTTGATGATCCGGTCGGAGGTGGAGACGCCGGTGCCAGTGTACCACGGGCTGGCGTTACCGCTGATGGTAATGACGCCACCGGCGGCGTTGGTCGGCGCGCCCAAGGCGCTGGCAACACCGCCATTGGTGGTGATGCTGTTGAAATAATTGGTGCCGCCGTTGAACACGGTCGGGCCGGTATAGGTGCTCAAGCCGGTTTGATACGAGAAACCCGCGTTATTCGTAAACCCGCCCGTGCCGCTGAGGTTGCCGTTGATCATCAAGGTGCCGCCAACCGAATGGGCCAGGGAATAACCGCCATTGGCAAGGTTGCCGCTGATCGTGAGGGCGCTGTTCGTGATGAAGATGGTGACGTTGTTGCTCATCGTCACTGGGCCGGCGCCCAGGTTCAGACTGGATGAACCGGCGAAGGCAAAGCTGCCATTCCAGTTCATCGCGTTGCCGGTGGGGATGCTGTTGGACGCCCCGGAGGTGTTGTCAAGGGTGCCACCGTTGATGGTAAAGGCACCGGTGCCCAGCGCATAGTTGGTGCTGAGATTCAGCGTGCCCTCATTGAGCACCACCCCGCCGCTGAAACTGTTGCTGCCGGCCAGAGTCACCTTGGCCAAACCCACCATATTGAGTGATCCTGACCCGCCGATGTTCGCATTGATGGTGTAGTTGGTATTGACGTTGTTGAAGGTGACCGAGCCGGGCGAAACCGTGACGCTGCCGCTGACGATTGAATTGGACGACAGGGTATCGTCAAACAGCACGGCGTTCCCATCCGCATATACCGCAGCCACCCCGTTGGTCGCCCAGTTCGTGGTCGTGTTGATGTCCCAAGTCCCATTCGTATAGCCCTTCCATGTTACCGGCGCCGGCGCATAGGTGCCGCCGGCGCTCAACACCAACTGCAAAATTGTCGGCGTCGAGAGCAACGTCGCATTCGTATAATTAGCCGCCAGCACAAAGGTGCCGCTGCCGACCGTCGAGGCATTGGTCATCAGCGTGTAAGTGCCGGCCAGCGCCGGGCCATTGGGGAAGGCCAGCGAAATAAAGTTCACACCATTGTTGGTCAAGATGCCGCCAACGCACACCTGGCTGCTGGCGCCACTGTTGTTCAATGTAAAGGACAGCTGGTTTCCGTTCAGCGCCAAAACATTGGTCAACGTCAAGGCGCCCAAGGCGTTGGGGCCGTAGCCACCCGGCAACAAATTGGCACCACTATTCAGAATCACATTGCCGCCGTTGGTGCCGTTGCCGCCAAAGGTCGCCCCGCCGGCCACGGTCACCGTGTTGGTGGCCCCGGCGGAGTTACCGTTGATCAAGAGGGTACCGCTGTTCACCGCCACCGGTCCGGAATAGGTGTTGGCACCCGAAAGCGTTTGAATACCAGAAACCCCCGCCGCCATGGTGAGCGACAGGGCGGACGATCCATTCAAAACGGTTCCCGCAAAACCATAGCTGCCTGAACCACCAATCGTCAGGGTATTGGCAACGGAACCATTATTCAAAACCGCGCCACCGACACCGGCGTTGTCATTCAGGCCGGCGATGGTGACGCTGTTAGCCGTGCTGCCATTCTGGATATCCAACGTGGCCGCAGAATTGACCTGAACGGCGCTACCGGCACCGAGAGCCGTCGGGGAACCCAACCGCAACGTACCGGTATGCGCCACGACCAAACCGGTGTAGGTGGTATTATTGACACCCGAGAGGCTGACGAAACCACCGGCGGCATTATCCGAGGTGATGGTACTCGCGCCGGTGAGGTTACCGCTCAAAGTTAGCGAGGTGCTGCCATTGGTGACATACAGGGTGTTGGTCAAGGCCACATTACCCTTGAAGACCGTCGCCCCGCCGCTGCCCAGCAGGGTATAGACGCCCGTGCCACCGGAGACGGTGGCCAGCGCACCGTTCAGGGTGGCGCCGAAGTTATTCCACACGGTCACGTTGTTGGCGGTGCGACCGTCACCCAGATAGGTGGTCGCGGTGCTGAGCGCGTTGGAACCCGCGGCCACCACTATGCCGTTGCTGATGTAGAAGCCACCGGAGAAGGTGTTGGTGCCGGAAAGAGTCAGCGTGTTGGTGCCGATTTTGGCAAGGCTAAAGCCGCCGCCGCTGATGACAGCGGGGATGGTAATGTTGCCATTGCCGCCGATGGAGCTGTTCGCCGTCAAAATCACATTGTTGGACATGATTGAAGTCGTGGCCGACGCGCTGTTGATCAGCGCGCCGCCGTTGGCGATTCCGGTGCCGGCCAGGTAAAGAGCGGTAAAGCCTTCGCTTTGACCATTGAGATCAAACACGCCGTTGTTGGTCACACTTTCACCCGGAGCAATTTGATCGCTGCCGGTCCCGGTGGCCCCCAATTGCAACGTGCCGCCACTTTCAATGAGCGAACCGGTGCCACCCAAGGCATGGATGGAAGCACCCGAGACTTTCGCCAGAATCAGGGTGGCTCCGGATTTGACATCGGCACCGCTGCTAATATTGTCACCGGTTCCCGCCAATTGCACCGCACCGGAATTCACCACCAGATCAAAGGCCGCTTGAGAAGCACCGCGGTTAAGAGAATTCGTGACCAGCAACGGCTGCGACACAGAATCCGACCGGTTGAACACCAAGGCATTGGTGCCGAGCGTAAGCGCACCGTAACCCAGCGTACCGCCATTGTTAATCTGGATAAAGCCGTTATTGGTGGCAATCATGGTCCCGCTATAAGTGTTCGAGCCAGCCAGGATGAGGGTGCCGGTGGCGATATTGTTCAACGAACCGGTGCCGGAAACAACGCCGCTCAAAGTTTGCGCCCCGACGTTAAGATAATTCAAAATTCCGTTGTTGGTGATGCCGTTGGCATAGTTGCCGCCATTTAACTGGCCAATCGTAATCGTGCCGGCGCCGATAGTGATCGAACCCGGATTATACCCAGCCGTGTTGGTAACCACCGCCGTGCCAGAACCCAGCAGGGCAAGCGGACCAGTGCCGGCAATGGCCGCATTGACGGTATAATTCGTGTTCACGTTGTTGAACGTCATGGAACCTGGGGTAAGCGTGGCACCGCTAATCACGGAATTCGACGCCAGGTTATCATCGAACAAAACCGCATTTCCGTCGGAATAGGTTCCCACCAGCCCGTTGGTCAGCCAGTTGGCGGTGGTATTGATGTCCCAAGTGCCGCTCACATAGCCCTTCCACACGTTCAGATTGTTGCCCAAGCCGCCGGACGAGCCACCGGCGCCAACCGTCACCCAAATATTTGACACATTCTGATTAAGGATGACGTTGGTGTAACTGCCCGCCAGCGAAAAGGTGCCGCTGCCGTAGGTATTGGCATTGGTCATCAAGATATAGTTGCCGGCCGGGACCGAGCCACCGGGGAAGGATAGTGAGATAAGGTTGGCAGCGTTATTGGTCAGATTCCCGCCATTCAACACCTGGTTGCAGGTGCCGTTGTTAAACAAGTTGAACACCAGCACATTGCCGTTGAGGACCAAGCTGGAGGCGCTGTAATTGACGGCGCCGCCGGAATTGGTCGTCAACAGCGTCAGCGTACCGCCAGCGTTGGTGCCAACTCCACCGCCGGGGATGAGTGTGGCCCCTTTGTTCAAATACACATTGCCGCCGATGATGCCGCTGCCGCCAAAGGTCGCGCCGCTGAGCACTGTTACGGAATTGGTGGAAGCAAAATTGGTCACACCAGACGAGTTGCCATTGATGAACAGCGCGCCCGCGTTCACGGTATACGGACCGTAGTTGGTGTTCACACCGGTCAACGTCCAGGTACCGGGGCCACCCTTCAAGATGGCCAAACGGTTACTACTCGCACTATTAATACCACCGCCAATGGTACCACTGATCACCCCGTTGCCCGCGCCCAGAAGACTCAACTGGCTCATGAACCAGTTGGTTGATTGATTAACGAGCACATTGCCGCTGAAAGTGATCGTGCTTCCGGGGATCGCGTTGGAAATCGAACCGGAATCGGCGCTTGTGAGAGTGTTATTACCTGTGGAGAGATAAATCGTCCGGTTGCAGGTGGTGCCGTTGGTGCCGATAAATCCCAAAATACCGCCGGCCTGGGCGTTTTGCTGGCCAAGCTGGATTAACCCGCCTTGCCCTAGCACACCCGCCCCGAGAGAACACGGCACTCCGGCATTGGCCAGCGTATCCACGATGAATGAACCGACAGCAATAGTAGGGCCGTTCGTGAACGAATTCAAAGAATTGGTAATGATCACGCAACCACCATCGGTCCGGCTAAGAACGCCAATTCCAAGAATCAACGGTCCGGTTTCCACAATGGTGCCGACGCCACGGAAGATAACACCGTTATTGGTAATGCCGCCCGACAAAATCAAGGTACCGCCGTTGTCGTTGTAGAAGGTAAATCCGCCAATGGAATTGATCACCCGGTCTGAAGTGTAGGTGCCCGTGCCAAGGAAGCGCAAGTTACCGGACACATTAAGTACTCCGTTGGCGGCCGAGGAGGGATTGCCCAAAGAGCTGGGCCCACCGTTGACCGGTCCGATGCTGGTGAAGTAGTTCGTGCCGCCGCCCAGATAAGTGGGACCGGAATAGGAGTTCTGCACATTGGTCAAATACATGTAACCGACCGAGTTGGTCACGCCACCGGTGCCGCTGATCACGCCCATCGGAATAAACCCGCCGTTGCCCGCATGGGTCAGATAATTGGCCCCCAGACTGATATTCCCGCCCAGCGTCAGCGCGTTGCCGGTGGCGCCGGTAAACGTCACGTTGGTGTTCAACGTCACCGTGCCGGCACCGAGGTTCAGGTTGGCCGTGCCGCCAAAGGTGAAGTTGGTGTTCCAAGTCTGGGCATTGTTGTTCGCGTTGCTGATGGCGATGCCGGAGGTGCTGTCAACGATGCCGCCGTTAATGGTCAAGGTGCCGACGCCCGACCCATAAGCATTGTTGAAGTTCAACGTGCCGCCACCATTCAAAGTCAAGCCGCCCGAGAAGGCATTGGTGCCGGCAAGATTCACCGTACCGCCATTCAAGACCAGGCCGCCCGAGAAATTGTTACTGCTGTTTAAATTCAAAACGCCGTAATTCATGATCAGGCCGCCCGAGAAGGTGCTGTTGCCGGCCAAATTCAAAACGCCGTCATTCATGACCAGACCGCCCGAGAAAGTGTTGTTGCCGTTCAAAGTCAACACGTTGCCGCCCAACTTGGTGACCGTGGCCGCGCCGCCAAGATTGGCCGAGATCAGGTAGGGATTATTATTGTTGAAAACCGTCACCGAGGCGGGCGAGAAGAAGGTGGCGCCAGTCGCATTGGTCACGGTGTAACTGATCGCGGTGTCGTCAAACATCACCGTATTGCCATCCTGATAAACTGCGGAAGTACCGTTGGTCAGCCAGTTGGCGGTGGCGTTGATATCCCACGAGCCATTCAGATTGCCGTTCCAGTTGAACGGAGTGGGGATGGAACCCGCTGAAATGCTGCCGTTGGTGACCGTCAAAGTCACGCTGGTGGGTCCCACGGCAAGTCCGGTATTGGGGTAGCTGCCATTGAGCGCGAGCGTGCCGGAGCCGGTCCTGGAAGCATAGGTCATCAACGTGTAGGTGCCGGCCGGCGCCGAGCCGTTCGGAAACGCGAGAGAAACCAGATTCGCGCCGTTCAACGTCAGAGTGCCACCCACCACCACCCGGTCGGAGGTTAATCCATCATTGGAAAGATCGGCCAGCAGCACGCCGTTGTTCAGGTTCAGGCTGTTGGTCAGGGTGAGGGTGCCGATATTGTTGGTGCCGCCCGCCGCGAGGATGGCCGACACGTTGACGTTGCCACCGATGGTGCCGGTGCCGCCGAGGATACCCATATTGACCAGGACCGTGTTGGTGGCCGCGGCATTGTTGCCGTTGACCAGCAGTTCACCGCCGTTGACAAAGGTGGAACCGGTATAGTAATTCGCCCCCGTCAGGGTGAGGACACCCGCAGTGATAATGTTCGAGCCATTGCCGCTCATGATTCCGCTCAAGGTCTGCGCGCCGGCAGCGCCATAGACAAAGGCACCGTAGTTAGTGATGTATCCCGCATAGTTGCCGCCGCTCAAGCTACCCGAGCCGCCAATCATGAACATGGTAGGATAGGTGTTCAAGCCAATGGAGGTGCTGCCGGTGTAGGTATTTGTGCCGGTGAAGATGTTCCAGGTATTAACCACGTTGGCAGCGCGCCCAACCCCAAAGTTGGCCGGACCGGTGACTTGGCCGTAGTAGTAATTCGTGGAATTGGACACTTCGGGAGAACCCAGCTGAGCCAAAGGATACGGATAATTGGTCAGAATGATGGTGCCGGTGAAAATTTGCGCGGCCGGAGTGCGGATCGCACCGTAACCCTCGCTGCCGGTACCCGAGACGATGAACGTGTTGCCAAACACGCAGTTGGTGCCGCCTTGCAGGAACATTTCGCTACCCACATTCCCGCCGTTGCCGTTGGTGATAATGATCGTCCCGGTGCCATAGGGATTGGTGATATTGTTAGCGCCCACCCCGGGACGACCGCTCACGACAATGACAGTACCGGAATAGTTCGACTGGCTGCCAGTAACCAATGGCGTCGTCGTGGCATAAGAGTCGCCCCTTAAAAATAGCGGGCCAGAACCTTGCAGGATGTTATTGGTGAGGATAAAGGTAACTCCATTCCCATAAAGGGCGCCACCCGCGCCCGTGACATTCAGGATCCGGTTGGTGTTCAAGGGGAAGTTGGCACCATTAATTTGCAAAGTGCCGCTGCCGTTCAGCGTGATATTTTCCGTCACATTCGAGGCGCCCAGGCTGCGGTCGTTCGTCACCACCAGCGTGCCGGCGTAGAGATTGATACCGCCGGTGAAGCTGTTGGTACCGCCGAGCGTCACCATGCCCAAGCCATACTTATTGAGGGTATTGGTGCCGCCAATATTGGCATTGAGGACGTAGCTGGTCAGATTGTTATTAAAGGTCACCGCCGCCGGCAAAACCAAGCCGGCGGGCGAAGCGTTGGTGATGATCGGATTACCCACCAAGGTATCGTCAAAGAGCACCGAATCATTGTTGTCCACATAAGCGACAATGGGGTTGGCATTGGTCCAGTTCAACACAGACGTATCCCAAGTCCCGCTCTGGTAGCCCTTCCAGGTATCACCGGCCAGGCCGATGTTGCCGGTGCCCGCCGCCACCTGGAGCACCAGGGTATTGGCGGTGAGCGCGAGCGTAACTTTGTTGGTGCTGATACCCGCCAGCACAAAATTGGCCAGCGTGGCCGTACTGTTGGTGAAGGTCATCAGCGGGTAACTGGTGTTCTGGGCCAGCGGGCTGGGTACCGAGACAAAGATGGTGGTGACGCCGCTCGCCGCCAAAGTGTTACCCACCGCTATCAGGTCGTTACCGCTGCCGGTGACATCAAACAACAGCGTGCCGCCGCCGTTCAACGTCAGATTATTGGTCAGGTTCAGAGCGCCCACGGTGCCCAGACCGCCCGGCGCCAGTTGCGCGCCAGAACTCAAGGTCACACTGCCACCGATGTTCGTGGCATTGCCACTAAAGACGGTCACACCAAGTCCGCCCACGGTCAGGCTGCCGGTGTTGGTGATCGAACCCGTCAACGTCAAAATGCCACCAGACCCGGCACCCACCGATGAAGCGGCGTTCAGATTGATCGCGTTGGTCAGGGTGCAGGTGGCGCCGGCAAACAACGTTCCGCCGTTCAACACCACCAGGTTCGTGTTGATGGAAAAATTATTGGTGACCACCAAGCTGCCGGCGCTGATGGTCGTGGGACCGGTGTAAGTATTGGAGGCGGTCAAGGTGAGCGAACCGGCGCCCAGTTTGGTCAGGCCGCCGCCGGTGCTGTTGGGGTCACCGGTGAGCGGCAGCGGGATGGTCACATTGTAGCCGCTGTCATTGATGAGGGCACCGCCGGCCTGGATAAAGTTGGTCGGATTGAGCGGCAGCGGCGAGTTGTTCGTAAAAATCAGGCTGCCATTGCCCGACGCCGCCAGCATACCCCCGTTAAAAATCAAACGGGAATTAATGCCACCAAATTGCACCTGCGAAAGGTTGGTCAGAACGCCACCCGCGGCCAAAGTCACATAGTTGTTGGACGCGTTCGGGGTGCCGCCGATGATCAGGTTGGCGCCTCCAAAATTCCACAAGGAGTTGGTGGTGCCGAAGTTGCCGCCGATGACGGCGTAGTTATTAAGGCAATTGCTCACCCCGAAACCACAGCCGATATAACCGGTGTTCAAGCTAAACACCTGCCCGCCGTTGGTGATGATCAAATAGTTACCGTTGGCGTTGGTATTGTTGCCGACAATTATCTGGTTGGCATTCGTGACCATGCCGCCTTGACCCACCCACAGCCAGTTGTTCGTGGCAGATAACAGCGAATCGCCGACGTTATTCACACCCCCAATATAAACCGCACCGGGACCATTGCCGAAACTGCTCAAGAATTTGAGCGTGGAAGGATTACCGAGGGCATCCAGCCCGCCCACTAGGCCATAATTGTTGGTGACACCCTCGCGACCCAAGCTGAACGATTGTCCGCTATTAACATAAATCTGTCCGCCATTGGTGATGACCAAAGAGTTATTGGCACCATACATATATAAACCGCCGGTGCCCACATTGGTGATGACACCGCCGTTGACCACGCACCAGTTGTTGGTGGTCTCGGAGCCCAAGACGCTGCTGATGGACGTGCCGACTTCCAAACGGGAATTGCCCAAATCCAGCAACGATTTCCGACCGGCGCCGTTGACGCCCGCCACAATCAATCCGTTGTTATTGGCATAATTATTCCCGACATAAAAACCGATCGGACCACCATTGGGCGCCGTATATTGACCAACATAAACCAGACCGCCATTGGTGATGTTGAGCACGTTATTGCTTGAGGTATAGCCATAGCCGATATTCACCGGCAGGACATTCGTAGGATTGCCGGGAGTCAACGGATTGAATGTGCTCCAGACGGCGTTGGACACGAGAATCATCCCATTGGTGGCGTTATTGTTGAAAATAACCATGCCAGTCCAATAAGCAGCACCAGCGCCGGCGGAATTCTGGGCCGAGGCGGTATAGTTGGTGCCGCCCAACATATTCCAATTGCCAGTGATATAAAAACTGGCGTTGGACTGCACCAGAATATTCGCCGCCACGCCATTGCCATTGGAGGTCGTCAACGTGCCGCCGTTGAAGGTGAAGGTGGAGGAGGGAGAACCGTAGAGCGGCGCGTTGGTCGCCAGCAGGGTCTGGACGGTAATGTTGCCGTTCGTGGTCAGCGTCAGGGTGCCCGCCACGCCCGCCTGGGCAGCGATGTTCAACGTGCCATTCGGCGAGAAGATGGAACCACCATTAGTCACCCACAGCGTGCCGGCGTTAATCACCGTGTTGCTCGTGTAGATATTGGCCCCCGCCAGCGTCACCGTGGCCGTGCCGGACTTGGTCAGCACACCCGTTCCGCCGATGGCCGCATTGATAATGTAGTTCGTCAGACTGTTGTTGAACAGCACCGAGCCGGGCGCCAGCGGACCGCCGCTGACCACCGAGTTGCCCACCAGCGTGTCGTCAAAGAGCACCGCGTCACCGTCCGTATAAGCAAAGACGGGGTTGCCATTCGTCCAGTTCAACGTGGACTTGTTCCAGACGCCGCTTTGATAGCCTTTCCACGTGTCGCCACCGAGGCCACCCGCACCCACCGACAAGACCAGGCTGGTGGGATTGAGCACCAAGGAAACATTACTGTCATTGGTGAAAATTGCCGGCAGCACAAAATTGCCGGTACCAGTGTAGCCATTGGCAAAAGTCATCAGCGTGTAAGAAGAGTTAGCCGGAAGCCGTCCGGCATTCATTGTAAGGTTGACGGTGTTGACCCCATTCAAGGTCAGGGTGTTGCCCACCACCACCTGGTCATTGGCAGCGCTGGTAACATCAAAGTACAGGCTGTTGCCATTCAAAGTCAGGCTGTTGGTCAGCGTCAGCGTGCCAATGCTGCCAATTCCGGCCGGCGCCAATTGCGCGCCCGCACTCAAGGTCACATTGCCGCCGATGGTGCCGCTGCCACCCAGCGTGGCACCGCTGCTCACCGTCCAGATGTTCGTGGCGGCGGAAGCGCTGCCGTTCACCAGCAAGGTGCCGCTGCCCCCCACCGTCAAAGTGCCGTTGTTGGTGATCGCGCCGGTCAGCGTCAGAACCTGGCCGGAGGCCACGCCCACCGTGGAAGCGGCGTTCAAATTGACCGGGTTGTTCAAGGTGCAACTCAAGTTGTTCGACAATGCGCCGCCGTTCAGCGTCAGCAACCCGCCCGTTGGCAGCGTGATCGCATTAGTGATCAACAAGTTGCCCGCCGTCACCACCGTCGGTCCCGTGTAGGTGTTGTTCGCCGCCAGCACCAGGGTGCCCGTCCCCAGTTTCGTCAACCCGCCGCCGGTGCTGTTCGGGTCCTGCGAGAACGCCAACTGGCTCGAAACCACGAAACCGCTGTCATTGATGATGGCGCCGCCGGCCTGCACGAAGTTGGTGGCGCTGAGAGTGGTGCTGTTGGTCGTTATCAGGTTGCCCGATGCCGCCGCCGCCAGCGTGCCACCGTTGAAATACAGCGTGGAATTAACGCCGCCCAGAATGAGGGAGGAGGCATTCGTCAGCAAGCCACCGGTGAACAAAGTCAGGTAGTTGTTGGTGCTATAGGCAATGTTGCCGATGGTCAGCGAATGGCCACCGGACCCGAGATTCAACAGCGAAGGGCTGCCGCCGCCGCCCAGCGATATATAGTTATTGTTGCAGTTAGTCGTAAAACCAATGGCACTGTTAACCCCGGCCGAACCACAAATCAACTGTCCGCCATTGGTGATGATCAAGGCATTGCCGCTGCTGTTGGTATCGAGCGTCACACCGCCGCCAACATACACCGCCGCGCAATTCGTGACCAGACCGCCCAGTCCCACGATCGTCGCGTTATAGGAGCCGGGATTGCCGGGAACGGGGTTATTGGGATAAGCACCGCCAATGGCCAGCGCATTATTGTATGTGTATGAAAATGACAAGGTGGCCGGATTGCCGGCACTATCCGCGCCCGCGATGTTAAGCGTGTCGTTGGTGGCACCCCGTCCCAGCGTGACATAAGTGGCGGCAATCACGCCACCGTTGGTGATGTACACCGGATTGTTCCCGTTCCCACCCAGCAACAAAGTCGCATTGGTCATCAAACCGCCCTGATCCACCCGCACCCAATTGTTGTAAGAATTAAGCCCCAGACGATCCAAGCCGAGATCCATCACCGATTTGGCCCCCGCACTGTTGGTGCCGCCCAAATAAAGACTGTTGTTGGTGCCGCCGCCGCCAACATTCAAAACGGTGGGGCCGGTGCCTCTAAAGCCGGCCAGACTAATCTGGCCACCGTTGGTGACAATCAACTGGTTGCCCACGCAACTGCCGCCAGTGCCGATGACAAGGTTGTTCATGTTCTGTCCATAGTAGTTGGTGATGATCACCGTGCCGCCATTAACCACCAACTGGTTGTTCGTCGCATTGCCGACGCCGACCTGCAAGCCGATGACATTGGTCGCATACGCGTTCAAAAGCTTGTTGGAACAGTAAGACCACCACACCGCCCCCGGATTCACCATCACCAGCGCATTGTTGACATTGTTGCCAAGACTGACCGTAGCGAGGGCACCTCCATTGGTCGCCACGTTGGCGAAGAAATTGGTGCCGCCGTTCATGTTCCAGATACCGTTGAGATTCCAGTTGCCGTTGGAGGTCACCAGAAGGTTGGCCGCCACGCCATTGTAATTGGAGGTAGTCAGCGTCCCGCCGTTGAAATTGAAGACAGAATTTGTGAATGAGAACGAAATGTTGGTGGCCAGCAGCGATTGAACCGTGATGGCACCGCCCGCCAGCAGCGTGTTCGTGCCACCACTGCCCACCTGGGCACCGATGTTCAACGTCCCGTTCGGCGAAAAGATGGAACCGCCGTTGGTCACCACCAGCGTGCCGGCGTTGATCACCGTGTTGCTCGTGTAGATGTTGGCCCCCGCCAGCGTCACCGTGGCCGTGCCGGACATGGTCAGCACACCCGTTCCGCCGATGGCCGCATTGATAATATAGTTCGTCAGGCTGTTGTTGAACGTCACCGAGCCGGGCGCCAGCGGACCGCCGCTGACCACCGAGTTGCCCACCAGCGTGTCGTCAAAGAGCACGCTGTCGCCGTCCGCGTAGGCGATGATGGGATTGAAGTTCGTCCAGTTCAACGCGGACGTGTTCCAGACGCCGCTTTGATAACCTTTCCAAGTGTCACTCCCGAACCCGTTCGCCCCCACCTGCAAGACCAGGCTGTTGCCATTGAGCACCAGCGAGGCGGCGGCGGAATTGGTAAAGGTGCCAGCCAGCACAAAGCTACCGCTGCCGGCATAGCCATTGGCAAAAGTCATGAGCGGGTAGCTGCCCGGCGGAATCCGGCCGGCATTGACCGACAGGTTGATATAATTGACGTTCGTCAAATAAAGGGTATTGCCCACCGCCACCAGGTCATTCGTGCCCACCGAATTGGTGTTCAAGTCAAAAAACAGCGTGCCACCGTTCACCGACAGATTGTTGGTGAGGTTCAGGATGCCCACGGCACCCACCCCAGCCGGCGCCAATTGCGCGCCCGCACTCAAGGTCACATTGCCGCCGATGGTGCCGCTGCCACCCAGCGTGGCACCGCTGCTCACCGTCCAGATGTTCGTGGCGGCGGAAGCGCTGCCGTTCACCAGCAAGGTGCCGCTGCCCCCCACCGTCAAAGTGCCGTTGTTGGTGATCGCGCCGGTCAGCGTCAGAACCTGGCCGGAGGCCACGCCCACCGTGGAAGCGGCGTTCAAATTGACCGGGTTGTTCAAGGTGCAACTCAAGTTGTTCGACAATGCGCCGCCGTTCAGCGTCAGCAACCCGCCCGTTGGCAGCGTGATCGCATTAGTGATCAACAAGTTGCCCGCCGTCACCACCGTCGGTCCCGTGTAGGTGTTGTTCGCCGCCAGCACCAGGGTGCCCGTCCCCAGTTTCGTCAACCCGCCGCCAGTGCTGTTCGGGTCCTGCGAGAACGCCAACTGGCTCGAAACCACGAAACCGCTGTCATTGATAATGGCGCCGCCGGCCTGCACGAAGTTGGTGGCGTTAAGGGCGTTGGTGGTGGTGGTGCCGTTGGCGATATTCGTGGCGATGAGGTTGCCGCTGCTCCCCGCCGCCAGCGTGCCACCGTTGAAGTAGAGCGCGGAATTGACGCCGCCCAGGATAACGGAAGAAATATTTGTGACCATGCCGTTGGTATAGAGAATGGCGTAGTTGTTGGACGAATTGTTGGCACCGACCCCAAGGATGGAAGCATTGCCGATAGTCAAGGCATTATTGTTGAGCCGCCACAGCGAAACGTTCGTCCCGCCGCCGACGGTGATGAAGTTGTTGTTACAGTTGGTCGAATAGCCGATATAGCTGCTCGCCGTGCTGTATAACTGGCCGCCGTTGGTGACCACCACCCCATTGTAAAAGTTATTGGTATCCGTGACACTACCGCCGCCGGATAACACGCCACCCACGTTGGTAATGACACCGCCGGCCCCCACCAGCACCAGGTTGTTCGAACCCATGGTGCCGGCAGCACCACCACCAACAACCATCCCAATGGTACCACCATTCAAGTAGGCCGGATTCCCATAGGGATCGGCGCCCCATACGATCAGGTTGTTGCTCACGGCTCCACGCCCGCAATAGAGATTTTTTCCGGCGCCAGTAAAAAACTGGCCGCCGTTGGTGATAAACAGGGAGGAATTTTGAGAATAAAGCATTAAAGTAACATTGGTCAGGACACCGCCTTGATCCACCCGGACCCAACTGTTGGTGGAATTCCAAATTGAAGCCGTATTACCGACAATCAAACGGTCGCTGCCAAAATCCCACAGCGAGTGGCGGCCGGCACCATTGGTTCCCGCCACATACAAGCCGTTGTTCAAACCATAACCTCCGATAACACCAACAGTCGGGGCGGAGCTTCTAACTCCGGCCGTATAGACCTGCCCACCGTTGGTAATGGTCATTAAATTGCTGGTGCAAGTGGAACTGTTGGCGACCAGAATGGAAGTTTCCGTGCCGTTCAAATTCGTAACGATGACGGTGCCGCCGTTGACCACCAACTGGTTGTTCACCGCATTGCCAGAGCCGACATACAGGCTCATTACGTTCGTCGTCTGGCTGTTGGGAACAAGGGTGGACCACAGCACGGCATTCGAATTCACCATCACCAGCGCATTGCTCACCCCGTTGCCGATGTAGGCCGTGCCGGCGAAACCAGAGGTGACGAAATTCGTATTCGCATTGACCAAAAGGTTGGTGCCGCCGTTCAGGTTCCAAGTGCCGTTGATGTTCCAGGTAACATTAGAAGATAGCAGGATATTAGCGGCGATACCATTGTTATTCGACGTCGTCAGCGTGCCGCCGTTGAAAATAAAGGCCGGGAGGTTTGTCAACAGGAATATTTCATTGCTGACCACCACCAGAGACTGAACCGTGATGCTGCCGCCGCTGGCGAGAATGTTGGTCCCCGTGTTGGCAATGAGCAGCGTTCCGTTCGGCGAATTGATGGTCCCGCCGTTCGTCACCGTCAGCACACCGGCATTGACGAACGTGCTCCCCGAAAAGCTATTCGTCCCCGTCAAAGTCACCAGTCCCGTTCCGTTCTTGATCAGGGAACCGCTCCCGCCGATGTTCGCATTAATGACATAGCTGGTCGCGTTGTTGTTGAAGGTCACCGCGGCCGGGGTGACCACCGCCCCGGGCGTCGCGTTGGTCACCGTCGGATTTCCCGACAGCGTGTCGTCAAACACCACCGCGTCCCCGCTGAGGAAGTTGGTCACCGTCACCCCGTTCGTCCAGTTCCCCGTCGACGTGTCCCACGTCCCGTTCGTGTAACCCCGCCACACATCGCCCGAGCCCACCAAACCGCCGCCAGTCACCTGCAACACCAGGGTGTTGGCATTCAACGCCAGCGACGCATTCGCATTGCCGCTGGCGAGCGCAAAATTCGACAAACCCGCGCTGACGTTGGTAAACGTGATCAGCGGGTAAGTCGCCGCCGGCAGGGTTCCGGCAACGGACAGATAAACCGGGTTCAATCCGCTGGCGGTCAAATTATTTCCCACGTTCACCACGCTGCCCGAGGCGGCCGCCAGGCTGTAATACAACCGCGCGTTGTTCAGTGTCAGGTTATTGCTCAAGGCCAGCGTGCCCGCCGCGCCCGCGCCACCCGGCACCAGGCTGCTGCCCGTGTTCATCACCACGCTGTTGCCGCCGTTGGTTCCGTTGCCGGCAAACATGGCACCGTTGATAAACGTGAGGGTGCCGCCGGATGAGTTGCTGACGACGCCGTTCAAATTATAGGTGCCGGGGCCGGAAACCACCACATTGACGCCATTAAGCGCCAGCGTGCCGCCGTTCTGGTGGTTAAAGGCGGCATTGACGCCGCCAAAAGTGATGAAGGAAAGATTTGTCAAGATGCCGCCCGGGAGGACCGTCACCATGTTATTCGACACCCCCACGCCCGTGTTGCCGATGCCCAGGGTGCCGCCGCCCAAATTCCATAACGAAACATTCGTGCCCCCGCCCAAGGTTGCCGAGTTGGAAAAACAATTGCCCCCAAAACCAATGTAAGCACCTTGCAAGTTGCCCGGGCCACTAGAACTGGTGACGGCAGCGGACCCACAATAGACCAGGCCACCATTGGTGATGAAGAGACTATTATTCCATGAGTTCACGTCCTGGCCCACGCCCACGTAGGCCGCGTTCGTCACCAAACCGCCCGCATCAATCCGCGCCAAATTATTCGACCCCGGAGACGGAGACCCCGGCGTGCCCGTGCCACCACCGACCGTCAATTGACTGTTATTGATACCCACCACCTGCGATTTGTTGCCCGCCCCGTCCACGCCCGCCACCAGCAACTGGCAGCCGTTACCATTCCGGCCGATAATCAACCCGCCGCCGGGATATAACGCGCCACCGTTGGTCACATAAACAAAAACCGTGTTGTTATATGCAAATAAATTGACATTGCTAACCACCCCGCCCGAATCCACCGCCAGCCAATTGGTGTTACCAGCGGAACCATTCCAATTGAAGCGCTCGGCGGTAAGGGTATAACTGGAAATCCACGCCGACTTGTTGCCGGCACCATTGGTGCCGCCCACATACAGACCGTTGTTGTTGCCGCTGAGCAAAGTCAGACCGGATGCCGAACCCGCCGGCGCGAGCGTCGTCACCATACCACCGTTGGTGATGATGAAGGTGTTACTCGTGCCGCCGTTGAAAGCGAATATGTTATTGCCCGCAATATTGGCATTCAGGCCGGAAAACCGGTTCGTCGCGATGACCTGGCCGCCGTTGACCACAAATTGATTGCGCGTGCCGTTGAGGTTCATCACCATGGTGTTCGTCGCCCCAATGGCGTTGGCCGGCATGGACAAAAACACCGCATTGGAGTTGACCTGCACCAATCCGTAACTCCCACCGTTGAAGAAATTGACGGTGCCGGCGGAGGATGTGGTGATATAGATGTTCGTGTGCACGTTCATGACGATATTCGTGCCGGCGTTCATGATCCAATTGCCGCCGACGTTCCAGGTGGAGTTAGACGCAATCAGGATGTTGGCCGCCAGTCCATTGTAGTTCGACGTTATCAGGGTGCCGCCGTTGAAGGTAAAGATGGAGTTGGTCGGCGCGCCGATGGCCAGGTTGGTGACCAACAGCGTCTGGACGGTGAGGGAGCCGCCGGCGTTCAAAATGTTCGTGCCGCCACTTCCCGGCATGGCGCCGACGTTCAGGACGGCGTTGGGCGAAAAAAGGGAACCGTTGACCGTGAGCGTGCCGCCGTTGATGACCGTGCCGCCGCTATAGACATTGCTGCCGTTGAGCGTGAGGGTGCCGCTGCCCGCCGTGATCAGCTGGGATTTGGTGTTTTCAGTAATGTTGCTGTTAATGACGATGGAACCACCGGCCGTGGCAATCGTCAGGTTGGTGGCCAGCACGATGGCAATATTGTTGGTAAAACTGGCGGTACCGGCATTGGTCAGCAAGGGCAGACCGCCAATCGCGGAGTTGGTAAAGAGCAGATAATTGCCGCTGCCGTCGGAATTCAGGCTCACGATCTGATTGTTGGTCAGATACAACTGGTTCAGCCAAAAGCCGCCCGCCAGATTGTTGGTGCTGTAATCAATGGCGGTGGGAATAAAATAGTTTGTGACTTCGGAGCCGCCGCCCGCCGAGGGCGTGCCGGACACACCTCCGGTCCAACTGGCGATCGCACTCCAGTTGCCTTTGGCGATGTTGGTATAAACCGTCGCCGACGCCGCCGGCGAAAGGGCGAGGAGGCCGAGGGCGGCGAGCACCACGACCAGAGAACGGAGCGCGGCGCGCAGGGATGGAAATAAAGTCTTCATAATGATTATTGAACGGGAAAATTCAGGAGCTGATTTAATGATTAAAGATTAAACGAGGGGCAAAAAAAGGAATCGCGATTTGCAAAGGCAAATCGCCAGACAATGCTTCCGCAGCTGGAGAGCGCATCATGATTAAGGTTTGGCGGCTAAAGACAACAATACTCAATAAATTATCATTCCGGCAAATTGATCTATGGGGCTAAATTTGCCGCTGTTCCCAGACAGCGTCAACCAGAAATATATATTTAATTTCATGACGTGGTTGCGGGATGCTGGATGCTGGTTGCGGGTCGAGCAAGGACGCGACCGGGAGTGAATCACGGCGCGTGATAGTGCAGCGGCCGACCTTCCAGCAAGTTTTCAACATTGTTCCAAAGCACCATGGTGGTAATGGCGGTGAACAACAGCCAGTTCAACATGCAGACCAGCAGCAGAATGCCGCCGCGGCGGCGGCGCGCCCGCAATAACTGCCAGGCAACACCACTGCCGAAAATCAATCCAAAGAAATAAAGCGCGTACGCGGGATAAAAATTTATCAGCACCAAATCGCGCAGTTCCACGGGATAGCCGCCGACGTTGCGCCAGAACAACGAGGTTTCCCGCAACACGGCCCCGGCCAGCACCGCGAGGCCAAGAGCCGTCAGCGCCAGACCCGCCGCCAGCAAGCCCAAAAATCCGGCCGGCGAGGACTTCATAATTTTCCGGCCTTGCGCCAGCGCCAGAGCGTGGTGGGGTTGATGCCGAGCCGGGCCGCGACGAGCGTCAAATTATTTCCACTTTCGGCGAGCAGCGATTTGGCCAGCGCCAGCTTCTGGTCGCGGCGGGGGAAATTTTCCGCCGGCAAAACCGTGGCCGGGGAGGGCAAAATATTTTCCGGCGCCACCGGCTTAACGGCCGGCGGGGCGTCCCACCAGCCTTCGCGCAGCACCGGGCCGTCGTAAAGCAGGGCCAAGCGGTCAATCGCGCTCTTCAATTCGCGCGCGTTGCCGGGCCAGTCGTGGCGGAGGAAGCGCTGCAAGAGCGCGGGCTCGACGCTCTCCAGATTCTTGCCGAACCGTTCGCCGGCCTGGCGCAGAAAAATGCGCACCAGCGGCGCGATGTCCTCGCGCCGCTCGCGCAAGGGCGGCACGGTGAGGGTGATTTCGGCGAGCCGGTAAAACAAATCGGCGCGAAACCTGCCCGCCTCCGCCTCGGCGCGCAGATCGCGGTTGGTGGCGGCGACGATGCGCGCCTTTGACTTGTATTCGTGCTCGCTGCCGACGCGGCGCGCGGTGCGGGTTTCCAGAAAACGCAGCAGTTTCGGCTGGAGCGAAACGTCCATTTCGCCGATCTCGTCCAGAAACAGCGTGCCACCGGAGGCCTGCTCAACGAAGCCGGGCCGGGCCTTGTGCGCGCCGGTGAACGCGCCCTTTTCCACGCCAAAGATTTCCGCCTCGAGCAAGTCCTTCGGAATGGCGGCGCAGTTGAGCGCCACAAAGTTTTTCCGGCGGCTGGCGTCGTGCAGCGCGCGGGCGACCTTTTCCTTGCCGACACCGGATTCGCCGAGGATGAGGACGTTGACATCCGTCGGACCGATTTTTTCCACCGTCTGCCGCAACGCCCGCAGCGCGGCGGAAGCCCCGGCCAGCGCGTCCCCGGCATGCAGCGGTTCGCCGCCGTAAAGCTGGACCCAGAGTTCCTGGGAGGAGGCGGCACGGTGGAACGCGGACAGCCAACGCTCATCGGTATCCATTTCATCCAGCACATCCGCCGCGCCGTCCCGGAGGGCGGCGACGATTTCCGCCGTGGACAGGTTTTTGCCGAGCACGACAAACTGCCGGCTGGCATGCGCGAGGTGGACGCGCAGGCGGTTCCAGCCGCGCGCGGCAAGTTCAGAGAAGGGAATGAGATAGACGACACCGGCGGAGGCGGCGGCCAGCTCCTGAATCCGCGCCGGGTCCAGGGTGAAAACCGGCACGCGCAGCCCGTCCAGCCGGCGGCGGATCTGACGGGCGTGCGGGGGCGGCAGCAGGCCAATTCTCATGCAATGCAAATTAAACAATATGCAATGCATATGCAATATTTTTCAGACACGATCAAGCCGGCGGCTTGAAAAAGCCTGAAAACAAGGAGAAACTGCGGTTGGCACGGCCGCTGCTAACGATGATTCATATGAAACTAAAAACATTCAGCAACACCCCGATCCAACTCAGCCTCGCGGTTCTGCTCGCCTGCGCGGTCGCAGTGCGGGCGGATGATTCACAAACCTCCAAGCCGAGCAGTGAAAACTCCAACCAGAGCGGCGATAATTCAAACCAAAACGGCGACGGCGGCGCCAAGCAGAACGGCGACGACTCCAACCAAAGCGGCGACAAAGCGGCCACCGGCACCGCCGCCCCCATCCAGTCCCACGCCGATCCCTACGGCCTGAAAATCGCCGGGCCGGTGATGGAGGGCGGATCCACCGCCGCCTCGGCCAGCTTCGACAAAAACGTCTTGCCCTCCGCCCTGCAGCTTTGCGCGAAATACCTGCCGGACGGCCATAATAACCTGAACAGCCCGGCATTTTCACAGAAAATCGATCTGAACAAGCTGGTGCTGACCACCAAGCAAGCGGTGACGGCGACCTTCATTTCCATGGGAGCCGGCTATCTGAATTCGCTGGGCTTTGAAGCCATTGCGCCCGGCCAAGGCGACCCCAAAAATTTGTCGCAGGTAGTGAAGTCGCCGGACTCCAAGCTGATTTTCCCAACGGTTTCCAGCGCGATGGATTATAATCCCGGCGGCAACTATGCCGGCGCCACCCGCTCGGCTTCGCAACTGCTGTTGCCGGGTGATTTTGTGAACATGGGAACTTTCAACGCGGGAACCAAGCTGGACTTCTTCATGATCGCCAATGGCGCCAACGGGGGGGGAACCGTTTTTTCCAGCGTGGAATCGCTCAACGGTGACGGCTTCACCCATCATGTGGCGGCCTTCACGCCGCAAGTGTTCGGCGTGCCCCAGCTGAACAGCCCCTACGTTTTTATCGCCTTCAAAGACATGTGGGGCGGCGGGGACAGGGATATCCAGGACGCCGTGATCGCCCTGAACATCGGGGCGGCCAATGTGCGGGCGCTGCTTGCCACGCCGGAGCCGGCGATGTGGCTGACGCTCGGCTCATTCCTGCTGTTCGCCATCTGGGCCAAGCGCCGGATGGATTGCAAAGTCCCGACCGTGGCGTAACATCGCCGCCGGATGAAATCTAAAAAAATCATCATTTCGCTCGTCGTGCTCGCGATTGCGGGCACGACCCTTTTGGGGGGAATCAAAATCTGGCGCAACGGCGTGGTGGCACGGCAGGAGCAACACGCCTTCGCCCAGGCTCAAAGTTTAATCGGCCGCAATAAGTTCGCCGAGGCGCTGGCCATCCTCCGGCAGCAGCCCGCCGCGACCGCGAAACTGAACTGGCCGCCGCTCGAAGTCCGCGCCCTCGCCGGCCTGCGCGCCGCGCCGGAGCTGGCGGCGATCTACCAGCGCGCGCCGGCGCGGATCGATGCCGACGAGGAGGCGTCGCTTGTGCTAGCCCGGGCGTTTCTCGCGAGCCGCAACCCCGCGGCACGCGACCGCATCCGCAAGAGCTGGGCCGGCCGGGAAACGCGGCCGGCCGACTGGCTGGTGCTCGACAGCGACGTGTGCCTGGAGGCCGGCAAACCGCGCGAGGCGGAGAAGGTTTTGCGGGCCAAAAAATTCACCGGGCCGGCCGAAGCCGACCGGCTCGAACGCCTGGCGCTGCTGGCGGCGAGAAATGATTTGCCGCAGGCGTGGGAACTACTCAGCACCGCCACGGAACTCGATCCCCGCAATCCCGAGCTCCGCTCCTTTCGCGGGCAGATGCTGGAGGCCGCCGGCAAGCCCGCCGCCGCCCGCCTCGAATATCTGGCCGCCGTCCGGGCGCAAACCAACAACCCGCTGCTGGCCGACCAGCTCGCCGAATTTTACCGCCGACAAAACAATTACGACGCCGCGCTCGCCACCTGGGAAGCCGCGCTGACGCAGCCCAGCTTTGATTTCATCGCGCTCAAGACCGCCTGCTGGCAGCGCCTGATCCGGCCCGGACCTTTTGCCAGCGACACGGTTCCCGCCGGCGAATTACAGCCGCTGGCCAAATGGCTGGGCACTTTGGACGCCGGCGAATTTTACAACAGCAATTCGTTCAACCGGCTACCCGCGGCGCAGCGGCTGGCACAGCAGCGCCCGGAAATCTTCTGGCTGCGGCTGGCCAGCGCCCTGCAGCAGAAACATGAAACCGAAGCCGCCGGCCTGCTGCAGTTCAACCCCTTCCGCGCCCGCTCGTGGCAGCCCGACCTGGAAATCGCGCTCGCCCGCATCCTGCATTACCGGCAGAAACATTCGCTGAACCCGGCGGCGCTCATCACCGGCTCCGACACGCCGGCCGGCGAGCGCCACGAATTTTTCACGCAGCTGGAAACCCTGGCCGCGCAAGAACGCACCAGCGGGCGCGCCTCCCTGCCCGCCGACCTGGACGCACTGCTGCGCGGGCCGGACGCGTTTGCCGCCGCGTTTCTAGCGGCCGGCTGGCGCGAAGCCGCGCTGCGCCTGGGCGATCCGAAAAAAGTTTCGCCGGACGAGCCCGCGTGGTTCGCCTACGGCCTCGCCCAATGTTTGCGGGCCAATCGCAGCCCGGCCGCCGCGCTGGATTTTCTGGCGACCCAGAAAAGCGACGCGCCGCTGAAACTGCTCGCCGCCGAAATCAAAATTGAAACCGGCAAAGAAAACTCCGGCCGGGCGGACCTCGCGCAGCTGGCGCCGCAAAATAGCGCCGTGGGTTTTCGCGCCAGCTACCTCCTCGCGCTGGCGAACGTGGACGCCAGGAAATTTGCCGAAGCGCGCAAGTGGATTTGGCAAAATCCGCCGCTGGCCGCCGATCCGCTCGGCCGCGAACTGCTCGCCAACATCGCCGTGCGCACCGGCCAGACGGCCGAGGCAACCGCGATTTACCGGTCCATCGTGCAGACCTCCATTCCCGCGAAGGCGTTTCTGGCCAAGCAGGCCTTTGACCGGCGCGACTGGGCGGAAGCCCGAAGACTCACGAGCGAGCTGGTGCAACTCGCGCCGGAAGACAGCCAGTTCCGCGCGAACCTGGCGGTGATGGACAATAAAATCGCCGGAAAATGAAAAAATGAAATGGCGTGACCAGCTCTGGCTCGGCGCATTGCTCGCCGGGGCGGCATTCATCTGGGTGCGCGACCGGACGTGGCTGGCGACACCGGACGAAGTGCTGCCACTGCTGGCCGCGCCGGCGGTTTTTCTCTGGCTGGGCACCCCGTGGCGCGGCTGGCGCAAGGACGAGGCGGCTTTTAAGCCGAGCCGGCTGATGGCGGCGGCGGGAATCTTCTTTTTGGGCCTCGCGCTGGAGGTAACTTTTTTAATGGCGCTGGGCTGGACACTGGCGGCCTGGGCGTGGCTGGGCGACAAATTTTCCGCGCAAAAAACCGGCGAACTGCGGCGGCTCTCGGGATTTCTGCTGCTGGCGTTTCCGTGGCTGGCGCTGGATCTGCCGTCGCTGGGCTGGTGGTTCCGGCTGTCGGCGGCGTGGTCGGCGGAACATTTTTTCCAACTGCTGGGCCTGGCGGTGACGCGCGAGGGCACGCAAATCGTCGTGCAAAATTTTCCGGTCGGGGTCACGGCCGCCTGCGCGGGGCTCAAGGCGTTGCAGGCGATGCTTGTGGCCGGCGGCGTGATGGCGTACGTGCAACTGGGCCGGAGCCGGTGGTTCTGGCCGGCCTGGGCGGTGCTGCCGCTCGTCGCCTGGCTGGCGAACACGCTGCGCGTGGTGATGCTGAGCGCGGTGGCGCTGACATTCGGCGCGGACGCGGCGAACGGCTGGTTCCATGAATGGGGGGGCTGGCTGGTGCTGATCGTGATGTTTGTCTTGTGCGGGCTGGTGTTTGCAGCCGCCGGGCGCCGGGATAAGACACAGGAGCCGGCGCCGTGAAATCCATCCGGACATGGCCCCGGGTGGAACTGGCGATCCTGCTCTTCGCCGCGTGGCAGGCGCGCGACCTGATCAACGCCTGGCAACATTCCCCGCACGACCGGCTCGGCTGGGTGGCGTTGCTGGTGTGGCTCACGCCGCCGGGGCTACGAATCATCAACCCGCAGGCGGACCAGGGCGCGAATTTTTATTTGCTCGGCGCCACGATTGTCTGCGGCCTGCTCGGCGAATTGACCGAAGTGCATTTTCTCAATCACGTGGCACTGGCGCTGGCAACGGGCGCGTGGACAAGATTTTCGCGACGCACCTGGCCGTGGCGGCTGGCGGCGGTGTCGTGGATGCCGATTTTCGGCTGGTGGCTGGCGGATTATTCCGCCGGAACGGTTTTTATTTTCCGGCTGGCACTGGCGCTGGCGGGCTGCCTGAGCATTTGGTTGATTAAAAAACAAGGACCCCCATGAATTCGCGTTCCCAAAAAATCCTGCTCGGAGGACTGCTGTCCGCCGTGGTACTGGCGCTGGCATGGGATCTGGTGCCGCTGCCGGACGCGCAAAACCGCGTGGCGCGCCTCCCGTGCGCCGGCCTGGGCTTCACCAGCCGCGAAGTGCCGCTAAACGAAACGGAAAAATCCATCTTTGGCGCGGCGCAGGTGGTAAAACGGATTTACCGCGCGGGCCGGGAAAACTTCATGATCGTGATCATTGACGGCTCGCGAAACCGCCACGCCGTGCATGACCCGACGTATTGTTTTCGCGGCGCGGGCTGGCAGCTCGCGGGAGAACGGCGGCTGGAATTGCCGGACGGCGCGGGAAAAATCTTATCGCTGCGCAAGAACAACGAAACCCGCGAGGCGGTCTTCTGGTTTTCCGACGGGCGCGAACGCCACGCGCAGGTGGCACGCTGCTGGTGGCAGACCGCGCTGCGGCGATTGACCTTTGGCGCGTCCGGACCGGCGCCGGTGCTGGTGCTGGCGCAGCCGCTGGAGGGCGGCACCCCGGTCTGGGAACAGCTGCCCACGCAATTACCGGGGCTGTTTGAATTTTAGAATTAGAAATCGGAGCAACTTACCGGCAACGCCACTTACTTCAACAGCATAACATCAGCATTTTACCAACGGCGCCCATCTTCTTTGGCCAAGCGGGCGTTGTAGTCGCGCACCATCGGAAAAATCCAGGCCCGGCGATTGGTTTCGGTCACGTTGTGGGTATTTTCCTGGCTGGGCAGATCATAGTTCCACACAAGGGCCAGCGGCACCTTGAGCCTGGCCAAACGATCCATGAAGTCAGCCACGACCTGCTTGGCCTCGGGACTGTCGGGCACGTAATCCCTGGGATGCTGGAACTCGCCAACCATAACCGGTTTACCGAGGGTGGCCGCCGCCGCCACAAAGCCGTCGAGGCGCTCCATCTCGGTGCGGCGGCGGCCATTGCCGATGGGATCCTTGTAGCAGTGGGCGCTCACCACGTCCATGGGATCGGGGGTAGTAAACCGGATCATCTCGGCAAGTTGCGCCGGCGTGTCGTTGGCAAACGATTTTTCATGAATGAAGTGCCAGAGGTTCTCCCGAATAATACTCTGCCCGCTCTCGATGATGCGATCGGGGTCCAGTTTGCGCACAACCCTGGCGAACCCGGCGTAGGCGGCCACGGTCTGGGCAAAGCGGGGATAATCTTCAGGAGTGCGGGCAGCAGGAGTGCCAAGAGAGGGAAACGCCTTGGGCTCCTTCAAAGTCATCATGACATGCGCGGCATTGGGCAGGTCGGAATAGGAGTCCCATTCATTGCCGAACTCCCAGCCCCAGATGACCGGATTGTTCCGATAACGGGCGACGACATCCGCAGTGTAGGCGCGCAGGAGAGCCATCGATTTGGAGTCGGGATTGCCCCACTGGTCGGCATGTTCCCCCACCAAATCAGGGATGGTCAGCCGCCACCAGTTGAGCGACGGAATAAGCCCCACATGGTTTTGGGCAGCAGCGGCCACCACGGCATCCAGCCGCCGAAAGTATTCCGCCTGGTTATCAAGATAAAGCCGCTGGTATTTCGGGAACATGCTGCCCGCCATGAAGCGCACCACGGGGATACCCTGACTGTGTAGGACCTCGAAGCCGTGTTCATAAGTTTGATTTTGAGGATCCTTCAGCACCCGCTGGAAGCAATCCCAGTAGTTAAAGCCCATGCCCCGCCAAGGCTGGCCATCAAGCAGCAAGGTCAGGCCAGGGCCACGGACAAGCCCAAGGGCGGCTTCGGCAGTCGTAACCAGGTTTAGCCCCAGAACCAACAGAAGCAGGAAAGAAAAGATATTCATGATTAGAGGCTAAAAAGTCACATCATCGCCCGCAGCGCCGGGTTTACGAACCTTTTGATCAGTGCCGTAAACATGCTGAATTATGACAACTTTAACAATTGGAATTAATAGTTTGCCGGAGGCTTTCATATCGGATTTATGACTGTCGCTTTAACATCAAATTTGAGGGGTTTTCAATTTGAATCGAAAAACCCGGCGGCAATTGAACCCGGTAATGCAGCACCTTCCCCTCATGCCACCAGCGCAGTGAAATATTCCCAAAATCAAACGGGATTCCGCCCTCACACCATGCCAGCGGCAAATCGGAAAAGCGCAGGGTGACCACGCGGCGCTGCCGGTCAATGGATTGCAGGCCCAGAAAATCGCGGACGAAAAGATGGGCGGCGTGCGACGCAAAACCATGATTGCAGCTCTTGCGGGTGTCGTCATATTCCCACAGCGTGCCCGTCAACTCCGCCATGGGCAGATAATAGGCACGCGCCTCGGCAAACATCCCGGCCGTCAGGCCGTAGCGCGACAGCAGATCCATGCGCAGATAATTTCCAATGATCGCATTGGCCTTGTAAATCTCCGGCCAGACCCGGCTGGCATCGCGCTGCGGGCCAAACTCATTGCACAACCGCTGCCACAATTGCGGGCGCGTCCGGGGCGTGACGATGCCAAAATAAAACGCCATGTACTGACACACCTCCGTCCGATTGGTGGTGAGGCACAGCTCGCCATTTTTGCGCACCGCATTATCCACAAAAAAATCACCGCGGCCCGACTGCGCCAGAATCGCCAGCTTCACCTTGCGCGCCTCGTCGAGCAGCGCCGGCAATTGATAGAGCCGACCCGCCGCTTCGAGCGCGCCGGCATATTCCATGTTAGAGGGATAATTGACATCCTGCACGAAGGTGTTGGCGGCGGACCACTCAACAAACACCCAGCTATCGAGCTTCTCCAGCAAGCCATCCGAATTACGAAACTTCTTAAAATAATCGAATAGCGCGAGCACCTTGGGGCGCAGCGCCTCCAGCAGCACGCGGTCACCGCTGCGCGCGTAATATTCGTCCAGTTGTAAAACGAACCAGAGGGCGCAGTTCGGGATAAAGCGGCCATCCGGATGGTCGGAGGGATAGCACATCGGCAACATGCCAGCGGGCAGGTGCGCGAATTTTTCCGGCAGCATGAAATCCTCGAAATAGACCTGCTCAACCTTGGTGTTGCCGCACAGATCGTAGCCGGCGCGAGCCGTCCAGTAAGCGTCGTTGGCCCAGCCGGCGCGCTCGCGCGTAGGACAATCCATAAAAAGATCCACGGCATTCTGCCGGAATGTCTGGCGCGCGGCTTCGAATATGGAGTTCAAACCGCGGTCGCTTGAACTAAAGTGCGCCGCACTGGCGTCGGGATTTGCATATTCGCGCAGATGGATGCGCTCCACACGGCATGCGCCATCGAGCACGGTGACTTTCAGATAGCGGAGACCATACGGCTCGATGCTTTCCAAATCATAAACTCCAGGTTCCAAGTCATAACTGACCAGGTTCACGCACTGGAACCGCTTGAAATCCACGTCGCCCCCGGAAAGAATTTCATCAAAGGTCAGAAAGACCCGCGTCTTCCGGTCGCAGGTAATCCGCGCGCCGACAAACCCGGCCAGGTTTGCGCCAAAGTCGAAGATACGGAATGAACCGGCTTCGAATGGTATAGCCTGATCCGGCAGACAGGTGCGGACAACATCCTGCCTGGCCGTCACCTTGAGCCGCTGCAGGTCAAAGCTGGGGATGGCAGTCAGTTCCCGCTCCAAGAAGCCGTGAACCTTCGGTCCCACCTCGGTCAGGGAATAGGGCTTCCAGAGTTTGTTGGTGGCCGTGTCGGGCGCGACGGAACCCCCGGCTATTTCCGACACCGGGGCACGCAACGCAAATAGCGGATAGGGAACGCGGCGCGGGAGGTATTTCTTCTCCGGCGCCGTCGTGCAGGCAACGCCCATAAACGGCTGCTCGACCCGGGTGCGCCAGTCATCCGCATTGGAACGCATGCGATAGACCTCGGAAAATGTGCGCTGCGAGGTGTAGCGCTGCACTTTTTGCACACGCTGGTCGAGAATCTGCGCCCGGAATCCCCTGCCCGATTCGCCCGTCGCCGCGATCACTTCTCCATCGCTTAGCACTTCGGCCTGCAGAAACGAATGCTGGTCGGGCAGATAAAAGCTGTTGCAGTTGTAGCCGGCGACTTCAACGGCAATCACATTCCTGCCCGCCCGCAATTTTCCGCGCAAATCCCATTCGTCGATACGGAACCACCCGTGCGGCCCGCGCGCCGGGCCACAGCCCAGAAACTCGCCGTTGAGCCACGCGCGATACAGGCTCGACGCCGTGACACGCAACACCGCCGGCTGTTCCGCAGACACCGTCACATCGGCTCGAAAGCCGGCGAGCAGATTCATTTCCGTTTCCCGGCCGGCCGGCCAGACCGGTTTAGCGGCGCGGAAGGCCACCTCGTCAGCCAATGCGGTCGCCGCCAGCCAAACGAACAAAATCGCAACGGCGCGAGGGATGAATTTTATGCGGCGAGGCCTTAGATATTTCATGCAATTATTTGGCGTAAAAATCGCGAAGTGGCCACCGCATCGTTACCGGCAACAAGCGCGTCGATCTTCCGGCGGTGCTTTTGCAGGATGCGGTCAAACTGGCGCAGCCAGAGGATGCTTTCGCCGATGGCAGCGGTGGCCTCTTCGCGATAGGGGTATTGATCCATCGAGAGCCAGCCGGGGTAGCCGCAACGGTCCAGCCAATAAAGCATCTCAACATAACAAACGCTATGCACCGAACCGACGATCATGTCATCGTCCCACATGGCGTGATTGTCGTTGAAGTGCATGTGGAACAGCCGCTTTCCCGCGCGCTTGGCCAGCACAATGGCCTCGCCCACATTTTCACCCGCGACGAAGGCGTGGCCGGTATCAATCGTAACCCCGACATTCGTCCGCCCCGTTTCTTGGGCGAGCAACAACGTGTCCGCCATCCGCGCCAGATAGGAGTGGGTGCGCGGTTCTTTGGGCTTATATTCCAGAGCGAAACGCAGCCGGGGATATTCGCGGCCCAACCTGGCAATGGCGGCACAAAGCCAGGCGCGCTCCCGCTCATAGTCCGCGCACAATAGATAGTCGTAGCCATCCTGGCCGGGCCAGATGTTCAACAGCGAACAACCGAGTTCGCCGGCGAGGTCGCACATTTTCCGGGTGTAATCCATGGCATAGCGGCGGACTTTCGGATCACTCGCGCTGAAACTCCCCTTCCAAAAACGCCGGTCAGCAAAAAGATCCGGGATGATCGAGACACATTCCAAGCCCAGGCCGGACAAAAGCTTTTTCATCTGTCGGGCGTTGTCGGGGCGAATATCCCAGGTGCCGACCAGTTCAATGCCGGTGACATGCGGAATCCTTGCCGCCCGCTGCAGCATGGTAAAAGAATCAGGATTATCCTTATAACCGGTGCAAAACCGGTCCCGCGTGTTACCGAGATTGCCGAGAATAACGGAGTATTTTCTATTCATATTTTTCCCAGTTTATAGTGGAAGTCATTTGACCCTTTCGCAGTTCAACTGAAAAAAAACCGAGGCATGCCTGGCATATCTTTCCATTATTTTCCTCGAGTAAAGGTCGCTGTTAGGCTCACCGGCCCCGCCGGCATCGTCAGGGCGGTGATGGCGGCGTTGGTGTCCGCAATCATCGGCTTGCCTGAATTGATCACCCAGTATTGGAACACCAGATCATTCGTCGGCAATTGGGGATGGGTCGCCGGATTTAAATCATAATAGATGGCACTCCTGGCGGCTTGGGAGAACGCGACGTTTACGGGATAAGGAACCGCGTTGATGGCCACCGTTTCGCCCGCAACATAATTGCCGCCGCCCGCGCCCGTGGTCGCGTCTCCCGGATGGCTGAGAATCGTCAATGGATAGGTCACGGCGTTGGCGGCATGCCGGAAAGGATTGCCCGCCGGATAAGCGCCGATGTTCAACGGCGTCATTTCGCTGGTTACCCGGTATTCGGCGTTGACGCCATCCAGCGCCGCACCTTTGCCAATGGCCGGGGAATCGGGCAGGAGGGTAAAATAATCGCGCGTGAGCTGGCCGGGGGCGGTACTGTCGCGGCAAGCCAGTTGAGGATTTCCAATGATGTCACCCGTGCCGCCGGCGTTTTCGGGCGGCGGGCCGGACCATAGATTATGACTGAACGTCAGGCCCGCTTTGTTGGGGATTTTGGCGAGCGGCCGGCCGTCATTCCGATAGAAAATATTGTTTTGAATGAGGGAGCCAACATTCCGCCCCCGGTTCAGCCGGGGACCGGTGTCCAGCTCGACGTTGACGAAGGTATTGTTGGCAATCACATCGCCAAACAAAGCGGTGCCTTCGGTGCCTTTTCTGGTCCAATTGAACGCGTCCAGAAACGCGTTGGTGTGGGTGCCATTAAAAAACAAATTGTTGATCACCAGGTTTCCGGAAGAACGGGGCCAGGTCACCTCTTCATCGGAAAGCCGCAGCACTTGCCGCTCGAAGTTGTTTTTGGAAATCGTCTTAGGCGTGAAATAAGACAAGTTATATTGGCAAAGGGTGTTTCGCGCGTCGGAGATATAGATGTTTTCCGCCCCGCAGTCATACACCACGTTGCTTTCAATGAGGGTGCCATCCGTCATCCAAGTCAGGATGCCCTCTCCGAAACCGATATATGACGCGGTATTCCCGCGGATAATGATATGGCGGGCCAGCGGATGTTCCGGGTCAAAATTCAGGTTCGCCGCGACAATGCCCACCGCCAGATTGTTCGCCAACGACGCCTTGGTGACAAAATTGTTTTCCACCAGGCTGTTGTCCCCGCCCACCAAAATTCCATGCTGCCAGATATTTGAAATCGTCATGTTTCGGATGACCACATTGGAGCCATGACTGGCAATACCCTGCAAGCCATTGCAGAGGGTGAATCCAGAAAGGGTGATATAATGGGCCGAGGGGGCAATCATCATGAACGCCTGAAACTTGGGAGATTTATTGGTGGCCAGATTCAGACACCCCCCCAGACGCGCACCGTCAATGATCGGCACTTCATTGGGATAGGCCAGCATCTGTATCGGCTGATTTGCAGTTCCGCTGGCGGAAAACCGGACAAACTCACAGTAAGTCCCGCCACGCACATAGGTGGTATCACCCGCCGTCATGGTCTTGGCCGCCTTGCGGAGGGTCAGCCAGGGTGAATCGATCCTCCCCATGGCGTTGTCATTACCGTTGGTGGCCACATAATAGGTGCGACTCTCGGCCTGGATCGCGGTCGATGCGCCCAGCAACACGGCGATGACAATCTCCAGAACAGAGGTCAGCGCCCGACGGTGCTTTTTTGTTATATTCATATCAGAATAATTATTTTCTTATCGGCGCTGTTCAAACCCATACCGATCACAACCAAAACTGCGGTGAACCAAAGTATTTCAAGATTTGTTTAGCGGCATTCTATCCGCTTGATAATGACCAGCGAATTAATAATGCCCTTGAAAACCGGCTTTCCAACCGGGAAAATCGTCCTGTGAAACCAAAGCGTTTAAGACCCTCAGGACGCTTTCTGCGCGTGGCCGATTTGCATCCCCAAATTGGCCTCGCCGGCTGCCACCGGTTCCCGGAGCGCATCCGCTTTGAATACCGCCTGCCGATGTATCACTTTATTCTGGTGGAGTCCGGCGTCTTGGAAGCGTGCCCGGTGGATGGCGGATTTACCGCGCGGGCCGGGGATTTTGTCTGCTTCCGACCGGCACCCCGCAACATTTACGGCGTCGAACCCGGCACCATCATCTACCAGGTTCATCTCACGTTTGCGCCACCGCCGCGGGATCTTTGGCCATTGTGGCTTGACCCCATTGGCCGATTGCCCAGCCGGCTCCCGCTGGGCGAGCACTTCGAGGAAATGCGCACGGTGTTTGAATCGCTCTGTCTCGAATTGGATAAACAGGGCGACGCTCACAAATTGCGCGCCATGGGAGCCATCCACAAGATACTGGCGCTCATCGTGCAAGTGGCCGCCGGCGGCAACACCGAACGCACCCGGCTAGATGAATGGCAACGGGCGCGATTGGGGCTTGAGCAGGAGCTATCCCGGGAAATCAAGATCGGCACGCTGGCGCAACAACTGGGCTTCAGCACCGATTACTTCATCCGCCATTTCAAATCGCGATTCGGCTTGAGCCCCATGGAATACCGGACCCGGGCACGGGTATGCGAGGCCGTCCGGCTGCTGCGGGACACGGATCTGGCGGTGAAACAGATCGCCTTCCGGCTGGGCTGGAACAATGCCGACTTGATGACGAGCCATTGCCGGCAGCTGCTGGGGTGCACCCCCACCGATATCCGCGCCGGCAAGTCCGCCGCCGAGCTGACGTTACCGGGCAAAAAACTTTATCCGGTTAACCTTCACGTGGTTCCGCCCGATGCCGGTCCCAAATGGTTTGAAAAATGGATGCTGCCGGACCGACCCTGGGATATCTACACGAAAGCAACGGCCATCCGCCTTTCCGGCAAAACCGACACCAGAAAACTTTGCCGTTGACCAATCCGATTCAGCGAGACTCCGTGACTTGAAATTTCAGATCATCCAGGTAGGCCACGCCATCGGCATCATCAGGCATGGTGAAATCGAGCCATTTGACGGCACTAAAGGTCGGCCCCACAAACGGCAGCATTTGCGTGGTCTGCCCGGCGCGATTGCGGACGGTGAGCGTGTATTGGCCGTTGTTTTTGGCGCCGAGGTCGAAGCGGAATTCGAAACGCGTCCACTCGCCCGGCACCACCTTGGTGATTTTCTTTCCTTTAGCCTGCACCACACCGTCGCGCCCGATGGCCACCGACGGCCCGGTCACATCGGCGTCGCCGCGCATGGAGACGGAGAATTTCGCGGGATTCACGGCGGGCAGCTGCACCGAAAAGGTGAGCGTGACCGCGCCCTGCTTGAGTCCGTGCGGGGAGAAGTTGAAATAGGGATAAAATGCCTTGGGCAGTCCCTGCTTGTCGGTGCATTTCAGGCATTTCCGGCCGTGGGTGCCGGCGATTTCACTGGTGACGGCAAAGCCCGCGTTCTTCGGGTTGGTGCTCTGAGGAAACGGAATTTCGGCGCCATCTTTCATCTGGTTGAAATCCAATTCAAAGCTATTGAACCGCGCAAGATCCTCATCGGTCCAGATGGCGGAGGGATGGCGCGGCGGATAAGTCTTCGGCAACTCGCGCCAGGCGGCGTCGCCATAGAGACCGGCCTTGCGGATTTCGTCATCGATCGGCACGAACCCGATCTGCCGGCACGCGGCCGCGTCCGGCGGCAGGAAAAAGTCGAACGCCGCCGGGTTGCGGCAGCCGGGGTCGCCAACGATTGAACCGGCATCGTATCCCGTCGCCTGCCACGCGGCGAAGCTCTTGCCCGCGAAGGTCAGCGGCCCATCCTTGGCAAGCGTCCAATACATATTGTTGCGCAGCACCGGCGGCTTGGTGCCAGAGTCCATCTGGCGCTCCACCACGGTTTGCTCGCGGGTGAGGTAGATATTGCGGGTGACTTCAAAGAAATTCGAAGGCCAGCTTTTGCTCACGCCGCCGCGGCCCAGAAAACCGTTGCGGGCAAACGCACCCAGGTTGTTCCGGATGAGATTGTCGGTTCCGTAATTTTGAAAAAAGGCAAACCAATCAACATTGTAGACCAGGTTATTCTCGACCACGGCGCCCCGCGACGTTTCATCCAGGTAGATGCCCGCAAAACCGGCGATATAGGGATAAGCGAGGGTGTCGTGGATCAGGTTGTGGTGGATGTGCGTATCCAGCGGGCCGAACTGGTAAAAGCCGGCGGCATCGGTCTGATAGCGCAGGCCCAGATGGTGCAAGTGATTGTAGGCGATTTCCGTGCCGTAGGAATATTTCTCGCCCTTCCAGTTCCAGCGCGCGTCCAACCCGATGGCAATATAGTGAAGGTCGTAGATTTCGTTATGAGTGATTTTGGTCCGCGACGCAAAACGGCTGCCGATGCCGTAGCAGCCATGCCAGATGGTGCCAAGCCGGTGGATGCAATTGTTGTCAATCACCAGATCGGTCACTTCGCGGCGGGGCTCGGCGACGTGCCCGGGTTTCGCGCCGGCTTCAAGCGGCGTCAGGAGCGTGGGCAGATCCGTGACACCCAGCTGCATGGCTCCCGCGCCGAGGTCCCAGAAATGGCATTGGCGCACGGTGACGTCCTGACAGCCATCGGCCAGTTCCATGGCATACTCGCCAAGCTGGGCAAATTCGCAACGCTCGAATGAAGCGTGGCGGAGTCCGTGCGCCTCGACCGCGGCATTGAGATACATGTGCGCCTGACGATACATGCCGTTGTAGCGGTCCAGGTCGCCATCCACATGAAGAAAGTGTAAATCGCGGAAATTCAGATGTTCGATGCAGTGCGCGCCCGCGAGGTCGCCCGCGAAGTTTATCATCGTGGACTTGAGCACCGGGGCCACGACCTCGGCCTTGGCCAAATCTTCGCCGGGCAGAGGATAATAATAGAGGATGCCGGTATGCCGGTTGAGATACCACTCGCCCGGCTCATCCAATGCCTCGAACACATTGCTGATATAGTAGCGGAAATTGCGCTCCCAGAAATCCACCGGGCGGACGTGCGCGCTGAAAAAGCGAAGCACGTGCTGCGCCGGTACCACTTCCTTGAGGCGATGAATCGTCGGCGTCCACGAGCACAGCAACACCACGTCCATGTCCTGCGGATTGGTCCACTCCGGATTGAAATCGCCGGGCTGATATTGCAACGCCTGGCGCGGATCGCCGCCCGGTTCGCGGCCGGCGGCCCGCAGCTCCTTCTCGCCATAATTCGGATAACGCGCCCGCGTCCGAGATTGACCGTTGACGAACAGCGAATTGAAAACCCACTTGCCATCTCGCGCTTGCGGCACCGCCATTTGAAAGAACGGCTTGCCCGGCGTTGGCTGCCAGACGCCGGCAAGCCGCACTCCCCCGCTCAAAATCGCGCGCTCACCCGGCGGCGAGGCATAGGTGACGGGCGCGGTCGCCGTCCCCGAGTCGGCCGCCGTAAACTCCACCGGCTTGTTCAACTGATATACCCCACCGCGCAACCAAACATTCACCGGCTCCTTGAGAGTCCCCGCCTGCTTCAGGGCGCGGACCGCATCGCGTCCGCGTTCGAGCGACGCGAACGGCTTGGCCGGCGAACCGGGATTGGCATCGTCGCCATCGGGCGCAACATAGAAGTCGGCAGCCGCAGCGACGAAGGTGACGAGCGCCAGCGCGCTCACAAAGATTCGAGTGACGGTTGGTTTCATAATATTTATTACCGTTCGTTGGTTAATTATCCGACACGAACGAAGGGTTTGGCAGAGTGGTTATATAATGATCATACGGGCGACGGTGATGTTCAGCATGCATATCACTGCGCTATTATTAATGGATTTTTGTAATATTCAATGAGATCAGCAAGGCACGCAAGCAGTTTAGAAAATCGCTTAATTTAAGACGATGAATTGAAACAGGCAAAATAGGAATGCAGATAATTGGAGATTAAATTTGCAATACCCAAAATCAGGGGCAACCTTAAAGCAGGTTCACCAATCATTAATTCCATAAAAATGAGCGGCTGGCACACAAACGGAAATCTTCTCGAAGATCTTTCAGAGCCTGAAATGTTGAACTCTTTGGCGGATGGGGTTTACATCACCAACCTCAACCGCAAAATCCTATTTTGGAATCACGCCGCCGAACGCATCACCGGCTGGCGGGCGGATGAGGTGGTTGGAAAATCGTGTTACGACAATCTCCTCTGTCATGTGGACAAGGACGGGCATTGCCTGTGCGGTCGCGACACCTGCCCGTTGCATCGCAGCATCGTCACCAACCAGCCAAGCGGCGAACCATTGCTGGTTTTTGCCCAGTGCAAATCCCAGCAACGGCTGCCGGTGGAGGTTTCCGTGGCCCCGCTAAAAAACGCCGGCGGAGACGTGGTCGGCGGCATTGAAGTATTTCGCGACCTGCGCCACGACCTACACGATTTGCTGCGGGCAAAATCCATTCAGGAACAATCCCTCGTCAGCCAGCTGCCCAGCGACCGGCGGCTGGAAATACAAGTCGTTTATCAAGCCCGGGATATCATCGGCGGCGATTTTTACCGCATCGAACAATTGAGCGCGCATCGCTATGGGATACTGGTGGCGGATGCCATCGGTCATGGCATGGCCGCTGCGCTTTACACCATGCAATTGCGAATGCTCTGGGATGACCACCGCGATAAATTGAGCACCCCCGCTTATTTTATGCGCACAATCAACCGTCGATTGCACGGATTGGTACATGACGCCGGTTTTTTTGCGACCGCCACCTATGTGGTTTACGATGCGACTTGCGGCCACATCCGCTGCGTCCGCGCCGGCCATCCCTCGCCAATCATTCTTCGCAGCGACCTCAAGGCCGAGACCCTGGGGCAGGCACAAAGCGCGCTCGGAATGTGGCCGGACCGGCAATACACGGAATTTCAAGCGCAACTCGCCCCCGGGGAAACACTGCTTATGTTCACTGACGGAGCCACGGAAATTTTTGACGGGGAAGAAAACATGCTGGATCAAGACGGCTTGGTGCAGCTGGCGAAAGAACAATTTGCCGAATCTCCAGCCGGCCAATTGGATCTCAATCTGCTCGCGGAAAAATTGCTCAAGGCCAGCAATCAAATTCATCTAGCCGACGATTTGACACTTCTAAAACTTCGCCGGTTAGTTTGAAATCGATTCATATCGGCAACAGCATTGAAGGTCGAGCTCAAACCGGCATCGAAGCGCGACACCATCGTCAGGGGTATCATTTATACCGACGGCAAAACCAAAACCGGTTACGCCAAGAATTAATCTGCCATCACTTGCCGGCGGAAGTGGGAAGCGGTGTCGGCCTGGCTTTGGGCCGGCCGGCCTTCTTATCAAGATTATCCAACAGATCGGCAGCGGTGACGGTTGAATTCACGCCATTTGCCGGAACCTCGACCTTGGCAACCCAGAGGATCGCATTCAACACCACCTTACGAAAATTGTCATCACCCCAGTTGCGGTGGAAATGGCCGCCCGTGAAACCGAAGCCGCGTCCGCCATCAGCCCGCTCAACCGCCCAAGCGACCGCCTGCGATTCACCCTTGGCCACCGCCGCGCGCACGGCAGGATTCCCCTCATGCGGGCCATCGTGGCGGTTCATCGTCTCGGGCGGCGGCACGGCGGCAAGTATCCATTTCACCCCCTGTAAGCCATCGCGAAAGCGCATATTAAAATACCATTCGTCGCTCAGCTTAAACGGCTTCACGCCACGAACAATGGGATGATCCGGCAAAGTCTTGAAATCGGCCTCCCAGCGAGGATTGACCGAACGATTGATTTCAAAGCAACCGCCAAACCAATCAATAAATTCGGCCTCGCCTTTTTCAATCGTCGGCTCACAAGCGTAATGAAGACAAACCAGGCCAGCGCCTTGCCTGGCCAGCGCGCCAAGTAGTTGCAGACGGTCGTCCGGCAACACCGGATGCCCCGGTCCGCCATCGGTGTATAGCACCACCGCCGCGGCACCCTTGAAAACCGCTGAATCGGACGGCCACCCGTTGGAATACACTGCCACCTTGATACCGGGGAACCCAGCCAAGCATTTCTGAAACAGCAATAGCCCGGCACGATATTCATGTTCGCCAGGACCATGACTCGGCTGGCCGGCGATCATGACGATTCGTTTGTCTTCAGCATGACATATGACAGGAGTCAGAAAAATCAACGACAACCATAATGCGGCCAATGTTTTCATGATCGGTTTTATCTCAACACAAATTAGAAATCCGACAGCAGGCAAGCGTATTCACTTCAAAGTCTTTTTCAAAAACAACAGCCCTTTGCTGGCAATGTCGTCACGGCGCGGCTCAATCTTCCGCCAAATCGCCGCCGCGCGCGCGATCACCTTGACGTCTTGCGTGAACGACTCAATCACCACAGCGCCTTGATAACGGATGGCTTTCAATGCCTGGGCAATCGCCGGCCAGTCCACGTTGTCGTTACCCGGCGTTCCGCGATCGCTCGCGCTCGCATGGATGTGCCCGACGTGCCGGCCGGCGCGGCGAATGGACGCCGCCGGATTTTTTTCCTCGATGTTCATGTGAAACGTGTCGAGCAGCAGCTTCAGCGCCGGGCTTTTCACCTCACGAATCATCCGCAACCCCTGCTCTACCGTGTTCAGAAAATCGGTTTCAAACCGGTTGAGCGGCTCCAGACAAATCACCTTGCCCTGCGCTTGGGCATAAGCACAGATGGCCTTAAGATGACCACGCACGGTCCGCCACTGACGCTGATATTCCGCCGCTGGAACCGCTCCCGCCCGCCCCGTCGCCGAATAGAGCGGCCCCATGACAATATCCGTGCCCAGCACACCTGCGATGTCCACAAGCCGCTTGAGATAAACAACCGTGGCGCGCTGTTGCGCCGGAGTGCCGCGCAAATCGCGGCTGGGCGGAAAACAGGCACAGACCGAAGTGCAAACCAAACCGTGCCGATCCAGCTCTTTTTTTATAAAGACCGGATCAATGTCCGCCGGGTTTTCCACGGCGATTTCCACGCCGTCAAACCCCCACGCCTTGAATTTCCGGAACAACCCTGTGCTTTTATTGGTGAACGGCGAGGTGAAAAGAAAAGTGTTGATGCCAAATTTCATAATTGGTGTGCGTGATAACAGGTGAACGCGTCTGGTTTTAATTGAAATTCACAAGGTGTCAAGCACGCGCCTAATCAGATTTTCCGCCACGCGCCGGTTCCAAATCACCTTGCCGATTTTTTGGGCCAGCACAAACTTAATTTCGCCGGCGCTCACTTTCTTGTCCAACTTCATCGCCGCGAAGAGCTTTTTGCGCTGCGCTGCGTTCAACTTAATCTTCACCGGCAATCCGGTGCGAATAAATATTTTTGTAATCCGCTCCACCTCGCCTGATGGGAGGCCAAGGATCTCGTGCGACAACTTTGCCGCCGCGACCTGGCCGATGGCGATCGCCTCGCCGTGCAGATATTTTCCGTAGCCGGAGCTGTTTTCAATCGCATGGCCAATGGTGTGGCCGAAATTCAGGATCGCGCGCAGGCCGCTTTCCGTCTCATCCTGGCCGACGACCTCCGCTTTGATTTCACAGCAGCGCGCGATAACCGTCCGCAAGGTCGCCTCATCGCGCTGAAGCAGCCTGGGCAGGTTGCGTTCAAGTTGCGCGAAAAGAACATCGTCGTAGATCACGCCATACTTGATGATCTCGGCGAGGCCGGAAAGATATTCGCGCTTCGGCAAAGACTTCAGCGCATCCAAATCACACAACACAAGGCTCGGCTGGTAAAATGCCCCAACGAGATTCTTGCCGGCCGGAAGATTCAAGCCGGTCTTGCCGCCGACGGAGCTGTCCACCTGCGCGAGCAGCGTCGTCGGCACCTGCACTAACTGGATGCCGCGCAGGTAAGTCGCCGCCACAAAGCCGGCGAGGTCGCCGACCACGCCGCCGCCGAGCGCGACAATGAAAGATTTCCGCTCCAGCCGGTGGGCCGCCAGCCGGTCATAGCATTTTTCCATGACGGCAATGCACTTGGATTTTTCCCCGGCGGGAATGGTGACGAGAACCGGCTCAAAGCCAGACACGGAAAGAGATTTCAGCGCGGCTTTGGCAAAATGTCTCCCGACGTTGGAATCCGTAACAACGGCGCAGCGCTGGCCCAGCTTGAGCGCGGCACACTCCGCGCCAAGGCGAACCATTAAACCGCCACCAACTTTGATGGCGTAACTCCGATCGCCGAGCGAAACTGGAACGATGTGCATGTGGAAGGATAAACAGCAACCGGCGCGTGTCAAAAAATGAAATTCGCTTCCATCACAGCAAACGCCTACGGATTTTGACGGCGACCTTACCGGCGGCGTTGCCGATGTTTGAGACCGGGCAAAGGCCGGCTGCCTGAAGCGTTGGAGCCTTCGGTGGCCGGAGCATTGAGCGGGGCAACACGCGAACACAAGTTGGAGTATAGCAGCGTCATGCTGGTAGCCAGCCAAGCCACCAGCAAGGGCAGGAGATAGCGTCCCGCGTTTTCTTCGGAGGTGTAGCTCAAGACAGATCCAAAATTGGCAGTCATGCTAAAAATGCTGGCAAACACCAAACTGATCGCAACCATGATGCTGAGGATAACGACCAGCATCCAATAAACGACCTTGCGCCGGGCTGGAAACTCAAACCAGAGGACGATGGTCAGCAATAAGCAAACCCAAGCCAAACCGAAGGTCGGATGGTTATAAAGCGAAGACACGCCTTCCCAATTGCCATTCCAATGCAGCTCGGTGCCGTCTCCAACCCAACTGGCAAAGGCCGGATTTAAAAACCAGCGGCAGAGTACAATCATAAAAATACCCGGCGCAGCCGACAGGGTAAAACCCGGATTATGCAAACCATAGCTGGCCCAGTTGGATTCGAAATGAAGGACCGGAATATGGACACGCAACCAGAGGAAAGGCATGGCGGACAACAAGCAAAAAACCAACATACGCCAGGGGGAGGCGGAAAATTTCCAAGCCGGCCGCGCCGAAGGCAGGAGCAACATCCAGCCGCCGGCAGCGGCAATGGTAATCATGCCTTCAAACTTCGACATGGCCGCGCCAAAGAGCAAAGTAAAGCCCAGAAGGAGCCGAACCGGATCACGTTCCACCTGCCAAGCAGCACACTGAAGAAAGCCGAGGACAGTAAAGAAAACCATCGGCATGGTGCCGCCCTCATAAAGGACATATTTAAAGGTGGCGGGGAGGAACACGAGCGCCAGCAGCAAAAAAGCGGGGCTAGACAGCCCGTTTTTATCCGTCCTCCGGTTGATCGCGGCCAAAGCAGCCACCAAAAAAAGCAGCATCCACGCCGGCCAATATTTGGTTGCGAATTCATTGACATGGCCAAGCGAGTCAAACGTGGCCGCATGCAGGGCGGGAACCAAGGTGGGATAGTCCAGATGCGCATGATTTAAACGCGGGTTGGAAAACCACTGGATTATCTCGTTTCCCGTGCAAAGGAAAAATATTTTTGCCTTGAGCATCCACGATGAAACCGCGTCAAATTCCACAATCGGCTGAACTGCCGCCAGACGGAAAATGAGGGCAAAGATCAGGATCATAATCAGCGTAACTGGATTAAGGAGGACGGCCCGGAAACCACCGGAAAATCCGGCCACAAAAAACCGGCGATGCAGCCATAAAAAAATGATGGCGCTTAACCCGGTCAAACCAAAGACAACCCCGCTACCGTGGAAGCCGCAGAGCTTGATGCCCAACGTCAAGGCGGCGACCGCCATCAGGCCAAGGCCAAATCCACAGGCCAGTTTTTCTAGCAACGGAATATTTTTATTATTGACACCAAAGGAAGGGAACAAAATTCCCAGCAACCACAGGCCAGAAAGGGCGGTAAACAGGGGCAGCAAAAAGGCCTTCAAGGCATCGGAATAATTGCCAAACCAGTCGGGGTTTTCCGGCCTTTTGAGTTGATCATCATTCAGCAACCGGGAATTGATGTTATTGTTGGCAAAGGTGACCACGAAATCAAAGCCGTTGGTGCGCAATTCCGCATCTGATACCGGCTGGCGGCCTTCATAACCATAAACCGTCGAACGGGCGGGCTGATCCAAACTCACGGCAATATCGCGGGGAAACAGATAATAGGTCATAAAGACATAATATCCGCCTTTGCCGCTATTAGTTTTCCCCACCATATCCGTCATATAAACACGAGCATTGGCGGGCAACGTCAGATCGAGGCTGCGACAATAGCTAGACAGGCTTATTCCCATGCGCTCCACTTCCCAGATGTTGGTGGGTTGGGTCAGTTGTTGCTGATAAAGCAAATACTGCGACACCGACATCCCGCCGTATTTGCCACGATCAAAATCAAAAAACTGGGTGGCCACCACTAAATAGGCATAAATGGCGAGACCCAAGCTGATGATGGTGGCCCAACGGTGGTTCATGGATATTTTAATTTTTTCCGCCGGCCGGAAAATTCCACCAAAAATGCCCAATCACCGGATGCAGGTCAAGAACTAGCCAAGGACCGCTTCATCACTTCCCGAGACAAAAGGTGCTGAAGATGGCGTCCAGCAAATCTTCGGTGGCGGTCATGCCCACGATTTCGCCGACGGCATTGGCAGCCACGCGCAGGTCAAAAGCCACCAGTTCCATCGTCATTCCGGTGCGCAACGCAGCCGCCGCCTGGCATGCGGCGGCACGGGCACGATTCAGCGCATCCTGATGCCGCGAATTGATAGCCACCTGCTGCATCCCGGCCTTGATCCCGCCCGCCCAGACAAGCGACTTAATGGCGTCCTTCAGCGCTTCAATCCCCTGCCCGCTTGGGCAACAGACGTTGCAGGTTGCCAGTTGCTCGATACCAGTCGCCGACGGCAGAACCAATTTTACGGGCAAATCAGTTTTGTTAAGAACAAGAATTCGTTTTTTGCCGGCAAACTCCGCAAGGTAATCCTTATCCGCCGGGGTCAGCGGTTCACTGACGTCGAGCACGTGCAAGATGAATTCCGCCTGCGCGAGCGATGCGCGGCTGCGGCGGATACCCTCGCGCTCAATCTCATCCCGCGCTTCGCGCAGGCCGGCAGTGTCAATAAACACGACCGGCAGGCCGCGAATGTTCGCCGTCTCCTCAATCGTGTCACGCGTGGTGCCGGCGATATGCGAGACGATGGCACGATCGTGGCCAAGCAGTTGGTTAAGCAAACTGGATTTGCCAGCGTTGGGCCGGCCGACAATCGCCGCGCGAATGCCGCGCCGAAGAATCTGGCCCTCGTTGGCCGTGCTCAACAATTCATCCATGAAGGCAAGACCCGCTTCGAGCCGCTGCAATAATTTCTCCTTGGTGTCGGGCGAAATGTCTTCGTCGGGAAAATCCAGGTGCGCCTCGACGTGCGCCAGCGTAAGCATCAAGTCATCGCGCAACTGATTGATGCGCTGCGAAAGTTTCCCGGCAAGCTGTTCGTTGGCAGCGGCGAGCGCGAGTTCCGTGCGCGAGCGAATCAGATCCGCGACGGCCTCAGCCTGCGCTAGGTCAATGCGACCGTTGAGGAAGGCGCGCTTGGTAAATTCACCCGGCTCGGCCAGCCGGGCGCCGGCGGCGAGCACCGTGTCGAGCACGAACTTAGCGGGCAGCAATCCGCCGTGGCAGGAAATTTCCACCGTATCCTCGCGCGTGAACGTTCGCGGCGCGCGCAGGACAGCAAGAAGAACTTCGTCAACCACCTGTTCATCGCGAATGATTTTACCGAACTGGATCGTGTGCGACGGCGCGACGGACGGCTTGACGGAACTTTTCCCCGCAGGTGAAAAACAGTTGTCGGCGAAGGCTAACGCGTTGGCGCCGGAAATCCGGACGACGGCGAGACCGCCCTCCCCAATGGGCGTGGCGATAGCAGCGATGGTGTCGTCGGTCATGAATGGAGAAAACATTACTGACCGAACCACTGCGGAAATCTATGTGTAAGCCAGGAATGGTGAAAGTCCACCTCTCCCAGAATGTAAAGCGCCGGCAGGAGCCGAGCCAGACCGGTGGTCAACACAATGATGATGACGGCGGAAAGATACAAGCCGAAGGCGTGTGTCGGTTCCGGCAGCAGGACGCGCAGCACGCCCTGATACAAAACCCAGATACTCAGAACCACGCCAATTCCCCAGCTCACACCGGGATTCAACCTCGGCAAGACGTCCAGCAGCCGCAGCAAAAAAATCGGGCTTAAACCATAGGCGACCAAGACAAACGCCTGATGAAAAGTGCAGTTTCCACGGAACGTTCCGCTGACGATTTTAATGATATGCGCGGCGATGAACACGGTGGCCAGAGCCAACAAAAATTGCGCCGTTTCCAACGTCACCAGCTCCCGCAGATGTTCGGGGAGTTGAAAACCACGCATCTTCTGAAAGACCGGCTGCCACTTCCCCATGGTGACCAAGCCCCAGCTGTCCACTCCGGTGACGAGCAACAGCATCGGCAGCAGATAAAATAACAGGACGAACCCGACGCTGCGTCGCGATTGCGCCACGCGTTCCCAAGTCAAGGAAGGTTCAAATATTAAGAAAAAAGCCTTGATCATCAGCGGTTCAACTTTAAACGTCCGCCGCCGTATTTGACAACAAAATCCGCTTTAACCGGCACCCCGCGCGTGGTTTACTCCGCGGGTGAAAGTTGACATCGGCATCTGGAACTGGCTGACCAAGGCGGTGATCGTTCTGGTCATGGTGGCGGTCTTGATTTTGTTCGGCTTCCGGTATTTGCCCCTCATCCAGCAAAACGAACGGATGCGGAAGGAAATCTTCCGGCTCGATACTGAAATTCAGAAACAGGCGGAAATCTCCCGCCAGCTCCAGCTCGAAATCGCCGCCATCCGCAATGACCCCAAAACCATCGAGCGCCTCCTGCGCGGAACCCTCGGCTACGCCAAGCCGGATGATACGGTCGTCCGTTTTGAAACCAACAGTGCCAACGCCACCACCCCGCGTTGAATAAAAAACCGCCCCAGTTTCCTGAGGCGGCTAACCGGTAAAAAATCACCCTCCGTCACACCGTCATGATTTCTTTTTCCTTGTGGGTCACGTGAACGTCAATCTTGGCGATGTAGTCATCCGTCAGCTTCTGCAAATCTTTTTCTGCCTGTTTCTTCTCGTCCTCGGTGATGCCGCTGTCATGCGCGTGCTTCTTGAACAGGTCCATCGCCTCGCGGCGATGATGGCGCACGGCCACGCGGGCGTCCTCGGACATTTTCTTGATGAGCTTCACAAACTCCTGGCGGCGCTCGGTGCTCAATTCCGGGAACGACAGCCGCAGCAACTTGCCCTGGATCACCGGCGAGAGGCCGATGTTCGCCTTCTGAATGGCCTTCTCAATCGGCTGGAGCGCGGCCACGTCCCAAGGCTGGACGACCAGCATGCGCGGCTCCGGCGTGGTGATGTTGGCCAGCTCGCGAATGCGCATCATCGAGCCATAAACCTCCGCCTGGATGTTTTCCACCAGACCGGGAGAGGCTTTGCCGGTGCGGACGCCGGCAAATTCATTCACGACCGCCTGCTCGGTCTTGAGCATTCTCTCTTCCGCCTCCAATAGGATGTCGTCGAGTGTCATAGTGAAACGAGGCTAAACCAATTCATTACGGCTGTAAAACCTTTCTATCCGCGAACCGCGATCTTGGCAAACGGCCATGGCCCAGCTCCTGCAACCGAAGGACGGGAATGAGTATACGGTCAGCTACCAACTCGCAACCGCCATCTCCCAGCTGCCGGGTTCAAGGGAAACGGGAGATTCGCGCGGCCCAAACCGGCTGCCCGGCGGGCGTTACGGATATCGTTCGGCGCACTGGAACTAGGCACCGCGCTCGGCCGCTGGCCGGCTGGCCGCCCCTGGTCAACCGGTTAATGCGATTGCCAGCGGCGCGCGGCATCGGTAGTTTGTGTTCGTGCTCTCCACGCAACAGATGGCGACATTGAACGCGGTGAAATGTGAAGTCGCGTTCGATAATCTCACGCGCCAGCTTTATGCCACGGATGCCTCCCCCTATCAGATCGTGCCCGCCGCCGTGGCTTTTCCCAAGACGGCCAAGGAGGCCGGCGCCGCCATTCAGGCCGCGTTCAGCGCCGCTCTCTCGGTGACGCCGCGCGGCGCGGGCACGGGCTTGAGCGGCGGCGCGCTGGGCGACGGCCTCATCGTGGATTTTGCGCGACACAACCGGCAGATCCTGGAATTCGACCCGGAGCGGCGCATCGTCCGCGTGGCCGCCGGCGTGGTGCTGGATCAGCTCAACACATTTCTCAAGCCGCACGGTTTCCGTTTCGGCCCGGATGTGGCCACGAGTTCGCGCGCGACGCTCGGCGGCATGGTGGCCAATGACTCTTCCGGCAGCCACACGCCGGTCTACGGCACCACCGGCCAGCACGTCAAGGAATTGGAAATCATCATGGCCGACGGGAAGGTTGTGAAAGTCGGGCCGCAGCTCCCGACGCTCCAGCGGCAGCGGAACCAGGTTGAGGATTTGCTGGTGTTGAATTCGCTGCTCATCGAGGAGCGGTTTGCCGCCGGCCTGCTGAAGCGCTGGCCCGGCTATGGCCTGGCCCGCGGGGCGGCCCAGCCGGGAAATCTCCTGCCCATCCTTTGCGGCAGCGAGGGCACGCTGGCCGGAATCTTTTCGGCGCTGCTGAACATCGTGCCGCTGCCGGCGGAACGCGGCGTGGGCCTGTTCTTTTTCGACTCGGTGGCCGAGGCGATGCAAGCGGCGCAGACCTTGACCGATCTGGAGCCGGCGGCCATCGAGCACATTGACCGGCCGCTGTTCGACCAGACGCGCGGCCAGCGGGAATTTCAGGCCGTGCGCGATTTGCTCAACCTCGAGGCCGAGCCGTGCGAATCCATCCTGATCGTGGAGTTCTTTGACGGCGCCAGCGACAAGCTGGAGCAATTGCGGCGCCGCCAGCTCGGCCTCCGGCAGCTGATTCTGGATACGCCCGCTCAGGCGGAGCTGGTCTGGGCGCTGCGCAAGGCGGGGCTTTCGCTGCTCACCAGCCGCAAAGGCGCGGCCAAGCCTTCGTGCTTCATCGAGGACGCGGCGGTGCGACCGCAGGATTTGCCGGCGTATGTCACGGGCCTGCAGGAATTGATGCAACGCGTCGGGGTGGAGGCGTCGTTCTATGGCCACGCGGCGGCGGGCCTCCTGCACGTCCGGCCGGTACTGAATTTGCACCATGCGGACGACCTGAAAAAGTATCGCCAGATCGCCGACGAGGTCGCCGCGCTGGTCCGGCAGTTCAAAGGCTCGCTCGCCGGCGAGCACGGCGTGGGCATCGCCCGCACGGAATTTCTCAAGGACCAGATCGGCGAGGAAATCTACCGCGTGATGCGCGAGATCAAGATTTCCTTCGACCCGACCAACCTGTTCAATCCCGGCAAAATCATCGGCGACGGGCGTTTCAAGATTGATGAGAAACTGCGGCAGGATGCAAACACTGAAATGGCCCTGCCATTTGATCCGGTGCTCGCCTTCGCCACGCGCGACGAGTCGTTCATCGCCAACCTGGAACAGTGCAACGGCTGCGGCGGCTGCACCAAACAGACGCCGACGATGTGCCCGACTTACATCGCCACCGGCGAAGAAGGCATGTCGACGCGCGGCCGCGCCAATATCATCCGCGCGGCGCTGGAGCACCGCGAAATCGCCGACCCGCTGCGGTCGGAGGAATTGGAACACGCGCTGTCCAACTGCCTTTCCTGCCGCGCCTGCATCAGCGAATGTCCGTCCAACGTGAACCTGCCGCTGCTCAAGGCGGAGCTGCTGAACGCCCGCCGCCGGCACACGCACACGACCAAATTGCAGTGGATGGTCACCTCGGCGGATCTGATTGGCCGCGCCGGCTGCCTGATGCCGGGAGTGGCAAACCGGATCATGGGCCTGCGTTCCGCCCGCCACATTTTCGGCAAGATGTTCGGCTTTGCCGAAAAACGTTCCATCCCGAAATTCGCCGGCGAACGCTTTGACCACTGGTTCGCGCGGCATGAGAACACCCGTTTCTCGCATCGCGGCCGAGTGATTCTTTGGGACGACACTTTCGTGCGCTATTACGAACCGCAAATCGGCCAGGCCGCCGTGGCCGTGCTGGAGGCCGCCGGCTTCGCCGTCACCCTGGTGCAACAACGAAAATGCTGCGGCCGGGCGGCGTTCAGCGTCGGCAATCTGGACGAGGCGAAAAAACTGGGGCGGCACAACCTCGCCCGGCTTGCCTCCGGCCCCGAGTCCACGCCCATCATTTTCCTCGAACCGTCGTGCTTCTCCATGTTCGCCGAGGATTATCGCGAATTGAAACTGCCCGGCGCGGAAAGGATCGCCGAGCGGTGCGTGCTGTTTGAAGAATTTCTCGCCAACCTGCTGGAACGGGAACCGAACGCGCTTCTGTTCAACGAAAAAACCGGCCGTCTGGTCATCCAAGCACACTGCCACGTGAAGTCGCGGGCGAATTCGGGCTTTATGCAGCAACTCGCCGCACGCCTGCCGGGACGCCAGGCGCTGCTGCTGGAATCAGGCTGCTGCGGCATGGCCGGATCGTTCGGCATGACGGAATCGAAGTATGACCTTTCGATGAAAATCGCCGCACCCCTACTGCAAATAATCCAGCAGCAGCCTTACGGAACCACCGTGATCGCTTCCGGCGCCAGTTGCCGGCACCAGTTGCGCGACCTGGCAATGATTCGCACCTGCCACATGGCGGAGGCCCTCGCCGACGCCCTGCCCTGATTTCAAACCCCGTCCGGGGAAAAGCCTATCCTAATCGTGCTGATGGCGATGGTTTTCAAGGTAATTTATTTTCCCTTCCGACAAAGGTCATTCAAGGCTGCAGGCAGGGCGGCAAAATGAAATTTGAATTCGCTCACGAGAATTCGTTCCGGCAGGCACCGCGAACTCATCAGCACCAGCACCGCCTCGCCGCCCAGCAAGCGCGATCCCAGCCGGATGGCCAGTGCCGGCACCGGTGGACTCCATGGCCGCCCCAACACTTTGCGCAGCTCGCCCATGAATTCGGCATTGGTCACGGCATCCGGTGCCACGGCGTTGAAAACGCCAGAAAAACGCCCCTGCTCCACCGTCGTGACAAACATCCGCGCCAAATCGGCGAGGTGAATCCAACTGATGAACTGCCGGCCACCAGCCGCCGCACCCCCGAGAAAGCATTTTGCCAGCCGTGCCAGCACCGGCAGCGCGCCACCGGCACGGCCCAGCACAAATCCGATGCGCAACGTGACCTTGCGCGTCGCCGGCACGGCGGCAGCGGTGAAGGCGGCCTCCCACGCGCAACAGATTTCCGCCAAGGTGCCGCTGCCGTTGGGCGCGGACTCAGTGCAAGGATTGTCCCTAGTGTCACCGTAATATCCAATGGCGCCGGCCTGCACCCAGACGCGCGGCGGCACCTTGGTTTTGGCAATGGCCGCCGCGATGGCATTCACGGAATCCACCCGTGACGCGATCAGGGCGCGGAGATTTTCCGGCGTATGCGGGCAGTTGATGTTCTTGCCGGCAAGATTGATGACAGCTTCCGCGCCGTCGAGCTCCTCCGACCATTCGCCGGGAGTTCTGCCGTCCCAGGTCACTTCGCGAACGTCATCCTGCCGTTCACGCGGCGCGCGCGTCAGCACGACAACGGCATAACCGCGTTTGGCAAACTCCCGCGCCAGCGCCGAACCGATGAAGCCGCTGCCGCCGGCGATGACAATGCGTTTCAGGCTGGGAAAATTCATTTGAACAAGGTGAGTTGCGGCACATGGTCAGCGGCAAGCGGGTTGACTTGAAACTCATTTTCAGCCAACCGCGCCAGCCACTGGGCGATGAGTTGCCGGACGCCGGCAAGATCCAGGCGCTCATGCGACGCCGGATATTTTTCCAGATTTGCCTGTGCGAGCTTGAACAGGGCGGCAGCGGGACGCAGGCGGTTTTTCTGGAGATGCACAAACGCGCCGGCAAGCTGGATCAATCCCTTGTAAAAATCCCCGTTTGCACCGTGGCGGTCCGGCAGCCACAAATCCTCCAGCACATCGTGCGCCTCGTAAAATTTTTGCACGTTGAACAGCGTGAAGTAACCGGCGTAACGCGGGTCAACCTCGTCCCCTGAAAACTGCCGCGCGAATTCGGCAATGCGCTCATGCTTGTTCACGCCGGCAGTTTATGGCCAGAGAAGCACAAAGTCGCCAGCGAAATTCTCAGCATCCTGATCCCCATCAGATTTCCAATCCGGCCAGCATGGAAACAAGTCAAGATTACGATGGGAATCACGCCGCCGTTACCACCGGACTGAAATTGACTTTGCCACGAAGCTGCGACAATCTGCGCGGATGTCAAAACCTGCATTGGGCCGCGGTTTGGGTGCGCTTTTGGCTGGCAGCCCCGCGGCTCCGGCCCGGACGGCGATGCCCGGCGCGGCTACGATTTTACCACCGGATTCCGATGAGCGAGTCCAGCGCGTGCCGCTGGGCAAAGTCCGCCCGTCGCCGCTGCAGCCGCGCAAAAGCTTTTCCGACGACGCGTTGCGCGAACTCGCCGATTCCATCCGCGAAAAAGGCGTGGTCCAGCCGCTCATCGTGCGCGAGCGCGGCGGTTATTTTGAACTCATCGCCGGCGAACGCCGCTGGCGCGCATCGCAATTGCTGAAATTGCCGGAAGTTCCCGTCATTGTCCGCGAGGCCGACGACCGCGCGGTGCTGGAACTGGCGCTCATCGAAAATTTACAGCGTGAAAACCTGAACGCCATCGAAGAAGCGGTCGGCTACGCGCAGCTGGCGGAACAGTTCCAGCTCACGCAGGAAGAAATCGCCGTCAAGGTCGGCAAGAGCCGCGCCGCCGTGGCCAACGCGACGCGCCTGCTGAAATTGCCGCCGCCGGTGCAAAGCTACGTCCGCGAAGGCCGGCTCTCGGTCGGCCACGCGAAAGTGATTCTCGGCTTGAGCGATGCGAAGCAGCAGCTCATCGCCACCGAGCGCGCCATCAAGGACGGATTGAACGTGCGGCAGACGGAAGGCCTGATCGCCAAGTTGCAGGCGCGCGGCGGCAGGATCACCAGCGAAACCGCCAATACCAAAGCCATCGTGCCGGTGAATTCCAACATCGGCCGGCTGGAGGAAAAATTGCGCGAGAAGTTCGGCACCAAGGTCCGTTTGAAATACGTCCACGGCAAAGGTGCGGTGGAAATCTCCTTCTTCAGCGACGACGAATTACAGCGCTTGCTGGAAATCCTCAACCTTTCAGCCGATTAAAATTTCATGGTCCTCGAAATCGTCAAATACGGGCATCCCGTGTTGCGCAAAAAAGGTGAGCGCATCGAAAGCATCACGCCGGAAATCAAAAAACTCATCGCCGACATGTTCGAAACGATGGAGGCGAACCACGGTGTCGGCCTGGCGGCGCAACAGGTGGGCGTGGCTAAGCAGCTCACGGTGATCGACGTGAGCGCGGTGACGGATCGACCGTCGCGGCTGGAACTCGGCGGCCAGCCGACGGACGTGACGAAAATCATGCCGCTCGTGCTGATCAACCCTGAAATCACACCGGTCGGCGAGGCGGTGAAAGGGAGTGAGGGCTGCCTGAGTTTTCCGGAAATTTTCGCGGAGATCTCGCGGCCCGAAGCCGTGGACGTGAAGGCGCTGGACGCCAAAGGCAAACCGCTGGCGTTCCGCTGCGGCGGCCTGCTTGCGCGCGCCGTGCAACACGAGACGGACCACCTGAACGGCCTGCTTTTCATTGACCGGATGGACAAGAAAACCAAAGCCGAATTGCAGCCGGAACTGGACGATTTGCAGGCCGCCACCAAAAAGAAGTTGGCCGGGAAATAAGGCCGCACCTCCTTAATCCCTGCTCCTTCATCCTTGCTCCCAATAAATGGTAGCCCCACCGCCAGGTGGTTTATAGCTCGGAGAAGACCCAGTTGGAAAAGGGACTCCACAGGCCATTGATGCGATATACGGGTTGGAAGTCGTGTTATTGCCCGTCTTAATCCAATAAACCCGGATACCGCGCAGAAACCGCCCGGCCAGCCGCCGACCGGCAATTTTGGCCTTGGGAAAAAGGAAAATCCCCTTGGGAAAAAACATTTTTCCGTTGGGAAAAAGGAAATTTCCGCAGGGGAAAAACATTTTCCCGTTGGGAAAAGAGAAATTTCCGCTGGGAAAAGACTTTTTTCTGTTGGGAAAAGAGAAATTTCCGCAGGGGAAAAACATTTTTCCGTTGGGGAAAGAGAAATTTCCGTTGGGAAAAATCATTTTTCCGTTGGGAAAAAACTTTTTTCCCAACTCAAAAGGGGGCGTTTTCAGCGCAAAAAGCGCGGTAAGCCGGCCAGAATCAACATTTTAGCTGAAAAATCCAAAAAATGGGCATTTTTAGCCAGCACCCACGCCGGGGAATCCTGAAAGGATTCGAGCGTTTAGCCCAAGGTTGGTCCGAGCCGGACGGGCGAGGAACTACCTTGGGTAAAACCACCGCGATTTCATCTACCCTGAAAGGGTTGGATCAATCCCCGGCCGGGCGGACGATACAACCCTTACAGGGTAGAATTATTTGCGGACGATGACCCGGCGTAGTCGCTACGCTCCAACGCCGGGCTGGATGATGGCCAGCCTTACAGGCTGGCCAAGACCGCGCGACGGCTCCCAAAGAGGGTTGACAAATCAGAAGGCCTGAAATACAACCGTTGATATGCCTTCCGGGATTAATCACCTATGGGGAACGAAGACCGCTATCGCGGTTCACGCCGCGAGTCGGCAGTGGCTCAGCTTTTTTCGTTAGGCGACTTCGCGCGTATGAAAGTAAAACGAGGTTCTGTTGCAGCGGTTGCGATTGCGAGTCTGAATCGCCTGCACGATGAGAGTTCGCTTCGTTTGCCAGATGATGCAGTGCCCATTCGGACTTCATTACTCAGAAAGGTTTGCCAGATGTGCGGTGACACAGACGGGACAGAGTTGCGGTCTGTGCTTAGAGATTTAGAGGTTGCCGGAGTGATTTCAATTGATGGGGATTTTGCCAGCACCGAGCAGGAGCATTGCGGTATTATTCGTCAGCCTATTATCGCGGAGAAGATATGAAGTCGTCGCCTAACCATTCGCCGGAGCCAATACCTTTTGGCGCGGGCTGCCACCGTGCTACGGTTTCCGCTGTCGCGGCTCTCGTCGCGAGGAAGGCATGGCTCAGCTTTTTTCGTTAGGCCGACTTACGCTTTATGAGCTGGTTCAAGTTTGAGAGCCTTGGCGAGCGAGAGCGAAAGCAGAAGCAGCAAAAGCTGGAGCAGGTTTTTGCTGGCAGAGAGCCTCTCGACGACAGCCAGCTTTGGGAGCATTATTTTCGACAGCACGGTGTCGCGCCAGAGACGGTGGCCAAGATACGTCAGGTCTTTTCCGAGATTCTTGAGGCAGACTTGTCCCGCATTCGAGACACAGACGATTTCTCCAAGGAGCTTGCATTTTTCTGGGATTTCGATTCTCTTGCCGCTGTTGAGTTGGTTCAGGCATTGGAGGATCGTTTTGGCATTGCCATCGGCGACGCAGAAGCGAGAGAGATGAAGACATTGCGAGACATTGTTTTGACAGTTCATGACAAGATTCCAAAACCGTCAGCCTAACCAGTCGCCGTCGCCAATGCCTTTTGGCGCTGTCACCTGTGTTTGCCAGACGCATATCATCTGCAACATCGGTAAATAAGCCCCTGTGGCATTGACTTTCGGTGCCGGCCGTGGCTGAATCTCCGTTCACCAAATCAGTCAAACGTGATAATTATTTACATATGAAATCGCTTCCTCATTTTTTCATCGCCCTTGCCGCCGTGCTGCTGACCCACACGGCGGCGGCGCAAAACCAGCTTGAACCCGCCAAGGGCAACCAGGCGGCGACCAAGCCGAAAGCGGCCGACGTCAAAGTGGTGGATGTGCCCGGGCTGCCCCGCGTTCTGCTCATCGGCGATTCCATCTCGTATGGCTACCAGCCGTTCGTGACGGCCAAGTTGAAGGGCAAGGCCAACATCCATCATCCGCCGGAAAATTGCGGCCACACCGGTCGCGGCCTGGCCTATCTCGACAAATGGCTGGCCGGCGAACATTGGGATGTCATCCATTTCAATTTCGGCCTGCACGACCTGAAATATCTGGATGAAAAAGGGAATTATGTGACGCCGGACAAAGGCAAGCAGGTCACGCCGCCGGAGATTTACCGCCAGCAATTGACGGAGTTGACGAAGCGGTTGCAGGCGACGAATGCCAAGCTCGTTTTTGCCACCACCACGCCGGTGCCGCCCGGCGCCCGCGGCCGCGTGGCCGGCGATGAAATCGTCTACAACAAAATCGCCCGCGAGGTGATGCAGGCATTGAATGTGCCGGTGGACGACCTGGGCGCCTATGTGGCGGAACAGCAGAAGAAATTGCCGCCCTATCCTGTGAGCGAAAGAGCGAAGGCGCGTGATCTGGCCCGTTCTCCCCGCCCCGGAGAAATCCAGAATCCTTTCGATGTTCACTTCACTCCAGAGGGCTACAAACAGTTGGCCGACCTTGTGGTTGCGAGCGTCGAGAAGGTTTTGCCCGCATCGCATTGAATTTGACGATAAATAAAAAACCCCGCGCTTGATGCGCGGGGTTCTTATTGTCAATCGGCAAGGTGAATCAGTAGACCACCTTGTTCAGCGGATACTCGATGATGCCTTCGGCACCGGCGGCCTTCAGTTGAGGAATCAATTCGCGGACGATCTTCTCGTCAATGATGGTTTCCACGGCGACCCAGCCCTTGAGACTCAAGTTCGCAATCGTGGGATTGCGGAGCGCTGGCAGGTCGGCGAGCAGCTTGGCCAGATTCTTTTCCGCGATATTCATCTTGAGGCCGACGAGCGCCTCGGCATCAAGCGCGCCCTTAAGCAGCAGGGCCATCGTTTCGATTTTTTTGCGCTTCCAGGAATCCTTCCACGCGTCCACGTTGGCGATGAGGCGCGGGGTGGAACTCAACAACTCGTCCACGATGCGCAGCTTGTTTGCCCGCAACGAGGAGCCGGTCTCGGTCACGTCCACAATGGCGTCCACGAGCTCGTGCGCCTTCGTTTCCGTCGCGCCCCAGGAAAATTCCACCTCCGCCTTCACGCCGTTTTTCTTGAGATAGCGTTTGGTGAGGTTGACGACTTCCGTGGCGATGCGTTTGCCCTGCAAATCCTTCACGGACTTCACCGGGGAATTTTCCGGCACGCACAGCACCCAGCGCGCGGCGCGACGGGAGACTTTGCTGAACAGAAATTCGCCGACCTCGTGCACCTTGGAGCCGTTCTCGATGACCCAGTCGTGGCCGGTGATGCCGCAGTCGAGATAGCCGTGCTCGACGTAGCGGGAAATCTCCTGTGCGCGAAACAGGCGGATGTCCAATTCCTCGTCGTCCACATAGGGAACGTAGGAACGGCTGCTGACGGAAATGTTGTAGCCGGCCTTGGCCAGCTTCTCGATGGTCGCATCCTGCAGGCTGCCCTTGGGCAGGCCGAATCGTAGCTTCTTGCTCATGTTAATTTTTATCGGCACAGGATAAGCAATTATTCTGTTAGAACAACCCGAATTCTCAATGGACGCGGCCTAAGAGTCCGTCTGAATGGATTACTTCCAAATCACCCGGCGGCCCACCACGGAAATTTCCCGCCGCGCCAAAGCCGCGACGCAGCGCGGATATAATTCATGCTCCGCCGCGTGGATGCGCTGATGCAAGGTTTCCGGCGTGTCATGGTCCAGCACCGGCACGGCGGTCTGGCCGATGATGGCACCGGAGTCCACGCCCGCATCCACAAAATGCACCGTGCAACCGGCGACTTTCACGCCGTGATCGAGCGCCTGTTTCCACGATTGCAAACCGGGAAAACACGGCAGCAGCGACGGATGGATGTTCACGATGCGCCCTTCAAACACGCGGAGAAAATCGCCCTTGAGCACGCGCATGAAGCCGGCGAGGACAATCAAGTCCACCTTGGCATTTTGCAGCGCGGCGACGAACGCGCGCTCGGCCGCCTCATCCAGCTTGGTGCGGAACTGGCCCGGCGGGATGAATTGCGCGGGAATTTTCCGGTCGCGCGCGTGCTGAAGGATGCCCGCAGACTCGACATCGCTCAAGACGACGGCGATTTCCGCCGGGATTTTGCCGGCGGCAACGGCCTCCGCGATGGCCACGAAATTGGAGCCTTTGCCGGAACCGAGGACGCCGATGCGAAATGTATTGCTCACCGGGATTTGAATAACAGAGCGCCTTGCCAAAACAAGTGGAAACGCGGCTAACCAGCTTACTTTGTCACCGTTAACCGCAGGTTGTCCAGATAGCAAACGCCGTCAATGGCATCACTGCAATAGAAGCCAAGCGAACTCACGCTGGAAAACTCCGGGCTCACGGGCACCTTGATTTCCTTGTTGCTGCCATCCGCCAGGGTCACCGCGATGCGAGCCTCCCGCGTGGTGCCCGTGAGCGGAAACGATAATTCCATATGCGTCCAGCTGCCGGGCGCCGCCTGGGCGATCAGGCTCTGGCCGGACTTGATCTTGCCATCCGCGGCAAACATGATTCCCGGCGACCCGATAAATTCTTTTTTCGGATTTCCCCGCTTGGAATAATCCCGAAAGCTGATGTCGAGCGTGGCCGGCGCACCGGCTTTCTGCTTCACGTCGCAGGCAAACGTCACGGTGCCCCGGTCAACCAGCTCCGGGAAATTGTAGGTCAGGCAGGGATAAAACGATTTGGCGGCGTTCTTGCGGTCGGTGGCCATCAACCCCCGGTGGCCGTTTTTGCCAACGCCGTCCGCCACCTTGAAATTCACCTCCGGCGTGGCGCCGCTGCAGATAAATCCGCGCGGCAACAATCCCACCGGCACATCATCCGGATACACCGCGAAGCCGGTGAACGCGCGCGGCACCGGGAGCTTCATCTGGTAGAAAGGCGGCGGGATGGTTTTCGCCGGAGCCGCGACATCCTTGAAAGCCGGTTCCAAGCCGGCGGCGGCAAGGTTGAACGGCACGAAGCCCAGCCCGACCGCCGGCGAGGATTGCTTCAGGCGGAAATCGCCGTTCGCCGGATCTTCAAACATCGGATCCACATTGAGCGAACCGCCATCCTGCCCGCCCGCCTGCCATTCGGCGAAGGTCTTGCCGTTGAATTGGAATGGCTTCCCCGCGAAATTCCAGTAGAGGTTGTCGTGGCAGTCAAAGAGCGACTTGTCCATGCCCGCTTCCATCATATTGACGCTGTCAAAATACATCAGGTTGTGCGTGAACACATTCGAATGGGCATAAGGCCGCTTGTGGCAGCGCACATAGACTTCCTTGGTTCCCTCAAAATCATAGACCGGCCCGAGGATGTTGTTCCGGATGACATTTTGCGCGCCGCCATTCATGTTGAAAGCCGACGTCCCGACGCGATAGACGAAGTTGTTCTCAATCAACATTTCCGCGGAACCCTCGTCCAGATACAGACCGAGCTGCCAGTAATGTTTGGCGAACGGGCTTTTCAGGTTGTCGCGGGTCACATTGTTGCGAATCGTGGTGCCCGGCTGGCGGCCCAGCGTGTAGATGCTGGCGCCGTCGGCAATGAGCGTGAGGACATTGCTGATGGAATTATATTCGATGTGATTCGCGCCGCAGGAAGTGGGCTTGTCGTGCCACGCCCAGCCGAACGCGATGCCGGAATAGGAGAAATTCCAGATCTGGTTATGGCGCACGACCGTGTCGCGCACAATCCCGCCCCAGACCGCGTTGCCGGAGAAATACAGGATGCCGCCATCGGAAATCGCGCAGTTCTCCACGCGATTGCCCGTGGGCAATTCCGGATACTTCGCCTCCGGCTTCATGCGAATGTCGCCCACCTTGACGCCGCCGCCGCCCAGATCATACAAACGGCAGCCGATGACCGCATTGTTCTGCGCGCCCAGCCCCAGGCCGATGCCGTAGTTGCCCGTCTGCGAAACCGTGCAGCGCTGGAAGGTGCAATCCTTCGCCCCGGTCAGCTCAATGGCGGCCGGCAGATCGGGCTGACCTTGGGAGCCGCCGTAACCCTCGCGCGGCAGCGGCGATTCATTGTGCGCAAACGCGAGATGATCGAACACCAGATGCGACACAAACCGTCCGTGACTGTAATCCCCGGTCAATACCATGACATTGACGAGCCGGGGCACGACAACCCGCGTGTTGGCCAGCGTTTCCCCGGCGCACGGCAGATAGGTGAGCACGCCCGACGGACGGTCCAGATACCATTCGCCCGGCGACTTCAGCTCCTCCTTCACGTTCTCGATGAAATAGGGCTGCAAACCGTCCTGATTCACCGCGAACGTCGGCATGCCGGTGAAAGTCACGATGTTCTTTTCGGTATCAACGCTCTGGACCCGCATCCGCGAGGAACTCCAGACATGCAAAATCACCACCTCCACGTCGCCCAGATTTTCCCACTGCTTGAAATCGCCCGGGGCAAAATAAAAATCCTTCTGCGCCTCCCGATGATGCGCCCCGGGATTGATGCGCTTGGGCGAATACGTCAGGCCATCCACGCGCTTCATGCCGATCTGCGGCCGGTAGCGGCGTTCATCGGGCTGGCCGTTCACGGAAACAAACAGCTGCCGGAAAGACTGCCCGCCGGCCTTGATATCCGGCAGTTCCACCGACCACCGCCGCACGCCGTTCACCGTGGCTTCGTGAAACCCGTCAATCACCCGCCCGCCGCTGAACACCGCCTGCTCGTTGGGCGCCGAACGCCAGACCACCGGCGCGGACGCGGTGCCGGAATCTTCCGGCGCGAACGCGAGCGTTTCCGCCAGCGGATAAATGCCGCCGCTGAACTGCACCGCAAACGGCCCCGCATCACCGCTTTGCCGGGCCGCCCGGATGGCATCGCGCGCGTGTTGCGGCGTGGCAAAGGGCCGGGCTTGGGAGCCGGGGCCGGCATCGCTGCCATTCGGCGCCACATAGAAGACGGTCGCCGGGGCCGAGACGGTGACGAACACCGTGGCCAGCAACAATAAGGGCTTGATGATGGAGACGTGGAACTTCATTAGCTTTGAGTATTCGAAATTTGCCGCGCCAATCCAAGTCTGGAAAAACAATTTAGCATTTTCAAAATACCACCCACATTTTCCCCCAAAGAAAAAAATAGGCGCGTGGAGGTAAACCTTAAACGATGCGAGTTTGTCTCCAAAATCACAACCCGGCGGAGCCGATGCCGGTGACGCGGAACTCAAAACCGCCGCTCTTGGGATTTTTCTCCTGAAGCAATTCGATGCGAACGCGGTGTTTGCCAGGAGCAAGATTTTCGCCGACAACCTTTGTCAGATTGTAACCGCCCCAGGTCTGCTCGAACCACGCGTCAATGTCAGTCGGCACAACACCATCAATGGTCACACGCGCTTTTCCCATCGGACCATTGATTTTCCAGCATTGGAGAAAAATAATGGTTCCCGGCAACTCGAATTCAAGAACGCTACCCGGCCGCGTCGCTTTCCAGCCGGCAGACTTGATATTGGGCGCTTCAAAATTCCACCCCTGATTCACGACTGGCTTCAAGTCGGCTCCGGTGAAAAGCGAGGTGTGCTCAAACCGGTCGGTTAACAGTGGCGCAGGCACCGGCTTGACCTTGCCCGGTTCAGCGCCTTCCGGCAGCGTCGCCAAAACTTTAGCCAGGAGCGCCTCAACGGTCTGCGCGGTGTAATTGTGGCCGAGGTCATTCGGATGGATCAGGTCCGGGCTGATGTTTTCCCACTTCACTTTTCCGGCTTGGATCTCGGGGAAAATCGCATCGCGATAGCTGATCATCGGCAAATCATAATGGGCGCCAACCTTGGCGAACCATTCTTGCGCGTTGCTGCCGTCCTGGTGCAGCATGAACAACAACAACACCGCAGGAGATTTTGGACTATTGAGCGCGTGGCGGATCAAACCTTCATAAGTCTGCGCATTGGCTTCCGTGTTGGCGTCGTTTACCGCAAATTCCACGATGAGGACGTCGGGATTCTTCGACAGCACATCGCGCTGGACTCGCAGGGCTCCGAAGCTTGAGCCGGTCGCGCCGATTCCGGCGTTCAACACCTCGATCTGCGCCTTGGGGAAAGCTTTGCGCCACCAATCGCCAACCAGTTCAACATAGCGGCGCTCCTTGACCGTGGCTTTGGCTCCTTCGGTGATCGAGCCGCCGATAAAGGCGATGATCACATTCTCGCCCCGTTGCGCCTTGGCCATGGCCCGTTGCAGCCGGGTCGTATCGCCCAGCTTGACCAAGCTGCGCTGGAGCGCCTCTGGTGATAGCGCCGAAATGTCCTGGGCGTAAGCCGAGCCACCCATTTTCAACGTCAAAAAAACACCGCAAACACTTGCTAGCATCAGAGCCATAATCTTCGCTGCCGGATTATGCTTTGTCATAGGATCATAAGAAATCAAATGGTGGCTGTGCTGGTTAAAATGTCCAGAATCGATGAATCGTAAGATTAGCAAACCGTGCCGCGCCAATCCAAGTCTGGAAAAAGGAAACTGATTATTTTATTCCCCTCGCCCCGCCGAAGCGGGGAGAGGGACAGGGAGAGGGGAATTGATCGTTTCCAATCCGCACCACCTCACCCCTGCCCTCTCCCCCGTTTCACGGCGGAGAGGGAGAAAGGTGGCCGTGTGCTAACACTGGCTGTGCGCTAGCACTGGCCGTCCGCAAGAATCTATGGCGAATAGATAGGCGGCATATTTTTGACGAAATACAAAACCTAAAACTACCGACTAAAATAATGCACTAGACAATCCTGTGCCAATTAAAGTGCAAGCCAGTCCCAACAATCCATCTACCGGCAAGAGCCACAACAGAACATATAACAATGGTAAACCACAGAAATTAAATAAACCACCACGGAACAACCATCAAAACATTATCTCCAATCCAGAAAAGAAACGGGTGGCGATATTTCGGTTAAATGATCTCATACGCGCCATGGCCAATCCATTCATTACCGCCGTGCTGACGCAGCATTTTTGCCACGTTTTCGCGTTCAGATTTCAATGCATAATGTAAACGCGTATTACTGCTTTTGTCCTTGGCATTTACATCGGCTTTACTAACTAGTAGCAATTCAACTACATCCTTATGGCCATTCATGGCTGCATTAAACAATGGTGTCTTTCCTTCAATGTCTATGGCATCGCATTTGCTTTGTTGGCCGGGAGCAATTCACAGATATCCTTGTACCCATAAGCCGCCGCAACAAAATTGATTTGCTGAATCGCTTTTGGTTCCGCTTCTGGGGTTTAGCGGTTTATTAGTAGCTTAAGGAATTCCATATAATTTGGCCAGTTTCTAAAATATATGGTCACGCAGTGAGCCATGAAAAGATGATACTATTGGTTGCAACTGGTTTTCAATGGAATCAGGGTCATAATTCCCAAGCTTTCTCTAGGATATTACTTGTCCGCCCATCATCGGAATTAACAAATAAAACAGCATCGACCCCATCGATAAAATGAATAATTACAAAAAACAAACTTCCAGAACTATTTATCCCAAAGAAAATCCTTTTACCTTCAGTCTTATATCCTATTATTTGACCATCTTTAGTTGCAGGTCGTTGCCCCAAGATGCCGGAATCTAACATCATCCTCGAAGTGTTTGTAGATAATATGCGACCATCAGTAAGACCCGCCAAAAATGCACTCCAATCTGCCGGAGACGTATACCATCCTTTTCTCAAATCTTGTGTGTATTGATCCTCTGTAAAATTATATCCAGCCATTTTTGTCCCCAGAAACTTGCTATCATAGATGAGCGTCGGAAGGTAAACCTCAACCTTTGTGTCTGTCTTTGTGGCTCCGACCGGTGCCAGAAGGTGATTTTTAACATATTGTGAGTAGCTTTCTCCTGATTTGCGTTCCAACACGAGACGAAGAAGCGTGGTGTTGTCGCCATTTATGTTTATAAATGTGCCGGGTTTGAACTCAATTGGCTTTGTCAATAAGAGGGCAGTTTCTTGAATGTTATGAATGTTTGAATGACTAAGGCCGCTGCGATGAGTTAGCAGATTACGAATTGTAATAGAACGCACCGACTCATGAGCATTTGGAAAGAGGTCTTTGACGTAAGGCCAGAACGGTTCGTCTAACAAAGACTTTTTATCCTCCCACAGCTTCATAACCGCAGCCGGTGTAAACCCCTGATCTCCAATTAACATTGTTTTATCCAATGTCCATGGCGTTCCTGGACCTACCTTTTCCCATGGCATTCGGGCATATCCGCCCGAGCCGCTGGCTGCAACCTTGCCATGATCACGAACCACAAAACAATATCCACCAACCCTGATTGGCCCTAAATACTCCGCCACAAAAGCTGGCCATGCGGCGAAATTGTGTTTGATAACCTTAATCGGTTCGCTTGTTTGTGAAACCGGACTTGTTGATGACTGGCTGCTAGCTCCCTTTGCAGAAGCCAAAGAAGTCGCCAAAACCTTTGTTGTCAAGGGTTCAGTCGGCTGCAAATTCGTCGCCAAGGCTTCATGGAAAGGTTCCACCGGTTTAACTGGTTGAGTTATAATATTTGATGGTTGTGACTGTTTAGAACCAAACCACCAGCCGGCAACCACCAGAAACGTTATGACCATCAGTGATGCCAACAGCCACAAAACCGTTTGATTTATTCCTTTGGGTGGGCTTGTAGTTGAAACGTTCTGTGCCGGCGGTAGCTGGGCTTCCTGCAACGCCTTCTTCACGAATTCCGTTGATGGTGGTGGATTTATGGGTGCGGGCGTGAATGTTTTCTTCGATGGAACTGTCAGAATCTTTTGAATCACTTGCGCCAGATAACGCAGATGGCGATCCAACGGCGGCGTGAAGGCGTCCAGCCAATGCGGCGTGCTTAAAAAATATTCCATTGCCGCAGTCGGCTTAATGTCCTCAATGCGCAATGGGATGACGGGAATGCCTTTGCTCACAGCGCGCTCGACTTCCCGGACAATCTGCGGGGAGGTATTGGCACTTCTGGAAAGCACCAGCACCATCACGCGCGAACCGTTGATCGCTTCAATGATGGTTTCGCCCCAGTCCCGGCCATGCTCGACATCGCGTGGTGCAATCCAGCAACGGATGCACTCCATCTCTAACTTGGCGCAAACCGCGTCTGCCGTCGATTTGTCCTTCGACGAATAGCTGATGAATACGTCGTGAGGCATTTGATTAAGCTAAAGCCTATTTGCCCTGTGCTGTAAAAACAAGCTGGAAAATAACGTTGATTAATGTGAGTTTGCAGCAAAACGGCAGTTGGTATTAATTGGACCCCATTCGTTAGCTCACCTGCGATTTGACCTTTTAAATTGGATTCTCTGTTTTTTGTTGGTTGGACATAGAGGAAAGCCTTTATTTTAAGTCTCTAACTTCTGTTTGTGAAGTTTATTTGGGAAATATGGGTGTATATGAAACGAGGCTTGGGGCTGGGGGGCACCTCCCCCCGCGCCTCTCCTACCGCCTCGCGCCACACGCCTCACGCCGGGTTTAAGGGACGATCTTCGAGATTTCGCTGCTGTAGTTGCCCTCGCCGCCCGTGCCGATGGCGCGCACGCGCATCCAGATGCGCGCCCCGCTGGTGAACCCCGCCAGCACCACCATGGATTTGGTGACGCTCTTGGTCCTGGACCAGCTCGTGGCCGTGAACGGGTCGGGGCTCGTCTGCACCTCGTAGGTTTTCGCGCCAGCCACCGGATCCCATTGCGCCTTGAGTTCGCCATCGTGATCGCCCGCCGTCACCGACAGGTTCATCACCTGCGCGGGAATGCCCGCCGGGGTCTTGGACGCGCGTGAACTGAAATTGGCGCTCTCGATGACCGCCACCGGATCGGCCGCGGTGGCCGCCGTGAGCTCCACATAATTGCCGCGCTGGGTCAGCACCGATTCCAGCGCCGACCGCGCCGTGTCCTTGTTGGTGGTGGCCAGCTTGGCGTTGGCCTGCGCGGTGATGAACGCCGCCAGCGCCGTGGCGTAGGCCGCCCGCACGGATGTGAACGCCGTGGCCGCCGGCAGGAGCGTGGTGAAGTTGGGGTTGCCCGTCATTGCCGTCTCATGCGACTGGGCGAAGGCGAGCAGGTCGCTGTCGGATTTTTCGAACAGCATCAATTTTACTTTGGTTCGTTTCATTTGCATTAACAGTTGCGGCAAGGGCGCGGCATCGTATGTCAGCCCGCTGTCATACGTCGAATTGGGGTCGTCATAGTCGGCCACAGCACTGCCTTGGTTTAGTTTTTCGTTTTTCTCCGGCTGCTGATGGTGTCCGCCAGGACCCGCACCCGCTGCCGGATTGCCTGCGACTTAATCACAACTCCCTGGTTCCTGCCTATTGCTCATTTGAAGAAAAATTGCAATCGGCTCAGGAAAATCTTTTGCGGGTTCAAAACCAAAGGTGGTGACTTCAACCAGAATCGAAATGACCTTTCCCCAACGTCCAGTAGTCTCAATTCTTCGTGTAGTAGCTACCGGGCGACGCATAGCAATCTCAATCCTTCGTGTAGTAGCTACCGGACGACATCTAGTAATCTCAATCCTCCGCGGAGTAGCTTCTGGACGGCGTATAGTAGTCTCAACCCTTCGTGTAGTAGCTACTGGACGACGTGTAGTAGTCTCAACTCTTCGTGCAGTAGCTTCAACATGTCGTGCAGGAGCTTCAATTCTTTATGTAGAAGCTACAACATTAAATATTGAAGTCCCCAAACCGGTCAAAAAGGCGATTAAACCGGGTTTTTTGACGATTTTGGCTAATAACCACTCAATCCTGCTCCAGCGCGCCTTCCCCGAATCCTGAAATGATTCGATCATTCAGCCCAAGAATGATGGCTGTGCCAGTTCCAAAATACAGAATCGCCGAAGCGCAGGCTTAACAGACCGCGCCGGCTCCCGCCCAGGCCGAGCGGATGCGGGCGGCATAGTACTGGAGCGCTTTCCGCGTTTTGGCCGCCATGCGGGGGCCAAACCGGATGGTGGGCGCGCTGGCGCCCAGGCCGGTCACAAACCGGATTCCGGGGCCGGCTTCCACCAATACCCCCACCGCGCTGACTCCCGGTGTCAATTCGTCGCGGGTCTCCGCGTATCCCTGACGGCGGATCTGCGCGAGGTCCGCCCGGATGGCCGAGGCGCTGGCCAGCGTCTTGGCGGTGAAGGCGCGGGGCGGATGCGCGGTGAGATACGCTTCCAATTCGGCGTCGCCCAGCGTGCTGAGCAGCATCTTGCCCACCGCGGTGCCATACGCGCGCTCCACCATGACATCCGGCTCATGGACCCGGAGCGCCTGCGAGGAGGGGAAATAGACGAGGCGCAGGATTTCCGTGCCATGCAGGGCGGCGAGCATCACGGATTCGTCGAGTTCGCGCTGGCATTGGCGGACCAGCGGCTCCGCCGCCTGCGCCAGTTCGTGCCAGGGCATGGAACGGCCCGCCAATTGGCGGCCGGCCGGTCCCAGCTCAAAGCGCCGGGTGGCTTCCTCCTGCTGCAGGTAGCCGCGCGCGCACAAGGTCCAGACGAGATTGTGGACGGTGGTGGAATTGATCTTGAGCTGGCGGGCCAGCTCGCGGATGCCCAGCCTTTGCTCGCGGGCGGCCGCGACGGCTTCCAGAATATCCAGTCCCTTGTCCAATGTCGCCGCACGTTGCATGATGATATTTTTCCGGCCGGGTGATTCCGCACCACCTCCCGGGCGGGGTGGTTTGCCTTAAAGTGTTCATATATACCGAACATGCCGTCAAGCACATTTTCTTTGACTACCAAGCGTCATTTGCTACAAGTTTCGCACTCAATCAACCCATGAAATCATCTTGTTCTTATAAAAGGAACACGCGGTCATGAGCTCCCCCGCCCCAGCCGGGCCGGTGGCGGCCGGAAACCTCCGGTGGTGGCTCTGCGGCCTGCTTTTTGCCGCCACGGCGCTGAGCTTTCTCGACCGCCAGGTGTTATCCGTGCTCGCGCCGGTGGTCAGCAAGGAACTGAGCCTGAGCAGCGTCGAATACGCGCGGGTGACCACGGCTTTTTTATCAAGCTACGCCGTCATGTTTCTCGTGGGCGGCCTGGTGATGGATTGGTTGGGCACGCGGATCGGGCTGGCGCTCTCGGTTGGAATCTGGTCCATCGCGAGCGCCGGTCATGCGTTGGTGCAGAACGCCACCCAGCTTGGTCTGGCGCGCGGGCTGTTGGGCATTGGTGAAGGCGGTTGTTTTCCGGGCGCGGCGAAAGGAGTCGGCGAATGGTTCCCGCCGCGCGAACGCGCCCTGGCCATGGGCGTGGCCATCGGCGGCGCGAGTCTGGGTGCGGTCGCCGCTCCGCCGCTGACGGTCTGGCTGGCGGGAGCATTTGGCTGGCGCGGAGTGTTTGTGGTTACGGGTATGCTGGGCGCAAGCTGGGTCGTCGTGTGGTGCCTGCTCTCCCGCCGCTGGCCGGGCCGGGCGAATGATCAAGACCGGGCGGCTTCCATTCCATGCGCCATTCTCGCCGCAGCTAAGCCAATCAAACGCCTCAACCCGGTTCTGCTGCTGCGGCGCTTGGATTTCTGGGGTCTGGCGGCGGTCCGCTTCATCGTGGACCCGGTTTTTTATTTCTACATGTTCTGGATTCCCAAATATCTCAGCCAGGAACGCGGGGCTTCGCAGTTGGAGATCGGGGCGCTGAGCTGGATTCCGTTCCTGGCCCTGGGCATCTCCAATATATCGGGCGGCTGGGGTTCGGATACTCTGGTGCGTCGGGGGTGGCCGGCGTTTACCGCCCGCCGACTGATCATGGGGCTGGCCGCGCTGCTCACCATTGCGTCCAGCTTTACCGGATTGGTCAGCAGCGTGAACCTCGCGCTGGGCATGATGGCTTTGTTGATGTTCGCCCACGGCTTCTGGATCACGAACTATGTCACGATCATCAGCGAACGGTTTCCCGCCGGCGCGGTGGGCACGGTGATGGGCTTCTCCGGAGCGGTCGGTGCGGTGGGCGGGATATTGGCCAACACGGCGATCGGCGCAGTGGTCGACCGTTTCACCTACGGTCCCGTCTGGCTGGCTTCCGGCTGCATGTATCCACTGGCGTTCGGAGTTTTGATGCTGACGATTAGAACCCGATCAAGTGCCACCAACAACTAATTTATCAATTTCACAGCTTCATCACGCACCAACGAATAACCATGAATACTACAAACAACAAACTTCAGCCCCTGATTCCCCGACGCAAGCCGCTGACCGCCCGGGTCGGCGTCTTTGGCGTGGGGCACCACACTTATTGGGATCAATTCCCGGGATTGCGCCAAGAACTTGAAGCGAAGCAGCAGAAGCTGGGCGAGAAGCTCCGGCACTTCGGCGTGGAAGTGGTGGACTTCGGGCTGATCGACAAAGCCCAGGGCGCCTACGCCCTGCTCCCGCAGTTGCAAGCCGCGGACTTGGACCTGCTGTTTTGCGACATGGTGACTTACGCCACCTCCTCCACGTTTGGCGTGCTGGTCCGCAGTCTCAATGTGCCCATCGTGCTGGTGGCGCTTCAGCCCATGGCGGCCATGGATTACGCCAACGGCTCGACCTACATGCAATTATGCAACGATGATTTCTGTTCCGTACCGGAATTCATGGGGGTGGCAATCCGCATGGGAAAACCCGCGCCGCCGGTCATCATCGGGATGCGCGAAAACGATCCCGTGGCCGACCGCGAGTTATCCCAATGGTGCCAGATCGCCAAGGTGCTGCATGATTTGCGCCGGGCGCGACTGGGCCACATGGGGCATGTGCTGGAAAGCATGCTGGATATGCACACCGATCCCACCGCGGTGACGGCGGCGTTTGGCTGCCACGTTGTGCAGGCCGAAGCCGACGAGGTGCTCGCCCAGCTTCACGGGCTTGATGACCAGAGTCCCGAGGTTTGCGCCAAACGAGAATTGATCCTCTCGTTCTTCGACACGCCGGAACCACAAAGCGACCCGGTAACCACCCGCCTGACCGATGCCGATCTCAATATGGCCGCCCGCGCCGCCGTGGCGCTCGACCGGTTCATCGAAGAAAAGCAATTGGACGGCCTGGCGTATTACTATGAAGGCGAACCGGGCTCCGAACTCAGGAAACTGGTGAGCAGTTTTATCGTGGGCAACTCTTTGCTCACCGCCGCCGGATTCCCCATGTGCGGCGAGTTCGATATCAAGACCTGCATCGCGATGATGATCATGGACCGGCTGGACATCGGCGGAAGTTTCGCCGAGTTTCATCCCGTGGATTTCGTGCGCGACACGGTGTTGGTCGGCCATGACGGCCCGCATCATCTCAACATTGCCGAGGACCGGCCCGTGATCCGCAGCTTGAAGAAATACCACGGCAAACCGGGATCGGGAGCCAGCGTGGAGTTCAATTTGAAGACCGGCCCGATCACGATGTTGAGCATTGGGATGGACGGCGGCGGACGATTTAAGTTTGTCATCGCTGAAGGGGAATCCATGAAGGGACCAATCCCGCCGACCGGCAACACCAACACTCACGGCAAATTCAAGCCCGATGTGCGGACATTTTTGAAACGTTGGGTGGCCGAAGGACCGACGCATCATTTTGCCCTGGGGATCGGGCATCACGCGCAAACAATTCAACAAATCGCCAATGTGCTGGGCATCCAGAGCGTCATCGTCAGCCAGAGCTAAATCTACCGCAAAGATATGAAGCCATACAACCTGTTCGCCACCAGCTCACCCGGAAAATCCCTAATGAAAACAAAGATTATTATCGCCATTCTATTCTGTTGGGCTTTCTGTGCCGTTAGCCATGCCAAGGAACCGTTGGGCCTGACCCTCGGCCCCGGCGGCACCGTGCTCAAAGACGGCAAACCTTATCGGGGCGTGGGACTCAATTATTTTAGTTGTTTCAATCGCACCTTGAAAAAGAATAGCGACACCTCCTACGAGGCGGGCTTTCGGGTGCTGGCTGAATATCACATTCCCTTTGTGCGTTTCAGCGCCACCGGATTCTGGCCGAAGGATATGAAATTGTATCAGGAGAATCGCGAGACTTACTTCCGCCTCATGGACGGCGTGGTGCGGGCGGCCGAAAAGAATGGCATCGGTCTCATCCCCTCGCTTTTCTGGTTTAATGCCTGCGTGCCTGATCTGGTTGGCGAACACTTGGATCAATGGGGCAACACCAACAGCAAGACCATCGCCTTTATGCGGCAATACACTCACGAGGTGGTCAGCCGTTACTGCAATTCTCCGGCCATTTGGGCGTGGGAAATGGGGAATGAATATAATTCCGACGCTGATCCGACGGATTATTTGCAAAAATTTCTCCTGGCTCACAACCGGCCTCCGGTCTCACTCGCAAATGGGACTCCGGCGACCCGCACCATTCGTGATTATCCCACCCATGGCGAACTCGCCGTTGCGTTTCGTGAATTTGCGCAGGCCGTTCGCCGGGATGATCCCCATCGGTTGATTGAAAGCGGTGCCGATTTTCCGCGACCCAATGCCTGGCACTTTTACAAGGAGCATAACTCCACCAAGGACAGCCCGGAGCAGTTCCAAATCATACTGGGGATGTGCTCTCCCGATCCGATGGATCTCATCGATATCCACTGCTACAATGACACCCCGACAAAACCAAACAGCAAAGACAATTGGAAGCGTCTTGATGACGCCGTGATCGCCGCCCGGCAAATCGGGAAGCCCCTTTTTGTCGGAGAATTTCAGTTCCCGAGAGAATACGCTCCTGAATCCACTCAGGCACGCCAAGCCTTGGAAGAGTTCCTGGCCAAGTTGAATCGCCTTCAGGTCCCCTTGGCGGCGGTTTGGGTGTTTGACTTGCCATCGCAGGAAGAGGGGTCAAAAGATCCGCGGAACATCACCGCCACCAATAAGCGGGCGTGGGAACTCCCGCTCCTTCGGGACCACAACATGAAGCTAAATCAGACTTCTAATCCCTGAGGCATCTCGCCAGCTAAAAATATGAAATATTTCAACCCAATCTTGCGATTGTTCCTGACCATCGCTACGGGCGGCCTGTGCGTGGGTCAAGTTCAGGCGCGCCTGGATGTGCCACCGGCCACTCCGCCGCCGGCGACCGATCAGGCGATGGTCTTTGAGCGCGTCACCCTGGAGATGAGCCTCAAGCCGTTTCGCTCGCTGGAACCCAAGGCGGTGCGGGCGGTTTGCGCCGACCTCTTCCGGCAATGGGAACCCTTGACCCGCCGCGCCGGCAGTTGTGCGGTGATGCTCTGGACGGCTGACGGCAGCGAAATCCTGGATTACCAAGGCCAATTGGATGGCGAAATCCAGGCGGCCCAATACATCGGCATCGCCAATCCGACCGCGCAGGCGCTCCAAAACGGCCCGCAAGGCAAGACCATCCATGAATGCCCGTGGCTTTATATGGAAAATCCGCCGCGCGTCACCTATCGCTCACTGAAACTGATTGTCGCCACGCTCAAGGAAGTCGGCCGGGAGATGACCGGCAAGCCGGTGGTGGTGGGCGCCACGTTTGATCCCGGCCCGGAGTTTGCGCCCTCATCCTTCAAATATCAGCGACATCCGGAAATCTGCATGGGCAATACCATGGGTTCAAAGCAATGGGTTTCCTGCACCGCCCGGCTCAAGGCGGATTCGCGTCCTTATGCCGGTTTTCCAAAAGGCATTCCTGAAAACACGGCCTTCGGGACCTTTCTCGGCCGGCAGAGCCAGCATTTCTTGAAAGACCTGGGCTTTGATTACCTGTGGCTTTCCAACGGGTTTGGTTTTTTGCTCAACGGGTGGGATGTAAAAGGCATTTTATTTGACGGTAAAAACTTTGACGCGGCCAGGGCGAGAGCCGCCCGCGAAGAAATTCTTTCCTTCTGGCGGGACTTCCGCAAGGAATGCCCGGACATGCCGCTGGAAACGCGCGGCAGCAACCTTTCCACGGGCTCGGATCTGGCGAGCGGCGCCTCACCGTTGGCCAATATCTACCACGATGGCTTCAAGACGGCGCCGCCGCCCAACTCGCCGTGGGCCGCGCTGGATGGCGATTACGGTTTGGAACTGGTGGGCTGGCTCTCGCACATTGCCGATCTGCCGCCGGGAGAAAAATTCCCTTTCCGCTTTTACACGCACGATCCGTGGTGGCTGAACAGTCCGTGGTTCGACCGCTATGGACGCGAGCCGCACGACATCTATCTGCCTCTGGCTTTGGCGCGCATCAATGGCCGCGCCCAGGTCAATCCGCCGACGTCTTTCAACGTGCTGACCGTGGATGATTCCTTTGGCCGGATGCCGGAGGCGTGTCCGCTGGAAGTGATTCCCCATGTCCTGACCGCGATGCGGGATTATTCCGATGAACCGGGCTTGCTGACATGGATTTATCCGTTCAACGAAGATCACCAGCTTGTCTTCGGCTCGGACCCACGTCCCGCCGAGCCGTTCTTTGATGATTGGTTCATGCGCAACGCGGTCAACGCCGGCCTGCCGCTAAACGGGGTCGTTTCCACGGAAAACTTCCTTAGCTCTTTGAAACACAACGGTGAATTCTTCCGGCATACCATTCTGCTATCCCCGGTGCCGGAGGCCGGCAGCGCACTCGAAACCGCACTGGTGAACTGCGTAAAAAACGGCCACCAAATCTTGCTTTATGGTCCCCTGAATCACGGCGGCAAAACGCTGCTGGATTTGCTGAACCTAAAAACCGCCACGCCGCTCGCTGGCGAATTGAAACTGGCCGCGACGCTGTCAGGCGATGTCTATCGGCAAGGAACCCTCGCAAGCACCCTGAACCATCGCGAAATATTGTCGGCGGGCGGCGTGGATACCGTTCTCGTAGAACCCGGCCGACCCAATAGCGTTGTTAGCGCGACGGTTTCCGACGGCCAGCAAGAACGGGTTTATGCTATTATGGCCAACCAACCATTCGGTGCCGACAGCGGTCGCATTGCGTGGGTGCGCGGAAGTTTTTCGTGTACCATCGGCAACGCCCGTTTGCCTGTGCCCGACAATCCCGCCAGCTTTTTCCCTTCGGAACTGCTGATGCGTTGGATGCTAGACGGTTTTGGATATGATTTTCACTGGGATAAATCCACATCCCAAACCCGCAGCCCGCTGGTCTTGGCGGCACGTAGTGACAACGGATATTTCTTCTCCGGCTACTGTCCGTCCACCGCCGTAAAATTGCGCCTGCGCTTTCCCCAAGGCGCACCATTGTTGACCGGTTGCGAAACCGTGCTGGAGTCCGGTCAAGCCACTTATTACATGCCGCGCGCCTGGCACCACGAGGCCCGATGCTTTGTGGAAGAGCAGACTGATGGCGAAGTCTCCTGCGTGGAGCGCCATTCCGGCCAGGTCGGCATTGAGCGCCGGCTGCAATTGAGCGGGCTGAAAAACGCCACGGTAAATTTCTATCCGCCGGCTCATGCCAAGGCAAAGAAAGTCATCATGACAGGCGGTTTGATGACGGTGTCGGCACCGGAAAAGACCGTGAAATCACTGCCCTATGAAATTACGGAAGCCGGACGATGCCTGACCATCCGCAACATCACCGGCGAACTTCTTATTTCTTGGTAAGCATGATGATGGAAAGAGTGGAACAGGAAGAACCGACAGCACCACGGCCACGTTATTCAATTGCCTTAGCTTTATAAAAGGGCGGAGCGGGGAGATGTCAAGGCGAGGGCCGGCTTTCTTTCAAACCGACAGCTTGTCCTTCTTGCGGTAGGCCATGCCTTGAAATTGCGCCACCAGATCATCCGCATCGTCCTTCACTTCCACGAGATACAGTCCCACCTTGAAGTTTTTGGAAATCTCCCTGGCCTCGGCGCGGAGCGTGCCGGTGGTGGCGGCTTTCATGAACACAATGCTGACATCAAGCGCCACCGCCATCGTTCCGTGCGAATTGCAGGCCACGGCAAAAGTGAAATCCGCCAGCGTGAAAATCGCCCCGCCCTGCACGGTGCCGAGCGCGTTCAAATGATGCGGGTGCAGCGTCATCTTCGCCGTTGCGCGCCCCGGCCCGGCGGTCACCAGTTCGATGTTGGATAGTTCGGCGTAGCGGTCGGTTTTGAAAAGGCGCTTCAACTCTCCTTCACTCAAATTCATAAAGCTTAATTTTGCTTGAGCAAATCCACGCTGGCCACGACATTCAGGTTGCGCTGCTGTAAAATCTTGATCGCATGGTCCGGGTCGTCGAAGCGGAAAATGAGAATCGCCTTGTTCTCACGTTTTTCGGTAAAGGCATACATGAACTCGACGTTCAGGCCGGCCTTTTCCACCACCTCCAGAATCTTCGCCAATCCGCCGGGCTGGTCGGACACCTCGACCGCCACCATGTCGGTGACCTTCACGACGAAGCCGTTATTCTCCAGCAGCTTCTTGGCCTTCTCCCAGTCCCGCAAAATCAGGCGCAAGATGCCAAACTGGTTCGCGTCCGCGATGGAAAGCGTGACAATGTTGAATTTCGCCTTTGCCAGCAACCGCACGGGGCGACTTAAGGCGCCGGGTTTATTTTCAAGAAAAAGCGAGAGTTGTTTTAGTTTCATGAATTCCTCCAGTCACATTTTTCGCTGGTCAACGACGCGCTTCGCCTTGCCTTCGCTGCGCGTGATGGTCTGCGGCTGCACCATCCGCACTTTCATGCGCAGGCCGGTGAGCGTTTCAATGCTGCGGCCGATATTGCGCTGCACCTGTTCGAGCACACCGACGGTGTCGCCGAATACCTCCTTGGTCACTTCCACCTGCACCTCGACTTCGTCCAGATCTTTTTCGCGCGTCAAAAGAATTTGATAATGCGGCAAGGTGCCTTCAACTTTCAGCAGTGCGGTTTCAATCTGCGACGGATAAACATTCACGCCGCGGATGATGAACATGTCGTCGCTGCGGCGCCCGATGCGCTGGATGCGGCGCAGCGTGCGGCCGCACTCGCATTTCTCACTCGTCAACGCCGTGATGTCGCGGGTGCGGTAGCGGATCATCGGCATCGCCTGTTTGCCAAGCGTGGTCAAAACCAGTTCGCCCTCCTCGCCGTCGGGCAGCGGCCTGCCGGTTTTGAGGTCAATGATTTCAGGATAAAACCAGTCTTCAAAAATGTGCGGGCCAGCCTGGCATTCGCATTCCATCGCCACGCCGGGGCCGATGATTTCCGAGAGTCCGTAAATGTCGTAGGCCTTGATGCCGCTCTCGGCCTCGATGCGGCGGCGCATGGATTCCGTCCACGGCTCCGCACCAAAAACGCCGACGCGCAACGGGAGTTCCTTGAGCTTCACGGCGAATTCCGGCGCCTGCTCGATGATGTGAAGAAAATAACTCGGTGTGCAGCAGATCGCCGTCGAGCCAAAATCTTTCATCACCATCAACTGCCGCTGCGTGTTGCCGCCGGAAATGGGAATCACCGTCGCGCCCAGCGCCTCGCCGCCATAATGCGCGCCAAGCCCGCCGGTGAACAGTCCGTAGCCGTAGGCATTTTGGATCACATCGCCCGCGTGCAAACCGCACGCCGCAAAACTGCGCATCATCACGTTCGCCCAGACGTCAATATCCTCCTTGGTGTAGGCCACGACAATAGGCTTCCCCGTCGTCCCGGTCGAGGCGTGCAGGCGGACGATGTCTTTCATCGGGCTGGCAAACAAACCATACGGATAAGTGTCGCGCAAATCCGTTTTCACCGTGAACGGCAGCTTGGTGATGTCGCCCAGCGAGCGCATATCGGTCGGTTCCATGCCGGCATCATCCATGCGCTGGCGAAACAGCGCGACGTGGTTGTAAGCGCGCTGCACCATGAATTTAAGCCGCTGCAATTGGATCGCTTGCAATTGTTCGGGCGGCAGAAAATCCGGCGCGCTGGCGGGATGAAAACTTCTGGCGGAATTGGTTTTCATGATTTGGATATGTTTGAAACGCCGACGCTGCGGCCGGCGGCAAAAGCCTGTTCATTGGCCGCGTGCAATTTTCCCGGCAGACAGGCATGAATCGCCGACCGCCATTTGTCATCGGCAATTTCCAGGTGCGCGCTCAGCACGCCAAGCAGCGCCACGTTGAAACTTTTGCGGTTGGAAAGTAGTGCGGGATCAATCAAGTCCGGCACAATCAGTACGCCGCCGGCACGCAACTGGCTGCGATTCACCTCGACTTGATCCGGCGCAAGCACGACCAGAAAATCCGCTTCGCCCGGCGGCACCATTGGACTCAACACTTGCGGACCGAATCGCACGTCGCTCGTCACCGAACCGCCGCGCTGGCTCATGCCGTGGATTTCGCTTTTCTTGACCTCGAAGCCCGAGCGAAACGCGGCCTCGGATAAAATGTCCGAAGCTTTGATGACCCCCTGCCCGCCCAGTCCGGCGATGACAATGTTGACTGGTTTTTTCATGGGACCAAAACCTCCGTTGCCGCACAACCCGTCGCGCACTTGTTGCGATTCTCGTATTCGCGGATGGCTTTTGCCGCCAAAATGCAGGGCCGCCGCGCGACGATGAGTACCAGTTTTTCGCTGGCGAGCGCGGACACAAGCATCTGCTGAAATTCCGAGCAATCCTTGCCGAGTAGAAAAACGCGCACATCTTCGATGCCCAATGCCTTTCCCAGATTCTCGTAAATCACCCTGCCCGTCGCCACGTGATCAAGTGATCTGCCCGTGCCCGGATGCTCCTGGTGACCGGTCATTGCGGTGGTGCTGTTGTCGAGAATAACAACCACGTGGCCGGTCGGCGGTGGATTGTAAATCATCTCGGCCAACCCCGTCATACCGCTGTGAACAAATGTGCTGTCGCCAATCACGCTCACGACGCGCTTCGCTTCGGCGGGCGGCAAAACATGGCGCAGGCCCAACCCGATGGGAATGCTTGAGCCCATGCATACGCAACAATCCATCGCTGAATAGGGCGGCAATACGCCGAGCGCGTAACAACCGATGTCACCGGCGACGATGCAATCCAAATTATGCAAAGCTTGAAAAACTACGTGATGCCCGCAACCGTCGCACAATTCCGGTGGCTTGCCCGGCGGACGCGTCGGCTCCGGTGAATGATCGTGCGCGAGGATCCGCCGGACGCGATCCACGTTCAATTCGCCGAAGCGGAACATTTCCGGCTTGCTCTCCACTTTCAGTCCCGCAGCGCGGATGGCGTCGGCCAGATAGGGATCGCCTTCCTCGATGACGACGCACCGTTCGACGCTCCGGACAAACTCCGCAATATTTTTCAGCGGCAACGGATGCGTGAAACCGAGCTTGAGAAAACTGGCATCCGGCGCGGCTTCGCGCGCGTGCATGAAACAAACACCGGACGTGATGATGCCGAGTTTTTTGTCGCCGGGGAAAAACTGGTTCAACGGCGTGGTTTCGCTCCAGTCGGTCAACTCGGAAAGTTTTTGCCGCAAGCGGCGATGAGCCGGGCGGGCGTTCGACGGAATCAAATTGCGTCCGCACAAGTCATGCTCAAAGTGCGGCAGAGGGGGCGGCACGGCCGCGCGCGGCTGCACCGGTGCCTGCGTGTGACAGACGCGCGTGGTGACTCGCAGCAGCACGGGAACTTTCCAGCGCTCGGAAATTTCGATGGCGGCGAGCGTGAAGTCGTAGGCTTCCTGGGAATCGGACGGCTCCAGCATCGGCACGGCGGCGGCGACGGCGTAGCGGCGGTTGTCCTGTTCGTTCTGGCTCGAGGCCATGCCCGGATCATCCGCCGAAACCACGACAAGCGCGCCCACGACACCGGTGTGCGCCACGCTGAAAAATGGATCGACGGCGACGTTGAGACCGACGTGCTTCATGGTGACAAGTGAACGCGCACCGCCGTAAGCCACGCCAATGCCAACTTCCAGCGCCACTTTTTCGTTCGGTGACCACTGGGCCTTGCCGCCGATGCGCGCCAGATATTCGAGGATTTCCGTCGAAGGCGTGCCGGGGTAGCCGGTGCCCAGCGCCACACCGCCGTGCAACGCACCCAGCGCAATGGCGCTGTCGCCGCTCAATAATTGTCGTTCGGTTAAATTCATTTCAAAATCATTTTTCCCCCGGACTTGCCGTTTTATGCAGCAACTCCAGGAACCACCTCGGCGGACGCATCGGCTTTCCGTCCGCATCGGCAAAAGCGTGAACCGTGTAGCCGCGCACGACGGGCCTGCCATTCGCGTTCTGGTTTATTTGAACGTCGAAGCGTAGTTTTGCGCGACCGGAAATTTCCACGCTGGTGGCGATATCCAGCAAATCGTCGTAGCGCGCGCCGCCCTGAAATTCCAGATGCGCCTCCACCAGCGGCAGAAAAACATTTTTAGCCTCCAGTTCGGCATATGAAAAACCGAACCGGCGGCGAAGAAGTTCGGTGCGACCGCATTCGAACCATTCCAGTGCGCGGGAATTGTAAAATGTACCCATCTGATCCGTTTCACTGTAACGGACCCGCAACTGCAGGACATCTTGCAAATGGTTCATATTGATAACGGCCGTCGGCAGCAAGGCGGCTGCACATTATCGGCAAGCCAAACTGTGGCGGCGGTATATTAGAGGGAATCTACGGCATATCGCCGAATATGAGCATGTCTCATCTTGCCGAGTGCCGCACATATTTTGCTGCCTTTTTTACAATCAGCCAATATTAAGATGTACATGAATATTATAGATATATTCTAATGCTGCTCGACCGTTCTTGTGGCTTTGCTGTAATCTAAATCCCCGTATTCACCAAATTTTGATCCTTATGTCATCTCAATTGAAAGCGATGAGTTTGAGTCTTCTGGTCGTGTCAACATTGATCAGCCATACCCAGACCAATCCGCCAGCCCAGGAACTTATCCGGAAAATCAAGCAGCCGGCATCATGGATGAACTGGGGTGGTGACCTGCGCATCCGCAACGAGTATTTTAACAATCTGCTGACGCTGAATCCCAGCAGCCGGTTGCACGAGCAGGATTATTTCCGATTCCGCGCCCGCGTCTGGACGACCATTACGCCGTTGGATGATCTTAGTTTTTTCACGCGACTGACCACTGAGCCCCGTGAGTGGCTGAACCCGGCTGGCTATTCTCCGTACAAAAACCGCACTGGCATGGACCTGACCGAAGGAATTTTTGATTCGCTGAATGTGCAATGGAAAAACATTTTACAGCAACCCGCCACTTTCACGGTTGGCCGGCAGGATATTTTTCTGGGTGATGGCTGGCTGGTTGGCGAAGGCACGCCGTATGACGGTTCTTGGACCACCTATTTTGACTCGGCACGGTTTACTTACGAACTCAAGGAGGAACATACGGTATTCGAAGCCATCGGCATAATTCAAGACGCCTACGACGACGGCTGGCTGCCAACCATTAACAACCAGAATCGCATCGAGACGGAGCAAAATGAAAAAGGCGCGATCTTCAGTATCGCCAACACCTTCGTGCGCGCCGCCAATGTCACCGGCTATTTCATTTATAAAAACGACGCGCAGCTCAACGGTGCCAATGGCAAATACGGCGACAATGCCGACATCTGCACCGTAGGCGGGCGCCTGGCCGGTCTGCTGGGCGAGCATTGGAAATACTCAGCTGAAGGCGCCTACCAGTTCGGCCGGAAGCAGGATTTCAACATCCTGTATCCGGTCAAATCATCCGACTATCGCACGCTCGATGCCTATGGTTTCAACAGCAGGCTGACTTGGCTGGCCCAGGACAAGTTGAACAACCAATTGAACCTGTCCTTTGAATTTCTTTCCGGCGACAACCCTAATTCAAAAAACGATGAAATGTTTGACGTGCTGTGGGGTCGCTGGCCGCGCTGGAGCGAAGTCGGGCTATACAGTTATGCGGCGGAAACGCGCATCGGCCAGGAGGCCAACTTGATTCGCTTCGGTCCCGGCTGGAATGTCACGCCACTAAAGGATTTGGATTTCAGTGCCGCCTATTTCGCCTTGTTTGCGCCGGAAGCCTCGCCCACGCGCGGTGCCGGCAACAGCACCCTGTTCAGCCGCGACGATAATTTTCGCGGCCACTTCATCCAGAGCGTTCTGAAATACAAATTCAACGAGCACTTCAGCGGGCATCTTTGGGGCGAATGTCTTTTTCCCGGCGATTACTATGTGAACAAAGATCCTGTTCCTTTCCTGCGGGTGGAAGTGGCATTTAAATTTTAACTGGCGTCGCCGCAAACATCGGATGAAAGTCCGCCCCGGTCAGAATCCGAGTAATTTCAGCCCGTTTGTGTCGCTTTGAATCTTGATTGGGCAATCCTTTACCGCGCTGCGGTCAGGCACTTACTTGGCAACCGGCATGCGTTCCCAGACCTTAAACCAGTCGATCTCAAACCGATTGGTGGATTTATCCTTGGGGCCGTAGCCATTCGCGGGTCTTTGACCATTCCAGGATTTGATGGTGGATTCGCTCGTGAACAGGAAGAATTCCGGAACCTTGGAACCCGGACACTTCGTGTCTGTCGCCACCACCCTGCCGTCGAAGGTGAACCGGTAGCCGATGTCGTCCCATTCCACGCCGTAATCATGCCATTCGGTGCCAACAATAGCGGGAAACTTTTGATTGCTGGACTTATGGATTCCGGGTTTATAGCTACCCCAGTGGAGGGCATACTGATAGGCCCCCATCATCAGCCCCGTGGTTTCCATGATGTCAATCTCGACGCCGTCCGCTGCGGCCTTGGCCGGATCTCCCGACTTGCCATAAGTCGGGGACTGCGCCCAAAAGCAGACCTGTGTGCCAGGCTGGACGGAGAATCGGCAACGGGCCACGGCCTTGCCCTGCGTCACGTAAAACTTCTTTCGCGTGGTCACAAAGCCGCAATGGGTCACGCCCTGTTCATCTGTAAAAGTCGTGATCACGAGTTTGCCGTCCCTGACATCAACCGAAAGTGGGGAGTTCAGAGCGTCGCGCCGTTTGCCGGTTTCAACATTCCAGATTTTCTGGTTCAACTCGGTGCCGTCGAAATTCTCGTCGAGGGTCAGTTTCCAATCTGAGGCGGCAGCCGTGAGGCTGCCAGCCATTAACCAGACAGCCGCGGCCAAACTCAAGAGCGAGTCAGTCGGGCAAAGCGGCACTGATGATCGGAGCGCAGTTGGCATTGCGGCATATTGACGAATCGCAGAAGCAACCGAAAGCGAAATCTCTGTTTACGCCGCGGCGAAAAATGATTACTAAACTTTAACCCGCAAACATCTCCGCGAAAGCCATTCATCCAATCGGGCCTCGAAGAAAACGGCCTTCAGGTATATCCAACAGGAACGGATGGCCAGGCTGGCCATCCGTTCGCGTTGTTTAAGGTCTATTTGGCTTCGCCACCGCTCACGGCTTATACATCCGGTAGTACACGTTGGTCTGGCCCGGATCCACCGAGATTTCCACACTGTTCGTGCTCGTCGAGCCCGGCACCAAATGCCAATCGTTGCTC
>Ga0208872_1000025_pt1 | contig 156780 bp, 141 predicted proteins | sample CryBogCBH12Aug08_FD_185508 | JGI IMG/M metagenome (GOLD analysis project Ga0208872, IMG submission 185508) | Freshwater microbial communities from Crystal Bog, Wisconsin, USA - CBH12Aug08 (SPAdes) | ecosystem: Environmental > Aquatic > Freshwater > Lake | place: Crystal Bog, Wisconsin, USA...
CCCCTTCATCGGCCTCCCTCAGAAAACCAATGATCTGCTCTTCCGTGTACCGCTTCTTCACGTCCAACCTCCTTTCCCCGAGATCAGACTCTAGCTCCTTTCGATACTCAAATCAGGGGGGACGTCGCTCGAACACATGATGGCGGCTCATTCGATGATGGCGGGTGGCGGCGAATTGAATTTTTGGCCCATGGCGGTGGCGAGATTGAATGCCCTCGAGGAGTCCGTGCAGTGGTCATCCGCGATGACGCAGGTTCAGCAGGAATACCGGCTCATGCACGCCACGCGCGCGGGTGCTAAGCCGTGGTTGATTGATAAGCGACCGGCGAATTTCTTGCACCTCGGGTGGGTTCGAGCGGTGTTTCCGACGGCAAAAATCATTCACTTAAACCGAGATCGACACGACACGTGTTTGTCGATCTACATGCAAAACTTTAATGCGCTGGGTGGGTATGCTGACGATTGGGGGGATTTGCAACACTACTATGAGCGGTATCAAGAAATCGTGGATTATTGGCGCTCGACGCTGACGGGTATTTTAGAGGTGCCGTACGAGGGGCTGGTGCAGGATCCGGCGAGGTGGCTGGGGACGGTGTGTGACTGGCTGTCGGTCCCGTTTGAGGCGCATTGCCTTAACGTTATGGCCAATGAGCGTGCGGTGCAGACGGCGAGCCGATGGCAGACTCGTCAGCCGGTGCATCAGGGATCCATCGGGCGCTATCAGCGTTATCGGTCCATGCTTGAAAAACGTCTTAAAGACCAAAAAATTAGATAATTTTAATGCTGCGTCGCAATACGCAACAGTCCGAATGCCTGAAAATAGGTGATAAAAACTGCATTGTTGTTTATTTGGTACTACGCAGCCACCCGAACTGATGTATAGTCAGGATACGCCTCCTGCGAGTCAGGCCTATGGTCTTGCCGGGGAGGTATTGGGTGATGTCTATCTATAGAGAGGAGATTTGACTTGAAAACCAATCACCGACTTGCGTTCGCGATTACCGCAGCATTGACTGCGACAACCGCGACAGCCTTTGCGGCCGATACCGGCGGAATCGAAGAAATTGTGGTTACCGCGCAACGTAAATCTGAAAGCATTCAGAACGTGCCTATTACCATTCAAGCCATGACGTCGGAGACGCTGAAAGAACTCAGCGTAACCACGGCCGATGACTTTATTAAGTATTTACCAAACGTGTCGTTGGCGACTAACGGTCCTGGCCAAGGCAATATTTTTATGCGCGGCTTGTCGTTAGGCAACGTCGGCACCCAGTCTTCCGGTACCATCGGTGGCTTCCCCAACGTGGCGGTTTATTTGGACGACCAGTCGGGCGCGTTGCCGTCGCGTAACTTGGACGTTTACGCTGCGGACTTAGAGCGTATTGAAGTCTTGGAAGGCCCACAAGGCACCTTGTTCGGCGGTGGCGCCGAAGCGGGCGTGATCCGTTACATCACCAATAAGCCCAAGCTCAACGTGACTGAAGGAAACGCGGATGCCTCTTACGGCACCACCGCGCACGGCGATCCCAACAGCTCCATCACCGCAATGCTCAACTTGCCTTTAATCCAAGACAAGATGTCGGCTCGCTTCGTGGTGTATAACGATAACCGTGGTGGTTACATCAATAATGTGGGCAGCACCTTTACCCGCAGCGCGAACGATTACGGCATTTACTACGCCGGTTATACGGATCCGACCACGCACAAACCGGCTCCTCCGCCCAATTCGCCAGTAGCCAATAACTACTCGATTGCCGGCAGCGCCATTAACCCCGTGACCTATAAAGGCTTGCGCGCCTCTGTGCTCTATCAGATGAATGATGATTGGAGCGCGTTGGTTACGCAAAGCTATCAAAACATGCAAGCGGACGGCGTGTTCTATCAAATGGACCACGGCTCCGATTACGGCATCAATTCGTCAGCACCTCAAGTGTTGCCGTCATTGAGCGTCACGCTGTTCTCCCCGTCGTACGACAAGGATAAGTTCAGCAATACCTCGCTGACCGTCAACGGTAAAGTGGGCGACCTTAAGCTCGTCTACACCGGTGGCTATTTAAGCCGTAGCATCGATCAAGTCAGCGACTACACCAACTACTCACGTGGTGTGTACGCGGACTATTACCAATGCTATGGTCTGTACGCTGGTAAATCGACGCCCACCTGCTTCTCGCCAGTGGCTTCTTGGCAAGAATTGGAATCCAACACGCACCAAAGCCATGAATTGCGTTTGTCGACGCCTGAAGAAAACCGCGCGCGTGGAACCTTCGGTGCGTTCTGGGAAGATTTCCAGATTTCAGACGATACCGAGTGGAGTTATAAGTCGGTTCCGACCTGTTCGTCGACCAGTGGTCCGTTGTGTTTCATGAATGTGGAGCCTGCGGCAGGGTCAAATGTCGCAAACCCAAACCCACGTAACGATAATGTCGCGTTCTTCGAAGATACCCATCGCGACATTAAGCAAACCGCGTTCTTCACGTCGATCGATTACGACCTGATTCCGAAAGTGTTGACCGCAACCGCTGGTACGCGTTACTTCAAGTACGATGAAGACTTCTACGGCACGGTGGTGTCGAGCTTCTACTGCTTTAACTACGCGAAGACCGCGACGATTGGAGCGTGCAATGCTGGTGCGTCACTGATCCAAAACCAAGCGACTTACAGCGGCTTCAAGAGCCGTGCGAACCTCACGTGGCACGTGACCCCGGACACCATGGTGTACTACACCTGGTCGCAGGGTTATCGTCCGGGTGAATTCAACCGCTCGTCCGGTTTGGTGGCGCCGAGCCCTGTTGATGGCAAAGCGCAATTCATCAAGCCATTGACCGTGTCGCCAGATACGTTGATCAATAACGAGATTGGCTTTAAGTCTGAGTTCCTGAACCGTCGCGTTCAGTTGAACGGTTCGTTCTATGACGAAAAGTGGCAAAACGTACAGATGGGAATCTTTAACCCAGCGCTGTTCGGCAACACCACCTTCGGCGTGAACGGCGCGGACTACGAAGTGAAGGGTATGGAGTTGCAATTGACCGCTCGCGTGACGGATGCCTTGACGGTAACCGGATCGGGTTCTTGGAACAATTCAACCCAAGTGTCGTCACCTAACCTGATTGACAACAACCCTGCCAGCGTCAACTACGGCAAGCCCATTACTCAAGAAGTGGCTCCTAATAAGCAAGTCGTTAACGTCGTGAACACCTTCGGCGCCACTGGCGTACCGACGGCGTTCTCGCCACCGCTGCAATTCAATTTGCGCGCGCATTATGACTTCAACTTGGGTGACTACAAAGCCTTCTGGCAAGTGGGTATGCTCCACGTGGGTCATAGCTACTCGAACTCCAACACCGATCCATCATTGAATGGTGACGCGTTGTGGGCTGCGGGAACGCCAGTGACCACGACCACATGGCGATTTGAAATGCCTGCCTACAGCACCTTTGATGGCGCGTTGGGCATTCAGAAAGACAATTGGTCGGTGCAACTGTTCGGTCAAAACTTGACCGACAGCAACGCGAGCACCTACACCGGTACGCCGCAATTCACGAAAACTGAAGTGCCGCTGCGTCCCCGAGTGTTGGGTGTGCGTGTGGGTATGAAGTTCTAATCAATCCGAGTGATTGATACAATGAGGGTGGGCAGCGATGTCCACCCTTTTTTTTGATCTAAAATCCGCTGGTCGTTGATGGCGCCTGTGGTTTACACTATTTATTAAAGAGTTTTGGTTATGGCTGACGAATCCGCGCTGACCCTTGAGCAATCCATTCACCGCATTCGTGATCAATTGGCCAAAGGCGAATGTGTAGCCGTTTTGGAAGCCTTGTCACCAATCCTAGAACGGGTCCCGCAAAATCGCGATGCGCTGTATTTAAAGGCCGTTGCGTTGCGCTATTTAAAGCGAACCACCGAAGCGCTGACGGTATTGGATCAATTGCAGCGGCATCACCCGCAGTTTAGTTTGCAGTTCCAAGAACGGGGTCACTGTTATGTGGACCTGAGGGACGCCGAACGAGCCGTTCTGGCGTTTATGAGTGCGGTCAACATCAATCCGGCGTTGCCGGCGAGTTGGCAAAAACTTCAAGCGCTGCACCGCATGCGCGGCGAACACGATAATGCCCAGATGGCGGGTCAACACATCGCCACCTTGTCTCGATTGCCGTCTCCGGTGGTGGTGGCGACGGGTTTGTTTTCAGACGGGGACTACGGGCCGGCCGAATTGATTGCCCGGCAATACCTCAGTCAGCATCCCGATGATGTTGAAATGACTCGATTGCTTGCCCGCATTGGCCTTGCAATGGACGTTCTCGACGATGGCGAGGAACTATTGAAAAGAGTGCTCGAGCGTTCGCCCAACTACCACGCCGCTCGCTACGATTATGTCCGAGCCTTGTTGGCGCGGCACAAGCATGCGGCCGCCAAGTCTGAAATGGAGAAGTTATTGGCGATTGAACCTTCCAATCGCAACTATCGCTTTACTTATGGAACGGTGTTGGTGGGGTTGGGGCTTCATCGAGAGGCCTTGGACATTCATCAAAAGCTCCTGGCCGAATTAGGGCCGGAGTCTGCCTCATCGGATCCTCAGCATATTGACCCTTATCGCGAACGCGCGTTGTTACTGCTGTCGATTGGTCACACCCACAAGACCTTGGGGGAGCAAGAGTCGGCGATTGACGCCTATGAGCATGCGGCGCGGATTCGAGCGGACTTTGGCGACGCCTATTGGAGCTTGGCGAATCTCAAGACGTATCGGTTCAGCGACGCGCTCATCGACACCATGCGCTCACAGGAAGCCACTTTGGGCATGGACCGGCAAGACCAGTATCATTTGTGTTTTGCGCTCGCAAAAGCGTTGGAAGACCGGGGTCAATACGCTGAGTCGTTTAAATTTTACGAAAAAGGGAATGCGCTTAAAGACGATGAGCACCGTTTTAACGTTAAACCCATTGAACGCAACACGCGCGATCAGATTGCGGTGTGCACCGAGGGGTTTTTCGCGCGTCGCTGTGGCGTGGGCGTGGCCGATCCAGATCCTATTTTCATCGTGGGGTTACCCCGTTCCGGCTCGACGTTGATTGAACAGATCTTATCCTCGCATTCGCAGGTGGAGGGCACCGCTGAGCTGGCGGAAGTGGCCCGGATCGTGTTGGAATTGACCGGTCAAGACATGAGTGATGAGCATTCTCGTTACCCGGCGTGCTTGGTTGATTTGGAGCCAGAGCGCTTCGCCGAATTAGGACGAAGTTACTTGGACAGCACACGTGTGTATCGGGTCGAGAATAAGCCGTTATTTATTGACAAGATGCCGAACAATTTTAGGCACATCGGTTTAATCCATTTGATGTTTCCGAACGCCAAAATAATCGACGCGCGCCGCGAGGCAATGGCGTGCTGTTTTTCAAATTTTAAGCAACTGTTTGCCTCCGGTCAGGAATTCACGTATTCCTTTGACAACATTGCCCGTTACTATCGCACGTACATTGAGTTGATGGATCATTGGGATCGCGTCTTGCCGCAGCGAGTCTTGCGAGTGCAGCACGAGGTATTGGTTGATGATTTTGAGTCGCAAGTGCGCCGCCTATTGGATTACTGCGGGCTGCCGTTTGAGCAAGGGTGTTTGGAGTTTTACAACACCAAACGCAGCGTGCGGACCGCCAGTTCAGAGCAAGTCAGAAGACCGATCTTTAAAGAAGGGCTGGAGCAATGGAAGCACTTTGAGCCTTGGCTGGAACCGTTGCGTCGCGCTCTTAATCACTAAGCTTGGGTGGTTTTTTTGAACGTCTGTGCTTGGTACAGATCCCCAAATAATAGTGTTTGAGATTCGTTTTGTAGGGGTAGGTCTTGCAGATAGTGGCCCAAGCCATGCGACAGCCAAGACGGGGCGAATGGCTCCAGATGCGCAAATATTAGGGCCATGAGTGGACGTAAGGGGTGCCAGAGTTGAGGTTGATGATAATCCACAATCACTAATTTGCCGCCCGGTTTGAGTGTGGCAACGAGGTTCCTGAGGATCAAGTGGCGCTGATCGTGAGGCACTTCGTGTAATAGAAAAAAACACAGTGCGGTATCCATCGTTTCAAAAAACAACGAATCCAGCGGGACAGTCAGGTCGTGGCGGATGTAGGAGACTGGTTGATGGGATTTTAATTTGGCGGCGGTTTGGCGCAGCTGAATGGGGGCCGCGTCAACGATGTAAAGATGCCCTGTGTTCTTCAGTTTGGCAACGACCTGATGAGAGAAATGGCCGTATACGCAGGCCGCTTGCAGGACGACCTGGTCTGGCGTTATGTGCTTTAGGACCTCGTTGATCAATCGCTGCGATTGTCCCCAGAGAATTCCATTCACCACGAACGAATGATCAAGCAGTGGTACCCAGCGAGGGGAGAGGTAAGCCCAGTGGTACGTGTCGACGAGATAGCGGGGGATGATCGGATCGAAGGAGGAACCGGGCTTGTTCATCGGTGGTTATCCCAGAGCGTTTTCAGTATTGTGTGAGCTTGGCGATGGGTTGCCATGCGTAATTTACGAAAGTGCTCGTGGCCAATGATGGGGTTGAGGTTCGATACGCTAAGGCCTCAATCATTCAGCCCGCCACGACCCGCTCGTTGGCGCGAAATGAGGACCCTGTCTGTGGTTGTGCCGTAGGCAATTAAGAGATAAATTATTGAAAATATTATAAAAATATTATATGAGGTCTGAATAAAATCAAAGTGACCGTAAAGTTTTGCTATACTTTGCGGCTCGGTTTCACACCAACCATGCGCCCGTAGCTCAGTTGGATAGAGTACCTGGCTACGAACCAGGTGGTCGGAGGTTCGAATCCTTCCGGGCGCGCCATTCCCATCCCCAACGTCAACACGTGTGGCCTTAGCCGACGCTGCTGAGTGTGCGCACGCATTGTCAATGGGATGAGGTCGAATCGGATGAGTCGACCTCAAGCCACGCGTAGGCTATCCCTGCTCAATTCGCTCAATTCGCTCAATTCGCTCAATTCTGCGCCACGCGGATTAAAAAGCAGCTTGATAGTTAATCGGCTGGAAATCATACCCATTGCCCGATGGACGCAAATGGCCGATGCCCGGGAACGGCAAATGAGCGCCGGCCGCCCACATGCCCTTATGAGCAATCTCGGCAAAAATATCTTGTCGCTGCTTTAAGGCGGACGCTCGATCGGAATCGAACCCAATGGTCACAGCGGGATTGGGAAACTGAACCGATGCGACGTGCATCAAATCTCCCCAAACCAATAACGACTGGTGGTCACTGGTGACCACATAGACGGTGTGGCCTGGCGTATGACCATGCGCGGCTCTGGCGTGGATGCCATCGACCAAATCCGCATCGTCGTTGAATTTCACAAAATGATGGGCGTCGATGTACGGTGCCAATGCGGTTGCAGCGTTATCGAACGACCCGCGCACCTCGGCTGGGGCAGAGTCCCGTTTGGCTGCATCCAGCCAATAATCCGCCTCTGAGCGGGCAATGCGCAGGATCGCGTTGGGGAAAACGGCGTGACCATCCCGACTTAAACCACCGATGTGGTCACCGTGCATGTGGGTGATGTAAATCTCGTCCACTTGCGCGGGTTGATAGCCGGACGCGACTAAATTTTGAACCAGTCGCCCTACCGAAGGCCCCATGGAACCGCCGGTGCCAGTGTCGATGAGCACTAATTTGGACCCGGTATTAATTAAAAAGCCATTAACCGACGCGTCGATGGGGTCGGATAAAAAGGACCGCTGTAGCGCCGCGTTAAGCTCTGACTCCGATACGTCTTTCAGTAATTTACCAACCGGCATGGGAAAGGTCCCATCGTTTAAGGCGGTGATCTCAAAATGCCCTAGGTGAAATCGGTAGTATCCGGGTGCCTGCTGATTTTGAAAAGGCGCAGCCGCAAACGTCGGTGCGGCCATCCCAGCCATTAGCAATGACAACACCAGCGATAAACACGCTCGCATAACCCGCGGTTGAAAGCGCATAAAATTCTCCTAAAAATGGCCATTAGGCCAGTTGAATGGTTAACTCACCGAGTTTTTCAATCGAGCTGACAATAGTGTCTCCCGACTTAAGCCAGACTCGCTGCTCGGGCGGGAGGCCCAAGATCACTCCCTGTGGGGTGCCCGTGAATATAATATCGCCCGGCTCCAAAGCCCACAACCGACTGATGTGCGAAATGATTTGCGCCGGTGAAAAAATCATGTCCGAGGTGTTTGAGGATTGACGCAATTGACCGTTCACGTAGGTCTCAATTTTGAGATTGCTGGCATCACCTACCAAATCGGCCGACACAAAATAGGGGCCGATGGGTGCAAAATGATCTAAGGTTTTTCCAGCCATCCACTGGGCTCCGGGTAACTCGGTCTGCAAATCACGGGCGGAAAAGTCCTGAGCGGTACAGTACCCAGCCACCGTTGTCAGCGCTTCCGTTTCCGAAACATTCCGCGCCCGTTTGCCCATGACAATTAAAAGTTCCGTCTCGAAGTCAAACTTATAGGAGACGGCCGGTGGTGGTAAGGGAATCACGCAGTTTTGTCCAGCTAACGCGTTGTTGTACTTGTTGAATAAAATCGGAACCGAGGGTGGCGTGGCTTTGGTTTCGGCGGCATGCGCCTTGTAATTGAGTCCGACGCATATAATTTTGCCGGGACGCTTAAACAGGCAACCATGACTGAGGTCTGACTCTTTTTTAAAAAAGCGGCCCCAATTGGGGGTGGTCAGCACCGCCTTGAGCAGGTCATGAAGCTCTGCTGACCTCGATTGAGCCAGCATATCGTCCAGATTGTGAGGCACGGGAAGGTTTAATTCTCGGGCCGCCATGAGCGTGTCTAATACCCCATGTTCGGTCACTAGTCCTATCGATTCCGAGTGGTCGTGGTGACGAATAGACATGATCTTAAGATTAGAAAGCATATCCAAAAACTCCCTTTAATAGCCGATGTCATAAACCATGTGTAAGTGAGTTGGCGTAAACGTTTATCTGAACTCTGACGTTTTCCGATTCAAGCAGTTCGATGCAGCCCTACGATATACACCAGACAAAACGCGCAATTCGTTTACGAATCTAGTCTAAAGTAAATCAATCAAACTAAGTTAAATTGATAAAAAACATAAGTTTAAAGGACTGACGGACGAATAAGCCTGCAGGTGTTAAGTGACGCCTTGCCGCAGTGCGTTGGGTGAATCGGCGACACGAAATCGAGAAAAAAGAGCTGTATAAGTTTACACGAAGCAAACCGATGGGAGGCGTAATTGCAGGGGGTGTTTTTTTATAGGCGATAAACGCATCAAATATCCAGCAATTTAATCGGTCTATCTAAATTTATTCTTGGTTGCAACAAGATCAAAGGTTGCAACCATGACTCACCCTGTTCACATTATTCGAAGCGGCATAGCGGCATTCAGCGTGGTGTTGAGTTTAGGGCTCTGGGGCTGCGCGCATCAGCCGATCGCTCGATATGATTGGGTTCAAGTGAATTCCAGTGCGGATAAAATCTCGTGTACACCGCACAGTGAATATGCATCTGGCTTCATAGCTGACGTGTCGCCAAGTGCGCGTGAAAAGCCAAGATCATCGTCGGGTGTACTAACGACTCCTCGCGATCAATGGGTTGATAAAAGTACAGTTAACAATCACGTTGATCAAAATACAGAATTGCACCAAGAACGCGTCCAAGTTCTAAACATCAGTGCAATGAGCAGCGAGGAGGTGAGTGAGGTATGGCCAATTCAGGCTGGACAGACTCTTCACGAGGTCATTGAGGACTGGTCGAGAACCGCACATTGGGAATACCGTTACCAATTGAGTGACGAGTGGAAATTGCAAAGTTCGTTGCAAATACACGGGTCATTTGAATCGGCGGTAAACCAGTTGGAGAGAAAGCTCATTCAGCAAGATGTGCCCATAGCGTTTTATTTGAATGAAAAAAACCACTTTTTATTGATCAGCGATTCGCACTCCAAGTAACTTGCCGTTAAGGACATAACCATGCGCGTCATCATTCTTCCAGTGCTTGTAAGACGGAAAAAATCCACGTACTCGCGTTACTTTAAAAGCGGTGAGCGATCTCAGTTGGCACCGAACATTGTGGATGATTTACTTTTTCTGTCGCGAAAACTAAGGCCGTGCAATCGAAAAAAACTTCATTAGCGCGCGCCGATTGAGGGCAGGTTAAGCACACATGGTGACTAGGATTTGTATAAAGAGAGGTCGATGATGGAGGGGCTAAAGTCAATGAGTCGGTGGGTTTGCCCGATGCTTGTCGCGATTGGGTTGTCGATGCATTCGCAAAACACGCGTGCGCAAGCGTCGTACTCGGCGACCACTGGCGTCACTGACAACACAGCGATTAAAGTTGAGAAAATATCGGGCCAGTCAGGCGCGGTGCCACCTGGGGCGAGGCAGTCGGCGTCCCCTGCAAACGAGCCGCTGAAAGTCACCCCAGTGCTTTCCGGTACCAGTCTAGGGTCTACGCCTGAGCAGGTTGAGCAGTATCTGGCTCCGGCCAACACGACAGTAAGACAAGCGTTGTCTCAGTGGGCCTTGAAAAATCATTGGCAGGTGATCTGGAAATTATCCACCGATTACGCCATTCCTGCGGCAGTGTCTTATTCCAGTAAAACCTTGATTGAAGCAACTGGACGGCTTTTGGCGGATCTTAGGCAGCAAGGCGTCTTTTTGGCGGCCACATTTTATCGTGGCAATAATACCGTGGTGGTATCCGAATGAAAGGGTGGCCTGCGGCGTGTGTCGCGTTGCTCTGGCTAGCGGCGTGCGCATCGTCCCAGGATCTTCATGGCGACGATAAGGTGGTTGCGCAAAAGATCACTGACCAGATAGAGCAGCAACACCAGTTTTCGCGTCAATTCATTAAGGATGTGGAGTATGCCTATATCGGGGGTGAGGCAATCAAGCTTCCCGAGACCCTCCCCTCGTTTATGTCTCTCCCAGTCTACTACCGAACCAATGTTCCGACTGCAGCGACGGAGGTTGCCTCAAGCATTGCTCGACAAACCAATGTGCCCATACTCATGGATGGGCTTAAGCCATTTGCCCTAGAGTATTCAGGGAATTTGAAAGGGTTGTGTGACGCGGTTGCGGACCTGACCGGTTCCGCATGGAAGGTTGTGGATGGGAGAATCCTGTTTCAGTCCACGTTGACTCGAACGTTTGCCGTCGCTGAATTGCCCGGAACGGATCAGCACGAGGCTGCCTTATCGATCAGCAGTGGCGTGAACGCCTCCAGCGGGGGCGTGGCAACACCTTCGGCCGGTTCGGTGGGCAATGGATCTGGGGGTATCAAGAATAAAGAAACAGTGAATCGAGACGTGTGGTCTGAATTACGCAATTCGGCCGTGGTGGTTGCCGGAGCTGGTGCGCAAGTCTTTGTCAATCCGTCTTTAGGGTCAGTAACCGTCATTGGCTCTCCCGCCAGTGTTGCCAATGTTGGCGAATGGATCAATACCATCAATGAAGGACTGAGTGCGCAGGTTGAACTGGAGTTGACCGTCTACAACGTGCAAATGACCCATGAAAATAACTATGGGCTTTCGCCCTTATTAGTTCTCCAAAATGCGCTGAGTTCGAGTCAGTTTCACTTGGCGGGCGTGCCGGTTCCGGTCAGTCAAGCGGGATCGTCGGTGGGTACGGCCTCGGTCAACATTCTATCGCAGGGCGCACATCCCAGTCGGTGGAGTGGGTCATCGGGGGTGGTTTCTGCGTTGGCTACGTTGGGGTCGGTGACGACGCTATATGAAAAGACCGAAATTACGAAATCGGGCCACGCGGTGGTGAGTCAAGTGGGGCAGTCGCAAAGTTATGTGGCGAGCGTCAGTTCGACGGTAGCGGCAAATGTCGGTGAGAACACCGCATTGAATGCCGCTGTTCTTAATACGGGATTCAATACCTATCTGCTACCGAGAGTGGTGAATGCGGACATCCATTTGGCGGTTGTCATCAGTTCAAGTGATCTGCAAAAACTCGACCAATTCAGTTCGGGCGGTAACTCCATTCAGGAGCCCACCATTCTGTCGTCTGATATTCAAGATGACGTGGTCTTAAAGCCCGGCGAGGCGTTGCTGGTCACCGCGTTCAACGCTTCCACCAGCCACGATAACCACAGTGGCACGCTCAGTCCGTTCAATCCATTGCTGGGTGGTGGCCTAGACCAGACTCGATCACGACAAATGATCGCGGTGGTTGTGACCGCCAATAGGATTCGTTAATGAAAAAAATACTGTGGATAGTTTCAATGGTGCCACTCGTTACAGGTTCCGTGCTGGCGGACGAGCTCGACTCATCGGTGGGAAGGAGTACAGCGACTTTTGCCGAACTGAGTCGCATCAATTCACAGACCAAACTTGTTGAAGCACGCGTCAAGCTGAATGAAGCAATGATGCGTCTAAACAGTGGATCCACCGCTGGCAAGGCTGCGCTGATTGATCCCAATCCAGCCATAAATGAGGCCGCGAGCCTCGTTGAAGTGGTGGCGGTCGTCGGGTCTGACTCCGCGGCGCAGGGAGTCCTCCGGTTGTCGACGGGAGCACTTCTGCGCGTTCGTGTGGGGTCATTCATCGCAGGACTGGGGCAAGTAACGGCGATCAATTACGTCGATGGGGTGAAGGTCGGCGAGATGTGCTTGCCGTTTGAAAACGAGAACCCACGGCTTTCCACTGCAGGTCGCGAGGGTTCGAATCGACTCACGTCTGGGAAGCCCTAATGAGCCAACTCTTAGAAACGCAAGAACCAACAGACAGCACGACCGTGACCATCGGCGGGCTTCATTGGGCATTGGGCCTTCAATGGAGCTCCTACGGACGCGCGAAATACAGCGCGGAGTTAACCGTAGAAGCCAAGCGCCGCAAGGCCACCCATATTGCGCACGTGGCCAAACGTCCCATCGATGAGCGTACGGACATTTACGATTATGGATTTGCACGCGGTGTGAGCATGGGTAAAAAGACCTATGCCGCCGCTGCGGCGTTGGCGGCGACTCGCCTACGGACGAATTCACACGCCTGGTCAGCCGTCTATGAGTTGCCCAATCAAAAATACTACTGGCTCGGCGTATTGGACGGGGGGTCGCCAGCACCCCAGGGGGAATGGGTCGGTGACTGGCAAACGGTTCTGGCGTTCAGTTCCGCATTTGATTGCGAATTTAACACTCAATGCGAACGATTCACTTTTGAGCAATTGCAAGAGAGTCTCAGTGCGTCCCGCGTGAATCAACGGTTTATGTTAAAACCGGTCAAACCCAGAGCGCTCACTGCGAGGACCAAAGCGCTGGCTCTGGGATTAGCCCTGGGTGTTGGGTACGCCGCTTATCTGCTCTATCCCCTGTTGAAGCGGCAGTCGTCATCGACCGCCGCGGTGGTTGTTGATCCGGGGACCGAAAGGCGTGTGTCGCCTCGATCTGCGTATGTAAAGGCTCGCGCATTGCTCCTGTCTTGTAAGCGGGAATGTGAACGATTGCCACTGGTGAGCATCGGCGGCTGGCAGTTACATCAAATCGAATGTTCTGCAGAAGGGCTCCGTGTGCGTTGGTCTGACGGCGCCTCCTTTATAACTCGGCCTCAAGGCTTATTGTCAGCCGATGGCAAAAATATCGATTGGCACAAGGCATTGGATCAAGATGAACCAAAGTCGGATTTAATTGCTACCGATCCCAGTGACGTAAAAGCGCACATTCAAGACCAGGTCATAGCGATGGGCGCTCAGGTGCAATTTACTGCTGTGGGGTCGGCGACTCAATTTGAAATCAGCACCGATTTGCCACCGTGGATCCTCTCGTTCGACTATGACGGGGTCGTCATTCATCGGCTTGTTTACGCTGATGACGCGTGGCGTATTACTGGGGAGATTAGAGCCCTATGATGGAAATCCCAGAGCATCTTAAACCCATGGTCAGTCTCGATGTTCATAAATCGGTCATTCGAGTCGACATCACGCAACAACGCCGCTCGGATATTCAAACGTTGATTCGGCAACTACGGGAAAGATACAATCGCCCATTTTCGGTTGAAGGCGTTGATTTATCAACTTTGTCCGCCTCTGCGTCTGGCAAAAAAAATCGACCAACGCAAGAGGTCTCGTTTGAATTCATCAAGCAAGCCGTTCGCGATCTCATCAACGAGGCCGCTGAATATCGCGCCAGTGATGTGCACATTGTGATTGGCGAAGCGCACACGTCCGTGCAATTTGAAGTGGATGGCGCATTGCGGCAGTTGCCCACACTTGCACGAGAGAAAGGCGAATTGATGATTCGTGCGGCCTATCAGTCCTTGGCAACGATCAGTGACTCAAGCTATATGTTGAGTTCGTTTCAAAACGCCTCAATTCCAGGCACTGAGTTTAAACCCGCATTAAAAGTGTCCGGCGTACGCATTCAGCGCGGCCCATGCTTTCCCTACGACAAAGGCTGCGAATTTATGACCTTACGGGTGCAGTACCACGATGGAGGGCATCGTGGGCGGATGCGGATGTGTGAATACCCGTTTCCCAAAGCCCCCGACGTTGGCCCCGATTTTGCAGCCATGGGCTTTGATGAGCGGCAAGAGCAGCTATTGACCGAATTAATGTCGTCTCCCAATGGCATTGTGTTTGTAACCGGTCCGGTGGGCAGCGGTAAGTCCACGACCATATTCAATATGCTCGCCGCGAAAATGCACGACCGCCCTTATTTGAGGTTGGTGACGGTGGAGGATCCGATCGAGGTACCGATTCCCGGTGCAGTACAGTTGGCGGTGCAGAATGCCCATACCGAACAAGAACGCAGTCGTGCCTTTCAGCAGGCCATGAACGCGATGTTGCGTATGGCGCCGCGCTGGATGTATTTTGGCGAAATCCGCGATGAAGTGGTCGCGCAGGTCGCGTTGGAATCCGCCATTAGTGGTCATGAGATCTACACCACGTTGCATTTGTCTGACCCGTTTCAATGGGCCGAGCGCCTTGCCGGCTTGAATCGATCTGGCTTGCTCAATAAGAAGAACTATTGCGATGCCAAGCAAGTGCGCGGGGTAATTGGCCAGAGACTATTGAGTTTATTGTGTCCCGCGTGTGCGAGCGCTTTACCGGAAGACCCAACAAGACGGCAGCGAGCCCGTGGGCTGCTGGAGGATTTGCGCACCTGGGGTGATTGCGAGCGCGTTCAATTCCGAGGTTCGGGCTGTCGCGAATGCGGTTATTCCGGTGTGTCCGGGCGCGTGGTGGTGGCTGAGATCATTCTCACGAATCCGAAAATGATGGCAGACCTATTGACCGGCGGGCCTGAGGTGGCGCGGCGCCGTTATGCCGAGCTTCCCGAGGCCGATTTGCCGTTGATCCAACGCGGAATCCGATGGGCGCTGAGCGGACGGATTGATCCGTTTGAGGTGATTGAACGCATTGATCTAATCCAACCTCAGTCCGTCCTGAGGGGTTAAGGCCATGACCATGCTCCATGAACTTAAGGAATCGCTGCGCGTGCGCTGGTTACACTGTTGGGTTGTCCCCTGGTCAGTGAGGCTGCAGTTTTATCGTCACGTGGCCATGCTGCATCGTCATAACGTTAACTTGGGAGAGTGTCTTGAGCGCTTTATTGATCGGCTAGAGAGTCGAAAACGTGTGAGCGCGTCTCGCCACTTTCGCATTGCTCTAAATCGGTTCAATAATGGCGATGACTTTGCCGAGGCGCTGCATCCAATCATTCCCTTGTCAGAATACGCCATGATTCACGTCGGCGTATACAGTGAACGGCTCAGCGTTGCATTGGATCAGTGCATTCGCAACCAGCAGTTTATTCGCAGCGTTCGGTTGCAGTTGGTGCGCGAACTGGTGCCGATGGCCGCCAATCTAAGTATGGCCGGCATCATGCTGTGGGTGGTGGCGACACGCGTCGAACCGGTGTTGACCACCGTGATTGATCCGCAGAAGGCACAAGGACTGATTGCAGTTGTTTTTACCTTGAGTTCGGTGGTGACCAGTCGGTGGATGCTGGTTGTTGTGGCCGCTCTTTTGACGGCGTTGGGCGTCATCGTTTGGGCTCTGCCCAATTGGCGTGGGCGTTTCCGCTTGCGTTGTGAGGTGTTGCCCATATTCAGTCATTACCGCGAGTTAATGGGGGTAGTTTGGCTCGGTCAACTGGCCAGCTTGTTGGCGGCGGGTGCGCGTGAAATGACGGCCATCGAGCGCACGTTGATGTTTGCCAATCCTTGGTTGCAAGAGCGAGTGGATGCGATTTACCTCAACCTATCCGAAGGGTTGCCATTGCCGCAAGCCATGTTAAATGCGCAGATATGCGATCAATTATTTCATTTTCCCAATCGGGATTTGGTGTGTGACTTTGAAGCCATTCATGGTCATCCGGATTCACATCACGAGTTAAGTGCGTTGGTTGAGGAAGCGAGTGCAGAGGTGATTCAGCGCATCCTCTCGTCCGTAGCATTATATGGATTAGTGGCAACCGCATTATCGGTGGGCATCATGATGATGATCGTATTGGCGACGTTTCAAATTCAGAATTCCGTTCTTGAATCGGTGCAGCAGCCGACTTTGTAGTGCGTTGTGGTTTTTAAAAGGGGGATGACATGAGGGATTTTATTCTGTTTTCAGTGGTGACGATTTTGTCCATTTTAGGTGTGGCGGCGGCCGTCAGCTACATTGGACAGGGAAGAGACAGTCAGAATGTGAATTCGGCAATTACGGATTTATTGACGTTGGTGCAAAATGTTCAGAGTGTTTTTTCGATCAATCAATCTTTTTCCGGGTTAACGACGGCCAATGTGATTAGCGGTGGGATGGCGCCTGCGGCGATGGTGAGTGGCAGTAATTTAACGAATGAGTTTGGTGGAGCCGTCACGATTGCGTCCGCCTCACCAGGTGCGACGTTTTCAGTGACGGAGACGGGTGTTCCGAATTCGGTGTGCGCCAAGTTCGCGGTGTCCGTTCCCAACTCCCTGGTGAGCGTAACGGTGAACAGTACCGCAATTCGCGCGATGCCACCGTCTGCGGCGTCGGTGGCCGCCAGCTGTCAATCGGGCGCCAATCAAATCACATTTGAGTTTGGCCATTGATCCATGCGAGGGTTTTTGGTGGCAGTGTTGTTTGGCTGGCTGGGGCTGTCGTGGCGGTTGAGCCCGTTCACTCCGGCGTCTCTCAGTCAACACGACGTCGTACGCAGTCAGTTGCAAGCGGTGGTTGTGGCCTGTGGGCAAGCACTGGTGTACGCGGCTCAGCATCAGGCCCTACCGTCGCTTGCCGACTGGCCAGGCCTGGGCGGTGCAGCGGCCACTCGGTTGCGCTTAGGCCTGTGGATGGAGACGACCAACCATAAACAGTGGGTGGAGTGTTGGTGTCCTTTGGGGCAAGCCGAGGCGGGAGCGGTTGCGGTTGATCAGGCGCTCGCGTTGCCGGGAGTGGGCTATTCGCTCGATGGGGTGAGTGCGCGTGGCTTTGCGTTGGACTCGATGATCGTTCTCCCGCATGAGGTTCCGCCCAACTCCTGGGTGTTTATTGGAGGAGTGGGATGAGGGAGTTTTTGCTGAGTGCGCTGGCTGCCGTATTGGGCCTCTTGGCGCTACCTCAATTCCTGAGTGCGTTGTCCGAGTGGCGCCAATCGGCAGCGCAGTCGCAGGCGGCGCAAGTGGCTGTGTTGATCAGCACGGCCGGCCAGTCTTACCTTGCCAGTCACTTTGCATCGGTGCCGGTCACGGGCACTTTGGTGGTCTCGATTGCAAATTTGCAGCAAAGCGGCTTTCTGCCGCAGTCGGTCAATGGGTGTACGTCGTTCGGTTGCAAATGGGTTTTGGAGTTTAAACGATCGTCTGATAGTCAATACACGGGCTTTTTGTTCAGTCAATTCGATCAACCACTGGCGGATCGCGTCGCAAATGAGGTCGCTACCCGCAGCGGTGTGGTGGGTGGCTTCATTCCCTTGAACGACTCCGGTTTAATTCCGCAACGTCACTCCCGTTGTGTTCGTGGTGCGGATATGAGTTCGTTGAGCGCGATGGGATTGACCTGGTCGCAAGCGCTCTCTGGGTTTACCCAAAGTCGCTGTGGCCAACTGGCGTTGCTGTTGAACTTCAATAGTGCACTGTCGGCGGATTTGTTTTTGCATCGAACGGCCACTCCTGGAGATAGTGACTTGAATACGCTACGGGTGCCTTTGATTTTGGCCGCACAACGGTCGGAGGGCACGAGTTGCAATCAGGTCGACCGCTTTAATCAAGTGCCCGAGCCGTTGGGAAGCTTGACGTCGGACGCCAGTGGTTTCCTCGTCTATTGCGATGGGCACGTTTGGTCGCGGATCAACGGTGGAATCTGGAAGAGCCCGGCGACCGTCCACTACGCGGATTTGCCGTCTACGGGCAACGCCACCGGAGACACCCGTTTGGTCAGTGAGTTGGGGCGGGCATTCAGTTGGATCAATGGCGAGTGGAAGCCCTTGGGGATTGACCAGAACGGTAACCTGACCTTGCCCGGCTCAGCAGCCGCTGGCGCCACCCTGTTTTTGCAGTCACCGCAAGGCGGCTTCACCCAATTGGTGGCGCACCGAGCGAGCGGTGAGCTTGATATTGCCGGATCGGATGGCGCAACACCGACGTTTTCGGTGACTCGGCAGGGCATTCATCTGAGTGGGGTTGGCGTTGCGGGCGATTCGTGCGTGGGGGTGGAGCCTGGAACGCTTGCGAATGGTGATGCGGTGGATTCGGGGTATTTGGTGATTTGCCAACAGGGGCAGTGGCAAGCGGTGGGAGGACGGATCCAAACCTTTGCGCAGTTTGGCCTGACGGGTGCGCAGGCCGCTTCGGGGCAAAAGATACCCGCTCCCATGTGTCCCGGCCTATCGACTCCTCAAATTGTGGCCACGCTAACGTCGATTCCGATCGATGCCACCAATACGGTTCAAGTGCGAGCGGTTCCCAATATGAACGGAGCGGGCAGCGTGGTCAATTGGTCGGTTTTATTGGTGGACGCGTCGGGCGCCTCGGTGCCCAACGCGCAAGTGGTGGTCTCGACGTTTTGTTCTTATTTGGGTTCGTGAGGAGGACGGTCGTTATGTTGGATCCCCATGGGGCGAATCGAACGGTGGGCGTGTGGTTTGTGCGCTGGGTGGTGGTGTGGTGGAGTTTGGCTACCGCGACTGCGCTGCTGGCTCAACCCGTGGCCTGCTCGGTGGGCTACTGGGACGCCACGTGCGATCGGCCATTTCCGGCCATGCCGGTTAAACCCACGTGTCCGTTGGGTCAACGTCAAGACCCGGCAGCGCCAGCGGTGTGGTTTGACGGACGCGTTTGGCAATGGCAGGGATTGCAATGCGTACCCGAAGATTGCCATGAGACGAATACGTGTCCAGTGACGATCCACACTTGTTGGATGCAGCAAGAGGGTCAACAGTCGGCGCCATCGGGGGGCGCGGGCGTGCGCGGATACAACAGCTACACCCTCGAGTATCCGGTGGACATCCCGCAGGCGTCACTTGCCGCGGTCGGTGGGGTTGGACAGTGCTATAACGGGGTTGGTGTCCCCAACGTTCAGCCAGACACAACAATGTTGCAAAACTGGATGCAGTATGCTGAAAAAGTGAACAATTGCGTGGTGAACAGGGTGTCACTCTATCCCGATGCGCCAACAGAATCCAGCTCTGGCGGCAAAGCCCCGGTTGGCAATGCGTTGGGGATGTGGCGCGCAGAATACTGCCCCATTGCGTGGTGATTACGGCTGGCTCGGTGCGGTCATTCAACCCGTTAGCCGGAGTGATTTTGGTCGAGAATTGATAGACCAATTGTGACCTGCCCTCGAGCACGCGCCAGTTGGGTTTCTTCGTTTAGTGCGATTCAAGGTTGTTGCTTTTTTGCAACTCAACATGTCGATATTATTAAAAAATCGATTTCAGGCTTTTTTTTATAAAATAGATTGCGAAAGATACATGTTGCTTATTTAAAACTCTCGCGCTATAGTCGTCGCAACTGATGCGCTGCAGCAGATGAACTCAGTGCCTCAACTGTTGAACAATTAAGGAGTCTTTCCCATGAACACACGTTGGTTCGCATCCACCGGTTCTGCTTTGCTCGTTCTGTCGATTCAATCCGCACTGGCGGATACCCCGGCTCAGCCAGTGGCGACTGACGTTGGTGAGGTGGTGGTCATTGGAACGCGTCGCAGTGATCGCACGGTCGTGGATTCACCGTCGCCGGTCGACATTATCTCCAGTCAAGATTTGCGCGAAGAGCCCTCGACCAATTTGATGGATCAATTGAAATACATTGTGCCGTCGTTCTTTGTGGGCACGAACACCATTTCGGATGCGTCCAGCATTGTGCGCGCGCCTTCCTTAAGGGGTTTGCCGTCCGATGAAATTTTGGTGATGTTGAATGGCAAGCGATTCAACCGGTCCGCTTTGGTTCAGGTGTACACCGGTGGCGATACCGAATTGGCGTTCGGCTCGCAAGGATCCGACATCACGTCCATACCGTCGATTGGCATTAAGAGTTTGGAAGTGTTGCGTGATGGCGCAACCGCTCAATACGGCTCAGACGCGATCGCGGGCGTCATGAATTACGGTTTGCGTGATGACATTGGTTTGGAAGTTCAAGCGCATTACGGCGAGTATCCGTCGTTCAGCGATGGCAAGAGCACGCAATTTGCGCTTGATTACGGCTTCAAGCTCACCGACAACGGATTTGTGAACGTCGCGCTGGAGTATGACAAAGACGGGCAAACCAGCCGTGGCGCACAACGACCTTATGTATTGGGTTGGATTAAAGACAATCCCACGTTGGCGGCAGATTTGCCGAACTATCCGGGACCGGTGCAGATTTGGGGTCAATCGCCGTCGTATGGCTATAAAGGCCTGATCAACTCTGAGCTGAAAATAACCGACGATTCCAAGCTGTACTTGTTCGGCAACTTTGGTTACAACCACGTGGACGAAAGTTTTAACTACCGTTTTGCCGCCACCAAAAGCTATGGTGTGGCCAACACCACTGGTGCCGTCGACAGCTATGGTGGTCGGTCGTTCTTTAATCACCCGTATTATTTAGACACCTGCCCTGCGAATAACGCCACCTGCCCAAGCGATGGCTATATTCAGGACAGCAACGTCTTCAACTACAGTTCCATCTATCCGGCGGGATTCACGCCGCGCTTCGTGGGCAAGACCACCGAAGACTATCTCACGGCCGGATATAAGGGCAAGGTGGACAGTGGTTTAACCTACGACTTATCGCTGTCATCGAGTCAAAACAAAGTGGATCTGTCCATGTACAACTCGTTGAGCCCATCCTATGGCGCAGCGTCGCAGACCAGCTTCGAGTTTGGTGCGTTGATTCAAAAAGAGACCGATGCCGCCTTGGATTTAACCTATCCGCTCAACCTGGGTTGGGCAACGCCCGCAACGCTGTCGGGCGGAGCGGAATACCGTAAAGAAACCTATACCGCAACCCCGGGTGACCCGCAATCGTATGGCGCAGGCCCTTACGCCAGCCCGCATCCGCTGTACACCTTGGTGTCGCCGGGAGTCTATCGAGCCACTGGGCTGTTTACCGATGCGGAATCGCCCGCGGCCAGTGGCTATGGCGGCACGAGCCCAACGTACGCCGGCAGCGCGAGCCAATCGAGCCACGGCGTGTATGTGGGGTTAGAAGGGGATGTGGTTCAGGACCTCAGCATGGGATTTGCCGGCCGCTACGAAACCTATGAGAGCTTTGGGTCAAAGTCGGTTGGCAAAATCAATGCGTTGTGGAAGACCACCGACTCGGTGTCGTTGCGCGCCACGGTTGGAACGGGCTTTCACGCCCCATCGCCTGGGCAAAACAACACGCAGGTGTTGACCACCAGCTTTAATAAGGGTGTGTCCTTGCAGCAGGGAACGTTCCCCGTGACCAGCACCGTCGCGCAATATTACGGCGCGAAGTCGTTGAAGCCGGAGACGTCCACCAATTATGGGGTGGGCGTGGTGTTTAAGCCGATGGAAGATTTCGTCACGACCGTGGACTTGTATCAAATTGATGTGAAAGACCGTATTTTCATATCGGAAAGTTATTCAGTGACCGCGGCCGATATCGTCAAACTGCCGGAGTTGGCCTCCGTCGGCGAAGGCGGAACGGTGCAATATTTCACCAATTCGCTGGATACCTCGACCAAGGGCGTGGACTTGGTGTCAACCTACAAGACGCATTGGTTGGACGGGCGATTGAACTTGTCGTTGGCGTACAACTACAACACGACCTCGGTCACCAAATATGATTCGAACGCCATCGCCACCTACCAGATCATCGACATTAAAGGCTTAGCGCCGCACCATCGTGCGACGTTGTCGGCCAATTGGGTGCGCGAGGCGTGGCAGGTCAACGTGCGGGAAAACTACTTCGGCTCATGGACCGATGCCAATGACTATCCCACCGCCTTTGACAGCAATGGCAACGTCACCGCCGGTCAAGTGTTTGGGGCAAAGTTGACCACGGATTTGGACGTCAGTTATCGCCTGGGACAATGGGTGACCACCTTGGGGATGTCCAATTTGTTTAACGTGTTTCCGGATAAAATTGCCGCGTCTGCGACGAACCCGATCTACCCGATCACGGGCAGCACGTACGATGGTGAAATTTATCCGCGCAACGGTGGACCGTTCGGCATCAACGGTCGGTTCGCCTTCGTGAACGTCGGTTATAAGTTTTAAGGTCGCCGAGTCTCCCAGCCCAAGGCAACATGGGCTGGGAGACTCCAATCACCGCTGTGCATCATGGCCAGCCATCCGACACGCGCAACGTCATTCTTCAAGAGCCCTTATCGGTGCCGTTTCGCCGAACCGCACGACGTCCCCGCCCTTCAAGCGCTCATTGCCCAGTCCATTCGCTCTTTAGGAACAGCCGACTACAGTTCGGCTCAGATTGAAGGCGCATTGTTGGGTGCGTTTGGCGTGGACACGCAATTGATTCAAGACCAAACGTACTTCGTGGTGGAGGTGGACGGCGAAGGCGTCGTGGCCTGTGGCGGATTCTCTTTTCGACGAACGCTGTTTGGCAGTGACCACCGCGCCGATCGAGACGCCAGCAGTCTGGACCCACGGGTAGATGCCGCTAAGATCAGAGCGTTTTTTGTGCACCCGGACCACGCCCGGCGCGGCCTCGGGTCGGCGCTTTTGGCGCGCAGCGAACAAGGCGCAGGCGAACTCGGGTTTACGCGCTTTGAAATGATGGCCACATTGCCCGGCGTGCGCTTGTATGAGGTGCACGGCTATCGGCCCACGCAGCAAGCGTTGTACCCACTGCCAAACGGTGAAACCATCCCCTTTGTGGCCATGCACAAAACCAGCGATCGCTGAGCGGTGGAGGGGGTTGATCAGGGCGCCGCACGTCGCTCATGGCGCGCGGAGTGTCGTTAGCCTTGACGATCGAGGCGATGAGCGGGTTGGTTCGCCAGTAAGTGCGTTTCAAGCCACTTGCGCACTCGTTGCGCGTCCGCGATGCGCGTGTATTTGCCGGTCGAGTCCAACAGAACTATCACGACGGAGCGACCTGCCAAGACGGTTTTCAAAACCAAGCAGCGGCCCGCTTCTTCGATGTAGCCGGTTTTTTGCACCACAATATTCCAAGCCGGGTTGCGCACCAAGGAATCGGTGTTGCGGAATTCAATTTCGCGCCGTCCCACTTTGACCGTGAGGCGCTGATCGGTCGAGTACTCCCGAATCAGCGGCACTTGAGAGGCCGCTTCCACCAATTTCGCCAAATCGTGCGAACTGGCCACGTTGTTCATCGATAGTCCGGTGGGGTCCTCAAATTGGGTGTGCGTCATGCCCAAGCTTTGCGCTTTGGCATTCATCGCTTGGATGCACGCCGATAAACCGCCCGGATAGGTGCGCGCCACCGCATGGGCGGCGCGGTTTTCGGAGGACATCAACGCCAGATGCAGCAAGTCCGCGCGCGTGAGTCGCGTGCCCGGCTGTAGGCGAGAAGTGACGGTTTTGGCACCCATGCCGTCTTCGGCCGTGATTTCAATCACCTCGTCCAGATTTTGGTGCGCTTCCACTACCACCAATGCGGTCATCAGTTTGGTAATGGAGGCAATGGGCTTGGCCTCATCCGCGTGGCGGGCGAAAATGACCGACGAATTGCCTTCATCCAGGATCAAAACGGCCTTCGATTTCACGGGGGGAGCGTCTTCGGCGTGTACGCTTTGGGTCACCAACAGTGTGAGGCTGATTCCAAGGGCCGCCGTTTGGGTTAACATCCGTGTTATCGAGGGTCTGAACATCATGAAATCAACGCTTGGTCACCACTGGTGAGCATAGGATAATGATTTATAAGGACTTCGTCACCCCTCAAGGTGAATTTTTTTTTAATTTAATGGCATTCGGCAAGGAGTGGAACATGAAACAACAGACAAAGCCTGTGATGGCACTGATGGGTGGGCTTTTGATGTGTGCAACGGTGATCGGTTCGATTCATGCCGAAACCGTGAGCGTGAGCGCGGATCGTCTGTTAGACGTCACCACGGGGCAAATGGTGGAACATCCGTTGATCACGGTCACCGATGGCCGTGTCACGCGTGTGGAGTCGGGCGTGGTGCATCCGAAAGCAGCGCATTTGATTGCGTTGCCTGGGGTGACCTTATTGCCGGGGTTGATCGATATGCACGTGCACCTCACCGCCGACCCCCGCTACAACGGCTATCGCGAATTGGAGTACACCGATAATTTTTGGACGGTGGTGGGCGTTTATAACGCCAAACGAACGCTCGAAGCGGGCTTTACAACGGTGCGCAACGTGGGTTCCAGTAATTACGACGACGTCGCCATCAAGCAAGGCATCGAGCAAGGATTTGCGGTGGGTCCGAGGATTGTTCCGGCCACCTACGCCATTGGCGCCACCGGTGGACACTGCGATGCCACTGAATTTCCGCCGTCGATTTCGGTTCCCACGCCCGCGGTCGCCAATGGTCCAGAGGCCTTGCGCAAAGAAGTCCGAACGCTGCGCAAATACGGCGCGGAGGTGATTAAGTTCTGTGGCACGGGCGGTGTGTTTTCCAAAACCGATTCGGTGGGTGGGGAACAATACTCGCTGGAGGAAATGCAAGCCATTGTGACGGAGGCGCATCGCTTAGGCATGCGCGTGGCGGTGCACGCGCATGGCGCAGAGGGCATCAAAGACGCCATTCGGGCTGGCGTGGACACCATTGAGCACGCGAGCCTTGCGGATCAAGAGGCGTTTGAATTGGCTAAAGCGCACGGCACCTATTTTTCAATGGACGTGTACGACGACGACTATATTCTTGCCGAAGGCGAAAAAAATGGCACGTTCAAAGAATCGTTGGACAAAGAACGCGCCATCGGTCGTAAGCAGCGGGAGACCTTTAAAGCCGCGACCGCTTATGGGGTCAAAATGGTTTTTGGCACCGACGGCGGCGTTTATCCCAATGGGGATAACGCCAAGCAGTTTAAAACCATGGTGGACTGGGGCATGACGCCGCTGCAAGCCATTCAATCGGCGACCGTGACGGCGGCGGAGGCGTTGGGCCGAGCCGATCACGTGGGATCGATTCAAGTGGGGCGCTTTGGGGATCTGGTGGGCGTGAAAGGCGACGTTTTAAAGGACGTGACGCTCTTGCAGCATCCGGTGTTTGTGATGAAAGGCGGCGATGTGGTGGTCAGCAAGTGACGCATCGTCAACGCCTATTGATCACCGGCGCCAGCGCCGGTTTGGGCCGCGAGATGGCCTTGCAATTCGCGGCGATGGGTCGGGATTTGTGGTTGTGTGCGCGCCGCCTGGATCGACTGGAGGCGCTTAAGCACGAGATCGCGACGCGCTACCCCACGGTGCAGGTGCACGTAGCGGAGTTGGATGTGTGCGACCATCAAGCCGTTGAGCGCGTCTTCAATCTCGCCTTCGAAACGGGCGCGGGGTTGGATCGAATTATTGTCAATGCCGGCATTGGTGGTGGTGCGCCGATTGGATCGAATCAGGCGGCGGTGAATCAACGCATTTTGCTCACGAATTTGAACGCGGCTTTGGCGCAATGCGAAGCGGCGGTGGCCTTGTTTAAACGACAAGGCCATGGCCATCTGGTGACCATCGCGTCGATGGCCGCCATACGAGGGTTGCCAGGGGCGACCGTCTACGCGGCGTCGAAAGCGGGCCTGCGTTCGTTGACCGAGGGCATTCGTGGGCAGTTGTTAAAAACGTCGATTCGGGTGAGTACGATTTGCCCTGGATTCATTGATACCGAGATTCTCTCGTCCGCCAAAAAGCGGCCATTTTTGGTCAGTTGTGAGGTCGGTACGCGCGCCATCGTGCGCGCGATTGAAGCCGAGCGCGCTGAGGCGTTTGTGCCGCGTTGGCCGTGGGCGTGGGTGGGCGTGTTGTTGGCGCATCTGCCGTTGCGCGCGTTGGTGAGGTTTGTGTGATGCGCCGATTGGAAACGCCGCCCGATTTGATCAACGACGCGGCCATTGATTGGTACGTCAAAGACGAGCGCGTCGCCGTGCGCTTTGCGAGCGACGATGGGATCATCATGAGTCGAGTGGGTCCGAACGCCTATCGGCAACACGACGCGCTCATCACGGGCTCCAATGGGGATACCTGGGCGGTGACGCCCGATCAATTTGAGTTGCGGTACAAGCACGAAGCCCCCACCGTCTTTGGGCAGGATGGCTGGTATCGCAATCACCCCGTGCCCATCAAAGCGCAGCAGATGACGGAGGCGTTCGCGCTTCAGCGACGGCAGGACGCCGATTGGTTGACCGGTCAAGCCGGCGATTGGCTGGTGCAGTATTCGGTAACGGATTACGGCATCGTGGATCAACAGCGCTTCGCGCTGGTGTATCGACGCGTGGCTGACTGAGCGTCAGTCAGCCACGCTCTGCTTCTTATTGCCGATACGTAAACGTCAAGCCGAACGTGCGCGGACGGAACGTGTAGACCCGCTCTAAACGCTGCGCCGCCGCTTGCGCCGAGTCGGCGATGCCCGCGGGCGTGATGGTGTAGTTGTAGTTGGCGACGGGATGGCTATCCAATAAGTTGTCCACGAAGAACGCCACTTTCCAACTGCCCAGCGTCGTGCCTAAGCGCAACGACGCAAAGTTGGTGCTGGGAACCGCAAAGTTGCCCGGGGTGTATTGAGCCGTTCCCGGATCCAAGGAGGGGGTTGCCCACTTTGCGCTTTGCTCATACTCGTAGTCGATGCGCGCAAAGGATTCACGCGTGCCGATCGAGAACTTGTATTCCAAGCCTAGGCTTGCGGTCACAGGCGGGTTGGCTTGACCGCTTTGTCCCACAATGGCGTCGCCGGCGCGCACCACTGGCAGCGCTTGTGAGGTTGGGCTGATTAAGCTGTCCGCGGTGTAGCGCGCGTCGGTGTACCCCGCGGCCAACTCGGCGGTTAAGCCACTGTCAAAGGCGTATTCGGCTTGGATGTCCGCGCCTTTTGCAACGGCTTGGCCAAGATTTTGGATCCAGCTGATTTGACAGACGGGCGGCAATACCGTTTGTTGAATGTTGTGCCACTTGATGTAGTAGGCGCTGGTGGCAATCCTTAAGACGCCATTGATGGTGTCTTTGGTGCCGATCTCGTAGCTCTTCACCGTGTCGGATTGATACGACGCGGGCGAGTTCTTAATGCCAAAGGTTTGGAAGTCTTGCGCGCACGACGCGTAGGGCACGGGGTTGTTGCCGCCGCCGGGTCTAAAACCCGTAGAGTAAGTGGCGTACACCAAGTTGGTGGGATTCACTTGATAACTGACCCCCACTTTGGGCGTGAATGAATTCTCCGTGTTGGCCACCGCGGGCACATTAACCGATGGTCCATACAGCTGCGGGCCACCCGACGTGGCGCTTTGCGAGAACGACGACTGCGCAAAACGGGCGCCCAGAGTCAATTTGAACGCGTCGGTTGGTGAATAATTGAGTTCGCCGTAGGCCGCTTTTTGCTCGTCGGTGGCGTTGGAGTTTAAAAAATAAGAATCCGATGGGTAGCGCGGGTCATAGCTCACGCCGAAGTTGGGGGTGATGTAATCCGTGCCATTCGGGGCAATAACGGAATTCGGGTAAGCCGTGGCCATCGCACCCAATAATTGGTTGAGGCTGGGGTCATTGACTTGTTCGAGGTAGTTTTGACGATTGCGTTCGTAAAACAGGCCGGCGGTCCACACCAGCGGCGCGTGAACATCGCTGGATTGCATGCGAATTTCTTGGATGAAATTCTGCTGGGTATTGCGCACGGTGGCTGGCGAACGGTAGTCAATGGCGCCCGGCGGCAAATGCACGCCATTGTTGTCTAACAACAACGGTGTGGTTGGATCGTTCGCTTTGAAAATGTAGTTTTGGTAAAACCCTAAGTTGTACAAGGTGCCATCGTAACCATCGCTCTGTTGGCGATGATAATAGGACGTATTTGAGATGAGGCTCGCGAAGCCTAAATCGTACTCAAACTTTAAGGCAGGCAAGTAGAACGTGTCCGGCACCGGTTGGGCAGTGGGATTGGCGCTCACGTAATAATTGCTGGAAGGGTTCGAATACAACGGCCAGTAGGAGGACCCATCATTGGCTTTGCGGTCTTGATAGAAAATCGAGGGCGTGACGGTGAGCGAGTCGCTCGCCTTCCACACGGCGCTCAAGCGCAATAATGCGGTGCGTTGTTGGTTGGCGTTGGAATCCACCACGGTGGTGGGATTGGTTGGGTCCACCCGTTGGATCCACGCGCCATCGTTGCGAAACCAGACGGTGGCACGAACGCCGAGGGTGCCATCAATGACGGGGCCGCCACCCGCGAGACCGACTTCGTAACTGGGCTTACCGCCTTGCGTATAGGACCACTCGTCGCGGCTATAAACCGACGATTGGGTCAGGCTCGCCGGCGTGGTGATGTACCGAACGGTACCGCCTTCCGATCCGGCTCCAAATAAGGTGCCTTGTGGGCCGCGCAGCACTTCCACGCGATCGATGTCAAATGATTTGGGCAAGGCTTCGTCGGGATTGAACGCGATGGCGCGCATTTGAATGGGCGTATCGTCAATGTAAATGCCCGTCGTGCCGGCGCCACCGGACGACGAAATGCCGCGAATCGAAATGTTGCTGGTGCCCGAATTGTCCACGTTGACGCCCGGGGTGAACCGCGCGACGTCGTTGATGTCTTTGATGCCTTTAATGTCCAACGACTCTTGGGTGATCGCGGTAACGCTGATGGGCACTTTGCTCAAGTTCTCTTCATGCCGCGTTGCGGTCACAACAATCTCTTCTAAGGCATTGGTCGTGTCCGCGGCTTGGGCGGCGCCCGCCGTACAGAGGATGCCGCTCACGGCGAGTCGGCAGACGGAAGACGGCAACGAGCGGAAGGTTGTCATGACGGGATCCTCGGAATGGTCGGGTGAGGGCCACATTTTACTCGTAAATCTGCGCAAGATTGTTAAATTTGAGCAAACCGGCGGTTGCGATCGCTACGCGTCGCCGAGCGTCGGCGTGTGGCCGAGTGCGTTTGGCGCGGGCGCTTGTGTCGTTAGAAGGTCAGGCGCTTTGGCGTGATTCGGTCACCTCCAGGTTGCTTGCTGGCGATAGGCGTCTCGCTGGCAAATTGAAAATTATAGTTAAAACATACGGTTAACACAGATGAGCGGCGGGATATCTGTGATCACAGATTTGACGTTTGGCCAGCGAATTGCTAGATTCAAGTCTAGGCAGGGGGCGTCATGGTGCGTGACACGCAATCCAAACACACAACGAGTCTTGATGATCAATTGGGGCTGAACCAAGACATCTCGCGACGAGACTTTATGCAAGGCCTCTTGCTCACAGGGGCGGCCTTCAGTTCGCCGCTGCTTGGCGAGGCTCTGGCGTCGCCGATGGGGGCTTACTATCCGCCGAGTTGGACGGGTCTGCGCGGTTCGGCGCCAGGGAGTTTTGAAGTCGCTCACGCGTTGGTGGCGCAGGGGATGGGATCAACCCCAGCGAGCGAGGCTGACGGCGTGGATGTGGTGGTGGTCGGCGCCGGCATCAGCGGCTTGGCGGCCGCCCATTTTTATCGGCAGCGGCAACCCAACGCGCGCGTTTTGATTTTGGATAATCACGATGATTTCGGTGGGCACGCGCGCCGCAATGAGTTCAACCTCAATGGCACGACCCGACTGATGAATGGCGGCACGTTTGCGATTGAAAGTCCGCGGCCTTACAGCCCGGTGGCCGATGGGGTGCTCAAAGACATCGGCATCGATGCCACGGCGCTCGCGGCTCAAGCCATGCAGCCACACGTGTATCGGAGCCTTGGCTTAACGTCATCGGTTTTTTTTGATGAAGCCACGTTTCAGCGTCGGGCCTTGGTGGCCGGATACACCGCGCAGGGCATTGATGAGTGGGTGAAGCGCACGCCGCTCAGCCCGACAGCACAACGGGCGGTGTTGCGAATCGAGCGTGGCCAGCACCCGCTGTGGCAAGAGTTGGATTCCGATGGTCGTAAGCGGCGTTTAATGAAAATCAGCTACGCGGCCTATTTGGAGCAGGTATTAGGGGCGCCCCCCGAGGTGGTGGCCTTGTATCAATCGCGCACCAAAGGGGAATGGGGCGTTGGCGCTGATGCGGTGTCGGCGTTGGATGCGTGGGGCATTGGTTTGCCCGGGTTTACGGACTTGCGCTTAGACCCGGGATCGATTCCCGGAATGGGGTTTACGCCGGCGGGCTATGCGGATACCGGCGGATCGGTGTTTATGCATTTTCCAGACGGCAACGCCACCATTGCCCGAGGCTTGGTCCGCCGCCTCATTCCAGAGGCTTTGCCAAGCGCTGGGCTTAACGCGTTGGTCAATGTGCCACTTGATTACGCTGCGCTGGATGGTCCAGACGCGCAAGCCGTTCGCTTGCGATTAAAAAGCACCGTGGTTCGTGTTGAGCCCGGCGCGTCGCGGGGTGCGGGCGTCACCGTGCATTATGTGCGCGATGGCCAAGCCTATCGCGTACGCGCCAAGCACTGCGTGCTGGCGTGTTACAACATGATCATTCCCTATTTGCTCCCGGCGTTGCCAGGCGATCAAAAAGAGGCGTTGCATGGGTTGGTTAAAACGCCATTGGTGTACACCAGCGTGGCGCTGCGCAATTGGCAGGCGTTCATGACGCTTAAGACTCATGACATTCATGCGCCCAATGGGTATCACACCACAACGCGTCTCTCATTGACGGTGGATGTGGGGGATTATCGCAGTCCCCGTCACCCGGATGAGCCCAATACGTTGTGGATGGTGCGCACGCCTTGTCGCGCGGGTCTGACGGAGCACGAGCAGAATAAAGCCGGTCGCGCGGAGTTGCTGGCGACGTCGTTCGAGACGTTTGAGCGTGAAATCCGCCTGCAGTTGAATGCGATGTTGGCGCCCGCCGGCTTCGATGCCAAGCGGGACATCACGGCGATCACGGTTAACCGCTGGCCGCATGGGTATGCGCCTGAGAACAACTCCTTGTTCGATCACGACGTGGTTCCGGTGCAGGAACGCGCGCGACGGCCCTTCGGCGACGTCACGATTGCCAATTCGGACAGCGGCGGCGGAGCGTATACCGATGTGGCTATTGAGCAAGGGTTTCGAGCGGTGGAAGAGTTATGGCGCGCGTAGCGACTGCATGGCCGCGCGTCGAGTCGTTTGGAGAAGAGTGAGGAGTGAGGGTATGAAAAATCGGTGGTTGGACAACCAAGCGTTGCGGGCGTTGGATGTGAAGCATCACTTGCCGGCGCAAAGCGACTATCAGTTACAGGAGCGCTTGGGCGGTAGCCGAATCATCACCAAAGCGAGCGGTGCCGTCATTCAAGACGCCGAAGGTCACGAGATCTTGGATGCGATGGCGGGCTTGTGGTGCGTCAATGTGGGCTATGGGCGCGACGAATTGGCGCGCGCGGCTTACGATCAACTGCGCGAGCTGCCTTATTACAATACGTTTTTTAAATCCGCCACCGCCCCAGCCATTTTGTTGGCGGCGAAGATTTCTGAGAAATTGGGTGGCACGTTACAACACGTGTTTTTTAATAATTCCGGCTCCGAAGCGAACGACACCGTCTTTCGCTTGGTGCGTCACTACTGGGCCGTCAAAGGACAACCGCAACGCAAAGTATTCATCAGTCGCATCAACGCCTATCACGGCTCCACGGTTGCGGGAACCAGTTTGGGTGGCATGAAATTCATGCACGAGCAAGGCGATTTGCCGATTCCGGGCATTGAGCATGTGGCGCAGCCTTATGCGTTTATGGAAGCCCAGGGGCGCGACGAAGCCACGTTCACCCGCGACTGTGTGGCGGCCATTGAGGAGCGCATTTTGGCGGTGGGGCCGGAGAACGTCGCCGCGTTCATTGGTGAGCCCGTTCAAGGCGCGGGTGGGGTCATCATTCCGCCGCCCGACTACTGGCGTCAGGTTCAGGCGTTGTGTCGCAAATACGGCATCTTGTTGATTTCCGACGAGGTGATTTGTGGGTTTGGTCGACTGGGCGAATGGTTTGGCTTTCAACATTATGGGATCACTCCCGATATGGTGACGATGGCCAAGGGGTTGTCGTCGGGTTACTTGCCCATTTCGGCGACGGCCGTCAGTCAAGACATTGTCCAGACCTTGCGCGAGCACGGCGGAGAATTCAGTCATGGCTATACGTATTCCGGTCATCCGGCTGCTTGCGCTGTGGCGCTGGCGAATATTGATATCTTAGAACGCGAGCAACTGATCGAGCGCACGCGCCAGGACACCGGCCCGTATTTGCAGGCGGCGTTGGCCTCTCTCCAGGATCACGAGTTGGTGGGCGAAACCCGGTCGTTGGGGTTGATTGGTGCGATTGAGATTGTTTCTAAGCCGCACACCAATGAGCGATTCACCGGCAAAGAAGGGGTGGCGGGTCCGCTGGTGCGTGATCGAGTCATTGCCAAGGGGGTGATGGTGCGCGCCATTCGGGACACATTGGTGTGCTCGCCGCCGTTGATCATTTCCCACGCGCAAATTGATCAGCTCGTCCACACCATTCGTGCGGCCCTTGACGAGTCGGTGGAGGCGTTGCGCGCCTTACCGCGCTCCGCCGAGGCCTGAGGTTAACACCGTTCATGAGCACCCGACCGACCAAACGCGTGGACGTCGAATCGCTGCTCCGGCAGCGATTGATTACGGGTCAAATCCGACCCGACAGTCGTTTGTCGATTCGAACCCTGGCGGCGGAATTCGGCGTCAGTGCGATGCCGGTCCGAGAGGCGTTGGGACGATTGGCGGCCGACGGCGCACTCGTGATTCATGAAAAAAAACGCATCGCGGTGCCACCGTTGACCGAGGAGCGCTTTGAGGAGATTCGACTCATGCGCGAATTGGTTGAGCCGGAAGCGGCGGTGCGCGCGCTGTCGGCGATTGGTCCTACGGTGATGCATAAATTAAAGCGTTTCGATGCCGCCATTGATCTTGCGATGCAAACCAAAGACGTCGAGCGGTATATGAAAGCCAATGCCAGCTTCCATTTCACGCTGTACAACGCGCATCCGCAGCCCGTGATGCAGCGACTCATTGAGACGTTGTGGCTGCAAACGGGGCCTTTTCAAGGCTACGTCATTCACCAGTGGGGGGTGCAAAATCTTCGGGATCAACACGAAGTGGCGCTCGAGGCCATTCAACGTCGTCAGTCGGCGAAGCTGAAAGCGGCCATCAAACAAGACATCCGCGATGGCATGCGCCTCATTCGCGAACATCTGATGCAGGGACGCTAAATGTCGAACGATTTATTAAAGCCCGCCGCCAGCTATTACCAAGCCACTGAGCAGCAGCGGCCTGAGGCCACGCCCTGGCTGCAGACCTCGAAGGTGGATGTGGCGATTGTGGGTGCGGGGTTTGTCGGGTTGACGACCGCCTTGTACTTGGCGCGACGCGGCGTGTCGGTGTGTGTCTTGGAGCAGGGCGATTTGGCCTTTGGGGCCTCCGGGCGTAATGGCGGCCAAGTGCATGTGGGCATGCGTCGCGACCAGTGGTGGCTTGAATCGCAATTGGGCATGGGCCCCGCCAAGGCGTTATGGCAGTACGCGTTGACGGCGCGAGCGCACGTCGATGAATTAATCCAAACGTATCAAATCGCGTGTGATTTTAAGCTCGGTCTGATTCACGTGAATCATAAGCCGCAATTCGACGCGGAGTCGGAAGCGTATGTGGAGCATCTGCGTGCGCATTACGATTACCACGACCTGCACTATTGGACGGCAGAGCGGATGGCCGATACGTTGCGCGCTCGCGGGTATTACGGCGGGAGTTTTGATGCGCGAGGCGGGCATCTGCATCCCCTTAATTTTGCCTTAGGGTTGGCGCGTGCGGCACTGAGTGAAGGCGCGAGTTTGTATACGAACGTTAAAGTATTAAAAATCGAGAGCGATCGTCCACTCAAACGACTTCAGACGACACGCGGCGCGATTGAAGCCGATCAGGTCGTAGTGGCTACCAATGGGTATATGGAATCGTTGGTGCCCACGGTGGCGCGTCGCGTGATGCCGATCAATAACTTCATTGTGGCCACCGAGCCACTGGGCGCGCGCGCGACCGAACTCATTGCCAATGACGCGGCCGTCTCCGACTCGCGCTTTGTGGTCAATTATTTCAGGCTCACGGCCGATCGGCGCTTGCTGTTTGGGGGCGGTGAAAATTACACCGATCGATTCCCACACGACATCGGCGCTTTTGTGCGCCCGTTTATGGAAAAAGTGTTTCCACAGTTGACGGGAGTCGGCATTGATTACGCTTGGGGTGGTACGTTGGCGATCACTCCCAATCGCTTGCCCTTCATTCGTCAATTGCAGCCCGGCGTGATGAACGCCAGTGGCTTTTCGGGCTTGGGCGTGGTCTTGGGTCCGATGGTGGGGCGGACGCTCGCGGAGGCGGTGCTCGGCGATCGCGATGTGTTCACGCTGCTGTCGCAACTGCCCAGCACCGCGTTCCCAGGAGGGAAATGGTTTCGGTCGCCGGCCTTGGTGGCGGCCATGTTGTTTTATGCGCTTAGGGACAGGCTCTGAGCGTTTTGGCAAACGAGGACATCATGCATGAAAGTACAATTGGAAAAGTAGCAAAGCTAACGGAATGGCAGGAGTTTTATCAACAAAATCCCGACCTGGTTTACATCGATGCGTTTGTGATCGATGTGAATGGACATGCGGTCGGTAAACGAATCCCCGTCGAAGACGCGGACAGTCTTTACGACTTCGGGATCCAGTATTCACTGGCGGCCTACATCGCCGATGTGCGCGGTCATGGGCACAATGCATTGGGGATGGGGTACGACGACGGCGATCCCGATGGATCGGTGAGGCCGTTGCCACAAATGTTGGCGCGGGTACCTTGGGCGAAGGTTCCAACCGCCCAAATCGTTGGCGAATTGCAGGATTTGCAAAATCCCAAGCGCTACTTTGGTGACCCCAGACATATTCTGAACAAAATCATCAAGCAATGGCGGGCGTTGAAACTACAGCCCGTCGTAGCCTGTGAACTTGAGTTTTATTTGGTTCACCACCAGCGCGACGCCCACGGGCGCTTGATGGCGGCGCCACCGCCGGGGGTGGCCAGTGCCAAGGCCTCTAATTTGTCGCTCGACACCGTGTCGCAAGCGGAGCCATTCTTGGATGCCATTCGCCACGCCGCCGACGTTCAGGGGATTCCGGTGTCGAGCGTGGTCTCGGAATATGGCGTTGGCCAATACGAGGTCAATTTGCACCATGTGGCCGACCCGTTGCAGGCGGCGGATCACGCGGTGTTGTTGAAGCGACTGATCCGCGGCGTGGCCCGTCAGTTTGGCGTGGAAGCGTGCTTTATGGCCAAACCCTTCTTGGACCAACCGGGCAATGGGCTCCACCTGCACGTCAGCGTGGTGGATGAGTCTGGGAAAAACATCTTTGCGGGCGCGAAGGGTGGTCGCTCCCTAAAGCAAGCGGTGGCGGGGTTGCAGGCGTTGACGGCGGAATCGTTTGCGCTGATGGCTCCCAACTTTAATTCCTACCGGCGCTTCAAAGGCGACTTTGTGCCCACCGGCCGCGACTGGGGTGCGAATAATCGCAGTGTGGCGTTTCGGGTGCCGTTGGCGCAGCCGTCGGGCATGCGAATCGAACATCGCATCGCCGGTGCGGACGCGTCGCCCCACCTGGTGATGGCGGCGATGCTGGCCGGAATGCATTGGGGATTGTCCCAATCGTTAGTCGCCACCCGCGCGTTGCAGCGCGAGGCCAGTGAGGGAGGGGATCCATCCTTTCCACGCGAATTGGGGGTGGCGCTTGAGAAGCTCGAACAGGCACCGATCTTGTCGCAGTACATCGATCGATCGTTTCTGCAGGCGTTTGCGCATAATCGTCGGGGGGAGTTTGATGATTTGTTTGGTCAAATCAGCCCCGTCGAATACGACTTCTATGCGTGAATCGCGGCGTGCACCGGCCTAAGCTTCAGTTGAGTTTGTATGAGAGCGAGTAACGATGATGATTGAGACAGAACCACGCGACCCCGATGCGCGGGCACGGCTATTGCAATTTATAGCGCTTGAAACCGCCAAGTTTCGAGGCCAGGACACCGCTCCGCCCGCCGAACGTGGGCAAGGGTGGTATGCGGGCGTGCCCTTGCATTGGATGTTGGATTGGCCCGTCGCGCCCACGATCCAAAGCGCGCAAGGCTCTGAAGTCACGGACACCCAAGGACGGGTGTTTAATGACTTCTGTCTTGGCGACAGCGCGGCGCTCTTTGGGCACTCGCCGCCGGAAGTGGTGGCGGCCGTCCAGCAGCAATTGCAGCACGGATTCAATACTTTGCTGGTGGATGAACGCGCTCGGCGAGTGGGAGGCTTGCTGGCCGAGCGCTTTCGGCTGCCGTTTTGGCAAATGACCTTGTCCGCGTCTGATGCGAATCGGTTCGCCGTGCGCTTGGCGCGCGCCATCACGGGGCGTGATCTGGTGCTGGTGTTTGAGGGGTGCTATCACGGCGCGGTCGAGGACGCGATGGTCACGGCGCAAAATGGTCGAGTCGTCGCTCGGCCGGGCCTGTTGGGTCAGGTGGGGGACTTGCGCAATCGGGCGCGCGTGATTCCCTTCAACGATCTCAAAGTGTTGCGTCGCGCGTTGCGCGACAAGAAAGTGGCGTGTGTGCTGGCAGAGCCGGTGATGACCAACTGTGGGATGATTGAGCCCTTGCCTGGGTTTTGGGATGCGGTGCGCGAGGAAACCCTAAATACGGTGACGCCGTTGATCCTCGATGAGACGCACACGGTGTCGAGTGGCCCCGGGGGCTACAGCGCTCGCTTCACCTGGGATCCTGATTTTAAAGTCATTGGCAAGCCCTTAGCGGGCGGATTGCCGGCAGCGGTGTGGGGATTTAGTGCCCCAATTGCTGAGTGCTTTCGCGAAGCGCTCGCCACCAAGCCTTCGGGCCACTCGGGCATCGGCACCACCTTGTCCGCGAACGCGCTGGGCATGGCGGCCATGGAGGCGGTGCTCACCCACTACATGATTCCGGACGTGTTTAATCCGATGATCCAGAAGGCGGAAATGTTGGCGGACAAAATACGAGCGGTCTTTGCCGCTCGAGCGCTGGATTGGCAGGTGATTCAAACCGGCGCGCGTCTTGAAATGGTCATGTCCCCGCGACGTCCTCTCAACGCCGACGACGTCATCGCCACTCGGCAGGAATTGCTGGAGCAGGCGATTCACATCGGCTTGGCCAATCGGGGCTCGCTGTTAACGCCGTTCCACAACATGATGCTGATCTCACCCGCAACGCGACTGGATCAGATCGATCAATTGGTGGCCGGATTGGATGAGGTGTTGGGGTTGCTCACGCAACGCGGCTAACGCCTTGCAAGTTGTGGTGGCGGTTGCCGTTTGGGCTACGGTGGGGGCGGTGACTCGCGCTTGAATAAGCTCAACGCGATCACTGCCGAGAGGAGCATCAACAAAACGCTGACGGCGTTCACCGTCGGCGTTGCGCCCTCGCGCATGCGTCCATACATGGCAATGGTTAACGGCGCATCCGAACCCACCAGCATGACGGTGGTGTTGAAATTTTCAAACGACATTAAAAACGACATCGCCGCGGCGCCCATCAACGCGGGGCGTAAATACGGCAATAAAATGGTTCGGAAGACCGCTGCCCTGCTCGCGCCTAAATTCAGCGCCGCCTCTTCGAGTGTTCGATCAAAGCGTTTTAGGCGTGCGGCAATGGTCAGGGTGCTGATCGCGGCGATGTAGGAGAATTGACCGAGCACCACCAAGGGCAGACCGGGACGTAACCACTCCGCGTCCCAACCAAACCACGCGTCCAACAGGTCGGCGCATTGACTGGCAAAGGCCAAAATCGAAATGCCCAAAATGACGCCCGGGATCACCATCGGCACTAAAATCATAACGGACAACGCTTGTTTGCCCTTGAATTCAAAGCGCTCCATCAGAAAGGCGTTCAGGGTGCCCAGACTCAACGACAGTATGGTGACCGCGGAGGCCACGATTCCGGAGGTCACGATGGCGTCCAACAATTCACTGTCGGCGAAGAGCCCCACGCGATTTTTCGCGTCGTTGCCCAAGAACCAGTCGAGGGTGAACCCATGCCAGGGCGGTGCTGGGTAGGGCGCGTCGTTAAACGCGAATATCGCCACCGTGATTAGCGGTAAAAATAAAAACACGATGAAGGCGATCAAATAGGCGAGGGCGCCCCACTTCAACGCTGGACGGTTGGGCAAGGAGGGGATCATGCGCGCCTCATGACGTCGGCAAAACGTTGGCCACTAATGCGTAACGCGAGCGCGATCATGAGGGTGGATAAGATGAGCAGCAAAAAGCCGAGGGCGGATCCTTGTTCCCAGTTAAAGCGCGTGATGAATTGATTGTAGATTTGTTCGGTGAACCACTGCGAGTGCGTGCCGCCCAAGAGCGTCGGGGTTAAGTAATTGCCCAGACACAGCATGAAGACGATGATGCACCCAGCGGTGATGCCTGGCAGCGCGTGCGGCAAAATAATCGTGCGAATAATCGCCCCATTGCGCGCACCCAAATTATAGGCCGCTTCGATTAAGGTGTTGTCGAGGGTTTCGAGGGCGTTGATCAGAGGCACAAGCATGAACAGCGTTGAGGTGTACACCAGGCCCATCATGATGGTGGCGTCGTGGTACAGCAATTCGATCGGCTCTTGAGTGATGCCGAGTCGCACCAACACGTGCGGGATGACGCCAGACTCGCGCAGTAAAATCATCCACCCTAAGGTGCGAATGGTTTCGCTGATCCAAAAGGGCAACAGGCACAAGACAAAAAGCAACGACGCGCTGCGCCCTTGGGTGATTTTGACGATGATCCACGCCATCGGAAATGCGATGGCCAACGTGAGGGCGGTGGCGATGGCGGAGAATAGCGCGGTGCGTAGGAAGGTTTCTAAGAAAACGGTTTCGGTGAAAAACGTTTGGTATTGACTCAGCGAATAGGTGTAATCACCAACGTCAGTTCGCTCGTGTAACGACAAGGTTAATAAATGCACGTGGGGCAAGACGATCAATAGACCCAACCACGCCAGCGGTGGAACGAGCAGCAAATAAACGACGAGTTTGCGCATGGTTACAAGCACAGGGTTTGGTGGGGGTCGATGGAAAACCCAATCCGATCGCCTGGCTTTAAATCCGCAAAGGCGCCGGTTTGTGGTAGCGCCACGCGGAATTCGGCGCCGCTGCTCGACTCTTTCACCAATAAGGTGGAGTTGGCCCCGTCAAACAACACACTCAAAACCACCGCTTGCGCGGGAGTCGCAGCGGCCTCGAGTCGGTGTAAGGCGATCGCTTCGGGTCGCACGAACGCCGCCACCCGCGCGCCCACGTCGAGGGCCTTGGGGGCGGTCGAATGAAAACTAAACCCTTCGGCGGTGGTCACGCGGAGGCCGTCGGCATGCCGTTCGCTCACCACCACGTCGAAGCGATTGTTCGAACCCACAAAGCTGGCCACAAACGGCGTTTGCGGCGAGTAGTACAACTCTTGAGGCGTACCGATTTGCTCAAATCGCCCTTGATTCATCACGCCCACCTGATCGGACAACACCAGCGCTTCGGATTGATCGTGCGTGATGTACACGAAGGTCGTGCCAAGGTCCGCTTGCAGCTTTTTCAGTTCGACTTTCATGTGTTCGCGTAATTTAATGTCGAGTGCGCCAAGTGGTTCGTCGAGCAACAGCAGAGTTGGCTCAAGCACCAAGCTTCGGGCTATGGCGACACGCTGTCGTTGTCCGCCCGACAGTTGGTCAATCGTCTTGTGAAAGACGTTGGGCAAGCCCACCCGTTCCAACATCGCCTCCGCCTTGGCGTAACGCTCTGTTTTGCGCAGGCCGCGTCTGGCCAACCCGTAGGCCACGTTGTCGCCGACGTTCATCATGGGAAACAACGCCAGTTGTTGAAAGACCATCGTTGCCGGGCGCTCGTGCGGTCCCACCTGGTGCATGTTGCGCCCACCGATGATCAGCTGTCCGTCGTCGGGTTGAATAAAACCCGCAATCAATCGCAGCAGCGTGGTTTTGCCGCACCCGGAAGGTCCGAGGATCGAAAAGAATCGACCGCGTTCAATGTTCAGATCCACCGCGTTCACGGCGGTGTGGGCACCAAAGCGTTTGGTGACGCCCACCAATTCCAGATCTAGTGGCTTCATTAAGGAGCCGCCTTGACGCGATCCAGCACTTTGCCTTCGATGGCCTCGATCCCCGCTGGGATGGCGGGGTACCAACGCACTTTGCTCAGGCCGTTGGGGAACGCGGCTTTGAATTGCGCTTTTAATTTGGGATCCATGAGATCGTCGGCGCCTTGTGAGGCGGTAAAATTTCCAATCGTTCGGCCAATTTGTGCGGCGATCGCTGGGCGCATCGTGAAGTTAATCCAGGCGTATGCGGCCGCGTCGTTTTTGCCTTTGGCTGGAATGACGTAGGTGTCCATCCACGCGATGGCCCCGGATTGGGGGTTGACGAATTGAATGGCGGGATTGTCACGATTCAAGGCCCACGCGCCCGAGTCCCACATCATGGCCGCATAGACTTCGCCGCTGCGGACCCCATTGAGCAGTTGGTCTTTGTTGTCATAGAAGAATCGAAAGTTGGCTTTGCACTTGATGAGCGTGTTGCCCACCTCGTCCATCATCGCCGCGTATGCTTTTGGATTGCCGTAGAGCGCAAAGGGGTCGTGATGCGTGGCGAAGGCAAAGGCCATCAGCGTGGGTCGTTTTAAACGAACGGCGGTGCGGGCTTTTAACTCCGGTCGGCATAAGTCCATGTAGTCCGCCACTTTGGTGAGGCTGGTGTTGACCACCAACCCTTCGGTGCCAAACACGTAGGGCAGAGCGTACAACTGTCCATTCAAGGTGGCGTTGCGTCGGATGATGTCAACCAATTCGGGTTTGAATTGGTTCATTTGAATTTTGGATAAATCCAAGGGTTTGTACAAATGAAACTCTTGCAACGGTCCTAAGATGCGGTCTTGCGACGGTTGCGCTAAGTCATACCCAGCGCCACCCGTGGCGCGCAGCTTGGAGATCATTTCCTCGTTGTTCGATAAGGTGACTTCGACTTGAATGCCGGTCTCTTTTTTAAATTGCGCGACGACCGCTGGGGGCACGTAGTCGGCCCAGCTGATGATGCGCAGTCGCTTGGCGTCATCGGCGAGGGCGGCGCCCTGCACCGTGCACAGCAGTATGGCTAGGCTCAGGATCATCCAGCGCGTCGGCGTCACGTTTATCATTCGAGGCTTTCCAATTGGTTTATCCTTTGGCAAGATTACCGTGCTGAACGACGTTCGTCATCCGTTTAACGAGTATTTAGGTGAATTTTCATGAAAATAGCCAAACCGCTGCTGCTGATCAGTACGCCCATCGGCGTTGTTGCAGGGATTCGGGAGGCTGGTCGTTTTCACGCGATATTGGCGGTGCTGATGGCGCTTTTAATTGGCGTCATCGCCTTGTTCATTGGTTGGACCGTTCATCGAGTGCGAACGGAACAACGGTCCCTGAGATCGCCCCAGTCCTAACGATCGGTGGCAACGCGTCCCCGAACCGCGGTAGGCGAGTTTAGTCCAGCAGCAGCACGCGCTCCGTGTCGGGTTGATCCGGGCGGTGGATTTCGGTGTTGAACCCCACCAAGACGGTTGGGGTATTCCCGGTGTTTTGATACGCGTGGGCAACCCCGGGCGGGATGTCAAACCGCCACACTTCGCCCGCGGGAATGTGGTGGTCCGTGCGCACGCCGTTCTCTTCAAAGCGAGCCAGGCAAGGGCCTTGCACCGCCGCCACTTCCGAGCCCAAGCGGTGGCGATGGTTGCCGCGAATAACGCCCGGTTCGCTGATCACGACGTGGACGTTCTGTTGTTGTTGTAACCCTTGATCATCGAGCGGTTCAAACAATACGCCGCGCACATCAGAGACGCAACGCAGACGAGCAATTTTGATGCGAGACACGGCGAACTCCTGACGGCCTACCAAGGCCATGGTATTTTAACCAAGTCTGTGGCCGGGCTGGGCGATGGCCCTTGAGGCCGTTCGGGGTCGACGCAAAGGAGAAGGCGAATGCAGGTGGAGTACGGTGAGTGGGTGGTGCGGTTGAGCGTGGCCCTACTGGTCGCGATGGTGTTCGGTCTCAATCGCAATTTGCAGCATCGGGCGGCAGGGGTGCGTACCTTGGCCTTGGTGGCGCTGTCGACCTGCGGACTGGTGTTGGCCATCAGCGCTTACGCGCCCCATAACTTTGACGCCATGACCCGCACCGTTCAAGGCATCGTCTCGGGCATCGGTTTCATCGGCGCTGGCGTGATCCTGCATCGCCAAACTTCCTTACACGTCATGGGCTTAACCACGGCTGCGATGGTGTGGTTTGTGGCGGCGATGGGGATTTTATGTGGGCTCGGACTCCTCGAATTGGTCGGGGTGGTGAGCGTATTCGCCGCGATTGCCCTGGTCATCGGCAGACCGCTGGAACGCTGGGTTTACCAAACCGTCCGTGGCAAGCCCTCCCCACCCACGGTCAGTGGCGGATAGCCCAATTGGGGTCATTCCGGGCTTTTTTGCAGATGATTCAATCGACTAGCCGTCTAGGACACTAGCACAACCCAAATTTTTAGGCTAAAGTAGGGGTTCGGTTCGTGCTTCGTGTTCTCTTTTGAGCCTCGCCTGAAGTTTTCTTGTCTTAAGGTGCAGCCCGCAAAGCGATACGTGTATCGACCTAAGGGTGCGGTTAGACAGGCGTCCATAAACTCATTCTGAGTTCGTGCGAGGTTGGGATAATCGTTGATTGTTTAGTCCTCACCACCTCGAGTAGTGAGCGACTGTTTAGTGAGTGTTTGTTTGTATGACTAAAATTTATGTTGGTAATTTGCCTTTCTCGGCTGACGAAGCTGCTGTCCGTGGGCTCTTTGAGCAGCACGGTGCGGTGGAATCGGTAGCGCTCATCAATGACCGTGAAACCGGCCGCCCACGCGGATTCGGCTTCGTGGAAATGTCGAGCTCGGATGCTCAGAAAGCCATTGCGTCTTTGAACGGTTTCAACATGGGCGGTCGTCCGCTGCGTGTTAACGAAGCCCAAGAACGCACGGGCGGCGGCGGTGGCGGTGGTCATCGCGGCGGCGGCGGCGGCGGTGGCGGTGGCCATCGTGGCGGCGGCGGCGGTGGTCGCTGGTAAAACAGCAACCCGCAGTGGATCTTGCCGTTTCGCGGTGAGATCGACTCGCGAAGCCCTACATTTAGGCCTCAGCGGCGTCTGCCGCTGGGGCCTAAATTTTTGCGTTTACGGCAGTTTGAGTCGCGAATTGCCCAAGCCGCCGGCGGCATCGGGAATGACCAACGACGAGGCTTGTTCGCGGCGCATTTGTTGTATTTCCCGCATCGTGTCCTCGACGGCTTTTTGCGCGCACTCGCCAAACTTTGGCCAGGCCTCTTGCAGGTCCTGCGCTTCAATTTCAAAGCCGATTGGCAAGGTGCCCATGGGCGTCATGACCGACACTTGACCGGTGAAAATTTTGGCCCGGCTTAAGTCCGGATCGCCTTTGGCGTCGACGGGCGTCAACACGCGGATCGTACCCACTTTACGGTCAGTAAACGTGTCTTCTTTAAACAGATTCGCCAAATCAACCTGCACTTCATTTTCCATGACCGTCTCCGTGTCTTAAACCGCTGACACGGTACCAGAAGCGGCGCCGCGAAGAAAGGTCTACAATTCGATTTTTGGGGAATCCTGTGGACCGGCAAGGGAGTGAAGGGTTGGTGTCTGATTTTATGCAGTCGCGTCACTCGACGGTGCGCTTAAGAATTAACCTCACAAACCTGTGCGCCAACTTTACCGCCATCGCCGCGCGCGTGCCGAACTCGACCGTGGCGGCGGTGGTGAAGGCCAACGCGTATGGTTTGGGGTTGCAGCGCGTCGGCCGGGCCTTGGCGGACGTGGGGTGCCGCGCTTTTTTTGTCGCCAACATGAGCGAAGCGCTGTCCTTGCGCAGTGTGGTTCACGATGCGGTGATCTACGTGTTGGAAGGGGTCAGTGATGACCCGCAGGCGGCGCTCGCGCACCGGTTAACGCCGGTGTTGAATACCTTGGACGAGTGGCGTGCGTGGAAAGCGCTGGCGGCCGACTTGCCGTGGTGTTTGCAGTTGGACACCGGCATTGGTCGTGCGGGCATTAACGCCACGCAGTGGTTTGCGGATCCTCAGGCGATTGGCGACATGGCGCGCCATCCGCAGGTGTGTTTGCTGTCGCAATGGGCCTGCGCCGATGAGCCGGCGCACCCGATTAACGACGCGCAGTGGGCGGTGTTTCAGGCCATGCACCGCAGCGTGCCACACGCGCGCACCTCGTTGGCGAATTCAGCCGGGTTGATGATGCCCGCCGAACGGGTTGGAGACCTGGTTCGCCCAGGGTTGGCCTTGTATGGGGGACAACCCCTGGCGCATCCTTTGGCGTGGATTAAGCCCGTGGTTACGGTAGAGGCTCGGGTGTTGCAGACCAAGGAATTGTCGCAAGATTGCCCGGTGGGCTATGGAGCCACCGAAACCGTACGGGCTGGCTCTACCCTCATTACCTTGGGGTTGGGATACACCGACGGCTTTGCTCGCGAACGCGTGCAGCGCGGGGTCGTGTTGTTTGAAGGGCATCGCTATCCCGTGGTGGGGCGCATTTCGATGGATTTAACCACCGTTGTCAAAACCGCGCCCGACCAACCCACTCCGAGCGTTGGCGCGTGGATGACGGTGGTGGGGTGTTCTGGATCGGAGTCCATCACCTTGGAAGATTTGGCCCATTGGACGGGGCGATCGAACCACTCGCTGTTGACCGGTTGGAACGCGTTGGTTGAACGCGTTTACGATTAAGGTCAGCGCTCGTCGCTGAAGCGATAGCGGAGGTTCAGTCGCCACAGTCTCGGCTCTCCCAATTGGGTGTAGAGCGCGGGAGTGTAAGTGGGAGGCGCCAGTCCGAAATAGAACCCGCGCACGGTGTAATTTTGATTGAACACATTGTGGACGCTGGCGGTGAGTTCCCAGTGTTCGTGTTCCCAACCGGCCGACACGTGCGTGAGCACATAGCCCGTGGATTGCGTGTTGTTCGGCGGTAAGTCGTAATAAAAACCACTCATGCCCGTCCATTCCAGGCGCACAAAGCGCGACGGCGCGGGGCGGTAGGTGGTCGCAAGGCTGCCGGAGACGTGCGGCGCGTTGGCCAGTTCACGCGACAGCGATTGTTGGTTGTCGCCAATGGTGGTGAAGTTGGTGAACTGGGTGCGCAATAGACCCAGGCGCCACACGCTGACCCACCGATCGTTCCACTGCAGTTGCAGTTCGCTTTCGATGCCCCGATGCCAAGCGTTTTGTGCGTTGCCGGTGTAAAACACAAAGGTGTTGGGATTGGTCGGATCGCTTTGATAAGAGGTTTTGATTTGCGCGTCTTGACGACTCATGGCGAACACGTCGCCTTTCCACGTTACGCGGTGGTCACGGGTGGCCAGATTCAAACCCCATTCGGCATTCAGATCGCTTTCGGCCTTATAAGTGAGCGCATTGGTGGGTAGGCCGCTGCTTAAGTTGAACCCCGAGGCTTTGTAGCCGCGGGAGAGGGTTGCGTTCCAATGGCCATCCAAGTCCTGTCCCAAACCGAAGGGGTCGGGCGACAGCGGTTGGGTGTAACTGAGGTGTCCTCCCCAGAGGTGGTCTTCGGGCGCGAACGCCTGATCGGTTGAGGTTTGTGCAATGGCGTCAATCACCTGGTCGCTGTAGTTGGCCACGTGACGCTCTACGCGCACGCCCACCGACAGCTGCCCGGTGGGGAGGGGTTGATCGATTTGGCCGTAGAGGGCATCGGCGTGGGACGTGAACAGGCTTAGGGTTTGCAGGTTTTGTGCGTAATCGCCGTTGATGGGATCGGCGCTCACGCCGGTGCTTTCATCGTTGAGGGATTCCGTTAACGTTTGATGATAGAAGCCAACGCGCCAACTGCGTGCGTTCGCGTGATCATTCGACCAGCGCAGGTCGGTGCTCTGCGTGCGACGATGACGGCGTTGGATTTCATAAAATTCATCCGTGTACGGCGCCCACAGTTGCGGGTTGCCCCAATCGCCATCGTAGGCGTACACCATCTGACTGGACACGTCGCTGTGCAACAGACTCAGGGTGTTTGGCGCGTCCACGTGCCAATTGAGTCGCGCCGAGTAACCCAGGGAGTTCTGTTGATCGACGCCCGGTTGATCGCTGTAGGTGAGTCGTCCGCCAAACGGCGACCACGCGTCGTAGCCATCGTTAAACTGCGCGTGCAGCACGTGCCAGTGGAGGTCCATCGAGGGGGACAGCTCGGCGAAGCCGGATACGCGCACCGTGGTGTCGTGGCGGCCATTGGTGGTGGAACGGTTGAGATACACGTTGCGGGTGTCGCCGTCCGAGTCCAGACGCTCAGCCGCGACGCGCAGGCCGCCATTGAGGGTGGTTATGGGGAAATTGACCACGCCGCTCTCGTTGAGGGTGTTTTCATTGCCCACGCTCACGGAGGCCTCGGACTCGTAGTGGGTCGACGGCGCGTGACTTTGGATGTAGATCAGTCCCGCCAAAGCATTGGCGCCAAACACCGTGCCTTGCGGACCGCGCAACACATCGATTTGATCGACGTCGACGAGACTCGCGACACCGCCAATGCTTGAGAAGTCCATATCGTCAATGAGCACCCCCACGGAGGGGTTGGGGGCGCCTTGGTATTCTTCCAGTTCCCCTAAGCCGCGAATTTGAAAATACCGAGGTCGCTGTGTGTCGCCGGCCCAGTTCACGTTGGGCAGTGCGCCCAGCACTTCTTCCAGATGCACCGACTGCGACTGATGCAGGGTTTGGCCATCGAGGACGGTGGCGCTGGCGTTGAGATCCGCCTCGCGGGCGTCGCGTAAGCCGGCGCTGACGATCACTTCTCCCAAATCGGCCGAGGCGCTGAGCGCGTTGGGGGCGGCGTTGACCGAGTCCGTTGCGGCCTCGCTGAGGGGCGCAAAGGCCGTCAGGCCCGAAAACGCCACGACCACGGCCCACCGAATCGTGGTGCGCGAGGTGAGGCGCTGAGTCAAGCCGTGGAATAAACGAACGGGGCGTTGCCCCGAGGGTGCAGTCGAGTACGTCATGGTCACTTCCTACGCCGGCATTACCCGGATCAGGTTCTATGGGTTCGCGCCAATCGCGTCTCAGGCCGGTAGGCCACCCCAGTGCGCGCAGTGTAACAAAAAGTGGTTTGATCGGAGTTCGGCAATCCCCTGGGGTTAGCCAAAGGGGCGAATCGGCAACACCTTAGAGCGCTGAACGGTGCGCAGCGCGAAACTGGAGTGCACGCGGGCAACGTGGGGCAGTGCGGTGAGTTGTCGGCTGTGTAGGCGCTCAAAATCCGCGGTATCGGCAACCACCACGCGCAGCAAATAGTCGTATTCGCCGCTCATCAAGTAGCACTCCATGATCTCGGGGACGAGTCGCACGGCTTGTTCGAAGGCTTCCATGTCGGCGCGCTCTTGGCGTTCCAACGTGATGGAGACGAACACGTTGACCCCGAGTCCTGCTTTGTGCTGATTGAGGCGCGCCGTGTAGCCCTCAATGAGGCCGTGGGTTTCTAGGGCCTTCACGCGGCGCAGGCAGGCGGATTCGGACAGCGAGACGCGCTGCGCCAATTCGCTGTTGGTGATGCGGCCCTCGCTTTGCAAGATGCTGAGCAGGCTGTGATCGTAGCGATCGAGTTTCATTCGCAGATTATATCAATTTATTAGATTTAATCGAAATTTTATTTCAAAAATAGCCTTTTTGTTGCGATGCGTTTGCAATTTTTCTGAAGTCTTAGACCGTTAAAGTGGGGGTTTCCAACCACGGTGAGGGGGCTGTATGCGCATTGGAGTACCGAAGGAAATTAAGACGCACGAGTATCGCGTGGGGATGACCCCTTCGGGCGTGCGTGAAATGGTGTCGGCCGGACACACCGTGTTGGTGGAAACCAACGCGGGTGCGGGCATTGGCGAGAACGACCAAGCCTATCAAGCGGCGGGTGCGCAAATTGCCCAGAGTGCGGCGGAGGTGTTTAAGAACGCCGATTTAATTGTGAAGGTGAAAGAGCCGCAGCTGCCCGAGTGTCAGATGTTGACCAAAGACCACGTGCTCTTCACGTATTTGCATTTGGCCGCCGACAAGCCGCAAGCGCAGGCGTTGATGAGTTCGGGCGCCAGTGCGGTGGCCTATGAAACCGTGATGCTGGCCAATCGCACGTTGCCCTTGCTCACCCCGATGAGCGAAGTCGCGGGCCGCATGAGCGTGCAAGTGGGCGCCACGGCACTGCAAAAAGCCAACGGCGGTTCGGGCGTGTTGTTGGGCGGTGTGCCGGGCGTTGCGCCGGGCAAAGTGGTGGTCATCGGCGGGGGCGTCTCGGGCACCCACGCTGCGGAAATGGCGGTGGGTTTGGGGGCTGAGGTCACGGTGGTCGATCGCTCGGTGCCGCGCTTGCGCGAATTGGATGTGCAGTTTCAAGGCCGCATCAAAACCGTGTTTTCCACTCAAGACGCCATTGAGCGCTTGGTGCGGGAGGCGGATTTGGTGATCGGCGCGGTGCTCGTCGTGGGTGCGGCCGCGCCCAAATTAGTGACGCGCGCCATGCTCAAACACATGCGCCCGGGTTCGGTCATCGTCGACATCGCCATCGATCAAGGCGGTTGTTTTGAAACCAGTCAACCCACCTCGCACGCGAGCCCCACGTACACCACCGACGGCATCATTCATTATTGCGTGACCAACATGCCGGGCGCGGTACCGCGCACGTCGACGTACGCGTTGACCAACGCCACGTTGCCCTATGTGCGCGCCTTGGCCGATAAAGGCTTGGCCAAAGCGTTGGCGGACGATCCGTGTTTAGCCCAAGGGCTCAACGTGCATCAGGGCATGATCACGCACGAGGCGGTGGCCAAGGATCTTGATTTGCCGTTCAAGGCGGTGCAGTTCTAGTCCGCATCGCGGTGACGGAGTCGGTCGGCGACTGCGTCGACCTCGACTGACTAGAAGGGCTCGGGAGTGTTCCGAGCCCTTTTTTATTGAACGCCGTCGAGGGAGCGACGTCCACTCGCGCGGCGTTTAGTGATGGTGCCCGTGTTCGCCATGGACGTGGCCATGGTCGCGCTCTTCGTCAGTGGAGGCTCGGACGTCGGTCACGTCGACGCTAAAATGCAAGGTCTGACCGACCAAGGGGTGATTGCCATCGATGGTGATCAAGTCGCCTTTGACTTCGGTCACCACCACCATTCGTGGGCCATGGGCCGTTTGCGCTTGAAAGCGCGAACCAACCTCCACCGCGGCCCCTTCAAAGACTTTGCGCGCCACTTGCTGAACCAGCTTGGGTTGATACGGACCGTAGGCGTCGTCGGGTGTCAGGGTCACGTCGACGTGATCGCCCGTACGTTTGCCCTCTAACGCGGCTTCCAATCCTTCAACAATGTTGCCGGCGCCATGCAAGTACGTCATGGGCTCTTGCCCTTCTGAACTGTCGATTACTTCGCCTTTGGTGTCTTTGACCGTGTAGTGCACGGTGACGACGGCATCTTTTTGAATCTGCATAATTCACCTTTCCATTTGAAGTCGATAGTGTAAAGCAAGCCACCACGAGCGGGGGCTCGTGGTGGCGATTTTTATGGTGGATACGCCGCCGAGTGGCTCGGCGGCGACGGGCTGACCGCGCTAACGCTGCGAGCGATGGACAACCAGATGGGTCACCACCGATGGGTCGGCCAAGGTGGAGGTGTCGCCCAAGGCATCGACTTCATTCGCAGCGATTTTTCGCAAAATGCGGCGCATGATTTTGCCGCTGCGCGTCTTGGGCAGACCGGGCGCCCACTGTATAACGTCCGGTACGGCGATCGCCCCAATGTGTTGACGCACGCTTTGTTTGAGTTCTTGAATGAGCGCATCGCTTCCGTCAACGCCGGCTTTGAGGGTGACGTAGGCGTAAATGCCTTGGCCTTTGATGTCGTGGGGATACCCCACGACGGCGGCTTCCGCCACCGACGTGTGGGCAACCAATGCGCTTTCCACTTCCGCCGTGCCCATGCGATGGCCCGAGACGTTGATGACGTCGTCGACCCGGCCGGTGATCCAGTAGTAACCGTCTTCGTCGCGGCGCGCGCCATCGCCGGTGAAATACGTGCCCGGAAACGTTTTAAAGTAGGTGTCAATGAACCGTTCGTGATCGCCATACACCGTGCGCATTTGTCCGGGCCACGAATCCAGCAGCACCAAATTGCCTTCGGTCGCGCCTTCTAAGAGGTTTCCTTCGCCGTCCACGATGGCGGGCTGCACGCCAAAGAACGGCATGGACGCCGCACCCGGTTTGAGATCGGCGGCGCCCGGAAAGGGCGTGATGAGCACGCCGCCGGTTTCGGTTTGCCACCAGGTGTCGACGATGGGGCAGCGACTGTCGCCCACAATGCGGTAGTACCATTCCCAGGCTTCGGGGTTAATCGGTTCACCGACCGAACCCAAGAGGCGAATCGTTGAACGCTGGTGGCGCGTCACAAAGTCATTGCCTTCGCGCATGAGGGCGCGGATGGCCGTCGGTGCCGTATGAAAGATGGTCACGCCATGACGATCACAGATGTCCCAGCATCGACCCGCGTCGGGGTAGTTGGGTACGCCCTCAAACATCAGCACCGTGGCGCCCGCTGCCAACGGCCCATACACCACGTAGGTGTGACCCGTGACCCAGCCCACGTCGGCGGTGCACCAGAACAAGTCCGTCGGCTTGACGTCAAACACCGTCTCAAACGTGTGCTTGGCGTGCACCAGATAGCCGCCCGAGGTGTGCAGCACGCCCTTGGGCTTGCCGGTCGATCCGGAGGTGTACAAAATGAACAGGGGGTGCTCGGCGTTGACCGCGGTCGCGTCGCAGTCCTCACTGACCATTGCCATGATGCTGTTGTAATGCAAGTCGCGGCCCGTGAGCCAGGGCACGTGCGAGCCGGTGCGGTGCACGACGACGACGTGTTCCACGTCGTGGTTTGGTTCAATGGCGAGCGCGGCATCGACGTTGGCTTTGAGTGGCACTTTTTTGCCACCGCGCAGCCCTTCGTCGGCCGTGATGATGATTTTCGATTGGCAGTCGGTGATGCGGCTGGCTAAGGATTCGGGTGAGAACCCACCAAAGACGACGGAGTGAATGGCGCCGATGCGCGCACACGCCAACATGGCCACCGCCGCTTCGGGGATCATGGGCAAATAAATGGTGACGCGATCGCCTTTGCCAACCCCTAAGGTTTTTAAGACGTTGGCGAATTTACACACGTCGCGATGCAACTCGCGGTAGGTGATTTTACGCACGAAGCCGGGTTCGTCGCCTTCCCAAATAATGGCGACTTTATCGCCTTGCGTGGCCAAATGACGATCCAAACAATTGGCCGCCACGTTGAGTTCACCGTCCTCAAACCAGCGAATGTGAAAGTCGGCGACGTTGAACGAAACGTCTTTGACCTTGGTGAAAGGTTTGCTCCAATGCAACGTGTGCGCAACGTCTTTCCAATACCCCTCCGGATCACTGACGCTGCGGGCGTAGTCGCGTTGGTATCGCTCCGCCGTGATAACCGCTTGCTGGGCAAAGGCGGGGGGTACTTTGTGAACTTGGCTCATACACGGTCCTCTGTCTAATTGGCGCGCCGCAACATCTTCCGGTTGCGGAAACAAATGTTGCACAACAGCACGCGCTTGTCCGGTTATTAGTGTTCAACATTTGCGAGAGCGACGCAAGTGATTCGAGCAAATCAAGTGTTCAGCAATTTTACGGGTTCCATTACAGTTCAAAATCTGCTTTACTCAAGTGGATGAAGTGTTGACCTTTTTGGTCAGACTTAAGCTTTGTCTAATTTGACGGATAAATGACAACATGGAAACGAGGGGTTACGACATGAGTCAGCATCAACCAGTGGATTGGGCTAAAGTCATTAAAGATCCACGCTTTGAAGAATTGCACCGGCGTAAAAGTCGAGTGTTGTGGAGTTTGATGATTCTCACGGTGATTTACTATTTCGCGTTGCCGATTGGCGCCGGTTACTATCCTGAGATTTTTAAAATCAAAGTCTGGGGCGTGGTGAATGTGGGCATCTTGTTTGCCCTCAGTCAGTTTGTTTACGTGGGGATCGTCGCTTGGATCTACACCAAAATTGCCAACGAGCAATTTGATCCATTGAGCGAAGAAATCTGCGCTGCGTATACCTCGAAAAAGTGAGGACTAGTCATGACTGCTGTTAAAAAACTTTTGATGACCACCGCCTTGGGTGGTGTGGCGACTGCGGCGTTGGCGGAGAGCGCCGGCGCGAACGACGAGTTTCGTTGGTTGATTTATTTGGTGTTCGGGTCCGTCATCGCCTTGACGATGTACATCACGTACTGGTCGGCGAAGCGGGTGCAAACTGCGTCGGATTTCTACACCGCGGGGGGTGGCATTTCGGGTTTCCAAAACGGCTGGGCGATTGCAGGGGATTACCTGTCGGCCGCGTCGTTCTTGGGCATCGCCGGACTGATTGCCCTCAACGGCTACGACGGCTTTATGTATTCGGTGGGTTGGTTGATGGCCTACGTGTCGGTGTTGTTGCTGATGGCCGAGCCTTGCCGCAACATTGGACGCTACACCTTGGCGGATATTTTGGCCTACCGTAACGATCCCAAAGCCACCCGCATCGTGGGCGCGTTGAGCACCATCACCGTGTCGACCTTCTACCTGACCGCGCAAATGGTCGGGGGTGGCGTGTTGGTGAAAACGCTCATTGGCATCGACTACGAGACCTCGGTGATTGTGGTCGGCATTTTGATGCTGAGCTACGTGCTCTTTGGGGGCATGGTGGCCACCACCTGGGTGCAGGTCATCAAAGCCATTTTGTTGGTGGTCGCGTCGTTGGTGTTGGTGGCGCTGGTGTGGGCTCCGTATGGCTTCTCGCTCCCGGGCTTTTTGGGCGACGTCGTTAATGACCCGACCATTCAAGCGTGGGTCAAATCCAAAGTGGGAGATCCTGCCGCAAACATGTCGGCACTGGAACTGGGGCAACGTTTCTTAGAGCCCGGCTTGTACCTCAAGTCACCCATCGACCAACTGTCGTTGGGCCTTGCCTTGGTGTTTGGTACCGCAGGCTTGCCGCACATTTTGATGCGCTTTTTCACCGTGCCAACCGCTCAGCAAGCGCGTAAGTCGGTGATTTGGGCGATGGTGATTATTGGCGGCTTTTACGTCTTGACCCTGATTTTGGGATTCGGTGCCGCGAAACTCGTGACGCCTCCCACCATCGCTGGGGTGGACGCGGGCGGCAATATGGCCGCACCGTTGTTGGCCCAGTACTTGGGCGGCGGCAGTCAGTCCATGATGGGCAATTTCCTGTTTGCCTTCGTCTCGGCGGTGGCCTTTGCGACCATCGTGGCGGTGGTGGCGGGCTTGGTGTTGGCTTCTGCCTCGGCGATTGCGCACGACTTGTGGGTCGGCGTGGTCCATGGGGGCGAGGCCGTGTCGGCGGAGTCGCAAGTGCGCACAGCGCGCATTGCCACGGTGGTGGTGGGTGCGTTGGCGATTGCGATCGGTGTGGCGGCGAAAGGTCAAAACGTGGCCGCGCTCGTGGGCTTGGCCTTTGCGGTGGCGGCCAGCGCCAACTTCCCGTGCATCTTGCTCACCTTGTACTGGCGTCGTTGCAATACCGGCGGTGTGGTTGCCGGTATGGTGGTGGGCACCGTGGTGGCGGTGGGCTTGACCTTGGTCTCGCCCAACATGACCTATCCCACGTTGGTGCGCGCGGGCGCGCATAAAGTGTTGGACGCGGAGCCCGCCAAGCGCGCGGCCTTGGCGGAAAAACTGCAGTCGGAGGATATGGCGGTGGTTGAAAACGCCAAGAAGGACACCGCGGCGTTGGACAAGGCAGTCAAAAAAGCCAACGACGATCTGAAGAAGGTTGAGGGTCAGGAGACGTCGATTGTGGGTTTGGATAAACCCATGTTTGAGTTGAAAAACCCCGGCTTGTTCTCCATCCCGTTGGGATTCTTGGCGGTCATCTTGGGATCCTTGTTAACGCGTGATAAGCGTTCGGAAGATCTCTGGGAAGAAGTTTACGCCAAGCAAAACACCGGATTGATGCACTCGAAGTCGGTGCATATGTAAATCCCAACCGGACGTCAAGTTCGGGTGGGTGATGAAAAGGGGGCGATGGCCCCCTTTTTTTTGCCTTGATTTGGCGTGGATGGCAGCAACTTGTTCGGTCAGCGGGTTGTTGAGTCAACTGTGACGGCTTGCAAATAGTACGAGTTCGTACTAATATAGTTCGTACACGAACTATATGAGATGGCGAGCCATGAGTTATCTGGCATTGATCAAAGGGTTGGCTTCAACGTTTCAAGCGTTTGAAAATTATTCGACCCAGCACGTCAAAGCCATGGGGTTGACCATGACTCAATTTGACATTCTGGCGACCTTGGGAAATCAACCGCCCATGACGTGCAAGGAGTTGGGAGAACGGACGCTCATTTTAAAAGGCACCATGACCGGTGTGCTGGAACGATTGGAGGCCAAGGGGTTGATTGAACGGATTGCGAATCACGCGGATGGTCGCAGCTACAAGATCGGCTTGACCAAAGCGGGTGAGAAATTATTTCAAAAAGCCTTTCCCGAGCATTTGGCCTATTTGGAGAAAGCCTTCAGCAAGTTGAGCAAGAAGGATATAGACGGGGCAATTCACGCATTGGACGATGTGAGATCAATTTTTAATTAAACCAGGAGTGGTAACGATGACGACAGTAGCGGTGGTGTTTCACAGTGGTTATGGCCATACGGCAAAACAAGCCGAAGCGGTTGCCAAAGGGGCGAACGGCACCTTGGTTGCGATTGATGCCGAGGGTAATTTGACCGAGGCTCAATGGGCGGTGCTTCACGAAGCGGACGCGATTGTGTTTGGTTCACCCACCTACATGGGTTCGGTGAGCTGGCAATTTAAGAAGTTTGCCGACGCCAGTTCGAAGGCGTGGTTTACGCAACAATGGAAGAACAAACTGTTTGGTGGATTCACAAACTCGGCCACCATGAACGGCGACAAGCATTCCACCATTCATTACTTCTTCACCTTGGCCATGCAGCATTGCGGAATTTGGGTTGGCACAGGGCTCATGCCGTCCAACGCCAAGGCCGCGCAGCGCAACGACGTCAACTACGTTGGTTCTTTCGCGGGCGCTATGATGCAAACGCCGTCCGACGCCAGTGCCGATGAAGTCAACAGCGGCGATTTGGAAACCGCCCGTCTCTACGGCGAGCGCATTGCCAAGATGGCGAGCGAGTGGCACGCCAAGTAAAGCGCGCCTGATCTCGCTGGTCGAAAAAAGCCACCCTTCGGGGTGGTTTTTTTTGGTCGCGCGTTGTCCTCACCGGCAACAATCGTCTCAGCAGCAGTTTTCTCGGTTGCGGTAGAGGCTTGACGTTCGGTGGGCGGTCACCGCGGCGGTCAGTGTGGCTTATAACCGATGTTGCTGAGTCCACAGCAACAACACCTGATCGATCAACGCGTCCGCGGCGACGCGATCCAACCCGTCGCGATTGATCAACAGGCTCACGATGTAGCGGTGCCCACTCGGATCCTCTATCCATCCAGCGATGCCATCCACGCCGTTTAGGTGACCCGTTTTGAGCCACGCGTGGTTCACCAATGGCGCGAGTCGGTGTTTGAGTGTGCCATCGCCGGTGGGGGTGGCGAGGGTGTTCCTAAACCAGTCTTCGTGGGCGTTCAGATGTTCGTGCCACAGCAAGTCACTGAGGCATTGCACCGTCAAACGGCTGTGCCGAGACAGTCCGGAACCATTATCAACTTGGATGTTGGCGCAGAGTTGTTCTTGGTTGAGCCAGTGCATGAGCACCAGGCGTGAACGCTCAACCGTTAACGGCCGTTGCGTTCCGTTGTACCCCAGTGACAGAAAAACTTGACGAGCCATGACGTTGTTGCTGAAGCGATTGGTCGCTGCAATGACCTCCAGCAACGGTGGCGAGTCGAGGTGGACGAGTTGTTGGGGGGGTGCCGACCCATCGCTGCCCACTGCATCGTACGCGACGTCGTTGGCCTTCAGCGCTTCCATCCACAGCCACAGCGCTTGCTGGCGTCTCGGCAGCCAGGCGCCCGTCAAACGCAGTTCCTCGCAGCCGAGGTGAATGGTTCCGTCTAATTTAAGGTAAGGCTCGTGACTGATTCCTTCCACGCGTATGGCTTCTGTGGCGGGCGTGCAGGGTCCTGGCACGATTTTGAGTTGTGCCACATCCACGGGCAAATGGGGTGCGGCATCCACCGAGGTGTGTACGGTGGCCGGATGCGTGTTCGCCACGCCCACGTGTACGGTCAGTAAGCCGAAATCCACCAGAAACGCATCGGCCAATTGGTTGTAGGCTCGAGCGCCTTCGCCGTCGAATTCATTGGGGTCTTGATCCACCACGTTCACCAAACCACGATCGATGCGCAGCGCCCCTTGAACGCGGTCGACGCCACTTTGCTTCAGTAATTGCGCGAGGGCATTCAGTTGGTCGTGTGTGAGGTAGGGGTCGTTGCCGCCTTGCAGCCACAAATCGCCCAGCAAGGTGTGATTGACCACGGTGCCCGTTGAATTGAGCGACGTTCGCCATCGATAGTCGGCGCCATTGAGGTTCAACGCGGCGATGGTCGTCACCAACTTTTCAGTCGACGCCGGTAGTTGTGGCGCGTGGGCGTTGTGTTCAAAAACCACTTGTCCAGTTTGGGCGTCGCGAATGATCAGCGCCACGTCTTGGGCCCGCAACTTGTGTTGGCGCAGGAGTTTGGCCAGCGTGTGGCTGCGGGCGGTCCGCGGCGCGTGCGCCTGATCGGCCGCAAGGGTCGTGGCGCTTAGCGACAGCGCGATGGCGCCCCCTAAAAACCAACAGCGCCAACCGAAAATCCAGGGTTTAAGCGGTATCATGGCGATAGTGTAACGGCACCGATGTTTATGTGCTGAACTTCATGTCGAAAGCCCAGTCTCAGGGTTAAAATTGGCAAACGCGACATCGCGCTGGGAGGAATGGTATGCGCCGCTTGAGTGGGTTGGTTTTCCTGTGGGTCTCGGTTGTGTTGATCTCGGCCTGTCATCACCACGACACGCCCGTGGCCTCTGCGCCGGCAACCTCGGAGGCCCCCGCACCGACTGGCCCCAGTCCTGGGACGTTGGCGGCCAAAGCCCGTGGCTTACCGGATTTTTCCGATTTGGTGGCTCAATACGGACCTGCGGTCGTGAACATCACCGTGACCGAGAAAGTGAAGTCGGCTGGTTTGTCCGCCACCGATCCGATCCACGAATTTTTCAAGCGCTTCGGCGGCGTTCCTGAGCCCGACAATCAACCGCCCGAGCGTGGGCAAGGCTCTGGGTTTATCGTGTCCGCGGATGGGTTCATTTTGACCAACGCGCACGTGGTGGCGGATGCCAGCGAAGTGACGGTTCGGTTGACGGATCGCCGCGAGTTTAGAGCCAAAGTCGTAGGTGCCGACGCGCGCTCCGATGTGGCGGTGATCAAAATCAATGGACAAAATTTGCCCACGGTGCGCATGGGCGATGCGCGCGCGGTTCGACCGGGTGAATGGGTGATGGCGATTGGCTCGCCGTTTGGATTCGAAAACAGCGTCACCGCGGGCATTGTGTCGGCCACCGCCCGTTCGATGGATGGTCAGTACACGCCGTTCATTCAAACCGACGTGGCGGTGAACCCGGGCAATTCCGGTGGACCGTTGTTTAACATGGCGGGGGAAGTCATTGGGATTAATTCCCAAATCTACAGTCAAACGGGTGGGTTCATGGGGATTTCGTTTGCGATTCCCATCGACATTGCGTTGGACGTCAAAGAGCAGTTGGTCAAAACCGGCCACGTGGAACGCGGCAAGATCGGCGTGTTGGTGCAAGACGTCTCACAGCCCATTGCCGATTCGTTTGGCTTGGATCGACCCCGTGGTGCCGTGGTTGCACAAACGGAGCCACGCGGTCCTGCGGAACTGGCGGGGGTGAAGCCCGGTGACATCATTCTCAGCGTCAACGGCGTGCGCATTGAGCGCTCTGGCCAGTTGTCGGCGGTGGTTGCGAAGTTAAAGCCCGGCAGCACCGCGCATTTGGAAGTGTGGCGAGATCGCAAATCGATCACGCTGGACGTTGCGGTGGTGGTGTTCAAAGAGACGACCGAAAAAACCGCAAACGTTGGAGGCGCGCATTCGTCCGCGCCATTGGGCCTGTCCGTCCGCCCATTGACGCCCTCGCAACAACAAGAGGCTGGATTGCGCTTTGGTCTGGTGGTGGAGGCCGCGCAAGGCCCGGCGTTGGCTGCGGGCGTGCGTCCGGGAGATGTCATTGTGGGCGCCAACGGTGCAAAAGTCGCGACGGTGGAAGATCTGAAATCCATCCTGGACCGCAGCAAGCGCAGCATTGCGTTGTTGGTGTACCGGGATGGCGACACGGTGTTCATTCCGGTTCAATTGGGCGAATAATGGGGTCGTGTGGTGAGGGTGAACGCGGTGAACGTTGAAAACAAGGGGAACGCGGTGAGAGTGAATGTGGTGTGTGCCATGGTGGTCATTGCCTTGGTGAGTTTGGGGTATCAGGCCAAAGCGGCAGCCGCTGACAACGCGTTTCAAGATTGCCCACACTGCCCAGAAATGGTTGTGTTGCCCGCAGGGTCGGTCATCATGGGCACGTTGCACTTGGATTCCAAGGCGGTGGCGTCGCGCGCGGAGCGCGAAACCTCACCGCAACGCGTGGCCGCGTTTGCGATTGGCCGATTCGAAGTGTCGGAGGCGCAATGGCGGGAATATCTGAAAGACGAGCCTTTTGAAGATCGCCGGTTGTGCACACAGTGGAATGCCAAAGCAGAACAATTTGAAGAAACCGATGTGCGAGAAACGGCGGGACTGGATTTGCCGATTGCGTGCGTGAGTTTTAGTGAAGTTCAGGGCTATTTGCAGTGGCTGTCGCACAAAACGGGGCGCACCTATCGCTTGCCTTCGGAAGCGGAGTGGGAGTACGCCGCCAAAGCGGGCTCCGTCGCCGCCTACCCGTGGGGAGATGACGTCAACGAAGGGTGTGACGTGGCGAATGGGTATGATCAAACGGCGGCCAGTGCGCATTCGATGGGCTATCCCACGGTGGGTTGTCGGGATGGCTTTGCGGGCGTCGCCCCAATCGGTGCGTTGCACGCCAACGCCTGGGGTTTGTTTGATTTGGTGGGCAATGTGGCCGAGTGGACGGCGGATTGCTATACCGAAAGCGCTGTCGGTCGACCCAGCGATGGCCGGGCGTGGGTCTGGAGTGGCGGGTGCACGCGTCACGTCGTCAAAGGCGGGAGCTTTTACAGCGCGGCCGATGACCTGAGGCCAGGGGCGCGCGCGGCCTACGATAATCGCGCGCGTTTTCAAACGGTTGGCTTTCGAGTGGCCACCGACGTACCGACCAAAAACGCACCGAGGACGCACCCATGAGGTTCAATCTTTTTAAAGCCATGAGCGTTGCAGTGGTGTTGGCGATTGGCGTCAACGCGGTCTCGGTGCAAGCCGCGCCCAAAACCAAAGGGACTGACGCGGTGGTGTTGCCCGCGGGGGTGATGCAAGATTGCGCGCACTGTCCGTTGCTGAATCTGATTCCGGCTGGGCGATTCACGCTAGGCTCGCCCACGGCACGCGAAGAAGTGGATCCGCACAGCGGTGAGACCGGCGCGGTCGCGGTGGTCATGGAAAAAGCCTACGCCTTAGGTCGCTACGAAGTGACTCGAGAGGAATATCAGGCCTTTGTGAGCGCGACCAATCGCGTGAGTATTGGGGATTGCAAAGTGGCGACCCCGCAAGGCTTCGTTAAAAAATCGGAGGCCACGTGGGAAACGCCGGGATTCGATGCGCCGCAAAACGCCACCGATCCCGTGGTGTGTGTGAGTTGGGACGACGCGCACGCCTACACCGAATGGCTGAGTCAAACCACGCACCACCGCTATCGACTGCCCTCTGAGACCGAATGGGAGTACGCCGCGCGTTCGGGAACCAGCGGTGCGCGTTTTTTCAGCGACGACGATTCCGACGAACGCAGCTTGGCTTCAAAAGCCTGTGAGTTTGCCAACGTGTATGATTTTACGGCGCACCAAGCCTGGCATTGGGGCATTCCTCACGCTCGGTGCACCGATTCCGCGGTGGGCGTGACGAGCGTCGGGCGTTATAAGCCGAATGGGTTTGACTTGTACGACATGTTGGGCAATGCCCGGGAATGGCTCGAGGATTGCTATACCCCAAGCTACGTGGGTCGGCCTTTAACCGGTCAGCCCTGGGAGTGGGGTGGGTGTCCGCAGCGCGGTGTCCGCGGCGGGTCCTTTGCCTCACGCCCCAGCGAAGCGCGCAGCGCGTTTCGTGGTCACGAATTGCAAGGATTCCGTCAAAACGATTTGGGATTCCGAGTGGTGCGCGAGCTCGATTGACGTGGATTTAAAAGTGTCGCGAGAGCGTGCGCCAGCGTAAAAATAATCCCGAACCCAAGAGGGCGGTGTAGCCAAACGTCGCCCACCAACCACCGACGGCGCCATACCCCCAACCGTGGACAAACGATAGGCCTAAGAGGGGTTGATTGGGCGAACTCAACCACAAGGTCATGGGGATCCAGAGCCCGAAGCTGCACAGCGCGGTGATGAGGGCCGGGATGGTGGCGTCGCTGGCGCCGCGTAAGCAAAACGCGGATCCCAAGTTAAAGCCATCAAAAAATTGATAGGCTGCCGCGATCCAAATCAATGAACTCATCAGAGACAACAAAGCTGGGCCTTGAGGGTCGGTGCTTGAAATAAACCAAGGCAAGATGATGGGACTGAATAAGCCCAAGCTGAGTCCGATCAATCCCATAAACGACACGCAGAGGAAAATGATGCGATGACCGATGAATCGTGCCCATTCCTTTTGGTGGGCCCCCAACGATCGGCCGACGAACGTCGTTCCCGCGATGGCAATGCCCACGCCCGGCATGTACGCGAGCGAACTTAACATCATGATGATCTGAGTGGCGGCGCCGGCTTGTGCGCTTAAACTCACCAAAATCAACTGAAACAGCGCCAACCCGATCAGATCCGCGGTCATGCCAAACCCCATCGGAATGCCCAAGCGCCAGTTGGGGCCAATTTGAATGCGTCGATAGGTGAGGTGGGTGGAAAAACGCTCGCGCATCTTTGGGCCCAAGAACAAGGTCAATGCGAGCGCCAAACCGACGATTTGTGCAGCAACGGTGCCGTAGGCCGATCCGGCCATTCCCATATGACAATTGAACATGAAATATTGATTAAACGGCACGTTGGCAACGGCGGTGACCACCGAGACCAACAGCGTGTAGCGAACGGCATTGACGCTCGAAAAGAAGCAGGTGATCGCCAGTGCCATGATGCCCAACGGGGCGCTAATCAATAATCGAGGAATCCAATAGGAGATGGCCATCGCTTGTATGGATGGTGAGACGGGTAAGGCGTGAATGAAGATTGGGCCTAAGAAGCTCAGCGCCATGAACAGTGGAATCGTGCTGATTCCAGAATAAATGCCCGACCAGGCCGACTGGGAGGCTCGACGGTAGCGGCCGGCGCCCATGGCTTGCGAGGCAAAGGTTTGTACGGCAAACGCCACGCCACCAAAAAATAAAATCAGACACAACATGGGCCAGTAAATGCTGGCCATGGCGGCGGTGGCGTCGGCCGAAAGTCGACTGATGAACCACGTATCGGTTAAATTCAAAATGGCTTGAATGGCGCTGTTGATGATTAATGGAAACGCTAAGCCCAGCAGAGCACCGTAATCCACGACGGCCCGACCTTGCGCATCGAAGCGACGCGCCAGTGTGTGGTCAATATCAAAACTCATGGGTGTGTGCTCTTGATGAATTGAGAAGCAAACGAATGTAATTGGCTCATGATGGAGAGCGCGATGCCTTCGGGCGTGACCGCACCAATATCCAGGCCGACCGGTGCGTGCAATCGTGCGCACAGTGCCTCACGATCGGAGTCCGTGAGGAGCGCGAGCAGTCGTTCGCGCCGCGCTTTGGGCCCTAGCAATCCGATGTACGGAATCGTGGTTCTCGCTAAGGCGGTCAAATAGGCGCGATCGGACTCCAGGTGATGGCTCATGACGACGGCGGCGCAGTAGCGTTCGGGCTTGACCGAATCCGGCAAACGACGCCCGGGGGCGTGGTGTGTGGGCAGATGCTGAAAAGCCTCATGGCTCAGCAGCCCCAAGCGGTGATCGACGATCTCGGCGCGCCAGTGCAGGGTATCCACGAGGCGAACGAGGGGGTGGACGTCGACGCCTGCGCCGGCAATCAAAAGGGTCGGTGGGGGCGCGATTGTGTCGATGAGCACGTGTTCGGGTTCAACCTGAGGTGGTTGATGCGGGCCATGCGTTCCGAACTCTGGGTGAGCGGAATCGGTGACGAGGAACAGTGGAGCGTGTCCGTGGGTGTCGCAGTCTGCGAACACGTGGTTCAACGCATCACGGGCACGGCTGCCCTGGTGGACGGGCTCGAGGAGGATGTCCATCGCGCCTTCGCATCCGGCACCGATGCCAAACACCGGGTCGTCTTCGCCTCGGTGGTCGTATTGCACTTGGAGTGGTCGTCCCGAGTCCATGACGTGGCGGGCATTTTCCAATAGGTCGTGTTCGAGGCAGCCTCCGCTCAAGAGGCCCGTGAGTCGACCATCGGGCTCGAGGAGCATTCGGGCACCGAATTTTCGGTAGGTTGACCCATGCGTCCGAATGAGGGTCGCCAAAACGGCCCGCTCGGCGCCCACGGCTAAGCGTTTACGAAGCTGCTCTAGGCTGGTGTCTAAGCTGAAAAACATGGCTTAGTTTAGCATTCTCCTCGTGTCATCTCGGGCGGAGGATACGAAGGGTATAATGGCGCCTTTCGAACGGAAGGACCGCCATGAGTGAGCATATCGACCCAATACAGGCAGAGGTAGTGATCGTCGGCGCCGGGCCGTGTGGGTTGTTTCAGGTTTTTGAATTGGGGTTGTTGGGCATTAAAGCTCACGTGGTGGATTCGCTGGCCCATGCGGGTGGGCAGTGCAGTGAGTTGTACCCTGAAAAGCCCATTTACGACATTCCCGCGTTGCCCGTCTGTGGTGCGCAGGAACTCATTGATCGGTTGTTGGAGCAAATTAAACCGTTCCACGCCGAATTTCATTTTGGCAACGAAGTCACGTCCTTGACGCGTCAAGCGGATGGCCGTCGATTTTGGTTGGAAACGTCCACGGGATTGCGGTTCGATGCGGGCGCGGTCATCATCGCCGGCGGCGTGGGCAGTTTTCAGCCCCGGCGCTTGGTGCAGCCGGAAGCGGCGGCCCTGGAAGGCCACTCCATGCACTACCGAGTCAAGCAAGCGGAGCAGTTTGCGGGCAAGCGTTTGCTCATCTTGGGGGGTGGCGATTCGGCCTTGGACTGGACTCTGCACTTTGCGGAGCGATCGAACGTGACGTTGGTGCATCGGCGCGCGGAATTCAGAGCGGCGCCGTCGTCGGTGGCGGCGATGAAAGACAAAGCCGCCTCAGGCGAACTGGCGTTTTACGAAGGGCTGATTGAGCGCTTGATTGTGGAGAACGGTCACCTCAAAGGCGTTGAGATGAAAACCGGCGACGCGCTCAAGGTCATTGAGTGTGATCACATCTTGGCGTTTTATGGCTTGCACCCCAAGTTGGGACCGATTGCGGAATGGGGGTTGGCCATGGAGCGTAAAGCGTTGCCGGTGGATACTGAAAAATTTCAAACCAGTGAGGCGGGTGTGTTTGCCGTCGGCGACATCAACACTTACCCCGGAAAGAAAAAATTAATCCTCTCAGGATTTCATGAGGCGGCGTTGGCGGCGTTTGGCGTTCAGGGGTATGTGTATCCCGAGCGCAAGGCCTTGTTGCAATACACCACCACCAGTCCAGCGATGCAAAAGCGCCTAGGGGTAGGGGCTTGAGCGACCATAAGGCGTCTGTCGATGAATTGATGGGCATTCTCGACATCGAGATGCTCGAGGCGGATGTGTACAGCGGGCGTAACCGAGACATCGGGACGCCGCAGATCTTTGGTGGACAAGTGGTGGCCCAAGCGTTGCAAGCCGCCTACCACACCATAGGCGGTGATCGTTGGGTGCATTCCTTGCATGCGTATTTTTTGAGGCCTGGCGAATTGCAGAAGCCCGTGCGATACGAAGTGCATCGCGCAATGGATGGCCGAAGTTTTTCCAACAGACGCGTGCTGGCCATTCAAAATAATAAGCCCATCCTGCACTGTGGGGTTTCCTTTCAAGTGCCCGAAGCAGGATTGTTTCACAGCTCCGCCATGCCGATGGTGCCGCCACCCGAGGCGTTGGTCGATGTGGCCAGTTTGGTCAGCGATGTGTTGCTTGATCCAGAGTTGGCGGCGCGTTTGGCGCGCATGGCGCCAGCGGTTGAATTTAGATTGCCGGATCATATGGCCATTGCGCACCGTAAGCCGATCACGGCTCAGTCGAGCATTTGGTTTAAATTGCGCGCGCCCGTCGAGTCGTCGCGAATCCGCCAGGAAGTGTTGTTGGCTTATTTGTCGGACTTTCATTTGCTGGCCGCCAGTTTGCGCCCTCACGGGCTCACGCACGCAGACCTTAAAATGGCGAGTCTAGACCACGCATTGTGGTGGCACGACGTCCCGAATTTAAATGACTGGTTGTTGTTTAGTTTGGAAAGTCCACACGCCAATGGTGGTCGCGGATACTCGCGCGGGCAGATTTACAACCGAGCGGGTGTGCTGGTGGCGAGTGTGGCGCAAGAGGGGCTGATCCGGCAGCGCTGAGGCGGGCAGTCGCTCGCGGCCGCAGACCCAGTCCGAGTCGGTTCAGCGTTCGTAACGATCAACCCACTCCGGGTGTTGGGATCCCAGGTCGACCCGTACTCGGCCTACCCACTTAAACGCGCAAGATTGCAATAAAGGCACGGCGGCGGGGTGGGCCGCGGTGGTGTGCGCAACCCAACTCGTCGCGCCCAGGCATTCTTGTGAAAACTGCAGGACGCTGGTCAACAGCAGTCGCCCCAGACCGCGACGCCATCGCGATGGCTTGATGACGTAGCCCACCTCGTATTGCCCTGCGGCCAATCGATTCAATTCAGCCAATCCCAGCCATTGGTGGCGGTGATCCGTTAAGCCCAGCGCGATGAAGCGCTTTCGTCGCAAAGACGGCAAGGACGTGAAAGCGGTGGCTTTGGGGATTTGGTCCAGGTAATCGGTGTGGGTTGGGAGATATTTTTGTAAGCGTGGATCGGCAAAAAAACGTTGAACCTCATCGAGGTCGTGTTTGTCGATGTGAATCAATTGATGCGCGTCAGCGCACGCAGCCAGCGTCGTTGTGGCGCGCTTTTTTTGCAGGAGAGGGCTCGTGGCGGCGCGGGTCATGAATTGGGGTCAGCGAATCACTTTGCCCGGATTGAGCAGGCCGCGGGGGTCGAGGCTGTGCTTTAACCGCCGCATGAGATCTAAGGCAACGGGGTCTTCGTAGCGCTCCAACTCGTCGACTTTCAGTTGCCCAATGCCGTGTTCTGCGGAGAAGCTGCCGCCGTGGCTTTTCACGAGGTCGTGAATGTGGCGCATCAGCAGAGGTTGATGCGCTAAGAAGGCTCGTTCGGCCTCGCTGCCTTTCGGGGTTCCCGGCGGCGGGCTTAGGTTGTAGTGCAAATTGCCATCGCCAATGTGTCCGTAACTGATGATTCGAGCCCCCGGGACGATGGACTCGACGAGCCGTTGGGCTTGCGCTACGAATGCGCTCAAGGCGGCAATCGGCAATGAAATGTCGTGTTTGATCGATGCGCCCTCGCGCGTTTGGGTCTCTGGAATGCGTTCACGCAAGTTCCAAAAGTGTGTGCGTTCCTGCTCCGACTTGGCCATCGCCACATCGCTGATTAAATTGGCCTCGATTAACTGCATGAGGACGTGGGCGATTCGTTCGGGCAAGTCGGGCCACGCCCGCGGTACCGCACACTCCAACAAGACGCGCGCCAGAGGAGGGTTACTCTCAAAAGGATCACGCAAGCCCAAATGAGATCGCGCCAGCGCACAGGCGCTTTCGGGTAAATACTCGAATGATTCAATGACGTCGCCAAAGTAGTCGCGTAAGCGCTGAAATAATTCCACCGCCGCACTCATGTGCGGTACGGCAATCATCGCGGCGGTGTACTGGGATGGTTTGGAAACCAGCTTGAGCGTGGCCGCGGTTATGATGCCTAAGGTGCCTTCCGCTCCGATAAACCACTGTTTGACGTCGTAGCCGGTGTTGTCCTTGCGACACCCCGACAGTTGATTGACCAAACGCCCATCCGGCAACACCACCTCAAGGCCCAGCACCAAATCGCGCATCATTCCAAAGCGCAACACCGAGGTGCCGCCCGCGTTGGTGGAGAGGTTGCCGCCCAATTGACAGCTGCCTTGCGAACCCAGGGTGAGTGGAAATCGTCGGTTGATGGATTCCGCAGCCTGATGTATCTCTTCGAGCGTGCAGCCCGCCTCCGCGGTCAAGGTGTTTCCGATTGAATCGGACGTTCGGATGGCGTTGATCCGCTTGAGGCTGATGATGAGGTTGCGACCAGAGCCGTCGGGTGTGGGGCCGCCGCAATAGCTGGTGTTGCCGCCCGCGGGCACCATCACCAGCGAGTGCGCGTTGGCATACCGAACCATGCGTTGCAGCTCGTCGACCGACTCGGGCGCCAGAACGGCCAAGGCCTCGCCGGTGTGCAGTTTGCGAAAGTCGGTTTCAAAAGGCTGTCGATCAATGGGGTCGATCAGACAAGCGTGCGGCGACCACTCAGCCGCCAGTTGAAGTCGTAACGTGGATAGATCGTTCATATGAATTCTCGTGGTCGGAGTCGTCAATGACTCGATGTAACGTGAATTACGGATCGGTGTTTCTGGGTTTGACCAACGTCAGTTGCAAATCACACAACTGGCGCTCCAAAAATCCACCTTCACAATAGCACAGATAATAGTCCCAAAGCCTGAAGAACGCTTCGTCGTACCCCAGTGCGACGAGCGCTTGCCGATGGTGTGCGCAATTCTCGCGCCACGTTCGTAAGGTTTTGGCGTAGTCATAGCCAATATCGCGCACCGCCACGATGCGACAGTCGGTGGCGGCGGTTAATGCGTTTTGAAACACCGTCAACGACGGGATAAACGATCCGGGGAAGATGTAATGTTGAATGAAATCGACGGACGCAAGAGCTTGCTCATAAAACTGGTCTTGGATGGCGATCATTTGAATGACCGCGCGGCCGGTGGGTTTCAGGCGCTCACTGATGCATCGCACGTAGGTTTCTAAGTACTCCGCGCCCACCGCCTCAATCATTTCGATCGACACCACCCGGTCAAACTGGCCCGTGAGATCTCGGTAATCGCACAGTCTGAATGTGACTCGGTCGCTGAGGCCCAAGGCTTGCGCTTTGGCTTGGGCGTATTCCAATTGGGCTGGCGAAAGCGTGATGGAGGTAACGGTACAATCAAACTGTTGGGCTAGGTAAATCGCCAAACCGCCCCAACCGCTGCCGATTTCGGCGACGTGCATGCCGGGGGCAAGGGCCAGTTGCTCACCGATGACTTTAAATTTATTCAGCTGGGCGTCCTCAAGCGTCGCGTCGGCGTTGGGGAAAACCGCCGCGGAATAGGTCATGGTGGAGTCCAGCATGTGGCTGAAAAACTCATTACCCAAATCATAGTGGGCGCGGATGTTTTGAGCGGCTTGATCACGCTCATTGCGGTTGCGCCAATGCAGCCATTTTCGGATCGGCGCGGACAACAACGCGAGGCCCCCTTCCAACGCATTTAAGGCGGATCGATTGCGCACCATGAGGCGCACCAGCGAGGTCAGATCCGAGGAACTCCACTGTTGATGAATGTAGCCATCGGCGGCGCCCACCGACCCATTGAACAGCACCTGTGGCCAGAAGGCCTCGTCGTGCACGTGGATGTCGGCATTCACGCAACCCGATACCGGCGTACCCACCACAAGGGGAGCATTGCCGAGCGCGGGTTCGGAGATGGTTAATTGTCCCTGGGACACGTGTTTTAAACGCGACAACACCAGCGTTCGCGCGAGCGTGGACAGTGGACGAGGATACGATTGAGGAGCGTTGAGGTTTCGAATGGACGTCATGGCTTCGGGTGTGAGAAAAAGGGTATGGACTTGAGTTTAAGCAGCAGCGCTTGCCAATAAATGCCGACGATGACTTGGAGGGTCATCCACGGGTAGCGCCATAATAAATGATTTAGTCGTTGGGGGGTTAGAGGCTGCCGCGTTAAGCTCAGCGTGGCCGCAAATAACGGCGCGCGTTCTTGAAAATTTTGCATGTGCACGAGGAGCGTTTTGGCGGGCTCCGAAAAAGACCAGCGGTACTGCAGGTTCATGGGCATGAACGGCGAAACATGAAACGCTTTGTCGAATTCGAATCGGTAGGGCGCTTGTTGCGCCCGTGTGTCTAGGACATAACGATGGCGTTCATTCCAAGGCGTGTTGGTGATTTCAGCAACAATTGCCTCGAGCTTTTCGTCGGCACTGTAACAGTAGTAAAACACAACTGGGTTGAATTGAATACCCAATAGGCGCAAATGTGCCAGCAGGCGGATTGGCCCTTGAGGTGTGAACCCCAGTTGGGCGTGTACGGTTTCACGGACCAAGGTCATTAAGTCCCGATGGGTCGGTCGCATGAAATCGGCGCGACGGTAACGACCCAAGGCCCAACGACGGCTTGACCAGAGCCAAGTGCCGTCAAAAACCCGATCGACTTCAGCGAGGTCTAGCCACAATAAAAAAATCGGATACTGGAATCGATGGCGCTTTGGTAGTCGACGCTGGTGACGTAAAAATCCTTCATAGATGGCGCTGTGCATTTTGTTCTTTCCAGCGCTTTACTTGGCTGACCACGTTGAGTGCACTGACGACGCCGTCTTCATGAAAGCCATTGCCCCAGTAGGCGCCGCAGTAAAACGTGTGGCGTGTGCCGCTGATTTCGGCGTGTCGCGCTTGCGCGAGTACGCCTTCCGGGGTGTATTGCGGATGAGCGTAACGATAGCGTGCGTGAATCAAATTCGGATTAATCGCCGCGGTGTGATTCAAGGTCACCAAATATGGTCTCTTGGAGAAAATGTTTTGGAGTTTGTTCATGTCGTAGGTGAGCGTGCTGGGGCCATCGCGATCGGTTAAGAGATGGTAATTCCACGCCGCACGCGCCAGAGGTGTTTTGGGCAAAACCGATGGATCGCTGTGCAGAACCACGTCGTTGTCTTCGTAGGGAAAGCAACGCAGTATGTCGCGCTCTTCTTGGGAAGGGTCTGTTAATAGTTGTAAGGCGGTATCGGAGTGCGTGGCGATGATCACGGCATCGAACGAGTGATGATGGTGATCGTGGGTGGTCAAGACGACGCGATGCGCTTCTCGTTCAATCTGAATGATCGGTCGCTCGCGGTGAATTTGTGCTTTTAATGACTTCAATAAGGCTTTCACATACGAATGTGAGCCCCCTAGAACGGTCTGCCATACGGGGCGATCGATTAAATTTAAAAACCCATGTTTTTCAAAAAAACGCGCATAAAATTGCGCTGGATAGTTGAGCATCTGGCTTTTGGTGGCGGACCAAATAGACCGGCCCAACGGCAAGAGATAAAAGTCGACCAGTCGTTCTGGGAACGATTCTTTCTCCAGCCATTGCTGTAACGTGATGACGGTGTCTGCCTGCTTGGCCAACGCGCGTGCTTTGGCGTTAAAGGAGACAATGTTCTTCAGTAATCCCCAGAATGTGGGCGACACTAAATTTTTCCGCTGCGCAAACAGCGCGTTTAAACTCGTGCCGTTGTACTCGAGCCCCGTTCGAGCGCAGCTGAGTGAAAAGCTCATGTCGGAGGGCTGATACGGCACCTTCAAGGTATTGAGCAAATCAATGAAGTGTGGGTAAGTCCAATGATTGAAGACGATGAATCCGGTGTCAATCCACACCGGGCCATCGTCTTCTTCCACCGCCACAGTGTGCGTGTGACCGCCCAACCACGACTCCGATTCAAAGATCGTTAAGTCGACGTCGTTTTGCAGATAATGCGCGGCGGTGAGACCGGAAATGCCCGATCCCACAATCGCTAAGCGCAGATCCGGAGTGGGTGTCATGAGTCGGCGGAACGCGCTCGACGCACCACTGCCGGTGCCGGTTTAAGATCCCAGACAATGCCTAGGAACGACAGCAATTTTAAAGTGTAATACGTGACGTCCACTTCCCACCAGGTGAAGCCCTGACGGGCCGAGTTGGGGTAGTAGTGGTGATTGTTGTGCCAGCCTTCGCCCAGCGTGAGGATGGCCAACCACCAGTTGTTGCGGCTGTCGTCACGCGTCTCGTAGCGGCGGCGGCCAAACACGTGTGCCAACGAATTGATGGTGTAGGTGGCGTGATAGCAAATCACGGTCGACACGAAAAAGCCCCACACCAACATTTGGCCACCATTGGTGTTCCATTCAGGGTGCGAGTAGTAAAAATGGTGCCCTAAGAAAAACAATCCCACGGCGAGCGAAACGGGTACGACCAAATCGAAGCGATCAATGAAGCGCAATTCCCAGTACTGCGATAAATCTTTAACCCGAGCGCGATCGGAATGAAAGTGTTGGCCAGATAAGAACCAGCCCATGTGCGCCCACCAGAACCCTTGTTGTCGTGGCGAATGCACGTCGTTGGGTTGGTCGGAGTTGGCGTGGTGATGGCGGTGGTGGGCTGCCCACCACAGCGGCCCCCGTTGAACGGCGGCGGCGCCCATAACGGCGAAGATGAATTGGGCGACGCGCGACGTCTTAAACGAGCGATGCGAGAAATAGCGGTGGTAAAAGCCCGTGATCGCAAACATACGAATGGCGTACATGATGGCGCAGACGATGCCCGCGGCCCAGCTGACGGACACCCAAAATACCGCTAAACAAGCGAGGTGCATGCCGAGAAAGGGCGCAATGCGAAACCAGTCTAAGCCTTCCGATTCCGCGTTGAGTGGCTTTTGGGTATCGAACCACTGCAGCAACACTTGAACAATTCGACGTGGAGTCATTCCTGAGCCTTCCTTAAATCCATTTAACCGACCAATGATACCGCGCGCGGGTTCAAACGAACACCGCAACGAGGGTTTGCATGTCTAGTTTTAGTACAGCTTTTAATCTTCAATCCTCGACTATTGTTCGCCGCGCGCGGCTTTCCAAAGACCCAACGCCCGATCTCTGCTTTCGCTTAAATCGACCAATGGCAGTGGATACGTTTTGCCCAACACCACACCGGCGGCTTGTAATACGGCGGCCGGTGCCTCATAGGGCTTTAAAATCCACTCGTTGGGGAGCTTGGCGAGCTCTGGGACATACTGGCGAATGTATCGCCGCTCGGGGTCGAAGCGTTCGGTCTGCAAAATGGGATTAAATATTCGGTAATACGGCGCGGCATCGGCACCACAACCCGCGGCCCATTGCCACCCTAAACTGTTGGCCGCCAGATCCGCATCCACCAACGTGTCGTAAAACCATTGAGCGCCTTGCAGCCAAGACAGTCCGAGGTTCTTGGTTAAGAATGACGCCACGATCATGCGCACTCGGTTGTGCATCCAGCCGGTTTGCCACAACTCGCGCATGCCCGCGTCAATGATGGGATAGCCGGTGCGGCCCCGTTGCCAGGCTTTCAGCGCTTTGGCGTCTTTGCGCCAGGCAAAGTGATTAAAGCGCTCGTCGAGCGGTTTTAGATGGGTGTGCGGAAAATTGTAGAGCACATGAATCGCAAACTCTCGCCAACCCACCTCGCGAATGAAGTGTTCGGCACCGTATTCTTTTTGAAAGACCTGTTCGCCGTAGCGCTTAACCGCTTCGGCCAGTATTTGCCGCGGGCTGATTTCTCCAAAATGCAAATGGGGGGAAAGTTTGGAGGTGCCCAAGCGATCCGGGAAGTTGCGTCGTTCCGCGTAGTCGGTAACGGTTTGGGATAAAAACGCCTTCAGCCGTTGTTGAGCCCCGTGCTCGCCTGGCGTGAAATGATTGGCAAACTCATCCGCCCACGGGAGGGTGGGCAGTAACTTCAGCTGCGGCAGGGTGAGCGATTTGATTCCGGGAGGGCACGGTGGGACCGCTCGTGGCGCAGCGACTGGGGGTGGTGAGTTTGCAAGTTCGCGAACGCATACTCGCCAAAACGGGGTGAATACTCGAAATGGAGATCCTTGGCCGTTTTGAATGGTCCACGGTTCGTGTAACACGTCCCCCACAAAACTCTCGACGGTGAGGCCTTGCTCTTTGAGCGTGGCTTTGATCGTGGCGTCCTCGTTCACGCGATAAGGCGTGTAGTCGCGATTCCAATAGACGGCCGAAACCGACTGCTTCTTAATCAACGCCGTCAAAACGTCCAGCGGCTTGCCTTGGGCCAAAATCAGATCGGATGACAGCGCCTTCAGGCTCTGTGTGAGTGCGTGCAACGAGTGGTGTAACCACCATTGGCTAGCACCCCCCAATGGCCAGTGCGCGTCTTCGTCACTGAGAATAAAAAGCGGAATAACCGAGCTGTGTTGGGCACAGGCCTCGCGCCAGGCGCGATGGTCCGTTAGTCTCAAGTCGCGCCGAAACCAAACAATAGCGGTGCTCATCCAATGCATCCTTTGCGGGCGTCCTGTACATCAGTGCGCGCCGGCTCTGTATTTTAAAGGCTTTCAATGCCTGTGTGGTGGCGGCTGTACTGCACCGTTAGGAATTCGTTGCCAGTTTTTTTCGCAGTTGCTTGCCTGCGGTGCGAATCTCGTGTTGCTCGGCCGTCGAGCGGTTTGTCCAATGCCTCACCTGTTGCGCCAAGCGTGGATTTTTGGCCAATTGCGCTTGGTGCTGGTCGATAAAATTCCAATACAGTGTGGTGAAAGGGCAGGCGGTGGCGCCGCTGGCGTGTTTCGGGGAATACGCGCAGTGATCGCAATGATTACTCATTCGGGCAATGTACTGACCCGATGCAATGTAGGGCTTTGAGGCCAATAATCCCCCGTCCGCGTATTGACTCATGCCAATGACGTTCGGCAGTTCGACCCATTCGACTGCGTCCACATACATGCTTAAAAACCATTCATGAATGTCGCGTGGATCGGTGCCCCACAACAAGCTGAATAACCCCGTTACCATCAGACGTTCAATGTGATGCGAGTAACCGGTGCTTAAGGTGTGTCCGATGACGTCGCGGAGACAAGCGTAATCGGTGTCGCCTGTCCAATAAAACGAGGGTAGGGACCGTTTGGCTTTCAAGTGGTTGGATTGTTTATAGTCCGGCATTTTGAGGTAGTAAATGCCACGCACGTATTCTCGCCACCCTAAAATTTGCCGAATGAACCCTTCCGCCGCCGCAATCGGCACCCGCTGACGTCGAACGGCCTTTTCAGCCGCGGCAATCACTTCGCGGGGGTTCAGCAGTTTTAAATTGAGCGCGGCCGATAGGCGTGAGTGATATAAAAACGTCTCGCCTGCCCACATCGCGTCTTGGTAGAGTCCAAACTCGCTGAGACGGTGATCCACAAAATCGTGGAGTGCAATGAGCGCGTCGTGGCGCGTAACTGGCCAATCAAAAGCCGCCAGTGATCCCGGGTGATTGGGAAACGAACGTTCAACCAAAGCGAGGACGGCTTGGGTGGTGGCGTCGGGTTTGAACTGAACGGCGGGTTGGCGTAACCCCGGGCCGCGGTGATCGAAACTTTGGCGATTGTGTTGGTCGTAATTCCATTCGCCGCCGAGCGGTTCATCGCCGTCCATCAAGATCCCGGTCTCTCGGCGCCAGTGGCGATAAAAGTGTTCGAGTCGAAAGACTTTACGGTTGTGTGCCCATTGTTGGAAGGCTTCCGGCGTCACTATAAAATGCGGGTCGTTGCTTTCCGTGAAGGGGATACTGGTCGACGACAATCCCGTCCGCAACGCCTCGACCAGACGCCAATCGCCGGGAAGCGTGTAGTGCACCGACGTTGGTTTGATTTTTTTAAGGTCGAGCAGCAAGCGCGCCGACAAGCCCTCGGGTTGCAGGTCGTGATAAATCACCCGGATGCCGCGCGCCATTAACTCGTCGCGGTAATGGCGCATGGCGCTCAAAAACAGGGCGATTCGCGCTTTGTGGCTGGGAACGTGCGTGCTCTCCTCAATCGCCTCGCACATCCACACGGCGTCCTGAGCCGTCAGGTCATTTAAAAACGCAGCGTTTGGGTCTAATTGATCTCCCAAGACCACATACAGGCGTTCGACCCCATCCTTGGGCATTGCGCAGAGCCAACTAGGCGTGCGCGGCGCTTTGCAATGCGGCGATGCGTTCTTCCAAGGGCGGATGACTCATGAACAGGCGCATCACGCTGGATCCGCCGGCAATGCCCATGGCGCGCATGCCCTCGGGGAGCCCTTCGGTGTGCGCCGTTTGCAGCGCTTGCAGTGCGGAAATCATCGCGTTGCGTCCAGCCAAATGAGCGCCACCCGCATCCGCTCGGAATTCCCGGCGACGTGAGAACCACATGACGATCATCGAGGCCAAAATGCCAAGGAAAATTTGGGCGACAAACGTGGCGATCCACTGGCCCATGCCCCGACCGTCTTCGTCCTTGAGAATGACGCGATCCACGAAGCGCCCAATGACGTGAGAGAGCACGAAGACAAACGTGTTGAGAACGCCTTGCAATAAGGTCATGGTGACCATGTCGCCGTTGGCGATGTGGCTGACTTCATGACCCAACACCGCTTCGACTTGTTGGCGATTCATGCGCTCCAACAGGCCCGTGCTGACGGCGACTAAGGCGCTGTCCCGAAAGGCGCCCGTGGCGAAGGCATTGGGGTCTTCGGATTCAAAGATTCCCACCTCGGGTTTGCCGATGCCGGCCGCTAAACTCAGACGTTCCACGGTGGTGACCAACCACTGTTGTTGTTCGGTCACGGGGTGCTCGATGACCTCGACGCCCATGGAGGTTTTGGCCATCCATTTGCTGATCAACAAGCTGAATATGGCGCCCGTAAAGCCAACGATGGCGCCAATGGCGAATAAGGGTCCCAGGGCAATGCCTCGGCTGTACAGATAATAATCGAGCCCGAACAGGTGGATCAAAATATTGATCAGTAGGAGCACGGCAAGGTTGGTGGCAATGAATAGAAAAATCCGCAACATGACGACATCCTTTTTAAAATCCAGAGCCAAGATCACTACCGCTATTATGGAGCACCAAAGCGCTAATTCAAGAGAAAGTGGGGGACGACGCGCGCCGTGAGCGTCGAACCAATGCGCCGGTCGATGGTGGGCGTGACCGCGTCAACGCCATAATCAAACATAAAATCAAGGAGTTAGTGTTTAACCGCGGCGATGGGCTCGGCGTGGACCGTGGCCGACGTCGTTAGCCCTGAACCGCGAGGAGACCGCTGCGGTTGGCCACGCTGCCATTCACCATGGGATGAACGGGGAGGGTGGTCTGGCGTAAGGACTCGGCGGCGCGCTGCAAGGTGATGAGTTCACAGCCGCGGGCGCGCCAGGTGTCGATGAGTCGTAAAAACGGCGTGAGGAATTGTTGTCCTTCCAGCTCGGCGTGCAAGGTGAACACTTGAAGCGTGGGTAAGGCGCGGTTCTGCGTCAGATCCAACAAATGATCGATCGCATCGTCCACCGTCATGCCGTCGACGCCCACGAGTTCATCGAGCGTCGGTAAGGTGGTCGGCAATTGGGGGCACTGGTAGGTTTTGCCATTGATCAGTGGTCTGAAGGGGTGGGTGCCCCGCGAATCACTGGCGTACGTCAACTGCAGTTCATCTTCCATTGCCAACAAGTGTTCATTGAATTGCCACCCGGCGGCGCAGTGTCCTTGAGCTTTAAACCCCAAAATGGATTCAAAGGCATCAAAAGCCAATTGGACCTGTCGTCGTGTCCACGGCGCATCGCGATGCATGACGTTGTCTTGCCACAGCACGTGGTCGTAACAATGGACACCTGTTTCGTGTCCCACGTGCGCCACCTGTCGAATCACCGGCGCCAGACGTTGTCCGATCACCGGACCCGGCCACAGGACCCCATAAATCAGCGTGGGGAAACCATAGTGGCTGACCACCGAGGTTCGTGAGACCTTGGCGAGGAACCCTTTACGGAAGACGCGCTTTAACGCCCATCCCGTGTGATCGGGGCCCAAACTAAAATAAAAACTGGCCGGGATTTGGCGCGCGATTAAGGCTTCGGATAATCGAGGCACGCCTTCGCGCGTGCCGCGGAAGGTATCGACGTCAATTTTTAACGCAATGCTTAAACTCACGAGCGTTTAAGGGTGATCGTTTAACGACGCGGCCGCCGTGACTTCATCGGCGTAGGCATCAAAGACGCTCTTGAGAATGGTGGGGACGTCCGCTTTGGGCTCCCAACCCAAGTCCGTACGGGTGTTGTCAATCCACGGTCGACGCGCCTGCACGTCTTCATAGCCTTTGCCGTAAAAATGATCCGAGGTCACTTCTTTGATTTTGACCAAGGCCGCTTTGCTCTTGTAGGCGGGGTGCTGTTTGCCAATGGCGATCATCGCCTCGGCCAATTCACGCACCGACAAGTCATTTGCGGGATTGCCGATGTTGTAAATCTTACGACTCGCGACGCCATTCTTATTCTCAATGACGCGCATCAACGCATCGATGCCGTCGTCGATGTGGGTAAAACATCGACGCTGAGCGCCTCCGTCCACCAATTTGATTTCTTCGCCGGCCGCAATGTGCGCTAAGAACTGAGTGGCAACGCGCGAAGAACCTTCTTTTGCGGTGGCCAACGAATCCAAGCCCGAGCCCACCCAATTGAACGGGCGAATTAACGTGTAATCGAGCCCATCGCGAACGCCGTGCGCGTAAATGACGCGATCCAACAATTGCTTAATGCACGAATAAATCCAGCGTTGTTTTTCAATGGGTCCCAACACCAGAGGCGATTCATCGGGGTGAAATGCCGCGTCGGTGCACATGCCGTACACTTCGCTGGTCGAGGGGAAGATCACGCGCTTTTTGTATTTCACGCAGCTGCGGATGAGCGGCAAGTTGGCCTCGAAGTCTAATTCAAACACGCGCAGCGGATCGCGCACGTACGTCGCGGGGGTCGCAATGGCAACCAAGGGCAGGATCACATCGCATTTTTTGATGTGGTATTCGACCCACTCGTGGTTGATGGTGATGTCGCCTTCAAAGAAATGAAAATTCGGATGGTTTAAAAAAGGTTTGACGCGATCGGTTTGCATGTCCATGCCCCAGATCTGCCAATCGGTGTTCGCCAGAATGGTTCGGCTTAAATGATGACCGATAAAGCCGTTGACGCCTAAAATTAAAATCTTCTTCACCACCGCACTCCTTAACCGTTGGGGGTCACTGCGACCCAATCGGTTCCTAATAGGGTCTCGAAATTTTGACTCGTTAATACGTGATCGTTGAGACGTGCCTCCGCAATCCACAGCAGTTCGCCATCCCAACCCCGCCATTGTACCTTGTCCTCGCTGACGAATAAGGCTGGCGCCGCGCGCGACGGCTCCGCCGCGGACGACGGCGGCAGGCGCCGGGTTTTGAACACCCGGAGAATGCCTTGCGGCAAGGCCACGAACGCGCCGGGAAAAGGCGGGGCGACGGCCCGAACCAGGTCGTGGATGCGTTTGGCGGACCACTCAGGGAAAAACGCCCCGTCCGCCGGTTTGCGACCGCCAAAGTAGCTGCCGGCCTTCAAATCAAGCGGTGTGCCGCGCAAGGAGCCGTCCCGGAGGCCCGGCAGGGCTCGGCGCAAGGTGGTCTCGGCCGCCGCCGCCACGCGTTGCGCGACCTCAAGCGCGGTGTCGTTCTCGCCAATGGCCACACGCTCACAATCCATCAAATCCCCCGCATCCGGCTTGGCGGTCATGCGGTGCAGGCTGGCGCCCGTTTCGGTTTCGCCGTGCAAAATGGCCCAATTGACGGGCGCGCGGCCACGGTATTTGGGCAATAACGACCCATGCATGTTGAACGCCCCGCGGGCGGCTAATTGGAGCAGGGGCTCGCTCAACAGGCGACGATAATAAAACGAGAAAATGAATTCCGGGGCGAGCGAACGCACCATCGCTTCCAACTGTTCCGGTGTACGGTCATCGTCGGTGATGACGTTCAATTGCGCGAGTTGCGCAATTTCGAGTACCGAGGAGAACCAGCGCTCCTCATGTGGGTCGTCTTGGAGGGTCACCACCAGGGCAATTTCCCATCCGGCCTCCAACAGAACGCGCAAGCAGCGACTGCCGACTTCCGAATAGGCGAAGACCACGCAACGGGTTTGGGCCATCACGATCGGTTTGAGTCCACAGAGGATGCGCTGCCATCCGCTTGCAAGATCCGCGCGATGAGGTAACGCGGGCGTTGGCGTACTTGGATGTAAATGCGGCCAATGTATTCGCCCAATAAGCCAATGCCAAACAGCGCAATGCCTAAGAGAAAAAACACAATCGCGAACAAGGTGAAAACACCGTCCACTTCAGGGCCCAACACCACGCGGCGTCCGAGCAGGACCAAGACCAATGCGCCCGACAATCCCGACAGCATCAAGCCCACGAGCGAAAACGCTTGCAACGGCACGGTGGAAAATCCGGTCAATAGGTCGAAGGTCAGTCGAATCAGACGATACAGGGAATACTTGGATTCGCCCGCCATGCGCTCGTCGTGCCGCACTTCAATTTCCGTGGGGTTCGCGGAATACATGGCGGCCAGAGCCGGAATGAAGGTCACGTTTTCATGGGTGGTGTTGATGGCATTGACCACCGAACGAGCGTAGCCGCGCAGCATACAGCCGTGATCGGCCATTTTAATCGGCGTGGTTCGTTCGCGAATCAAGTTAATAAACCGCGAGCCAATGCGTCGCCACGCGAGGTCTTGCCGATTGGCGCGCCAGGTGCCCACGTAGTCGTGACCCGCGTCCAGTTCGTGCACCAACTTGGCGATTTCCTCGGGAGGGTTTTGTAAGTCGGCATCAATTGTGATCACGTAGTCGCCACGGGCTTCGGCAAACCCAGCCAAGATGGCCGCGTGTTGGCCAAAATTAACCTGCAACAAAATGACGCGGGTCACGTCGGGTCGCTTGTCATATTGGGCGGCCAACATCGGCACGCTGCGATCGCGGCTGCCGTCGTTGATGAAAATAATTTCGTAACTACACGACAGGGCATCTAAGGCCGGGTACAAACGCGCGAACAGCGCTTCCAAAACCGCCTCTTCGTTGTAGACGGGAATAATGACGGACAGTTTGGGGTGAGTCACGAGCAATCCTTTATCAACGGTGAGCGGCGGGCAGCAGTCGAACCAACGCGTCGACCACGCGATCCACATCGGCGAGGGTCATCGCGGGGAATAACGGCAAGGTCACGGTTTCTTGACCAATCTGATGGGCCACCGGATAGGCCTCGGGTCGATAGCCCAAGTCGCGATAAAACGTCAGCGAGGGTATGGATGGGTAGTGGACGCCGATTCCAATCTGTTCGGCTTTCATGCGCTGGATGAACGCCACGCGACTCATGCCCATCTCGGCCAACGGCAGCAGCGGTGCGAACATGTGAAAACTGTGGCCATCGTCGCCCATCTCGGGCAGACGTTCGAGCGGCAAATGATTTTGCAGCCGATTAAAATAATGATGCGCTAAGGTTCGTCGTTGGTGATTGAACTCATCCAAACGCCGCAGTTGACCCAAGCCCACCGCTGCCGCCACGTCGGTCAGATTCGACTTGCCGCCGGCGCACACCACATCGACCATGCCATCGCTGTCTTTTTGGATGCCATGAAAGCGCTCGAACTCAATGCGTTGAATAACCTCGGCATCGGTGGTGATCAAGGCGCCACCCTCCACGGTGGTCATGTTTTTATTGGCGTGGAAGGAGAACGACGTGATGTCCCCAAAGCTGCCAATGCGTTGGCCTTTGTACGCGCTGCCGATGGCGTGCGCGGCGTCCTCCAAAACGCGGATGCCTCGTGGCTTGGCGATGGCCATTAAGCCATCTATGTCCACGCTGAGGCCCGCGAAGTGAACGGGCATAATCACCTTGGTGCGCTCCGTCAGCGCCGCTTGCACGTGATGCAAGTTGAGATTGCGCGAGCGTTGATCGACGTCGACGAACACCACGCGCGCGCCCAGGCGCACGACCACGTTTGCGGAGCAAGCGAAGCTCAACGCCGGCACGATGACCTCATCGCCGGGACCGACGTTCAGCGCTTTGAGCGCCATTTCCAAACCGGCTGTGGCCGAGGTCATGACGCGCGCGGGGCGTTGACCGACGTAGTCGCTCAAGGCTTGTTCTAGAGTCGCCACTTTGGGGCCCGACGTAATCCAGCCACCGCGCAATACGTCCACCACCTCGGCGATGGTGGCGTCATCGATGGTGGGACGGGTAAAAGGTAAAAATGCAGACATGATGAGTGATGGTACCGTTAGTGACGACTGACCCAAACATTATCGAAATCATAGGCTTGCACCGTCATTGGTAGGCCTGATTTCTGGAGTTGATTATGCACGTCTCTGGGCATTAATGCGTAACCTTGCGGTAAATTTTTCCACTCGGCTTCAAATTGACTCACCGTGGCTCGCCCCCGCGTGGGCTGGTCGTTGAGACCGTAGTCCAGTTCGCCGCGCCAGTTCACGGGAATGGCCGTGTGGCGCAAATAAAACGGCAAGGTCCAATCAAACGTGTTGAGCGTGTATACCGGATCGGCGGGGTCGACGATGGTGTGACCGACGATGTCTTTGGCTGAGTATCGGTACGCCAGTTCGCTCGTCACGCCGTGAAACAGCACGATGCCCGACACTAAAAATCCACTGGCGAGCAGCGCCGACGACGGCAGTGGTCGAGCGATGCGTAAGGTCAGCAGGCCAGTGGCGACGAGCACGCCGCCGAAGCCCAGAAGCCATGGCGTGAGGGTTTCGTTCATGCGCAGTTTGTCTAAGTGCGTCAACCACACGCGATCATCGGTGTCCAAGCCGTGCAAGGCCAGTCCCATCATGACCACGCCCAAAATAATGACGAGTGTGGCGTTGGCTTTTTGATCCGCTTGCCAAGCGCGTTCACTGTGGCCACTCGCCAGGATGGCCAACAGTGGCATCATCGGGAGTATGTACGGCGGCAGCTTGGAATCGGATAAGGAAAAGAACAGCAGGATCAGCGTGGCCAAGGACCAAAGCAAGCGTTCCGCGTCGAACCGACTGGCTTTTTGCAACAACTGGCGCCGCCACAAGGCGCGCAGCCCAGAAAGGCTAAAGGGCAACAGCGAGGGCAACAGGAGCGCGAAAAAATACCACACCGGTCGGTAGCGCTCGTGAATGGTGGTCAAGTAACGCTGAAAGTGCTCATGGATGATTAAAAACTGCAAAGCCCCGGGGTGATGGGATTCAACCGCCCAAAACCAGGGCAACACCACGACGCCATACACCAGGCTCCCGACCAGGAGATGCAAGTGTCGCCACAACGCCCAGTCGCGGGTCAAGGCGGTGTAAATCAGCAGGCTCAGGCCCGGCAACACCAGACCAATGAGGCCTTTGGTGAGCGTGGCCAAACCCATGGCCAGATAGCAGGCCATCATCCAGCGGCGCGTCAGGGCGGGATGTGTGTCGCGGCGCAGCTGTGCTTCACACAAGCACACCGTCGCCATGGTCATCCACAGCGTGAGGCTCAAGTCGAGTGTGAGGAGCGTGGCCATCAGTTGCATGAGTAGCCCTGATGCGCACATGAACAACGCCACCGTCGCCCGTTCACGGCCATAGAGCGTGGTGGCCAGTCGAAAGACCCACAGCGCAATGGCGATGTACGACAACCCCAAAACCAAGCGTGCCGACCATTCGTTGACGGGGAATACGCTGAAAATCGCAGCCGTCACCCAATACTGTAACGGTGGCTTTTCGAGATAAACGAGGCCATTGAGGTGTGGCACGATAAAATCGTGACGCGTGAGCATTTCCAAGGGAATGTCGGCGTAACGCCCTTCATCGGGATTGAATAAGGGGCGATAACCCAGGGTGGCAAGCCACACGACGCCGAGCATCAGTGCCAACCACCACAGGGTGCGAATCGAGCCAGTTGCGGTGGAGTTCATGCCGTGCCACGTAATGAGTGAAAGTCAAATTTTAGCAGAGGTCGGCCGAGCGCGAGTTCGCCGGGGCGCATGGCTTGGGTCCCGATCCCAGGAGTCGATCGACCTGCCGACGTAAGCTTGAGCCGATGGTGGACTTTTCCAAGCAACCGCCGATGCCCGCGTGAAGGGCGCGCACCGCGTGCGGAATGTCGCCGTCGCGGGTGAGCAACAAAATGGGCGTATCGGCGAAGCGGCGGCGAAGGGCTTGTAGTCCATCGTCGCTGTGGGGCGACAACTGATCGGCGTCGACGATCAGCAGGGCGGGAGCGTGACGGGCGTCGTCCAGTGGCGTCTCGGGGGTCTCGAGGGTGACCAGCGTGAGCGCGTCGGTGGCGAGCGCCCGCACGCACTGCGCGCGCGCGGGCGGAGATGCTAGAACGATGACAACTCGCGAGCGCATGGCGATGTATCGCTGAGAGAGGGGCGTCCACTGTGAGCGCTTTCGCCCGGCGCGGAATCCGAATAACTACCTAGGCCCTTCGGTGAGAACGACTTAAGGGTGTGACGCCGCGCGCTGGTCCTGCTCTAAAGCGATGACCATACGAACCAAATGCGCCAGGGAGTTCGCCTGCATTTTTTCCATCACGCGCGAGCGATGGATTTCAACGGTGCGTTGCGACAAATCCAGATCCCCCGCAATGACTTTGTTGGCGCGGCCTTCCGCAACCAATTTGAGCACCTCACGCTCGCGGGGCGTTAGTTCTTTTAAGCGCTGGCGGATGGCTTCGCGTTCGTGTAGTTCGCGGCGATTGTGGTCGTCGCGGGTTAAGGCGACTTGAATGCGATCCAGCAGTTCTTGGTCCTGAAAAGGCTTTTGAATGAAATCACTGGCGCCGCTTTGGATCGCCTCGACCGCCATCGGCACATCGCCATGACCGGTAATAAAAATAATGGGCGTAATGACGTGAAGATGGTTTAGTTTCTCTTGGAGTTCCAAGCCACTCAGTCCGGGCATGCGCACATCCAAGACGATGCACCCGTGGCGATCGGCATCAAAATGACTCAAAAACTCATCGGCAGACGCGTACGCTTCCACCATTAAATTGGCGGAACGCAACAGCAGTCGAATGGCGGTGCGCACCGCGGCATCGTCATCGACAACATAAATTAACGCGTGAGGGTTCATCATGGTCGTGAGCCTTTATGCAGGGGAAGGTGAAAATAAAACGTGGCGCCACCACCGGGGGTGGGGCGATATCCGAGACTGCCACCATGCGCTCTCAAAATGGATCTCGAGATGGGCAAGCCGAGGCCCGTGCCAGTGGCTTTGGTGGTGAAAAAAGGATCAAAAACTTGTTCGAGGTTCCACGGATCGATTCCCGGCCCGTGATCGCTGACGGCCACTTCGACGTGGTCGACGGTTACGGCAGTGCTCAGGGTGATCACGGCTGGCGTCACGTTGGCCTCGACCGTGGCATCGATCGCGTTGCGGACTAAGTTCAACAACACCTGTTGAATTTGAATGGGGTCAGCCACCACCCCATGGGGGACGTCGGCCAAATTCAGGTCGATGCGAATTCCGCTGTTGTTGGCATCCGCGCGCGCCAGCGTCAGCAAGTCGGTTGCCAACGCGTTGAGGTTGATGAGTTCGGCCTCGGTGTGTTGATTCTTAACCAAGTTGCGCAAGCGTTTGATCACTTCACTCGCGCGCAACGCCTGACCGGCGATTTGGGTAATGGTGTCGACTAATTCGGCTTTCGATAAACCCTCCGGATGTTCAAGCAACCGCAGCAGTGCCTGCGCGTAGGTGGCGATGGCCGTTAACGGTTGATTGATTTCGTGGGCTAGGCCGGTGGCCATTTCGCCCATTGTGGATAGGCGAGAGACGTGGGCAAGTCGATCAACCTGGGCGCGCGATTCCGCTTCCAAGCGCTTTTGATCGGTGATGTCGTGCAGTGTGCCACTGATCTCAACGTCACCCTCATGATCGTAAGTGGCGTTGCATTTGACTTTTAGTCGTACGACTCGAACGCCCAGATGGTGATGCGCGATGTGAATTTCTTCGTCCAACGGCTGGTGGGTTTGTTGGCAACGGACGAACGCGTCGTGCACTTTGAGTTGATCCGACTCGCTCAGTTTGGTTTGAATGACGGTTTCAAAAGGCAGTGGTCCGGCGGCTTTGGGATGATCCAGCAACACGTACATGTGTTGCGACCATTCCACGTCATGCGTTCGGAGGTTTTGGCGAAAGCTGCCCAAATTGGCGAGCGCTTCGGCATCGGACAACAACGCCTGATGACGGGTCAGCGCTTGCGTGGCGGCGTAGCGATCACTGATGTCTTGCACAAAGGCCAAATAGCGCGGCGGAGACGATTGCTTGATTTCACCGACCGCGAGTGAGGCGGGGAACATGTCGCCGTTGGCGCGCCGCGCAAAAATTTCGCGGCCCCGGCCGATGATGCGCGCCTCGTGGGTGCGCTCGTAACGTTCAATGTAGTGGTCGTGTTGCGCGGCATCGTCGCGGTTCATTAACCGTGTGACCGGAGCGCCGAGGATCTCCGCGGCCGTGTACCCGAACATTTTTTCCGCAGCGGGGTTGAAAATTTCAATCGTGCCGCGATTGTCGATCACGATGACGGCGTCGACTGCTGCATTCAAGAGTGCTTGAAGCTCGTTTTCGGCACGCGACGCCAGTGGGCTCATAAGATTTCCTGGTGGCGTTTGTCGACTCAAACGCCACCGTCGATTCGGTTTTTAGACGAGCTTAATCCTCGTAGTCATCGTCCTCATCATCCCAGTCCTCGTCGTCGTCATCCTCGTCGTCGTCCTCGTCCTCTTCGTCCTCGTCATCCCAATCCTCATCGTCTTCGTCGTCTTCGTCGCCATCTTCGGGAGACCAGCCTTCGGGTTCGTCGGCTTCTTCGAGGTCTAATTCTGCCCAGGCGTCCACATCAATCTCTTCGATGTCCCCATCTTCGTACTGGATCTCAATGACGTCATCGTCTTCATTCACGGACACGACTTGAAAGACATCCTCTTCGTCCAAGTCCTGATACCACTGACCGACGGTAGGTTCAAAATCTCTGCCCACAATGAATGTCCTCTTAAAGCCTGCGATAGAGTTAGGAGTGGTTATTCCACAGCGAGAATATTAGGCGGTTTAGCGTCTGCGCGCAATCGCCAAATGGCCTTTGTCGACTCCGGTTTACCGCTTTTTTACATGCTCGGGGCAATGAACCCACTCAAAAGCCCGAAGTTCCATAAACACAGGCCCGCCACCGCAGTGGCCACCAAGCGTCGCAGTCCCGTGCGGCTCATGAGACGCAGCGTCGGGTGGGAGACCAGTGAGCCACCGAGGCTGATCAGCATCAACGTCGGTAAGGTGCCTAGACCAAACCACAGCAGCAGCGACGCGCCTTTCCAGACGGAGGCCGTGGCTAAGGCCAGCAGCAGCATGGAATAGACCATGCCGCAGGGCAGAAGCGCCCACAGCAGACCCGATGCCAGCCAGCGCCACGGCGTGGGAAGTCCCTGTACGGGGGCCAGGAGCCCCTTGGCGTGCCGCCAGACCCGCACCCCCAGCCAACGACTCACGACGTCATCGCGATCGCGCCACAGGCGTAACGCCAGCAGCCCCAACATCACCGTGACCAAGCCGCGAATGACGCTGGAAAGCCACAACAGCGGGGTGAAGCCCAACAGCCCTTGTGCGCTCAGGCCAAACACGGCGCCCCAAAGCCCGTAACCCAAAATTCGGCCGACGTGGACGAAAGCGGTCGCGGCCATGCGCTGGGGTGCGGGGATCAGCACCGACGTCAGCGGGGCACACATGCCGACACAATGACCGGCGCTGCCCAAGCCGCTCAACAAGGCCATGAGCCATAACGGACCGCAGTTCACGGAGGTGGCGCCTGTTCGCCATCGGGGGCATCGAAGATGTCGCGGCCGTGGCGCTCAAGGTCGTCGAATTGATCGTGATCGGTGGCCCAAAAAAAGGCCCAGACGGCCAGTCCACTGAGGATGAGTCCTAAGGGAATGAGTATGAACAAAATCATCATGGCGCGGCCACTCGGTGTTGCGTGGTCGGAGAGTATAGGCGCAATCGCAGCGCGTTGAGGGTAACCCCTAAGGAGCTGAGGGTCATCCCAATGGCGGCAAGCCAGGGCGGAATCAGCGCCAAGGCGGCTAAAGGGATGGCGGCGGCGTTGTACCACAATGACCACACCAAGTTCTGCCGAATGATGGCGCGCATGCGCTTGGCGTACTGCAAGGTGTGCGCTAAGTCCGACAAGCTCTCGGGTCGTTGAATCAGTTCGGCCGCCGCTTGGGTGAGCGTGGCGCCGCTGGCGATGGCCATGGAGGTGTCGGCCGCTTGTAAGAGGGGCGCATCGTTGATGCCGTCGCCCACGGCCAGCACCCGGTGCCCTTGTTGGCGTAAGGCGTGTAGCGTTGCCAATTTGTCGGCGGGACTCAACCGCGCCTGAAATTCGCGGATGCCCAGTTCGCGCGCGGTGCTCTCCACCGATTGCAGATGGTCGCCGCTCAGCAGGATGACGCGGAGGCCTTGCGCTTGCAGCGACTCGATCAAGGCCCGCATGCCGGTGCGGATCCGATCCTCAATCACAAACTGAGCGCACAAGACCCCGTTACGCGCCAAATACACATTGGCCGCATCGGTGGTCGATGGGGCGTGAGCGGACTGGGGTTCGGCCAGGACGAAGTGTCGTTGCCCCAATCGATATAAGGTCTGATCGATGCGGCCCTCGATGCCGAGTCCCGGAAACACCTGGACGTCGTGGGCGGTCAGGTGCGTCGGGTGGTTGAAGGCTTGTTGTAAAGGGTGGTTGTGACCCCGTTCGAGTGCGCTGGCGATTTCAAGGCACTGATCCGATTGCAGCGACGAGTCGAACAACTGGGTGGACCGTAGGCACGGTTCACCCACCGTGAGGGTGCCGGTTTTGTCGAAGAGCACGGTGTCGATGTGGGTTAAGCTGTTGAGGGCGTCGCCGCTGGTGACAAAAATGCCCTGCTTGGCCAAAAATTGCGTGGCCACCGCCACCGCGACCGGCGTTGCCAGTGAAAAGGCGCACGGGCAACTGATGACCAGCACCGCAATGATGGCGTCTACGCATCGACTGGGATCAATCACTGCCCACGCGCAGCCCACCACGACCGTGGCGAGCAACACCGCGCTCACAAAGTATTTGGCCCAACGGTCGGCGATCCACACCGAGCGTGGGCGGTCCGCTTGAGCGCGCAATAATAGCCGCACAATCTGCGCGATCATGGTGTTGCTGCCGGTTTGCGTCACGCGCAGCGTTAAGGAGCCGGAGTGCAGCAGACTTCCGCCCAAGACGGCGTCGGCAGGCGCTTTGGCAATGAGGTGCGATTCGCCGGTGAGCCAGGATTCGTTCACCAGCGCGTCTCCCGATTCCACAAGGCCATCGGCAGGCACAATTTCAGGCGCGCTCACCACGACTCGGTCGTCGGGGACCAACGCCGACAGCGCCACCCGTTCCGTGATCGCCCCGCGTAGGCGAGTGGCGTGGGCGGGTAACAGTTGAGCCAAGGCTGAGGCCATCGACCCCGCTTGGTGGCGAGAGCGCATCTCGATGAGGCGACTCAACAGCAAGAAGAAGATGAACATCAACGCCGACTCGAAATAAATTTCCCCCTGATGTCGTAGCGCGTTAAACGCGCTGAGGCCAAAAGCCAGTAAGACGCCCAGCGTCACGGACGTGTCCATGCCGATGGTTCCCGCTCTCAATCCCAGCCACGCGCCTTCGAAAAACGTTCGACCCGAGTAAAAAATCACCGGTGCTGAGACGACCATGCAGGTCAGTCGCAGGTAGTCGGTGATGACCGGGTCCATGCCGCTGCGACGTGAAAAATACAAACCGATGGCAATCATCATGATTTGCATCATGCCCATACCGGCCACAACCAAACGTTTCAGGAGAATGCGTTGTTCGCGCTTTTGAATGTGTTGCTGATCGACGTTGCCAATGAGGTGAGGGCGGTAGCCCAGTTCGGCGATCCGGTCGAGTAAAGCGCTCAAGCGCATCGCCTTTGGGTTAAACACCAACCGCGCTTGGCCGGTGGCCAAATTGACTTGAATGAGCGACACGCCCGGTTGCGATTTGAGGCGCTCTTCAATCAACCACGCGCAGGCGCTGCAGCGGATGTTTTCAAGCAGTAAGAACACATCAACGTCGCCATTGGGGTTAAATATCGCTAGATTCTGCAGAACGTCGGTGCGGTCGTAGTGTCGGTAGGTGGTTGAAGGCTCGGTGACGGGTGCGGCGCCGTATTGTGTGCGGGTGCGGTAGTAATCGGCGAGGCCAGTCCGCTCGATGATCTCGGTGGCGGCTTGGCAGCCGACGCAGCAAAACAACCGCGTGTGCGCGGGATTGGCTGGGGAGTCGCCGCGCACCGTCGAGCGCGGTTCGAGGGGAGCGTTACAGTGAAAGCAGCGTTGATCGGCAATCACGGCGTCTCGAATATAACCCGATCGTTGGTCACGCGTGCTTTGAGTCGCCAGCTGCGATCCAGGGGTGCGATTTCAACCAAGATTCTGCTGACCGTTTCCTCGTCGCCGACTTGGTTCCACAGTCCTTTGGGTTTGGGGCCAACGTAGTCGTGACTCAGACGTCGATCGAACAGCAACCGTTGGTCGTTTTGGGCCACTTTGGTGTCGTTGAGGGTCACCACCAATTGATCCGGCAGTGGCGCTTGACCGGGATCCAAATGAATAATCCATTGGCTACTGGTTTGGTCGAGTGTGGCTTGAACGTGCAGCTGATGGGCGTGTGCGTCCGCGTTGGCGTCTTGATGAATGGTGGACTCGTCGCTGCGCATGCTTTGATCCAGGACTTCATCGGCGTGACGAAAGGCTAAGGTGACGCTGATGGCGGAGGCAATGACCGCGGCAATGGGCAAGCCAACAATCATCCACATCAGCGGTTCGTGAAACCAGCGTTGGCCGCTGCGGCGTGGGTCTGAAGGGGTGTCGTGGCGCATGGGTGGACCTGCCTATTAGGGAGCAAAAAACTTGGCGTTGGTGACCGTGTGATGACTCGGTTCCATTTGATCGGTCACCGTGAAGCGGAGGGTGTGTGCGTGATGAACGCTGCCTTCGAGAACGCTGACGCGCACGGGGACTTGCAGCACTTCACCGCCGGCCACCAGCCAATCGTGTTGATCAACCGAAGATTCCAACGCGGGGAGTCCGTCCACATCGATGCGAAAATGACGCGGGTTCGGGTCTTTGTTGAGTATTTTAACGTTGTACACGTTTTCGATGCGTTCGCCGCGAATTTCACGATACAGCGCGTTGCGGTCCCGAATCACGTCGACGCCTAACGGTTGACGGAGTGCGAGGGCAATGACGCCCGCCAAAAACAATCCACCCAACAGCGAGGCGTACACCAGCATGCGGGGTCTAAGGACGTGCGTGGTTTGACCGTCGATGGAGTGTTGGGTGGTGTAGCGAATCAAGCCGCGCGGATAGGACATCTTGTCCATCACGTCATCGCAGGCATCGATGCACGCCGCACAGCCGATGCACTGATATTGAAGTCCGTTGCGAATATCGATGCCCGTCGGGCAGACTTGAACGCACATGGTGCAGTCGATGCAGTGACCAAGGCCTTGGGCGTGAATGTCGCTGCCACGTGCGCGCTTTCCACGTGGTTCACCCCGGCTGGGATCGTAGGTAATGATCAGGGTGTCGTAATCGAACATGGCGCTTTGAAAGCGCGCGTAGGGGCACATGTAGGTGCACACTTGCTCCCGCAGGTATCCCGCGTTCCCGTAGGTAGCAAATCCGTAAAACAGGACCCAAAATAATGGCCAGCCGGAAAAGGATCCGGTGAGGATGCTGTCCACCAGTTCGTGAATGGGCACGAAAAATCCGACAAAACTCAGGCCAGTCCAGAGCGCAAAGCTGATCCAGAGCACTTGTTTAAGCCCTTTGCGGGTGATTTTGTGCACGCTCCAGGGGGCTTGGTCCAGCTTTATGCGTTGCGCGCGATTGCCCTCGGCCCACTGTTCCATCATGACGAAGACTTCGGTCCAAACCGTTTGCGGACACGCAAAGCCACACCACAGGCGGCCGGCGAGTGCAGTGAAGAAAAACAGGCTTAAGCCCGCCATCACCAAAAGCCATGTCAGAAATATAAAGTCTTGCGGCCACAACACCCACGGGCCGATCCAGAATTTACGCGCGGGCAGATCGAATAAGACGAAGGGACGATGATTCAGTTGAATCCAAGGGATGAGGTAGAACAGGCCGAGTAAAACGAAAACGGCCAACTTGCGCAGTCGTGTGAACCGACCGTGACTCTCTCTTGGGTAAATTTTTTGATGCTTTTGATAGAAGGAGTCAGGGGCAGATGCAGTGTCGGGAATACGATGTTCAGTCATGGTCCTTACCGGAATCGTGGCGGTGATCCGCTTCAGTGCGTACTAAATATAAAGTGAGTGCGGACGAGAGCGTGGTGAAACCCCAAAAGGAAAAAAAGCCCAAGGCGTAACCCGCGTGTGTATCGGTAAACCAGTCCGCCAACACGGTGTCTTGACCGATTTGCGTCGGATCAAAAATGGCGTAGAAAAACAAACACGCGATGCTGGCGGCGATAAAACTGGGCCACAACACCATCGCGATGTCGCGGCTGAAGCGACTCAATAAGCGATGGCGATCGTGGGGTTGGTCGTTCATGGCGAAGCGGGGTTGGGTTCGGTTGCCAAACGGCTGGGGTTCAAGCGCAGCACATAAGCTGCCAGCAATCTTACGCGTCTTTCGCCCAACCGTTCAAGGTGAGCGGGCATTTGGTTGTTTCGACCTTGACCAATGGTTTCAACGAGCGTGTCGTAATTGCCGCCGTAAATCCACACCTCGTCGGCTAAATTCGGCGCGCCCAAGAGCTCATTTCCGGTGCCCGTGGCGCCATGGCAGGCGGCGCAAATCGTCTCGAACGTGGCCTTGCCTGTCGCGACCAACGCCGGGTCGTGCGCCGGGCGATGGGACAGGGTCATCACGTAATTGGCGACGGCTTTAACGCCGTTTTCCCCGAGAGCGGCTTGCCAGGCTGGCATCACGCCCATACGGCCATTGGCGATGGTGGCTTGAATTTGTTCGGGTGTGCGGCCCCAGGTCAGATTGGTGGCGGTGAGATTGGGAAATCCTTTCGCGCCTTGCGCATCGGAGCCGTGGCACATCGCGCAATTGGCGGCGAATAAATTATGGGCAATCTTCATGGCCTCGGGATCTTTCGCCAGCGTCCGCAATTCTTGGCCATCGAAGCGTCCCAGGGTCTTTGCCAGCGTGGCTTCAACCTCGCTATCCTGCTCGGCGTATTGTTGGTGTGAAGTCCAGCCCAGCGTGCCCGCAAACGACCCCAATCCGGGGTAGAGCGCTAAATACACCCCCGAAAACAACACAGAAATGTAAAACCCATACAACCACCACCGAGGCAACGGGTTGTTGTATTCCGCTAAATCGCCGTCCCAGACGTGACCCGTGGTGTCCACGTCTGCGTTGTCCTTGGGTGTGGGCACTTGACGGGCAGAGGTGAACATTAGCCACACGGCAAAAACCACGTTGGCGACAACTAAAACGATGATCCACGCGTTCCAAAAGACACTCATGATTACACTCCCGTCTGATCTTCTTCTAGGGGAAGCCGAGCGGCGGCGTCAAAATCGGTTTGACGACGGCGACTTAATGCCCAAATCACCACGACGATGAAGAGGGTCATGGAGATCGCGGTAGAGACTCCGGCGACGATTCCAACCATATCGTTGCTCATATTATTGCTTCCAGGTTTTTGAGGCGATGCCGAGGTTTTGCAGGTAGGCGATCAAGGCCTCCTCTTCCGTGTGGCCGACCACTTGATCGTGCGCGCCGTTGATTTCATCGTCGCTGTAGGGCACGCCAACGCTGCGCAGCGCGCGCATTTTGCGTGCGGTTAAATCGGCGTCAATGAGGTTGTGTTTTAGCCAGGGAAATCCTGGCATGTTCGACTCCGGCACAACGTCGCGCGGATTGTTCAAATGCACCCGATGCCATTCATCCGAGTAGCGACCGCCGACGCGCGCCAAGTCTGGCCCGGTGCGTTTGGATCCAAATTGGAAAGGATGATCGTAGACCGATTCGCCGGCCAACGAATAATGTCCGTAGCGTTCCGTTTCCGCTTTAAACGGACGAATCATTTGCGAGTGGCAGTTGTAACAGCCTTCGCGAATATAAATGTCGCGTCCTTCCAGCTGCAACGCCGTGTACGGCACGACGCCAGGCGCCGGCTCGGCCGTTTGTCCGGTGAAGTACAGGGGGACGATCTCAACGAGGCCTGCCACGCTGATGACTAAGGCGATTAACACACCCATCAGGGCGATGTTTTTTTCAATGGTTTCGTGATTCATATGAGTTCCTACCACGCTTAAGGTTTGGCCGGCATGATGACGACGGGATGCGTGTTGGCATCGCTGGCGTTGATGGTTTTGATGACGTTGTAGGCCATGAGGAACATGCCCGACAACACCAATAATCCTCCAGCCAGCCGACCTTCGTAGAAGGGATAAGTGGCGTTGAGCGACTCAACGAAGGTGTAGGTTAAGGTGCCATCCGGATTGGTTGCCCGCCACATTAATCCTTGCATGACGCCGGCGATCCACATCGAGCACACGTACACCACAATGCCAATGGTGGTGGTCCAAAAATGAACGTCAATGAGTCGCGTGCTGTACATCGCGGTTTTGCCATATAGGCGTGGAATCAAGGCGTACAGCGAACCGATGGTGATCATTGCCACCCAGCCCAGCGCACCCGAATGCACGTGACCAATGGTCCAGTCGGTGTAGTGCGAGAGCGCATTAACGGTCTTGATCGACATCATGGGGCCTTCAAACGTCGACATTCCATAAAACGACAAGCTCACAATCATGAACTTTAAAATGGGGTCGGTGCGCAGCTTGTGCCACGCGCCCGACAGCGTCATGATGCCGTTGATCATGCCGCCCCACGATGGCGCAATCAGCATCAAGGAAAACACCATGCCCAGAGATTGAGCCCAGTCGGGTAGGGTGGTGTAAATTAAATGGTGAGGGCCCGCCCACATGTAGATGGAGATGAGCGCCCAAAAGTGGACGACCGACAGTCGGTACGAATAGACGGGGCGACCGGCTTGTTTGGGGATGAAATAGTACATGATGCCCAAAAAACCAGCGGTGAGGAAAAAGCCGACCGCGTTGTGCCCGTACCACCATTGCACCATCGCATCGACGGTGCCCGCGTAAGCCGAATAGGATTTCCACATCGTGACGGGGACTTCGGCGGAGTTGACGATGTGTAAGACCGCCACCGTGATAATGAACGCGGCAAAAAACCAGTTGGCCACATAGATGTGTTTGACTTGGCGCTTCGCGATGGTGCCTAAAAACACAATGGCGTACGCCACCCACACGACGGCGATGGCCAGATCAATCGGCCATTCCAGTTCCGCGTACTCCTTAGCGGTGGTGTAGCCCAGCGGCAAGGTGATCGCTGCCGCCACGATGATGGCTTGCCAACCCCAGAAGGTGAACATGGCCAACGCCGGTGCGAACAATCGGGTGTGGCAGGTGCGTTGGACCACGTAGTAGGAGGTCGTGAACAGCGCGCTGCCGCCGAATGCAAAAATCACCGCGTTGGTGTGCAAGGGGCGTAATCGGCCGTAGCTTAACCAGGGAATATCGAAATTGAGCGCGGGCCAGATCAGCTGCGCCGCGATGAGCGCGCCTACCGTCATGCCGACAATGCCCCAGACGACTGTCATGAGAGCGAAGCGGCGGACGACGGTGTCACAGTAAGTGGTTTGGTCGGACATGTCAGAGGGTCTCACTTCGGGCTTGTTAATAATCAAAGAATAAATCGTATCGCGTGTGTTCACATACGCAGTTACCGCAAAAATCGGTTTAAAAAAAGAGCTTTTGCGTGCCTGGTGTGGCCAAAATTTTAGCGAATAGGAGCGCCGATGGGGTGAGACCAGCGGCGCTGCAAACGGTCATCGATGAGCGAGAAAACCGAGTAGGTTTTGTCTAGCCTAGACCGCCTTTTAAGGAGTACACATTCTTGATGCCGCGAGCGCTGAGCGCTTCGGCAAGGGCTTTGGAGCGGATGCCGCGCGCACACATCAACAGCGTGCCGTGCGGGGCGTTGGCTAATTCCGGTTGGGCCAGCAATTCTGCGCTCGAATGGCAGTGGTGCGGCGCCGACACCGGGCGTGCCTGACGTTCGGCCTCTTCTCGAATATCAATTAAGAACATCCCGCGGTCCAGTGCGGCTTGAAGCGACGGCAACTCGGCAACCGCCGCCTGCGGCGTCGGAGCCGTGTGCAGAACCGCACACTGAGCGTGTTGTGTGACTTTGAGTAAACGCGTTTGCATGCTCAAAAAATCCAGCAGCGCCACATGACTGGAGAGTGGACTATTGAGACCCACAATCCATTTGATGACCTCCAGCGCTTGCAATGCGCCGAGTGCGCCAGGCAAGGGCCCTAAAACGCCCGCTTCTTGGCAATTGCCCACCAAGCCATCACGAGTCGCTTCAGGCCAAATGCACCGCAAGCACGCGCCCTGCGGCGCGATGACCTGTATTTGCCCTTCGTATTGGTAAACGCTGGCGACCACGGCGGGCAGCTGCAGTGCGCGCGCGACGTCGTTGACCACAAAGCGCGTGGTGAAGTTGTCGCTGCAATCGACCAACAAATCGTAGCCTTTGGCCAAGTCCAACAGGTTAGTGAACTCCGCGCGCATTTCGTAGGCGCGAATGTCCACGGTTGGATTGAGCTGATTGAGATGGCGCTTCAATGTCAACGTTTTGCTTTGACCGATTTGGTCGTGCGTGTAAATGGGCTGACGATGCAAGTTGCTGGCATCAATCACATCGTGATCAATCAGTCCTAGGACACCAATGCCGGCACCCGCCAGATACAGCGCGGTGGGGACGCCGAGTCCGCCCGCGCCGATCACGCAGACTTTGGCCGACCGCAGCTTTTGCTGGCCTTCAGGACCAATGTCCTTGAGCGTCATTTGCCGGGAATAATCCGGCACATAGGCCGCGGACGGCGTGGCCGCGGATCGGGTGGGGGTGAGGGTGGAATGCGGTGGATGAGTGTGATGGTCGTGATGGTGGTGATGGGCAGAGTGTTCTGGCGAAGGCTGTGCGCAGCGTTCGCAATTCACCCAACCGGAATCCCCATCCGTATAAAATTCTTTTTTCCATATGGGGACGCGGTGCTTCACTTCATCAATGATGTAGCGACAAGCGGCAAAGGCTTCTGCTCGATGAGGGGAACTCGCGCCGACCCACACCGCGCGATCGCCAATGGCCAAATCGCCCACGCGATGAACGCAGTGCGCCTTGAGAATGCCAAAACGCGCAATCGCCTCAGCAACGATTTTTTCGCCTTCGCGAATGGCTAAGCTTTCGAAGGCTTCGTACTGCAATCGCGAGACGGTTCGGCCTTCGTTGTGGTTGCGAACCCAGCCTTCGAAGCTCGCAAATCCGCCGGCCGCAGGATCGTGGACCGCTTCCGTTTCAAGGGCGATGTCGATGGCTGTGTGGCTGAAGCGGAACGTGCTCATTAGCCCCCCGCCACAGGTGGAATAAACACCACCTCAGCGCCTTCACTGAGTGGCGTATCCACGTCCGCAAAGGCACCATTGATCGCTACTCTCAATTGGCTCAAATCGAGGGTAAACGGGTAGCGGGCACACAAGTGCTGGTACAGAGCCCGGCTGTTGGCAACTTCGGTTTCAATGGTTTCAGTGCTTTTGCCGGCTTGTTCGCGCATCAGCGCGTAGTAGTGGATGGTGATGTTCATACGGGCGTCTCTCGGGAGTGATGATCCCATTCCTCAGGGGTATTGATGTTGTCCAAGTGGCCGTGTCCGGGTTGCGTCAGCAGCGTCACGGCGTGGTGGGTTAAAAATTTCCGCGGGCACGCGCGACCCGTGGCCACGAACTGTTTCAAGGCGTCGTGGGCGGCGGGTTCGTAGATTGCGCACAGCGGTTCGGGCAATTGGTCGGACTGGCTCACGTACGCCGTGGCGAGTTGAGAGGATTGTCGCTGTTCTAATAAGCGCTGCACGGTGTCGAGTTGCAAGTGCGGTAAGTCCACCGCAACCACCAACCATGCCGAGTGCGGGTATTCGCGAAACGCCGCCAGTATGCCGGCGATGGGGCCGTTCACCGTTGGATCGTCGACGATCGTTTTAAAGCGAGTGCGCAGCGGGTCTGGCGCTTGGTCGGCGCGGATCGACACAAAGGTTTCCAGCGACGCTGATTCGAGGAGTTGAACTTGACGCGACAGCCAGGTTTGCCCCTGATGCATCAAGGCGGCTTTGTCCGTGCGCATGCGCTTACTGGCGCCGCCACTGAGCACCAGCCCTCGAACCGGCGGATCAACCGACATCGCGCTTGCCGCCGCGTTTGCTGATCAACCGCACCGATTCAATCTGAATCTCGGCGGACAGCGCTTTGCACATGTCGTACACGGTCAAGGCCGCCACCGACGCGCCCGTGAGGGCTTCCATCTCAACCCCCGTTTTCGCCTCAACGGAGACGCTGCAGCGAATGACGATGCGGGTTCCTTGAACCTCAGTGTCAAAGGTGCAGCCCGTGAGGTTGAGGGGGTGGCAAAAGGGTATGAGGTCGCTGGTGCGCTTGACCGCTTGTGTCCCCGCGATAATCGCGGTGTGCAGCACCGGTCCTTTGGCGGTTTGGAACCCTTGGTCTTGGAGGGCTTGAAAGACGGCTTCGGGTAACCAAACAATCGCTTCGGCCGTGGCGCGACGGTGCGTGATGGCTTTATCACCGACGTCCACCATCTTGGGGGACCCCGTTGGGTCGATGTGAGTGAATTCCATTCGGTTGTCCTTACTAAACCATGCGCTATTGTACCGAGCGCTGGCCGCAATTCCCTAGGCTAGGCCGTAATTATCCGTCATCGGCGCGTCCCCATTGCGCTAAGAGGTTGTTTTGTTGGTGCTTTGGTGAAGTCGGACGCGGGCCGTCTGCGGTTGCGCTTAGCCGCCGATGTAATACATTTCGATTTTTTTGCGACCCTTGAAGTTTGGTCCGGCGCGCAATTCCGAATACCGATCATCGCGCTGCTGCCAACGGGCGCGAATCAACTCCAATAATTCGTGGTCCGTAGCGCCGTCCCGTAACGGGGTTTTTAAATCAAGCCCGTCGGTGGCAAACAAACAGGTGTAAAACACGCCGTCGGAGGAGAGGCGTCCACGGGTGCAGCCTCCACAAAACGGTTGCGTCACGCTGGATATAAAACCGATCTCTAGGCTGCCGTCGGCCAGTCGATATCGTTGGGCGACTTCGCCCGAGTATTGCGCCTCTAAGGGCTCTAGTGGCGCCAGCTTGGCGATGCGCGCCATCAATTCCGTTGACGGCACCACGCGATCCAGTTGCCAATGATTTCGGTTGCCAACGTCCATGTATTCAATAAACCGGACGCACACGGGTTGATGGCGGAACGCGTTGATTAACGCAAGCGCCGAGTCTTCGTTGAGCCCCCGTTCAATGACGCAGTTGATTTTGAGCGGACGGAGACCGGCGCGTAGGGCTGCCTGAATGCCGGCGACAACTTCGTTGGGATCGCCCATGCCACCGGACATGATTTTAAACACCGTTGGATCTAACGAATCCAAGCTCACGGTGACTCGCGACAGGCCTTGCGCGGCCAAATCCTCGGCGTATTTATGCAGCAAGACCCCGTTGGTGGTGAGCGCCACGTCGCGCACGCCATCGATGGCCGCTAAATCACCAACCAGTTCCGATAACCCAGCGCGCAACAGTGGTTCGCCGCCGGTCAAGCGTAGTTTGTGTACGCCCAATTGCACAAACAGCGCCGCAATGCGGGTGATTTCGCCAAACGACAATCGTTCATTCGCGCCCAAAAAGCGATAGCCTTCCCCATAGGTTTCTTTGGGCATGCAATACGGGCAGCGAAAATTACACCGATCCATCACGCTGATGCGCAGATCGCGAATGGGGCGTTGAAAACGGTCGAGGGGTTGGGTCACCACGGGTACAACTCTACCAGAGAATGCGCCGCCAACGACGTGTTAGGGGGAATTTCAACGCAGCCGACGGTGCCTTGCAGCGCGTGAAAATCCCCAGACCCCTGCGTGCTTTTAATCGCAAAGGTCCCGTGTGACGTGGGCATCACCGGGTTAAAGAGCGTGAGCGCAGAGGGGTTGTGGACACTGGTTTCCAGTAGTACCGCGCGGTGCTCGGCCTCCAACCGGCCTTGCAACCGATCGAGGCTCGGGCGGACGTAACGCGCCATGCACACGGCGGTGGAAACGGGGTTGCCGGGCAAGCCAAACAGCAAGGCTCCTGACGGGGCGACTCCGAACCACAGGGGTTTGCCTGGGCGTTGAGCGATTTTGTGAAACACCGCTGTCGCACCGAGGTGTTGCAAGGCTTTGGGCACAAAATCGAAACGCCCCGCCGAGACGCCACCACTTAAAATGATCACGTCATACGCGGCGAAAGCGCTCGCCAGTCGTGCACAGATGCCTTCGAAATGATCGGCCAAGTGATCGTCGTGAACCGTGTGTAGTCCTTGGTTGTGCAAACTGGCTTTGATCGCGTGCACATTGGATCGACGTATTTGCCAGGCTTCGATCGGTCTGCCGGGCTCAATCAATTCATCGCCAGTGGTCACCACCAGCACTTTCGGTTGGGCCGCAACCGTGAGCGAGGTTTGGTTGGCGGAGGCCGCAATCGCCAAGTCGGCAATTCCAAGTCGCGCGTGCGCGCTGAGCACACGCGTGCCTTGAACGACGTCAAGTCCTTGACGATGAATGTTTTGTCCCTGGGTAATGGTGGGGTTGGCGGTGAGGGATGCCATGCCCGCGCGCACGTCCAATTGCTCCACCGGAATCACCGTGTCGGCGCCCTGGGGCAGCATGGCTCCGGTCATGACTTCGACGGTTGTGAACGGGTCGGTCAACGCGGGCGCCGGGTGGCCGGCGGCAGCGACGCCGACGATTTTAAATGACGTGGTGTGACTCAAATCGCCGTAACGAATGGCGATGCCGTCCATGGCCACTCGGTCAAAGGGCGGCGAGTCTCGCTCCGCGAGAATGTCTTCCGCCAAGACGCGCCCCAAGGCCTTCGATAGGTCGACGGTCTCGGTCGGTAATCGTTGGCAATGGTGCTGAATCAAGCCGGCCGCTTCGGCCGGCGAAAGTAATTCAGACACGACCCGTTCCCTTATTTATTTTTTTGAGCCTCGCGCCAGGCACGCAACTGCTCGTTAAACGCGTCGCGCACTTTTTCTTCATCACCAACCACCGCGTTGTGTTTCTTAATGCGAATTTCTTCGCGCGCAATGGCGGCTTTTTTCTCCGCGTCGGGCAATTTGTCCACGTTCGGCGGCATGGGGTTTTCGGAATCCACGCAAGCGATGTACGCATCCGCGTCCGCCATGAATTGTTTGACCACGCTTTGTCCAGCAATCATCTCTTCTTTGCTGGCGGTTCGTCCGTCGGGATAGGTGGTTGGTAATTTGGGATACATGCATTCTGCCTGCGCGCCCAACGACACACTCAATGCCAGGATCGATCCGACGAGTAACCCATTGCGCTTGACCATAATTCACCCTTGTATCTATAAAATACCGATCACCGCATCATAACGATTTGTATGCCAATTGGGGATGAAATTTGCGTCAGACACCGTGGGATACTGCACTTTGGACGTCACCAACACAGGCCGCCGTACGCTAATGATGCTTTGCAGCAAACATAATAAACCCAACGGGGTCGGGGTCCGATTGCGCCGAGCCTCGCTGACCTTGTCCGGTCGGCCGGTGCTGACGTCGGTTGATTGGGTGATCAAGAGTAATGAGGCGTGGGTGGTTCGCGGCGCCAATGGGGCGGGCAAAACTCAGTTACTCCGCTTGTTGGTGGGTGAACGTTGGTTGGATCCGGATGGTGTTGGGCAGCGGGTGTACGTGGATGCCAAGGGTCGCGAGCGACCGTTAAGCGCCATTCGTTCCCGACTGCTGTGGGTGGGCGGGGAGGCGATTGATCGCTACGAACGGTATCAGTGGAACTTTACGGTGCGCCGTGTGGTGGAAAGTGGCGTGTCGTTCAGCGTTCGTCCCTTGGCGCGATTGAGTCGCGAGCAGACGACGTGGGTGCGAACCGTGTTGGAGCACTTTGGTTTGTGGCAATTGCGCTCAGCGCGGCTTTTGGATTTGAGTTATGGGCAACGCCGGTGGGTGTTGCTGGCTCGGGCTTTTGCCAGTGACGCGGCGTTGATTGCGCTGGATGAAATCTATAACGGATTGGATGAAACGTTGCGCGCCGCGCTCAATCGATTGTTGCCACTGTGGCAGGCGCGCGGTTCGACGTTGTTGATGGCGTTGCACCATGTGGATCCCAACCCCGAGCACATAACCCATCAGGTGGTGGTTCGTCGCGGACGCGTGCACGTGCGTCAGACACCGCGGAGCGGTCGGTCACCGACGCCCGGTCTTTCGGCGCGCGCAGGTCGTCTCCAGCCACGGTCGTCACGCCCAGCGCTCGACCGCGGCGATGAGGCGCCAGTCATCGACTTGCAAAACGCGTCGGTGTTTCGAGGATACAAAGCGGTGCTCCACCAAGTCACGCTCCGTGTGCGACCGCGCGAACACTGCTTGGTGGTGGGTGCCAATGGCTGCGGGAAATCCACATTGTTGGAGGCGATATTCGGCAGCATCCCGGTGGCGTTTGGTGGCGTCATCACCCGCTTGGGACATCGAGCAGGCCAGCCGTTGCGGGCGTGGCAGGCTAATGTGGGGTTTGTCTCCCCCAGTTTGCACACCGATCTGTCTTTGGGGGAGCGGATTATTGACGTGTTGGTGAGTGCAAAGCGCAGGGCGACCTCCTGGGATCAGCCGGTCACCGCGTATGAACGCAGGCGCGCGCGTTCGGTACTGGCGGAATTCGGTTTAACGGTGGAGTTAGAAGCCCCCGCATCAACCTTGTCGTACGGACAACGGCGTTTGCTGTTGCTGGCGCGCGCGTGGCTGCAAAGGCCGCGTTTACTGCTGCTGGATGAACCCTTTACCGGCTTGGATCAGACGCATCGCGAGCACTTGGCTCGATTGTTGGTGGCGCTCATGCGCACCCGTACGACCATCATCATGAGTGTTCACCACCTTCAGGATGCGCCCGAGGGGTTTAAACAGTTGGTCAATCTGAATGACGTGTCTCGTTCAAAAAAAATTGGGCCGATCGGATTCTAATAACGCCGATCGGCTCGCCCGTTCAGGCTCAGTCCAAGTGCAAGGTGGTTTTAAAGACGATTTTGCCGGTGCCACTCATGAGAATGCGCGTCACGACGCCATCGCTCACGTGCAACGTAACATCGACCACACCGGGGCGGTTTAAAGCGCTACCTTGATGGCCGCGCAGGGTCACCTGACCCTGAATGGGCGTCACCAGCTCGTGCGCAACCAGATAAGCGCCCAACATGCCGTGCGCATTGCCGCTGACCGGATCTTCATCTAAGCCCAGTGCGGGTGAAAACAATCGCGACTCCGTGGTGTTGGGACCGTGTGCGTCGCGCACAAACAGAAAATACCCGTCGGCCCCCAAGTGCGGGGTCAATCGTTTCAGAGCCTCAAAGTCTGGGTTTAAGCTGTTTAATTGGTCGACAGATCGTATGCCGACCATCAACCGCGTGGTGTTGCGTCGAGTGACGACGATCGGGCACTTGGGATCCAACGCGTTACTGTCCATGCCAAAAATGTCGAGCAGCTGACGGCGCAGCGCGGTATCAATGGGTGCGGACAACTCCGGCGCCGGAATGGCCACCGAAACCCGAGTGGCTTGAGCGTCGTTGCTCAGCGTCACATCGTAGAGGGTTTGACGGGTGCGTTGGCGGAACGCGCCCGGGCGCGCGAGGCCCGCATCCAGTCGCGCGATGTGTGTCGCAATGGTGGCGTGACCTATGAAGCTCACCTCATGCTGCGGGGAAAAAAATCGGACGTTCACATCGTGGTCCTCGCCTTGTGCGGGCAAGACAAATGCCGAGTCGAAGTGATTGAGCTCGCGGGCTAAGGAGTGCATTTCCGCTTCGCTTAACACCTCAGCGCCCAAGACCACACCAGCCGGATTACCAGTAAATAGTTCGCTGGTGAAGGCGTCAATTTGGTAAATTTGCACACTGCGGTGTTTCATGGGTTCGAATTCTCCTTGCCGTCTATAGTCGCACTATACAACCGATAATGGCTGTGTGGAAATGAAAAAAGGTTAAAACATCCATGTTTGAATTCTGGAACGGTCTCGCCAGTGTAGTAAATCAGCTCACCGTGGCGCAATGGGCATCCCTCGCGGAATGGTTGGGCGCGGCAGCGGGCGTGGTGTACGTGTTGGGCGCCGCTCAAGAGTTGACTTGGTGCTGGTGGGCGTCGCTTTTGAGTACTTCGCTCTACGCGTTCGTATTTGGGCACGCGGGATTATGGGGGCAAGCGGGATTGCAGTTGTATTACGTTCCAGCCAGCCTCTACGGCTATTTTGTGTGGCGCGGTAAAACCGATCCGGTGGTGATTGCGTGGCTGCCACGCCGTCACGCACTCAGTTGGGCGGCGGCGGGCGTGGTGCTGTCGGTCGCGGTGTGGTGGGGGTTGGGTGCTTTTGGGATCGACGAGTCCATTTTGGATGTATTGACCACCGTCGGGAGTTTGATCGCGACGTATTTAATGTCCATTAAAAAAATCGACAGTTGGGTTTTTTGGATCGTCATTGACGCGACCATTGCGGCTTTGTGTGTGCAACAGCACCTGTGGGTAACGTCGTTGCTGTACGGCAGCTTCATCGGACTGGCGGTGTTTGGGTTTCGGCAGTGGCAACGCTCGGTGGTTGAACCGAGTGGCGAGGGCTAAGGCTATGTCGGTCACGGGAATTGAGGCGGCGCTGCGCTTATTCAGCGCCGAACCGATTGAGTCGTTTGCCTGCGATTTGCTCTCGCAAAGTCCCCACGCGCAAATTTGGCGCGTGCAGGGTTTGGGCCACGATTGGGTGCTGCGCTTGGGATTGGCGAACAATGAGGTCACGCGCGCGCGTTGGCGACTGGAAGCCACGATTCAACAACACGCGGCCGCTGCGGGGATTGCGCCGCGGGTTGTGGGGATCGACCTCGCGGGTCCGGCGTTGTTGATGGAGTACGTGCCCGGCGGTGATTTCAGCACTCGCATTGAGGATCCGGCGAACGATCCGCACTTGGCTCAATCGCTGCGCATCCTTCATCAGTTGCCCTTGGCGGAATCGACGGCTGCGGAGGCGTGGGACTGGGAGTCGATCCTGCAGGCGTATCTCACGCACCCAACGGTAGCGAGGCAACCGCTGTCGCAGGATTTGATGGCGCTTTTAAAACCCTTTCTGGCGACGGCTTCCCAGCGAGAGCCTGCCTTGGTGCATCATGACCCACACGCTAAAAATTGGTTAATCCAGGGGCACGCTCTGCTGATCGACTGGGAATACGCTGCACCGAATGATCCGTTATTCGATCTGGTGGCGGTGGCGCGCTATCACGGATGGTCGCGGACGCGGTGCGAGGCTTGGTTAAATCATTATGGGTTCACGGGTACGTGGCGTGAATTTGCCAACCTGAGTCTATTGTTCGATGCGCTGCACTGGCTGTGGTGTACTCGCTATGATCGATTTGAAACCATGCCGACCGCGCTCAAACAAAACGTGGAAGCGCGTTTGTCCAGTGCGTATCCGCATTTTGAATAAATACCGATTGCCTTTTTAAGCAAAAAACTTCACACTTGCGGCTCGGAAATTGACTGAACTAAGGAGCAGATTGTGGCCAAAATGATCGTCACCGATCCCAACGGACAGGTCCATGAAATCGACGCTAAAGTGGGCGTTTCGGTGATGGAGACTTTGCGGGAGCATGATTTTGGAGTGGCCGCCATTTGCGGCGGCATGTGCTCGTGCGCCACGTGTCATGTTTATGTTGATCCGAGTTGGGCGGCTAAATTGCCCGCCATCCATGGCGATGAAGTGGAATTGATTCGTGAGTTGGACAGCTACAAACCCAACGAATCACGCTTGTCTTGCCAAATTCCATTTACCGATGCGTTGGACGGATTGTTCGTCACCATCGCGCCAGACGAATAAGCGTCAATCAATTCCAGGATCACGGATAACGCCGAGAAGTGGGGAGGGCAACCTCCCCGTTTTGCACGCGCGTTAGGCTTTGGCCTGAGTCTGTTGCGCGACGGCCAATGCGGCTTGCGCGATGGCCTCCGGATCACCTAAAAAGCGTCGACCATGGGACACTAAGTGTTGGTCGATGGAATACACAATCGGTACCCCGGTTGGAATGTTGAATTCCAAAATGTCGGCTTCACTCATGCCGTCTAACATTTTAACCAAGGCGCGCAAGCTGTTGCCGTGAGCGACCACCATTACGCGATGTCCGGCTTGAAGCGCCGGCACTAAGGTGCGATCCCAAAAGGGCAGAACGCGTTCCAAAGTGTCTTTGAGGGACTCTGTGCTGGGAAGCTTCGTCGGGTCTAACCCGCGATAGCGTGCATCGTGGCTGGGGTGTCGAGGGTCGTCGGTGGTTAATGGCGGTGGTGGAATATCATAGCTGCGACGCCAAATCTTAACTTGTTCGGCACCATGACGCGCCACCGTTTCCGCTTTGTCCAAACCCTGAAGCGCGCCGTAGTGGCGCTCGTTTAACTCATACGCGTGTGTTAACGGGATCCACATCAGATCCATGGCATCCAAGGCAATCCACGCAGTGCGCACGGCGCGTTTGAGCACCGAGCAAAAAGCGACGGTCGCGTCTAAGTGTTCTGCTTTCAACAGTTCGCCCGCCATTCTGGCCTCTTCGCGGCCTTGGGCAGTCAAATCCACATCGGTCCAACCCGTGAACAAGTTCTTCAGGTTCCACTCGCTTTGGCCGTGGCGCAACAAAATCAAATTATCTTTAGGCAACATGTTCAGTCCTTCGTGATCGTAGCTCTTTCCGCTGGGCGTCCCGTCGTTTAAGGCTCATGCGTCAGCGAACGCAAGTTCTTAACGGCGATGCTGAGCGTCGCAAAATCGGCGGTCGGCAGTTGTCGGAGGTCGTTAATGACTCGAGTAAAGTGACGGACCGCCGTGGCTTGTTGGGCCAGCCATTGATCCACCGGATTGGTCTTGGCTTTTGAATTCGCTTTGACGATCAGTGCGGTGATGTCGCTTTGGAGTTTGAGGCTTTCCTCTTTTAACCCATCGCGCGCCACTTCCGCCCAATGATGCTCCGTCGGCAAATGGCTGATGTGGTCGTATAAAACATCCAAGCACAACTTGTCACCAATTTCAAAATAGACGGTGGCAACTTTAGCAATGGATTGACGACTTTTTTGCGCCAGTTGCACGATGTGGAGTCCGGACGTCATCCAGCGCAGATGAGCAATTTCCGTTGCCAATGAATCCGGCACTTGCGCCGCGATCCATTCTTCAATTTGCGACGAGATGTGGGCGCGATGACTGCCATTGAGAATGGTGGGCAACACGTCAAAAAATTCCTTCAGTGCTGGGCTTAACCGCTTTAGGGTATCGGCAATCGACTGAATGCTCTTTTCAAAATTCAAAAGCCAATGTGTGGCTTCCGCGATGGCCGCGGTTGAAGCGGAGAGCATTTTGTATTGAGTCTGCGCGGGGACTTTTTGATCCAGCGCATCGATGCGTCCCCAACAATCGCGCATTTGCACTGCGTCGCGGGCAATGATGTATGCCCGAGTGACCATCGCCAGATCGTGGCCGGTGTCCTCGCTGGTTTGAATGGCGAAAACGGGGCCCATGCGATGGGTGAGGCTGTTGACGGTGGCCGTGGTGATGATTTCGCGCTTGAGGGGGTGCTGCGCCATCAACTCCATGTAGCGCTTTTGCAGCAGTTTGGGGAAATACCGAATCAATTCATTGGCGAGCGCGGGATCTTCCGGCATATCGGAGTGAATTAATTGATTGTAGAGCCAAATTTTTGAGTAGGAAACGAGCACGGCCAGTTCAGGGCGCGTCAATCCCATCCCTCGTTTCGCGCGCGTCTGCAGCTCGGCGGTTTGGGGCATAAATTCGAGCGAACGAACCAATTCCCCTTGCGTTTCAAGAATCGAGAGCGCGTAGGCGTGTTGAGTCAATTGGGAGGCGGCGTCCTGCTCCAGGATGCTGATCGCTTGGCTTTGCAGGTAGTTGTTGCGCAACACCAATAAGGCCACGTCGTCGGTCATCGACGAAAGCAAGGCGTCGCGCTGCTTCGGCTTGAGGCCGCTGTGCTCGGAGGCGAGCTTCAACAAGATCTTGATGTTGACTTCCACGTCTGAGCAGTTCACGCCCGCGGAGTTGTCAATGAAGTCCGTGTTGAGCGCTACGCCGTGTTGGGCCGCTTCGATGCGACCTAATTGGGTAAGGCCCAAATTGCCACCCTCGCCCAAGACTGAGGCTCGAAGCTCGCAGCCATTGATGCGCACCAAATCGTTGGTTCGGTCGCCCACTTCGGCGTGGGATTCCTGAGTGGCTTTGACGTACGTGCCAATGCCGCCGTTCCACAGCAAGTCGACGTTTAATCGCAGCAACGCCTGGATCAATTCATTCGGCGTCAGCGTGGATTGGTCGATGCCCAGCATTTTTCGCGCTTCGGCCGACAGTTTCAAGGATTTTTCGGAGCGGTTGTAAATGCCGCCGCCGGCAGAGAGGAGCTTCGGGTTGTAATCTTCCCACGTGGAGCGGGGGAGATTGAACAAGCGTTGTCGTTCTTGAAAACTCTTGGCGGGATCGGGATTGGGGTCGATGAAAATATGCTGATGGTTAAACGCCGCCACCAATTGCATTTTGTCGGTGTAGAGCAGGCCATTGCCAAACACGTCGCCCGACATGTCGCCGATGCCGACGACTCGAATGACGTCGCGGCCAACGATGACGTTGCGTTCGCGGAAATGGCGGCAAACGCATTCCCACGCGCCGCGGGCGGTGATCGCCATCTTCTTGTGATCGTAGCCTTGAGAACCGCCCGACGCAAACGCATCCCCTAGCCAGAAGCCGTATTCCAAGGCCAATTCATTCGCGGTATCCGAAAAACTGGCGGTGCCCTTGTCGGCGGCGACGACCAGGTAGGGATCATCGCTGTCCAGTCGCACCACGTTCGCCGGTGGCGCCACTTTGCGGTTAACAATGTTGTCGGTTAAATCCAATAAGCCGCGAATGAAGGTCTGGTAGCACGCCTTGACGGTGGCGGCTTGCGCATCCCGTTGTGTGGGCAATTGTCGACAGACGAACCCCCCTTTCGCCCCCACCGGAACGATCAACGTGTTTTTGACGTGCTGTGCCTTCACCAAGCCTAATATTTCAGTGCGGAAGTCTTCGTATCGATCCGACCAGCGAATGCCACCACGCGCCACGGGTCCCTTACGCAGGTGCACGCCCTCGACGCTGGGCGAATGAACCCAAATTTCAAAGCGCGGCTTGGGATCCGGTATGCCTTTGACCTTCGCGGAATCAATTTTGAGGCTGAGGTACGGTTTGGGTTGTCCGTGAGGGTCGGTTTGGAAATAATTGGTGCGGACGGTCGCCAGCAGAACGTCGCGAACGCCCGAGAAGATGCGATCTTCATCGAGGCGCGCCAACGTGGCAATGCCGGACTCAATGGCCGCGTCGTGACGGCGTTGTTCGGCTTCCCGCTGCGCAGCGCTCAGCGCGGGATTATGGCGCGCCACAAAGTGACGTACCAGATGCTGCGTTAATGGCGCATAGGTTTCCAGCACTTTGGCCATGTAGGGGAGGGAGTAGGGCAAGCCAATCTGGACGAGCCAGCGGCAGGCGGCGCGAATGAGCACCCCTTCCCGCCAACTGAGGCCTGCGGCCAAGACTAGGCGGTTGAGGGGATCGTTGTCCATGTGGTTCAGCCACACCGCGCGAATGGCGGTTAAGAGCGCCTCCGTCTGCTCGAGGAGTGGGCCGATGCTGCCGACGTTAAGTTGCAAATTGAGGTTTTGAATCCAATACGTTTCTTGATCTTCGGTGACCAAGCGGTACGGGTGTTCATTGACCAGCTTCAAGCCAAAGTTTTCCAACGCGGGCAAGGTGTCGGAAATGGCCAAGGGGTCTTGTTTGGCCAACACGCGCAGCGACAAGGAGCGTTGCTCCACGGACTCAACGTTGAGACTCAAGTGAAAGCGCTCTGACGATTGGCGCAAAAACTCAAGGCCATCGATGTCATTCAGCGCCTGTTCGGGCGTGTTTTCGGCTCGGTAGGCGGTGGGGAACGCGTGCAAGTAGCGCGTGAGGTATTGTTGATTTAGGTGACTCTGCGGGTATGCCGACTGCGGCTGCAACAGTCGCAACTGTAAGGCTTCACGCAAATGGTCGCGCCAGCCTAAAATTTCACGCGCCAAGCGACTTTCCAGTGAACTGAAATCCAGTTCTTTGTGGTGCACGTCGCCACGCACAATGAGATACAGTCGGGCTAAGGGCGAATCCGACAGTTCAATTTGCGATTGAACGTCGAGCGCTTCCAATTGGTTGCGAATGAGGTCTTCGACGCGCTGGCGAACTTCGGTGTTGTAACGATCTCGCGGAATGAAAATCAACAGCGCCCAAAATCGACCAAACGGGTCACGTCGACCGAATACTCGGGTAATGCGTCGATCGTATAAGTTCACCACTCCACGAATGGTCGGAATCAATTCCTCTGAACTGGCCTGCAGCAATTCGTCGCGCGGGAAGGTTTCGAGAACATGGCTGACCGCCTTGCCGTCGTGACTTTGGGAATTGAGCCCAAAGTGCTCTACGATGCGCCGTGCTTTTTCGCTCAGCAAGGGGATGCTCATCACGTTTTGGTGATACGCGGTAGAGGTCCACAGCCCTAAAAAGCGTCGTTCACCGACCACTTGTCCTTTGGCGTTGAAGGTTTTGATGCCCACGTAGTCTAAGTGAGAATGCCGATGCACGCGGGACCAAGCATTGGCTTTGGTGATGATCAAGGAATTGGGTGCCCGCACTTGTTCGCGTGTGAAACCAGACAACCGGCGGATCTGCGAGGGCGCATGGCGTAAGATGCCAAGACCCGATTGATCAATGGCAATGAGTTGGTCGTCGCTTGAGCCCAGTTTGAGTTGATAATCGCGCGCGCCAATGAACGTGAAGTGATCATCGTGCATCCACGTTAGGAATTCTTTTTGCGCTTCAGAGAGCTTGTGCACGGGATCATTGACGATGTCCTGAAGTCGATGACGCATGGCTTGCCAATCGTCGACCGCTAAACGAACTTCTTCCAGCACGGCGCGCAGCGCGTTTTCCAATTCAAGCAACTTGGCTTGCGAAAGCTCGCGGTCAATTTCATACACCTGCCACGATTCGTGTGGCGCCGAGGCGTTTGGACTGAGTTGGCTGAACTGGCCGGATTTGCTGCGTTCGACCGACAAGACGGGGTGAATAATCAGATGAATGCCGAATCCCAACTGGGTGATGGCCATGCTCAGCGAATCCACTAAGAATGGACGATCTGGGGTGATGATCATCACCTGCGTACGCGCGCTGGCGTAACCGTCGCGTTTGAGGTCTGGGTTAAATACTTTTACGAAGTGTTCTTGGGGTTTGCGCTTAACGCCAAAGGTGTAATGCGCTTCGGCGGTCTTGTGTAATTGCAAGGCATCCCACAACGCCAAATCGTCTGGATCCACGCCGCTAAAATAGTGATTGAGGAACAACTTGGCGTTTGGAATGGTTGACGATTTATGGGCACGAGCAATCGCTTGGATGAGTTCGGTTCGCTCTCGGGGATTATGTGACATAACGTCCTCAATTTTAAAGTTTCGGCCACCAACACGGTCGGTGTGAGGGGCGCGCGGTGGGCTGACTCTGCAACGTCCAGCGTGGACGACGAGGCGCCGTGCACAAGGTGGTTGTGGCCAGCAAGTTCATGGCATTATGGTACCACTCTAGGGGGGTGGATTGGGCGGTTGCCAAGCGCGCGGCGTGAGGCCCGTGGTGGGCTGAGCGCGGTGTGTGCGGTGGTCATCGAACGGTCATGGTCGAGCCACTGAAGTTTTATAATTCAGTCACGGTTCGTTAACCCAACGCCACCAAGCCGGGAAGGGATCAACCGGGTCGGACGCGATTAACCCGGTGAGCGCCGGCCTTGCAGCATTTCGTGCAGACGGCTTTGTGTGCGCTGCCACTCGTGAGCGAGACGAACACCGCGGTAGCAGTCCCATGGTGCTACCGGGGACGACAAGGCGAGGGTGCGGTGGCGATCGTAGATTTCATCAATGAAGGCAGTGAAGCGTCGTGTGGCGTCGAGTTGGTCGTCGCCGAGGACGGGCAAGCCCACCACGGCAATCCACTCGAAGCGGTCCGCCAATTCAATGTAGTCGAGGGCTGATCGAGCGTCCACACACAGGTCGTGGAATCGGATCAGCAACGCATCGGAATGGTGTGCCATGACCGCGATGGTGCGGCCTTGGCATTCCAAGGCGGTGCGGTCTTCGGCGTCGTGCGCCGTCATGGCGTGATAACGCTGGATCAATAACTCGTCGGCGAGTTCGCCACAGTACAGCAGCGAGCCTTCGTTCAGCGCCCGGAGTCGGTAATCGGTGCCGCCGTCGACGCTGATGGTGTCGGTGATGTCCTTTAACAACGCGATGGTGGGCAAAAACCGCGCCCGTTGTAAGCCGTTGAGATAGAGGTTATCCGCAACGGTGTTGCTGGTGATCACCAGCGTCACGCCCGCGTCGTGGAGCGCTTGAAAAAGCGTGCCCAGCAGCATGGCGTCGGTGATGTCGCTGACCCAGAGGTCGTCCAAACACAGCACGCGAATTCGCTTGGCGTAATCCTGCGCGATTCGCTTGAGCGGATCGCTCGTGGACTGTTGCGTGTAGTCAGTTAATCGCGCGTGCACATCGCGCATGAAGCGATGAAAATGCGCGCGATAGGCCGCGTTGCCCACCGCCGCTACGAAATGATCCATGAGCATCGTCTTGCCCCGTCCGACCGCGCCCACCAAATAAACGCCGCGCACCGCCGGCGTGCGGGTCAAGCGAAACCACGAACGGCGGGCAGGCCGACGTATGCGCGCACAGAGGTCCGTCAGTCGCTCTAGGGCGCGGCGTTGTGCGGCATCTAAGACGATATCTGGATTGAGGGGAATCAGAGAGGACATGGCGTAAGACGTGCGCCACTAGGACGCCAGTTCAGGCCGATTTTGAAAGTGCGCCAAGGCTTCTGGATTCGCGAGGGCTTCGGTGTTCTTGACGGGTCGGCCATGGATGGTTTCGCGAACGGCGATCTCCACAATTTTGCCACTGCGCGTCCGCGGGATGTCCGCGACGTCGAGAACGATCGCTGGCACGTGGCGTGGCGTGGTGTTGTCCCGAATGGTGGTTTTGATGGTCTGCTTTAAGGCCTCATCCAACACCACGCCGGGCTGGAGTTTCACAAAGAGAATGACCCGAACATCGCCTTCCCATTCCTGCCCCACGGCGATGGATTCTGCAATTTGCGGCAAACGCTCCACCTGTCGGTAGATCTCGGCGGTGCCGATGCGCACGCCGCCCGGATTGAGTACCGCATCCGATCGGCCGGCGATGACCAACGTCTGATGTCGGCTGAGCAGCGCGTAGTCGCCGTGATGCCAGCGATTGGGGTAGCGTGCAAAATACGCCTCGTGATAGCGAGCGCCATCGGGGTCATTTAAGAATCCGATCGGCATCGAGGGAAACGCTTTGGCGCAGGTCAGTTCACCTTGTTCGTCGATGACCACGTCGCCGGCGTCGTTCAACACCTCAACCTGCATCCCCAAGCCGAGGCTGGGTATCTCGCCGGGGTAAATGGAGCGCCAGGGGTTGCCCAGCGCAAAACACGAGACGATGTCCGTGCCGCCCGAAATGGACGCCAAGGGCACATGCTTGATGGCGTCATCGACGTACGCGTACTGTTCGGCGGCAATGGGCGACCCGGTGGATAAGATCAGGCGCAGCGATTCCAATGGGAAATGATCGTTGGGGCGGAACCCAGTTTTCTCCAAGGCGCTGAGGTATTTTGGACTGGTGCCAAACACGGCTATGCCTTCGCGTTCGGCCAAGGCCCACAACGCCTCCGGGCCGGGATGAAACGGCGACCCGTCGTAGAGCACCAACGTCGCGCCGCTTGCCAATCCACTCACGAGCCAATTCCACATCATCCAGCCCAGCGTGGTGTAATAAAACAGTTTTTCACCGGGGCGGACGTCGGTGTGGAGTCGGTGTTCTTTCAGATGTTGCAACAGTGGACCGCCCACGCCGTGCACAATGCATTTGGGTACGCCGGTGGTGCCGGAGCTGTACAAAATATACAGCGGATGGTTAAAGGCGACGCGATTGAACTGCAACGGCTGTGCGCTGTGGATGTCCTCCAAGCGGTGCGCGCGATCAAGAGTGAGGGCGCCGCCGACATCGATGATGGGGTGCAGCCAAACGTCTTGGATGCTGGGGATCGAACCGATCAACTGTTGCAGAGTGGGTCGAATGTCGATGGTTTTGCCGCCGTAGTGGTAGCCATCGGTGGTCCATAACAGTTTGGGCTTGACTTGACCTAAGCGGTCCAACAGACCGTGATAGCCAAAATCCGGCGAACAGGAGGTGAACGTGGCGCCAATGGCCGCGGTCGCCAACAAGGCCACCACCGCTTCGATGCCATTGGGCAAGACCGCGGCGACCACGTCGCCCTCGCCAATGCCGCGCTCGCGCATCGCACCTGCGTAGCGTCGAACGCGTTCGCGCAGTTCGCTGTACGACACCGTTCGGCGCTGCCCGGCCTCGGTGACGCTGATGAGGGCGCACCCTTCGTGAACGGAGCGCAAGCAATTTTCAGCGTAATTGAGTCGAGTGCCTACAAACCATTGCGCCGATTCAATTGCGTCGCCTTCGCTGAGCACCGGGCCCTTGCCTTTGGTCGCCAACACGCCACAATAGTCAAAGACGGCGGACCAAAACGCCGCGCGCTCTGTGACCGACCAGGTCCACAAGGCGCGCCAATTCAGATTGGTTCGATGGTGCAAGATGGGCGCGTTGTATTGGGCGTAGGCGAATTGCGCAAACTCGGTGAGTTTCGATCGTCGAATGGATTCGCCCGTGGGAACAAAGCTCGGGTTGCTCATAAACTCACCTTAACGTGCGTCGCGGTAATGAACACCGGGTAATACGCACAACATTTCAAATAACAGCGTCGCGCCCAATAAGGCCGTGTTGCCAGACGGATCATACGGGGGACTCACTTCAACCAAATCGCCGCCGATCACCTGCAGGCCTCGCAGGCCGCGAATGATTTCAAGGCCTTGGGGCACCGTCAAGCCACCCACTTCCACGGTGCCGGTGCCCGGCGCGTAGGCGGGGTCAATGCCGTCGATGTCGAAACTGATGTACACCGGACCCGAGCCCAAGCGTTGGCGGATCGTCTCCATCAGTGGCGTCAACGAGCGATGCCAGCATTGCTCGGCGGTAATGACCTCAAACCCTTGGTTGCGCGACCAATCGAAGTCGTCCGCGGCGTAGCCGGTGCCGCGCAAACCGATTTGCACCACGCGCTTGCAATCCAACAGACCTTCCTCAACCGCGCGTCGAAACGGCGTGCCGTGCGCGTAGCGTTCATTGAACATGTGGTCGTTGATGTCGGCGTGCGCATCGACGTGCACCACGCCGATGGGGCCGTAGCGACGATGCGCGGCGCGCAGGATGGGTAAGACGATGGTGTGATCGCCGCCCATCGTCAATGGCGTGACGTGGTGACGGTATACCTCGTGGTAGTGCTGCTCAATGCGCGTCAAGCTGTCCATCAAATTAAAGGTGTTGATGGCCACGTCGCCGCCGTCGGCGATGCTCAACGAGTCGAACGGCGCGGCACGCGTGGCCATGTGATACGGGCGCAGCATGCGCGACTCATCGCGAATTTGTCGCGGCGCCAAGCGCGCACCGGGTCGGTTCGAGGTGCCGATGTCGAAGGGGACCCCGATGAAGGCCACGTCAATGCCGGAGTCGAGCGCGGCTTCTGGCAACCGCATGAACGTGGCAGGGCCACCGAAACGGGGCATGGCGTTGCCCGAAAGGGGTTGGTGCAGAACTTTGGGCGTCGTCTGGCTCATTCAGCCCACCGGCACCGTGTCGCGATAACTGGGCCGCTGACTCACCGTCTGCAGCCAAGCGCGCAACGGCGGATGGGCGAGGTTCAGTTCGGGCAACCGAAACGCCACGTAGCCCATGGCCACCGCCAGCGCGATTGACGCCACGGTCAGCGGTTCGGTGGGAGGGAGCTGCTGGGCGAAGGCGTCAAAGCCGCGCGCAATCGCCTCACGCGCGCGCTGCATGGTGGATTCCGATTGCTGTGCGGGGTCGCGCCGGCGCTCCAACACGATGCTGACGGCTGCGTCCAAAATGCCATCCGCCAAGGCCTCTTGAGTTTTGATTTGAAAGCGACTGTGGAGATCGGTGCCCAGCATCGCGTTGTTGGGGGCGTGCGCAACGAGGTACTCCACAATGACGGCGCTGTCGTAAATCGCTTCCTGGGGACCTAGGATCAACACGGGGATTTTGCCTAAGGGGTTGGCCTGGCTCACCGTCGACTCGGGGCTCCAAGGGTTGACGGTTTCCGTGGGCAGAGTGACCCCCAGTTCCTGCGCCACCATGCGAACCTTACGCACGTACGGTGAGGTGGGAGAAATCAATAATCGCATGCGGTTCTCCGAGCAACGGTCAGTGAGTGGTTACGGCGTCACAGATCGGCGTAATTCGGACCAGAGCCTCCTTCCGGAGTGGTCCACGTGATCTGCGCGTACGGGTCTTTGATGTCGCAGGCTTTGCAGTGCACGCAGTTGGCGGCGTTGATCTGCAAACGACGGGCGCCATCGGCTTCGGTGACGATTTCGTAAACGCCTGCTGGGCAAAAGTTTTGGCAGGGATTGCCAAATTCGTGGGTACAACGCTCAATGCATAGCGTCGTATCGGCCACTTTCAAATGCGCCGGTTGCGCGTCGTCGTGCGCGGTCGCCGCAAAATACACCGCCGCTTGTCGATCGCGCGGCTTGAGGGTTCGTTCACTGACCCAGTGCCGATCGGGGGAATGGAACTGCTCCAACGGCACGGTGCGCTCAAAATCGGCGGTGTTCTTTAAGGTCCACGGCGTGTGGCCACCGGTTACGGTCTCCAAGGCGGCGTTGGCCATGCCCCACCACAACCCTTTTTTGAACCCCGGTTTGATGTTGCGGACTTTTTTGAGCTCCTGATGGCCTTTGGATCGCCGCCAACGGTCGTCGAAGCCCGCGCTGTTTCCGGTTTCGTGGAGGTGCTCGGCCGCCAACATGCCGGAGCGGATCGCTTGATGGACGCCTTTGATTTTAGGGACGTTCACCAAACCGCCGGCGCACCCGACGATGAGTCCGCCGGGCATGTCGAGGGTCGGTAAGCTTTGGTAGCCGCCGGCCGCGATGGTGCGCGCGCCATACGTGAGCAACTCCCCGCCATCCAACAACGCTTTGATGTGTGGGTGGTGTTTGAATTGCTGAAAGACTTCAAAGGGTTTTAATCGTGGGTCTTGATAATCCAAGCCCACCACAAACCCCACGTACACGCGGTTGTCGTTGAGGTGATACAAAAAGCTGCCACCATAGCTGTGGCCGTCCATCGGCCAGCCCACGGTGTGTTGAATGAGTCCCGGTTCCACGCGTCCTTCTGGCAATTGCCACAGTTCTTTGAAGCCGAGTCCATAGGTCTGTGGGCAGTGGCCTTGGGCGAGATCAAATTGTTTGATCAGCGTTTTGGTGATGGAACCGCGCGCCCCTTCGGCGAAGACGGTGACCGGCGCCAGAATTTCCGGACCCGGTGTGAAGTTGGGCCCGGCCTCGCCGGACGCCAAAATGCCCATGTCGCCGATGCGCACGCCACGCACGTGTCCGGCGTCATTGAACAGGGCAGACGCCGCGGCGTAGCCCGCGATCACATCCACGCCCAAGCGCTCGGCTTCTTTGCCTAACAGCGCATTGAGTTGACCGAGCGAAATGATGAAATTGCCATGATTGGCCATTTGCGGTGGGGTGGGCAAACGCGTGGCGCCCGTGGCGGTTAAAAACTTAAACTCATCGCGCGTCGCCGGCACCTTGATGCCCATGGGTTGATCGCGCCAAGCGGGGAACAGTTGATCCAAGGGTTCGGGTTCCAAGACGCACCCCGATAAGGAGTGAGCGCCGACCTCCGCGCCTTTTTCGATCACGCAGACGGTGCGGTCTGGATTCAATTGTTTTAATCGAATCGCGGTCGCCAATCCGGATGGTCCACCACCCACGATGACCACATCGTATTCCATTTGATCGCGTTCAATCGCATCCATCGACATAAGAGTCCCCCTCGGTAGAGGCCGACATCAGTGGGCCTTGCCGTATTATCGCAAAGCCTTGCGGGGATGGGGGTCTGTTCGGGATTTAAAACCACGCGCGACCCCTCGCGGCGTGGAGTTGGGCGGCCTAAAACCGCAAGCCGCCGTCCAACTCGAGAACCCGACCGGTGTAGAACTCGTTGCGCGCAATGAAGAGAGCGGCGTCGGCGATCTCTTCCGGCAAGCCCAAGCGCTTCAGTGGGACGGGGGCGGTGACTTTGGCCAAGATCTCGGGCGCCATGCTGTTGAGAATGTCGGTGGCGCAAAACCCGGGCGCAATCGCGGCCGCCCGGATGCCATACCGCGCCAATTCTTTGGCCCACGTGGTGGTCATCGCGACGACGCCGGCTTTGGCCGCGGCGTAATTGGTTTGGCCGTTGTTGCCGGCACGCGAGATGCTCGAGATGCTGAGGAGGAGGCCGCCGTTCTTGAGGCGGATCATGTGTTCGGTGGCTTCGCGCGCGCACAAAAACACCCCAGTCAGGTTGGTGTTGATGACCGCATTCCAGTGCTCCAGGCTCATTTTGCCGACGACTTCCCCTTCTTTCACTTTCACCAACAACGCGTCGCGGACAATGCCGGCGTTGTTGACGAGGACGTCGAGGCGCTGGAAGCGTTGCACGACGGCGGCCATCACGTCACTGACTTGATGTTCATCGCTGACGTTGCAGGCAAAACTCTGTGCCTGCACGCCCAACGCGCTGCACGCCGCTTGCGCGTCGGCGCAGTCGGCTTCACGCAGATCCAAGAGTGCGATGTTCGCGCCCGCGGCCGCGAACGCCTGCGCCATGGCGCGACCCAAGCCGCGCCCCGCGCCCGTGATAACCACCGTCTTGTTCTTCAACTCCATGATGCACTCATCCTCTGATCGACTGTTCGATTAAATTCAATGGCGATGCCCGCGCGGCTCAACCGCTACAGGCGCTCAATGGCCACGGCGGTTGCTTCGCCACCACCGATGCACAGGGTGGCTACGCCGCGGCGCAGGTTGTGGGTGGCTAAGGCGTGCACCAAGGTGGCCAAAATGCGCGCGCCGGTGGCGCCGATGGGATGACCCAAGGCGCACGCGCCGCCGTGCACGTTGACTTTCGCCATGTCCAAGTGGTGGTCGATGACCGCGGCCATCGTGACCGCCGCAAAGGCTTCGTTGATTTCCCACAAATCGACGTCCGCCGCGCTCCAGCCCGCCGCGTTTAGGGTGGCGCTGATCGCGCCCACGGGCGCGGTGGTGAACCACTCGGGTTCATGGGCGTGACTCTTGTACGCGACGATTCGCGCCAAAGGGTTCAGGCCCAGACGGCTGGCCGTGGATTGGCGCATCAGCACGAGCGCCGCCGCGCCATCGGAGATGGACGAGGAGGAGGCCGCGGTGACGGTGCCGTCTTTGCGAAACGCGGGTTTCATGCCCGCGATTTTGCTGAGATCACAGGCAAAGGGGGTTTCGTCTTGGGTCACCACCGTGTCGCCCTTGCGACTGCTGACGGTGACCGGGACGATTTCCGCTTTAAAGGCGCCTTGCTCAATCGCGGCTAAACTTTTGCGCACCGACTGGGTGGCGAAGGCGTCTTGGGCCTCGCGGGTCAGGTTGTATTTTTGGGCGGTGTTTTCCGCAAAGCAGCCCATCATCTGTTTGTCCCAGGGGCTTTGTAAGCCATCCAAAAACATGTGATCCAAGACTTCGCCATGCCCCATGCGATAGCCGCTGCGGGCTTTGGGCAACAAATACGGCGCGTTGGTCATGGATTCCAAGCCGCCGGCGACCAGCACCTCGGCTTGCTGCGCCAACAGCGCATCGCAGGCCATCATGACCGCCTTCATGGCGGACCCACACATTTTATTGATGGTGGTGGTGGGCACGGACTGCGGGAGCCCTGCGGCCAAGGCGGCTTGTCGCGCGGGCGCTTGGCCTAAGCCGGCCGGCAAGACGCAGCCCATGATGACGTCGCTGACGGCGTCGGGCGACACGTGGGCGGCTTGGATTGCGCCGCGAATGGCGGCGGCGCCCAATTGCGGTGCGGTGACGGAACTGAACACGCCCTGAAACGACCCGATGGGGGTGCGCTGGGCAGAGACAATGACCACGGGATCGTTGGACATGACGGGTCTCCTAACAAAGTTGGACGGCAGTTTACCTGTGAATTTGTTGCGGTGCAATGAAACGAGGGCCCCTAGACGGGGGACCAGTGTGCCGAGGCTGGAGTGTACGACAAAGTGTGCGCCGGCGGCCAGGACGACCCGAAGGGCCGCCGTGCGCCGGTTTGGTCGCCGGGGCGGGCGCGTTCGGATTCAGAGCGGGTCGATCAACGGCTCGCCGAGGGCCTCGGCGATGTCCCGTCGCGCCTGTTCCGCCAAGGCGAGCATCTGCGCGCGATCCGCGGGGGGCGGGTAGTGGGCCACCACGGTGATGGTCAGCGGCTGTGGAAAGATCCCCAACGAGCCCGACTTCAGCATGGCGCGAGAGCCGTGGATGCTCACGCTCACCAGGGGCAGTTGGGCGTGTCGGGCCGCCCCGAAGGCACCAGCTAAGAAGGGCAAGACTCCGACGCGGTCGTCGAAGGTGCCTTCGGGAAAAATCACCCAGCGGGGCGAGGCCGCGGCTTTTTTAAAAAACCGTTTGGCGTCCACTCCACCGCGGTGACGGTCGGTGCGATCCACAAATTCACTGCCAATGCGGCGTAATAAAAAGCCCGCCAAGGGCACCGTGCGCATGCCGCTTTTGATCACAAAATTGAACGATGGCGGCAAGACCGCGCGTAAGATCGGCCCGTCGAGGTAACTTTGGTGATTGGCGATCACAATGCACGGGTGAGTCGGGAAGCGCTCAAAGCCGACGCAGCGGATGGGCACGCCTGCGGCCGCAAAAATCAGGCGCGCGGCCTGATGAATGAGGCGTCGGCGGTGCCGCTCGATGGGCCAGAACATGGCCATCCAGGCGAGCACACCGATGACCACAAAACACACCGCAAACCACAGACCCCAGAGGGCGTGAACGACGCGGTGAACAGGGACGGAAGCGGTGGGCATCATGACGGGGGATCGACCTAGACGAACGGTGTTTCGCGCTATAGTGTACCGTCACTGCACTCACGCGACATCGCTATGCCCACCACCCCGCCCCTGGATGAGTCTTTGCCGGATCTGGCGGCCGTCGAGGCGTTTTTGGACGCGCTGTGGGTGGAGGATGGGGTGTCGGCGCACACCCAAGCGAGTTATCGCAGCGATTTGGTGTTGTTCGCGCGCTTTTTGGATCGTTCGCACAAAGGGTTGTTGCAAGCGACGTCGGCCGATATTCTGGACTACATGGCGGTGCGTTTGGAGTCGGGGCATTCGGCGCGAACGTTGGCGCGGCACATTTCCGCCTTAAAACGGTTTTACCGATTTCAAACCCGTCACCGCCAGGGTGCGGTCGATCCCACCGCGGACATCGAACAGCCGCGCACCGCCCGCTATTTGCCCAACACCTTATCGGAGCAGGACGTGGAGGCGTTGTTGAACGCGCCGCCGGTCGAAACGGTGTTGGGCTGTCGGGATCGGGTGATGTTGGAGGTGCTGTACGCCACCGGGTTGCGCGTGTCGGAGTTGGTGGCGTTAACGCTGTCGGAAGTGAACCTCAACCAAGGTGTGGTGCGGGTGATGGGCAAGGGGCGCAAAGAGCGGTTGGTGCCCTTGGGGGCCGAAGCGCTGCAGTGGTTGATGCGTTATCAGCAGGGCGCGCGCACCGATTTGTTGAATGGCAAACTCAGCGACGCGCTGTTTCCGACGGCGCGCGGCACGCCGATGACCCGTCAAGCGTTTTGGCAGTTGATTAAAAAATACGCGCTGAAAGCCAACATTCGCGTGCCGTTATCGCCCCACACCTTGCGTCACGCCTTCGCCACGCATCTGCTTAACCATGGCGCGGATTTGCGGTCGGTGCAACTGCTGTTGGGGCACAGTGATTTGGGGACCACGCAGATCTACACGCACGTGGCGAACGCGCGCCTCGCCGATTGGCACGCCAAGCATCACCCGCGAGGCTGATGGGTCGCTTGGGATCAGCGCGCCAAGTGAGCCAGTTTGCCGGGTTGGTCTTTCCATTCATCCGCGTCGGCGGGATGGGGTTTTTTCTCACTGATCACGGGCCATTTCAAGGCCAGCTCGGCGTTGATTTTTAAAAACTGCTCTTGCCCTTTCGGCAATTCTTCTTCCGAGAAAATCGCGTTCGCTGGGCACTCGGGCTCACACAACGTGCAGTCGATACACTCATTGGGGTCGATGACCAAAAAGTTCGGGCCTTCGTGGAAACAATCCACCGGGCAGACCTCGACGCAGTCCGTGTATTTACATTTAATGCAGTTTTCAGTCACAACGAAGGCCATACCCGTTCCCTGTAGTCCAATCCGCGAGCGCCAATTATACCTGAGCCACTTGATTTAAGAGGATACGGGTGATTGCGGATGATCGAGTGGATAGAGCGATTCGGTGTGGACGGTTTCGGTGTGGTTGTGCCGATCGGTGAGATAGGCTTTGAGTCCGAATTCGATGGAACGGAACGCCAGATCCGCCCACGGGATCTCGGCTGGGGTCACGAGTTTGACCTCTAAACTTTCGCTGCCCGCACCGTACTCGGCGGTGGCCATGCGGGCGCGATACAGCACGTGCACTTGATGGGCGTAGGTCACGTTGATGATCGATAACAAACTGCCGATCGTCACGCGGGCGTTGGCTTCTTCCCAACACTCGCGGGCCGCGCCTTCGGCCAACGTCTCGCCGTTTTCCAAAAACCCAGCCGGCACCGTCCACAACCCCAGTCGCGGTTCAATCGCGCGTCGGCACAGCAGGATGCGGCCATCGTATTCGGGAACGCAGCCCACGACGATGCGCGGGTTGTCGTAATGGATGGTGTGACACTGCGTGCACACGTGACGGACGCGGTTGTCCCCGTCTGGGATTTGCGCGCGAACCGGCGCACCACAGCTTTGACAATAATTCATGGGCGTGTTTCCAAAAGATTCAGGCGACTCGACGGTCGCCAGCATTCGCAGAGCCGATGCGCACGCCAACGGAAGACCTCGCGCCCACCCGCCGATTTGCGACGCGCAGCCACGGCTGCTGGAGTGGGACCATGGAGGTCGTTGAGTGGTGCCGGTGGAGGGACTCGAACCCCCACGCTTTTGGCGTCTGATTTTGAGTCAGATGCGTCTACCAATTCCGCCACACCGGCCAAACGCCCATTGTAGCAAGATTTATGAGTTTGGGGTCGCAGGATCGCTATACTGTCGCCATGATTGACCCCGACCGCCCTGTTTGGCAGCGCTCCGACTTTGAGTTTGACCTGCCCCCGGATCTCATTGCCCGCGAACCGACGGCCGAGCGTTCCGCCAGCCGACTCCTGGTGGTGCGCGCCGATGGGTCGCCGGTTCAGGACGGCTGGTTTACGCAGGTCGTGTCGTTGTGTCGGCCGGGGGATTTGTTGATTCGCAACATCACCCGCGTTTTGCCGGCGCGCTTGCACGGGCAGCGGCCCACCGGTGGGCGGGTGGAGTTGGTGCTGGAACGCATCGAGTCCACGTATGAGGCTTGGGTCCAGATCGGTCAAAGCAAGCCGGTCAAAATCGGCAGCGTCATCACGCTGCTGAACGCCGCGGTGGAGGTGGAAGTGGTGAGTCGAGCGGACGCCTTTTTTAAAGTGCGCTTCAGCCTCGACGCCGTGACGGTTTTTGAGCGCTACGGCGAGGTGCCCTTGCCGCCCTACCTGGAGCGCGCGCCCCACGCCGCGGATGAGATTCGCTACCAAACCGTGTACGCGCGCGAAAAGGGGGCGGTTGCCGCGCCCACGGCGGGGCTGCATTTCACGGAGGAGATTTTTAACCAACTGACCGCGCGCGGGGTGCGCATCGCCGAGGTCACGCTGCACGTGGGCGCGGGCACCTTCAAACCCGTCAAAGTGATGAACCTCGCCGAACACGTCATGCACGCCGAATGGATCAACGTGCCCCCAGCGACGGTCGATGCCATCCACGAGACCAAAGCGCGCGGCCATCGGGTGATCGCGGTGGGCACCACCACCGTACGCAGTTTGGAAGCGGCCGCGCGGCAGCAACCCTTGCAGCCCTTCACGGGGGATACGCGCTTATTTATAGTGCCGGGGTTTGAGTTTCGGGTGGTGGACGCGATGATTACGAATTTTCATTTGTCGGGTTCCACCCTCATGATGTTGGTCAGTGCCTTTGCGGGTGTTGATCGGATTCGAAGCGCCTATCAACACGCCATCCGTGAGCGGTATCGTTTTTTCAGCTACGGCGACGCCATGTGGTTGGAATTGGTGGGTGGCACGGGCGGCCAAGCTTAAGTGAGAGTGAGTGGGTATGAGTTTTAAGTTCACCGTGAAAGCCCGCGATGGGCAGGCCCGCTTGGGCGAATTGGCGCTGTCCCGCGGGGTGATTGACACGCCGGCGTTCATGCCCGTGGGTACGGCCGGCACCGTTAAAGCGATGCGACCCGAGCAGGTGGCCGCCCTGGGCGCGCAAATCGTCTTGGGCAACACCTTTCACTTGTGGTTGCGGCCGGGCCTTGAGGTGATCGCCGCGCACGGGGGATTGCACCGCTTTATGAATTGGCCCAAACCCATCCTGACCGACTCGGGCGGGTTTCAGGTGTTCAGCTTAGCGAAGCTGCGCAAACTCAGTGAAGAGGGCGTTCAATTCCGTTCACCGATCGATGGCCGTGAGGTGTTTTTATCCCCCGAAGTGTCGATGCGCATTCAGCGCGTATTGGCCTCGGACATCGCCATGCAGTTCGACGAGTGCACGCCGTATCCGGCCACCGAGGCCGAGGCGCGCGCGTCGATGGAGCTCAGTTTGCGATGGGCGAAGCGCAGCGTCGACGCCTACCAGGAGAACGACGACACGCCGGGCGTGTTGTTTGGCATCGTGCAAGGAGGGGTGTTCAACGGCTTGCGCGAGGCGTCGCTGGCGGGGTTGATGGACCTCCAATTCAAAGGGTTGGCGGTGGGCGGCTTGGCCGTCGGTGAACCCGCCGCCGAGCGCGAACGCACCTTGGAACACATTGTGCCGCTGATGCCCTCGGATCGACCGCGCTACTTGATGGGCGTGGGGCGGCCAGTGGACATCGTGGAGGCGGTGGCGCGCGGAATCGATATGTTTGATTGCGTCATGCCGACCCGTCACGCGCGCAACGCCCACCTGTTCACCTCGCAAGGCACGGTGAACATTCGCAATCAACGCTACGAGCACGACACCGGCCCCTTAGACCCCGAGTGCGAATGCAGCACCTGTCGGGAGTACAGCCGCGCGTACTTGCGGCACCTGGATAAAACCGGTGAAATCTTGGGCTCGATTCTCAACACGACCCATAATTTGTACTTTTATCAAAAGCTTATGCGCGATCTGCGGCAAAGCATTGCGCTCGGGCGCTTCGCCGAGTTTCGCCAGAAGGTTCAGGCGCTGGAGTCCTTGGATCGCTGAGGCTTGTGGCATAATAGCCCGAGGAAAATCACAGGTTAAATCGCATGGATCTTTTTATTTCAACAGCTTACGCGCAAGCGGCGGGCGGTTCACAACCCAGCTTAATTTCAAATTTGGTGTTGTTTGTCCCCTTCATCTTGATCTTTTATTTCTTGTTGATCCGCCCGCAAAACAAGCGCGCGGCTGAGCATCGCGACATGGTCAGTCAATTGGCTGAGGGCGATGAAGTGGTCACCAACGGCGGCATTTTGGGGCGCATCAAGACGCTCGACGACGCGTACCTGTCGTTGGAAGTGGCCGCGGGCGTGGTCATTCACGTGCAACGCAATCAAGTCTCCCAGGTGCTCCCCAAGGGAACGGTTAAATTTTAATTCCTGGGTGAACGTAACGGTGCACTCGTGTTAAACCTCCGCCACTGATAAATCCCCATGAACCAATACCCCCTTTGGAAATCGTTGTTGTTCGTCGTCGTCATGTTGGTGGCGCTCGTTGTGGCGTTGCCCAATTTGTACGGCGAAGCGCCCGCCTTGCAGTTGTCGTTGAAAGACGGCAGTGCCTTCGCCAGCGGTGCCGAGAGCGAGGTGGTGCAGTTTCTCAAGGACAATGAAGTCGTCTCCCAGGCGGCGTTTGTCCAAGAAGGCCGTGTGGTGGTGCGCTTTGCGGACGTGTCGACCCAGTTGAAGGCGCGCGACGTGCTGGAACAAAAACGTCAGGGCACCTACGCGATCGCCACCACCTTCGCCTCGCGTGCGCCGGATTGGTTGCGGGGGTTGGGTTTAAAGCCCATGAGTTTGGGGCTCGATTTGCGCGGCGGTATTTATTTGGTGTACCAAGTGGATACGGATGGCGCGGTCAAGCAGCTCATGCAGCGTTTGGAGCGCGATTACCGCACGGCGTTGCGGGAGAAGAACATTCCGTACGAGTCGGTGGAGAGCAGTGCCGCGGGGCTGCGCGTGACGATCAAAGATCCCCTCAAGCGCTCTGAGGCGCACGCCGCGTTGGTGGCGGTGGATTCGAATGTGACCGTGTTGGACGACACCGACGATCAGGCCAGCATCAAAGCGGTCTTGACGCCGCAACAGTTAAAGCAACGACAGGATTTTGCGATTTCGCAAAACATCACGGCGCTTGGCAATCGCGTCAACGCCTTGGGGGTGTCGGAGGCCAGCGTGCAACGCCAAGGCGCGAACCGCATTGCGGTGCAGTTGCCCGGCGTGCAGGACGCGTCGGAAGTGATTCGGTTGTTGGGCAAAACGGCCACCTTGGAGTTTCGTTTGGCCAACACCGTGGACAGCCCCAGTCAGGCGGAAGCCACGGGGCATGTGCCCTTGGGGTACAAGTTGTACCACGACAAGTCGAAACAGCCGGTGCTGTTAAAGCGCGAGGTGATCGTCTCGGGCGAACAATTAACCGATGCCACGTCCAGCTTTCAGGACGGACAGCCGGCCGTGAGCGTGCGCTTGGATTCGCGCGGTGGCGATGAAATGCTCAAAACCACGCGAGAGAATATCGGCAAGCCGATGGCGGTGGTGTTCATTGAGCGGGAACGCGAGCTGCGCGAACAGGATGGCGAGAAGGTGGCGGTCGATGTCACCAAAGAACAAGTCATCAACGTCGCGCGCATCAATGGGGTGTTTTCGAACCAGTTCCAGATTACCGGCGTGTCGGCCCACGAGGGCCAAGAATTGGCCAAGCTGTTGCGCGCGGGCGCGTTGGCGGCTCCGGTGTTCATTGTGGAGCAGCGCTTGATTGGCCCGAGCTTGGGGCAGGACAACATCGACAAGGGCGTGAAGGCCTTGGTCATCGGTTCGGCCTTGTTGTTTGTGTTCATGGCGGTGTACTACAGCGTCTTTGGCTTGATTGCGGACCTCGTGTTGTTGTGCAACGTCATCTTGTTGAGCGCTTGTTTGTCGCTGTTTGGCGCGGCGTTGACCTTGCCTGGGATCGCGGGCATTGTGCTCACCGTGGGCATGGCGGTGGACGCGAACATTCTGATCTACGAGCGCATTCGCGAAGAACTGCGTTTAGGCAACTCGCCTCAGGCGGCCATTCGAGCGGGGTTTGATAAGGCCTTCTCGGCCATTGCGGATGCGAACGTCACCACCTTCATTGCGGGGTTGGTGTTGTTCTTGTTTGGCACGGGCCCGATCAAGGGCTTCGCGGTGGTCTTAAGCTTGGGCATTGGTACTACCTTGTTCACGGCCCTGATGGGATCGCGAACGCTCATTGGGTGGAGTTTTGGTCGTCGCTCGCATTTGCGACGTTTGCCCGTTTAAGGAACGCGTGTCATGGAATTTTTTCACAAAGTCCCCCAGCTGCACTTCATGGCGTACCGTAAGCTCTGCTACGGGATTTCGGCGCTCCTCGTGGTCGCGTCGTTGGCGGCGTTGTTTGTGCATGGGCTCAACCTCGCGGTGGATTTCACCGGTGGCGTGGTGGCCGAGGCGTCGTTCACGGGCACGGCCAATCTGGACGCCACCCGCCAAGCGCTGAAGGCCGCTGGGTTCAGCGAAGCCCAGGTGCAAAATTTTGGTTCGTCGAAAGACGTGTTGGTGCGCTTGCCGCCGGTTGCGGATAACGTGCCCGCCACCAGTTTGGCGCCGCGCATTCAATCGGCGTTGGCGAGCGTGGATCCCAGCGTGCAATTACGGCGCACGGAAGTGGTGGGGCCACAAGTGGGCAAAGAGTTGGTCGTCAAAGGCTTCACGGCCATGGCCATTACGGTGTTGCTCATTTTGATTTACGTCGCGTTTCGATTCCGTTGGAAATTTGGTGTGGGCGCGGTGTTGGCAACCTTGCACGACCCCTTTGTGGTGGTCGGCGTGTTTGCGATCACGCAAATTCAGTTTGACTTGTCGGTGTTGGCGGCCGTCCTCGCGGTGTTGGGGTATTCCATCAACGAAACCGTGGTGGTGTTCGATCGGGTGCGCGAATTGTTTCCGACCATGCGCAAAGAACAACCCATCCACACGTTTGATCGCGCCATCAACGAGACGCTGTCGCGGACGGTGATCACCAAGTTTGCGACCTTGATCGTCGTGGTGGCCTTGTACGCTTTGGGCGGTGAGGCGCTGAGAGGCTTCGGTCTGGCCTTGATCGTGGGGATCTTGGCGGTGACGTACTCGTCCATGTACATCGCCAGCGGCGTGGCCTTGGATTTGGGGTCGACCTATAAAGATTTATTGCCAGAAGTCCGACGCGGCCCGGTTGACGATTTGCCGTAACGGTTGGCGTGTGGTCGGTCGAACTCGTTAGGAGCGTACCGTGGAGTGGCAAGATGTCGTCGCGCTGCTGACCTTGGTTGGCCTAGAACTCGTGTTGGGCGTCGACAACGTGGTGGTGCTCGAAGCCCTCGTGGCCAAACTCGACCCCGCGGACCAACGGCGAACCTGGCAGTGGGGCTTGTCGGTGGCAATCGGGATTCGGGTGGCCTTGTTGTGGCTGGTCTCGGCGTTGGTTCTGCTGCGCACCCCGTGGTTCACGGTGGGGGCGGTGACGTTCAGCCCGCACGCGTTGTTGTTGGGCGCGGGCGGTGGCTTGTTGGTGTTCAAGGGGTTGCGGGAATTGGCGCGAACGCCGCAGGCGCCCAGCGCCAGTCGGTTTGCGAGCCCGCGCTGGGTGTTTGTGCAAATTTTGCTGATGGATGTGGTGTTGTCGATCGACTCGGTGTACACCGCTGTGGGCTTGAGTCAGACCTGGTGGGTGATGGCGGCCAGCATTGTGATCGCGGGCGTCATTGTTTTGCGGTTAAGATCGCGCGTCCACGCGTGGATTCAGCGGTCGTCGTCGTTGCAGCGCTTGGTTTGGGCCCTGCTGTTGGTGATTGGGGCCAGTTTGCTGGCGGATGCGGTCGACGCGGCGATGCCGAAGTGGATTTTGTACGCGTTGGTGGGTTGTGCACTGGTGTTTGATCGGTGGCTAGGACGGCCGCGATCGATGAACGCATAAAGAGCCTAAGGAGAGGGTTGATGATGGATTCGAATACCGACGGTAATCAGGAACGCTACCAAGTGAGCCATGAGCATCACGGCAGCCTCATGGCCTTGGCGGTGGGCGCGTTGGGCGTGGTCTTCGGCGACATTGGCACCAGCCCGTTGTATGCGTTTAAAGCGTGCATCGATGCCATGGGCGATTTGGCCACGCAACAAGACACGGTCTTGGGCATGTGCAGCTTGGTGTTTTGGGCGTTGGCCATCATCGTGACCTTAAAATACGTGAGCCTCGTCTTGCGCGCGGACAACCGCGGCGAGGGCGGCGTTTTGGCCTTAACGGCGTTGGTGGTGTTGGAGGGACGACCGCGGTGGCCAATGCTCATTGGCATCTTGGGGTTGGCGGGGTGTGCGTTTTTCTATGGCGACGGCACGATTACGCCGGCGGTGTCGGTGTTGAGTGCGATTGAAGGCCTGGAGCTTGTTGATCCGCTGTTCAAAACCTGGGTGGTGCCGTTGTCGGTGGTGGTGTTGTTGGCGTTGTTTTTCTTTCAAAAGCGTGGCACGGGCAGCATCGGCGCGTTGTTTGGTCCGATCATGTTGGTGTGGTTTGTGGTGATTGGCCTTCTGGGCGTCAATCAAATCATTCATCAACCGGTGGTGTTGTTGGCGGTCTTTCCGTATCACGCGATCAAAGTACTCATCACCCACCCGGTCTTGGGAATGGCGCTGTGCAGCGCGGTGTTTTTGGCGGTCACGGGTGGCGAAGCGTTGTATGCGGATTTGGGGCACTTCGGCGCCAAACCCATTCGGCGCATTTGGTATTTTTTGGTCTGGCCGGCATTGATCTTGAATTATTTCGGTCAAGGGGCGTTGATTCTGTCGAACCCCAAGGCCACGGAAAACCCATTCTATTTGATGGCACCGGAGTCGTTGTTGTTGCCCTTGGTGTTTTTGGCCACTGCGGCCACGATCATCGCCTCACAGGCGGTGATTTCGGGCGTGTTTTCGATGACCCAACAGGCGATTCAACTGGGCTTCTTGCCGCGCATGAAAGTCCTGCAAACCTCCGATACGGCGATTGGGCAAATCTACGTGCCGGTGGTCAATGGCTTGTTGTGCATCGCGACGATCGGATTGGTGTTGTCGTTTCGCAGTTCCGACAGTTTGGCGGGGGCGTACGGCATCGCCGTGGTGTGCACCATGTTCATCACCGCCATTTTGATGGACCACTTGTTTTTTCATCGCGCCAAATTGGAATCGCGTAACTGGATGCTGTTCACCTTGGCCTTTCCCTTGGCGTTCATCGACTTGGTGTTCTTGGTGTCCAACATCGACAAGATCCCTCAAGGCGGCTGGTTCCCACTGGCGTGCGGCTTCTTTGTGTTTGTGCTGATGCGCACCTGGTTGCGCGGTCGGCATTTGTTCAACGAACAGGTCAAACGTTTGGAGCGATCGTTGGAGAGTTTCTTGGAAGAAATTCGCCAAAAGCCGCCGCTCATTGTCAAAGGCACGGCGGTGTTTTTGTCCGGATCCAGTGACGGTGTGGCGCGCGCGTTGACCCGCAACGTGCGCTCGAATGGGGTGTTGCACGAGCACACCGTGCTCATGTCCATGGTCACCGAACGCATTCCGCGCGTTCCGCGCGGCGGGCAAGTGCGGGTGACGCGGTTGGCGCCGCAGATTTGGCGAGTCGAGGCTCATGTGGGCTTCATGGAACGCGCCGATGTGCCGCGCTTTTTGCGCTTGGCCGAGCGGGCGGGACTGGATTTCAGAACCGACAGCGCGACGTTCTTCTTGGGGCGCGACGACGTGGTGGTGTCGAGCCCCCGCGGCTTTGCACGCTGGCGTAAGCAGTTGTTTGTGATCATGAACCGCAACGCGGAGTTGGCCGGAAACTATTTCGGCATACCGCCCGAGCGCATCATCGAACTCGGCGGCCAGGTCGCCATCTAGTTCGCTGCGTGATCCCACGGCCCGCTTTGATGCTGTGCATCAAAGCGGGTTTGTTTTTTCAAATCCATGCTAAAAAATACTTGCGCGATGGGTGTGTGCGTGTTTTCATTGGCTGTTGAGTCGAAGAACAAGGGGTTGTTATGGATTGGCGAATTAAGTCGTTGGATCAAATTCTCGAAACGGCTGAGAAGAAGTCGTTGCACCGCTCCTTAGGGGCATTTGATCTGACCATGTTGGGCATTGGTGCCATCATCGGCACGGGTATTTTTGTATTGACCGCCGAAGCTGCCCAAAAAGCCGGTCCGTCGATGTTGTTGTCGTTTGTGGTCGCCGGGTTCGTGTGTGCGGTGACGGCGCTGTGTTACGCCGAAATGGCCTCCATGATCCCCGTGTCCGGATCGGCCTACACCTACTCGTACGCGGTCCTGGGAGAATTGGTGGCGTGGATTGTGGGTTGGGCGCTCATCCTCGAGTACGCCATCGCGGCAAGCGCCGTGTCGGTGGGGTGGTCGGGGTACATCGTAGGACTGCTGTCGCATTTGCATTCGCTGATCCCGTTCTTCGCCGACGTTCAAGTGCCGATGGAATGGGCCAATGGCCCGGGCAGTGGCGGCATCGCCAATGTGCCGGCGCTGTTCATCGCCGGTTTAATCACCTGGTTGTTGGTGTTGGGCACGCGTGAAAGCGCGCGTGTGAACTCCATTTTGGTGGCGATCAAGATTGTCGCGTTGACTATTTTTATTGTGCTCGCTTTCCCGGCGATGAACATGGACCATTTTGTGCCTTTCGCGCCCAACGGCTACGTGGGTAAGGTCGGCGTTGGTGCGGCGGCTGCGTCGATCTTTTTTGCCTACGTGGGTTTCGATGCGGTGTCGACCGCTGCTGAGGAAACCAAAAACCCCAATCGCAACATTCCCATCGGGCTCATTGGGTCCTTGGTGGTGTGTACGGTGTTCTACATGCTGGTGGCGGGCTCCGCCATTGGCGCCTTGGGCGCCAACCCGGTCGTCGGACCGCACGGCGAGGTGTTGGATCCGGGAAGCCCTGAACTGGCAGCGGCTTGCCAAGGCATTAAAGCGTTGGTGTGTTCCAAAGAGCCATTGGCGTTTGTGTTGCGGGAGTTGAACCACCCCGCGATTGGCAACCTCATTGGTCTCGCGGCGGGCCTCGCGTTGCCGTCGGTGATTTTGATGATGATCTACGGTCAAACCCGTATTTTCTTCACCATGTCGCGCGATGGGTTGCTGCCTGAGATGTTCTCGCGCATTCACCCTCGTTACAAGACACCGCACACGGTCACCATCATGACTGGCGTGTTTGTGGCGGTTTTTTCAGCGTTGTTCCCCGTAGGCATGCTGGCCGACATCAGCAATTCCGGCACCTTGTTTGCCTTCTTGGTGGTGGCGGTTGGGGTGATGATCTTGCGCGTACGAGATCCGGGTCGGACACGGTCGTTCCGCACTCCGCTGATTTGGGTCATGGGTCCGTTGTCCGTGTTGGGCTGTCTGTTTTTATTCAGTCAGTTATCGGATTACACCGAGGAGTTATTTGTGGGTTGGGGTGTGGTGGGCTTGCTCATTTACTTCTTGTACAGCCGTAACAAAAGTCACCTCGCACAGCACTGATCCCGCGTTATCTGTGCCGACCGATCAAAAACTGGGCTCGTCCCAGTTTTTGACGTTTGGGGGGTGCCTCACAACCCCCGACGGCCGTGTTCCTGTGCAGCGATGTCGGGTCAGTCGATTTCGGCCAAGTCCGGGCACAGCGGAGGGCTGGGATGATCTGGATCCATCGGTTTAAAGTACTTGTTAAACGTATCGACCGCCCAGGCGGTGTATTCGTCGTATTTCGCTTTGGATCCCATTCGCACGTCGTAAGGTATCCGTAGCTGAGTCTTGCCTAGAGACAGGAGTTGCCCCCATTTTAAACTGTCCATTTGAAACCCCATTGGGTAAGCAAGAGCCGGCAATATATTGACCGTGTGTCCGGCACTGAAAGAAAGAATAAAGTGCACGACGGTCCAATCACCACGTTGAATGTCTTCATTGAGGTATTGGGGCATGAGAGCCTTGTAATCCGCCAATTCCTCATCCGAAATTCCTATGTTTTCATCCAAGTGCTTGCGCATAAAAAAGGGAGCGGTGCTGTAGCAACGCTGAGCAGCGATGTCGCCGCTGGCCGCTTTGTTGCGGATGAGTTGGTAATACTCACTGGGGGTTGATATTCGCGGACATTTTTTGAGGCGGGGTGGGAGAATCGCTTGTAGCTTTTTAAACGCTGCGCTCTCTGATCGCGCCGCGCAACCGCAAACTTATTGGTTTGCTCTTTGCAATACGAGTCATTAATGAGCTTGTTCATTTCATCTTCGCCGTGAAAACAGACCTCAAGATCGATGACCGAGAGGGTGGTGGCTTTGGGGTCTAGCGGAGAAAGCCTAGTGACGTCGATGAGTTTGGGTTGAACGAGTTCGGCCGGTGGCGGGCTGGGTTTTGGATTGGACTGTTTGGTGTGTTGGTTGGTTCGATAAAGCAGCAGGGTGCACGCGAGTACGAGCAGAGCCACAAACGCCGTTATTGGTTTGATGGTCATTCGATTACCCCGAAGCGGTTGCGGCTTCAGCACTACTCGGCGTGATCCTCACGCCGGGATAACGGAATGTACCGCAGGATTGGTCGGGTTGTCGAGCGGGTTCGCTTGTGCGTACTCAGCAACAGCGCCGTGTTCTGCTCTGGCGGTTACCCTTCGGCGCCCAACAGATCCTTCGGCAGGTGGGGGCGCAAGAGTTCCAGCAGCGCTTCATAGGTTTTTGGGGATCCCGCAATGATGTCGGTGTCGTTGTTATAAGTGTCCCCATTCAATCGACTCACGCGCCCACCGGCTTCCTCCACCAACAGCGCGCCGGCCGCCGTGTCCCAGGGGCTGAGGCCGATTTCAAAATACGCATCGGTGCGTCCCGCCGCCAGCCAGGCCAAGTCCAACGCCGCCGATCCCGGGCGTCGCACGCCTGCGGTGGAGAGCATGACCGCTTTGAGCATGTTCAAATACTCGTCCACCCACTCGGTGTTGGCGCGAAACGGAAAGCCGGTGGCCACCAAGGTGCCGTCCAACCCGCGTGCTTTGGAGACGCGAATGCGGCGATCGTCGAGCATCGCGCCGGCGCCACGTGAACAGGTGAACAGTTCTTGTCGAATCGGGTCGTAAATAATCGCGTGTTCGGTACGGCCGCGGTAAGCGCAGGCGATGGAGACGCAAAACTGCGGAAACCCGTGTAAGAAATTGGTGGTGCCGTCCAACGGATCGATGATCCAAACGTAGTCGTCCATTTTACCGGGCGTTAAGCCGCTTTCTTCGGCCAAAAAGCCGTGGTCGGGGTAGGCGGTGCTGATGATGGCCATGATCTCCGCTTCGGCGGAGCGATCCACTTCGCTGACGAAATCGTTGCGGCTTTTTTGATAGACCTCAATGGACTCGAGGCGATTGAGGCTACGAAAAATAACGTCGCCGGCACGTCGGGCGGCGCGGATGCCCATATTCACGAACGGATGCTGTACCACGAGCCAACCCACCAGTCGATTAAGTTAAAGAGAAGGCGCGTAGAATACCAGATCGGTTACCAGAGACTGCTATGATTCGATTTGTGTTGGTTGAAACCTCTCATCCGGGCAACATTGGTGCGGCGGCGCGAGCGCTCAAAACCATGGGCCAGTCGCAGTGGACTTTGGTCGCGCCGCGTCAGTTTCCACACCCCGACGCCGTGGCCATGGCCTCGGGCGCCAGCGATTTACTGGAGCGGGTGACCGTGGTGTCGACCCTCGCGGAGGCCGTGGCGGATTGCGAGTGGGTGGTGGCGACCACCGCGCGACCCCGCTCGGCGTATTATTGGCCGGAATTAGCGCCCGAGTCGGCGGCCCGGATGCTGACCGAACGCGGTCAACAGGGGACGGTGGCGGTGGTGTTTGGGCCGGAGCGCACGGGGTTGTCCAACGCGCATTTGGATCATTGTCAGGCCTTGGTGTCGATTCCCGCGAACCCCGAATACGCCTCATTAAACCTCGCCCAAGCCGTTCAAATTATGGCCTATGAGGTGTTTAAACTGCAGGCGACGCCGCCGACGCCCAGCGCGCGACGGTTGGCCGCCGAAGGCGAACTGCGTCGGTTGGAGGAGCACTTGTTGCGGGTGGCCGAACTGGGCGGGTTCAGCGATCAGTCGGGGCATTTGTTGGCGCGCGTGCGTCGGTTGTTTCACCGCATGGAATTGGAGCCCGAAGAAGTGAACATATTGCGTGGGGTGCTGGCGACGGCCGAAGCCCAATGGGGTAAACCCCACGGTGGGCCGTCGTCGTGAGTCGGGTGTATTTGGATCACGCCGCCAGTGCGCCTATGGCCGACTCGGTGCTTGAGTGCATGGTGCGCTGTCTACAGGAGCACACGGGCAATCCCGCCGCCGGTCCCGCCGGTCCGGCGCGGACGCTGATCGCCGCGGCGAGCGAAACCATTGCGACCCTCATCGACGCCGATCCCGCGTCGGTGGTGTACACCTCCGGCGCCACCGAGGCGGATAACGCCGCCGTGTTCGGTGGGGTGCGACTGAAGCCGCAGGGGTCGGAGATTGTGAGCGCCCAAACGGAGCACGCGGCGGTGTTGGAAGCGTTGGCCAAGTTGCGCGACGAGGGGGGCTATACGCTGCGGTGGTGTCCGCTCAACGCGCACGGTCAAGTGGAGCCAGAGGCGTTGCGCGCGGTGCTGTCGGAGAAAACCGCGTTGGTGTCGCTGATGCTCGTCAACAACGAAACCGGCGTGATTCAAGACATCCCCGCTTTGGCGGCGGTGTGTCGGGAGCGGGGCATCCCCATGCACGTCGACGCCGCGCAAGCGGCGGGGCGCGTTCCCATTCGGTTTAATGCCTGGGGCATCGACGCGTTGAGTCTGTCGGCGCACAAACAACACGGCCCCGTTGGGATCGGTGCCTTGGTCTTGAAAGAGCCCTGGCTGTGGCGGCCTTGGGTGTTGGGTGGCGGCCAACAACGCGGCTTGCGCTCGGGCACGCTGCCGGTGGCGCAGATCGTGGGCATGGGCGAGGCCTATCGCTTGGCGGCCCTGGATGAACAATCGGCCCATTTCAGCGCGCTGACCGAACGGCTGTGGGCGGGCATCGCGCACTTGCCGCAGGTTCGACTCAATGCGGCCGCCGCCCCGCGCGCGGGGCACATCCTCAGTGTGAGTTTTGATGAGGTGGATGGCGATGCCTTGCACGCGCTGCTGGCGCAACAGCTGTGGGTGAGTCGTGGCAGTGCCTGCCATTCGGAATCCGGTGAACCTTCCAAGGTCTTGCGCGGTTTGGGGTTGTCCGATGCGCTGATGCAGGCCACGGTGCGCTTCAGTGTGGGGCGCACGACCACAACCGCCGACATCGATGTGGCGATCGACGTCGTCACGCGGGCCCATGCGCACCTGTGGCGCTTGGCGGGGTTATGAGCGAACGGCATTCAGAGGCCGTGTGGGCGGCGTTTCTCAACCCACATCACGCCGCGCCGCCTGAGCCGGGACAACGCATCGGGCGCGCGCACGAACCGCTGACCGGGACCTGGGTGCAACTGCACGCCAGCGTCGTTGAGGGGCGCGTGGAGCGCCTGAGTTTTCTGGCGCGGGCCTGTCCGGCAACGATCGCGGTGCTCGATGGGTTTTGTCACGAGGCGCGTGGACAGGCCATCGACTCGGTCCACGTGGAGGCGCGGGACTGGTTGCAACGCTTGGCGATCCCGACGGATCGCTTGACGCGCGTGCTGCTCATCGACGACGCCTGGCGGCGCATCCAAGCCCAGCGTTAAGCGCCCAAATGCGTGTCACGAAAGTGACACGCCCCCGTCATCCCTTGGACATCTGTGGTTGTTCAAATGCGCCCCAACCGAGTGAAGGGTGGGCAACCCCAAGGAGCGCGCGTTGCGCCAGTGGTGTGAACGGAACAATCGTGTTGGGTTGCGCTGCGCACGGTGGCTGTTGGGGTGGACGCTCTGTCTGGTGGCGTGGTGTGGATTCGCCGAACCCCACGTGGTGTTGATCGTTGTGGACGGCGTGCGTTGGCAAGAGCTGACCCACGGCGCCGATGAGCGTCTGGTGACGGATCCGCTGGCCTCCGGCAGCCTGCGCTCGACGGCCGAACTGCACCGCCGCTTTGGTGGCGCAACCGCCGCAGAACGCCGACAACGGTTGTGGCCGTTTTTGTGGACCCAGATGATTCCAGACGGGCAATTCTTCGGCGACCGAGAGCGGCACAGTCTGGTGCAGGTCGAGAACGATTATTGGTTTTCGTACCCGGGTTATAACGAGATGTTGACGGGCGTGGCCGATCGCGCGATCGCGTCCAACGCCTATGGTCCCAACCCCAATGAGACGGTGTGGGAACGGCTGGAGCCGCGGTTGACGGGCGCGGTGGCGGTCTACGCAACCTGGGATAAATTCCACGACATATTCAACGATCGGCGCAGCGCGCTGCCGGTGCTCGCCGGGCAAAGCTTAAGCCTGGACGACGCGGCGGTGCACACCGCGGACGAGGGCGCGCTGAGCGATGCTGATTTTTCCGTCAGCGATGCGCAGGTGATGGGGCAGTTGATTCGGGATTTGTCGGTGCGCCGTCCGCAATTGCTGTTTGTGGGTTTTGGCGAGGCGGACAACTGGGCTCACGCCAAGCGCTACGACGAAGTGCTGTCGCATTTGCAGGCGGTGGATCGCTATATTGAGACGCTGTGGTCGATCTACCAGCGCGATCCCGCCACGCGCGATCAAACCACCTTCATCATCACCACCGATCACGGTCGCGGCGCGGAGCCCACCACCTGGTCGGAGCATTGGCGGGGGATCCCTGGTTCGAACGAGGCTTGGTTGATTGTGCGTGGGCCCTCGTTTTCGGCCCGCGGTGCGGTGAGCAACGTCTCGATCAGCACCGCCCAAGTGGCGGCCACGGTGGCGGCGTGCCTGCACTACGATTGGCGAGCCGTGCACCCCCAAGCGGCCATGACGTTGGCGATGTCGGCGGATTCGGTCACCGGCGCACGCGCCGGCGTCGGCGCGCCTTAGGTCGACGGCGCGGCTGGGGTTTGCAAGGGCCGCAACGCGCCCAACCAAGGCTCGAAGTCGCGCCACTGGTCCAACCCATCTTTAAAAATGGGCCGTCGGACTTGCTCGGAACTGGGGGTGCGCACGCTGCGCTCGGTTTCGTAAAATTTCAAGCACTGCGGTTCAAACTCCAAGCCACAAAACGCCAAGACGCGACGCACCGCGGTGTCCAGATCGGCCACCACCGATTCGTGCTGCACCGTCAACACCGCCTCGGGCAAGACCCGCTGCCAGTGGTTCATGAGCTTGAGGTACGCTTGATAGTATCGGGCGAGGTCGTCGAGGCTGTAGGTGAATTCCTGGCCCGTTGCAAAGAGTTGTTTGAAGTTAGAGAAACAACAGGCCATTGGCTCGCGGCGCGCGTCGATGATTTTGGCGTGTGGAAACATCAAATGCAGCAGGCCGATGTGGCGAAAGTTGTTGGGCATTTTGTCGATGAACACCGGTTTGTTGCTGCGGTAAAGTTCGGTGTCTTTGAGGTACTGAGCCGCGAACCCATGAATGTCCTCGGCGCTCAATTGGGTGAGGACGTCGGGATACCGAGGCTTTTGCCCGGCGACGTCGCGGCCATTCAGTTGCGCCACGAGTCGGGGAATTTCGGCCAGTTCGCGCGTGCCTTCGACGCGCGAATGCGACGCCAAAATTTGTTCCAGTAGGGTCGAGCCGGAACGCGGCAGGCCGACGATGAAAATCGGCGCCGTGCTTTCGTGACCGAGGTGTCGACGCGCCTCGAAGAACGCGGGCGTGCAGAGGGCGATTTGTCGATCGATGGTGAGTTCAAAGTGATCCAGATCGAATTCCACCGTGTCGTGTTTGAGTCGGTTGCCGGTGTCGTAGTAGGCAAACGATTCCGCGAATTCGCGCCGATCTTCGTACGCTTTCCCCAACGCAAAACACAGGTGAATGCGATCGTCGAGGGCTAAATCCGTGCGCGCCAGCTGCGTGCGCATCGTCGTCAGTTCCTCGTCGGTGAAGCGGTAGGTTTTTAAATTCGCCAAGCTCCAATAGGCGTCGCCAAAGTCGCGGCGCACGCGCGCCGCCGCGCGGTACGATTCGATGGCCGCGGGCGTTTGGCCAATGGTTTTCTCGGCGTGCGCAATGGCCAAGTGCACGGTGGGGTTGTCGGGCGTCTGGGTGCGCAGTTGATAAAACACCGTCAAGGCTTCGTGGTGGCGACCGAGGCCCACCAACGCGTTGCCTTTTAAACTCAGAAAGCGATCGTTGTGCGGTTCAAGGCGCAGCAAGCGCTCGCTTTCCACAAGCGCCTCGTGATGCTTGTGGCGACCCAGCAGGGCCTCGGCGTAGTCGTAACGCGCTGCGTGGTAGTCGGGCGCGCGCGCTAAGATTTCACTCAACAAAAACTCCGCGTCGTCAAACACCGACAGCTTTAAGCCAATGGTGGCCAATAAGCGCATGGCCTCGATGTCTTCCGGATGCGCCAGTAAGTGTTGGCGTATGCTCTGCTCGGCGTCGGCCAGGTTGCCGTCAAAATACAAGCTTTGGGCGCCAACGACGGCCGGGTGTAAAGCGCTTAAATGCGTCAGCATCATCTCGGCGTGACGGCGTTCGTTCGGTTGTTGGGTGAGCGTGTAGAGCGCCACCAAGGCCCGCCAGGAGGCGGGTAAGGCGGGATTGAGCGTCACCGCGTGCGCGTAGGCCGTTAACGCGTCGTGGGGGCGGTTTTGATCCCGAAAACAATGCCCTTGTTCTTGATGCAGGCGGGCGTAGCGCGGCGCAATCGCGAGGCCCTGGTGTAGGGTGTCTAAGGCGCGCGCAAACTGTTGCTGATAGCGCAAGGCCACGGCTTTGAGGTAGAGGGCCTCGTGGTCCTGGTCATTCTCAAGCAAGCGCTGATCGCAGCTGTGGACGCACTGGTCAAATTGTTTTGACTGCAGCAGCGCTCGGGCGTGCGCGAGGGGGGATGAGGATGATGAGTGCGTATCGGTGGCCATAAAAAAAGCGGGGGTAATCCTACCCCCGCCTCGTTGGTACTGGGGTTTCGACCCATTATAGGCCGAAACCGGTACGCCATTGGAGCGCTTACGGTGCTCCGGAGAACTTGTACGAGATCTTCAGCATGATGGTGCGTGGACGAATCACATAATCCTCTTTGATACGCTGCGCGTAGCTCGAGTAGGTGATGCCACGCACGTCTGTGAGGTTCGTGGTGTACAGCTGAGCGATCCAGTTGTCCTTGCTCACGCCAAACGACAGGTCGTAGCTGGTGTATCCCGGAATGTCGTACGCGATGGAGGTTTTGCCGTCGTTTTCAGTCGACAAATGATCCGTCGTTGAGTACATGTGTCCGCGGGTGACCGCCGAGGCCTGAACGAAGCCATCAAACTTACCCAAGGGGAAGTCGTCGCGCACGCGGACGTTGACCGAGTACGGTGGGGACATCGCCAAGGACGAGCCAATGTCGCCATAGGGGTTGTGCAGCCCGATGGCTTCAAAGTTGATGGGGTTGCCATTCTTATCGTTCAACTGGGGACGATTGGTTAAGCTGCTCGAATCCCAGTTGCCGCCGACGGCCACCGACCATCCGTGAGTCAACCGCGCCAAGATGTCGGTCTCAAAGCCTCTGACGCGATAGGTTGGACCGTTGGTGGTGAAGGTCAAGTTGCCCAACACGCCCGGGTCGAATAAACCAATCTGCACGTTCTTCCAATCCTCTTGGTAAACCGCGCCATTGATTTGCAAATGGTGGTCGAGCCATTGGGTCTTAAAGCCGACTTCGTTGTTGGTCAACGTGTCGGGCGCAAAGCCCACGGGGGTCAGGAAGATGCCTTTTAAGGGCGACGCACCGGCGCTCACAAATCCCGAACTGCGGTTGAAGCCGCCCGGACGGAAACCTTGTGACCAGGTGTAGTACACCAAACCGTCGGCGGAGTATTTCCACGTGAGGTTGGCGCGGCTGGTGAAGCCCGAGTAGGTTTTGTTCAAGCCCACGCTGGTGTCCGAGTAGGCGGAGTTGCCCGCCGGTACGGCAAAGGTGGCCAAATTGAGCCCCGATGGGCACGGATTGGCGGCTGCGCCCGTGGTGTACAGTCCACCCGTACGGCAGCCATAACTGCCGCCTTTGGCGCCAATTTCGTAGGTGTCCATGTTGTAGTAGCGGGTGCCCAAGGTCAGGGTGAGTTGTTTGGGGACGAGGTCGAAATCGACCGAGCCAAACGCCGCTTTTTGCTTATAACCGCGTTGGACGTCGTCGTAGAAGCCCACCAAAGGATCGCGCGCGCTGGTGTCGTTGGCGCCAGATGTGGCGGGCGCGATCAGCGGCGTGAAGCCGGAACCGGGAGCGCGGTAGTACCAATCGGAAATGTCTTGGACTAAGAAATCCTCCCAAAACAAACCGCCCAAGGCGCGGATGCGACCGTCGTCTGGGGTGCTCAAGCGCACTTCGTGACTTTGGTGCGTGTTGCGCTCTTGAACGCGGGTGTTGCCCAAAGGCGATAAACAGCCGCCGGCGCTGTCGCCGTAGACGCTCATGGATTGCTTCGAGTTGGGCAAAATACACGAGTAGTAATCGCCGTATTGACCGCGGGTGTAGTTCGTATAGTCGGCGACTTGTTCGACTCTACGCACCAAGTAGCCGCCCGTGTACACCGCTTTTAAGTTGCCAATTTTGCCGTTCACCGTCCAAGCGGTGTTCTCAAAGCTGTCCTTATCCCAGTTGGGGGTGAAGAGGTTGACGGATAAATCCGGCAGGGCTTGACCGTCGGACCCATGGCTCATCTCGGCGAAAATGCCGTCGGCTTCCATGTTTTGATACGACTGCGTCAACAACACGTTCCAGTCGTCGTTGATTTGATAAAGCCCCGACAGGCGGCCACCTTTGTAGGTCACCGGGTTGATCGCGTTGCCGGCGATCAACGAGTTGTCCGCCACTTGATTGCGTGCCGGAACCACGCCTTTGAAGTAGTAGGCAATGCCCAGGTCGGTGGGTTTGCGGGTGAAGGAGCTGGGAACGTTATTGATGTAGCCACCGCGGGTTTCGCTGTAGACCACCGCGCGCACGGCAAACTTGTTCTCAATGATGGGGTAGTTGAACGCAACGTCCACCGAGCTTGAGGGATCGCCGTGCGCCGTGGTGCCGTAGCCGCCATTGGCGATGACTTCCATTTGATCCAGTTTGGGTTTATTGGTGATGTAACGCACCACGCCCGCTTGCGCGCCGGCGCCAAAGAGCGTGCCTTGTGGGCCTTCCAGCACTTCAACCCGTTCAATGTCGGCGGCGTACACGTCTAAGTTGCGCCCCGGCATTTGCGCGGACTGATCGTCCAAATAGACCGCCACGTTGGGAAAGCTGCCGGTGGCGCCTTGCGATTGTTCACCGTCTTGCGTGGTCGCTAAACCGCGCATGTAAATTTGACCGGCGCCGGGGCCTTGATTGGCTACCGTTACGCTGGGTAAAAACTTCGAATAGTCATCGAAGGTGGTGATGTTTAACTGCGTTAACGTTTCCGAGGTCAGCGCCGTGATCGAAATCGGCACGTTTTGAATACTCTCCGAACGTCGTTGCGCGGTGACGACGATTTCCTCAATGCCACCACTGTCGGTGCTGGCTGCTAACGCGGTGGTTCCACTGGCTCCGAGTACGGCCGTGACCGCAACAAAGAGCTTCGCATTCATTTTCATAAATTTTCCCCTGCAGTACGATTGACGTGTTGCGAACTTCTCAACAGCCCGATTCTGTCACAAATTGGTAATCTGGGGTGTACGCCACAGGCTGGAATGAGGATTTCACGGCGTAATTGGTCTGTTGTGGATCAAATTGCGCTGCAGCATTGTCCGCATCAGTGGCCGCCCCGTCGCTGCCGCCCATCCCCTGACCCGGGCCCCCGCGATTTAAGCCCCCAGCCGGCCGCGGCCCGCGATGTCACGGGGCGCCGACCGCGGCGGCGGATGGGTTTTGCTGATGTGGCTGGGTTGCGCGACTGCGAATTCGACGGCCTGGGTTTCGTGGGCGTGGGGTTTGTGTTCCCGGGGCACTGTGACGGCGGCGTCCATGGGTTGCGCATCGCCGCGGGAGCGGTATAGTACGAGGGCACGCTGCGCTTCAGCGCGCGGCGGTTACCGATGAGGAGGATTGGATGTCGATTTCGCTTTCGGAGTCCGCGGCTTCCCGCATTAAGCATTTTATGAGCGAGAAACCGGGTTCAATTGGGTTGCGGTTGGGGGTCAAACGCACCGGGTGTTCCGGCTACGCCTACGTGGTCAATTACGCCAACAGCGTGGCCGCCACCGATCAGGTGTTTGAAGATCGGGGCGTCACCATCGTGGTGGATCAAGACAGTCTGCCCTTGATTGATGGCACCGAGGTGGACTTTGTGCGTCAGGGTCTGAATGAGGCCTTTCGATTTAAAAATCCCAAGGCCAAAGGCGAGTGTGGTTGCGGGGAGAGTTTTACCCCCTGAGTCGCGGCTCGGCCCGCGGCCGCCCCAGGGCGGTGTGGGGTCAATATAGGCCCAAAAATCACAGGCTTGGGCGGTGAGTGGTCGGTCCAAGGGGCGCGTTCGGCGGTCGTCGGCAAGGCGCGGTGCGCCCAAAAAACTTCGGCATTTCAGTGGTTTAATCGCTATAATGGTGGGTCGTTTCAACCATTAATGAGGATTTGCCATGGCGCTTGAGCGCACCCTGTCGATTATTAAACCCGATGGCGTTCAAAAGAACCTGATCGGTGAGGTTTACCATCGTTTTGAGAAGGCCGGCCTTCGCATTGTGGCCTCGCGCATGCGGCATTTGTCGCTGACCGAAGCGCAGGGCTTTTACGCCGTGCACCGCGAACGTCCTTTTTTCAAGGACCTCGTTAACTACATGACCTCGGGACCCGTGGTGGTGTCGGTGCTCGAAGGCGAGAACGCCGTTCAAGCGCATCGGGATTTGATGGGCGCTACCGATCCGAAGAAGGCCAATCCGGGAACGATCCGTGCGGATTTGGCGGCCAGCATTGAAGAAAACGTAGTTCACGGCTCGGACTCGCAAGAGAACGCGGCCATTGAAATCGCCTATTTCTTTGCGCAAACCGAGTTGTGCCCGCGCACGCGTTAATTGACCACCATGTCCACACTCGACCACGCCACGCCGACGAACCTGCTGGGTTTAGCGCCCAAGGCCTTGGAGGCGTTCGTGGTCGATTTGGGCGAAAAACCGTTTCGCGCCAAACAGCTGATGGTGTGGCTGTACAAGCGTGGGGTGGGTCAATTTGATGAGATGACGGATTTGTCGAAATCCTTCCGCGACACATTAAAGGCGCGGGCGGTGATCCAGACGCCGGAAGTGCTGGAGACGCAGGCGTCGCGCGATGGAACGCGCAAGTGGCTGCTCAAAGCCGCGCCATACGATGGGCGCAATCAGGCGGTGGAGATGGTGTACATCCCCGAACCCAATCGCGGCACGCTGTGCATTTCGAGTCAAGTCGGCTGCGCCCTCAATTGCGCGTTTTGCTCGACGGGGGCTCAGGGGTTTAACCGCAATTTGACCAGCGCCGAAATCGTCGGCCAAGTGTGGCTGGCGCAACGACTGCTCGGCCAAGGGCCGCAGGGCGAGCGCGCGGTGACCAACGTGGTGCTCATGGGCATGGGCGAGCCCTTGGCCAATTTTCGCGAAGTGATGCCGGCGCTTGAACTGTTTTTAGATGACCGCGGGTTTGATTTGTCGCGCCGTCGCGTCACGTTATCGACCTCGGGGCTTGTCCCGCAAATTTACAAACTCGCCGAGACCACCAACGTGGCCTTGGCGGTGTCGTTGCACGCGCCAAATAACGCGCTGCGCGATCAATTGGTGCCGATCAATCGAATTCACCCGATTGAATCGTTGTTGGAGGCGTGTTGGCATTATTTGGACGTCCAAAACGGACGCTCCATCACATTTGAATACACGCTGCTCGAGGGGGTCAACGATTTGGACGCGCACGCCATTGAGTTGGCCGCGCTGTTGCGCCACCGCGATGCCAAGGTCAACTTGATTCCCTTCAATCCCTTCCCTGGCAATCACTTTAAGCGCTCGTCGCCAGAGCGCATCGCGCGGTTTAAAGACCTGCTGACGCAACGCGACATCACCACCACCGTGCGGCGCACGCGCGGGGACGACATCGACGCGGCTTGTGGTCAGTTGGCGGGGGAAGTGTTCGATCGAACCACCGTGCGCTTGGGGTCGCGGCCGACGTTGTTGAAAGAGGTGCGATTATGAAATCACCGCAATGGTGCTGGGCGCTGGGCGTCGCGTTGGCGTTGGTCGTAGGACCCGTCGTCGCCAAAGACGCGCCACCGTCGGCCTTGGAATTGGGCAATCAAGCGCTCATGGCGCTGAAAAACAATGACGTGGCATCGGCCGCGCGCTGGGTCAACGAGGGCTTGCGTAAAGCGCCGAATGAGGCCAGTTTATTGGAGTTGGCCGCACTCATCGCGGAACGCCAACAGCAAACCGCCGTGGCGGCGCGCCATTGGGCGCATCTCGCTCTGGTGGAGCCGGAGAACGAACGTCTGCTGCGCGAGCGCGCGGGCTTTGAGTGCCGCACGGGCGACGCGCGCGACGGCGAGCACGCCTTTCGGGTGTTGGCGGAACGGTTTCCAGAACGCGCCGCAGCCTCGTGGTTGGCCGCCGCGCAATGCGCGGAACTGGGCAAAGACGGGATTGTGGCCACCGTGGATTACAAAAAGGTGCTCGAGTTGCTGGCCGATGATCCCGACGCGCTGTTGGGCTTGGCGCGGATCGCGGTCGGACGCGGTCAGTACGAAGCGGCGGCCAAGCAGTTGAACCAGTTGCTCACCACCGTGGAAACGCCGTCGGAAGAGGCGTTGGTGTTGATGATCAGAACGCAGAAGGCGTTGAATCACGCCGCCATGGTGGTGCGCTATCAAGGGGATTTAATGCGATTATTTCCAGAATCAAAAGCCTTGCGATCCGCGGAGAATGAGGGAATGGCCCGATGAGTGACGTGAGCGAAATCACCCCGTTGAGTCCTTCCGCCGGCACGCGCCTGCGCGAGACGCGCGAAGGCGCCAGTTTGAATTTAGCGCTGGTGGCCAAGACGCTCAACGTCAGCGTCGCGGTGTTGGAAGCGTTGGAGCGCGACGACTACGCGTATTTTTCGGCGCCGGTGTTTGCGCGCGGTCATTTGAAAAAATACGCCGGCTATTTGTCGTTGCCGGTGGACGAACTGTTGTCCGCCTACGACGTTGAAATCAATACGCCGGCGCAGCCGTCGTTGATTCCGCCGATGAAATTGCCCACCCCCAATCGCGCCGAGGTGGCGTTGAAGTGGGTGGTTGGGGTGGTTGCGTTGGGCCTGTTGGTGGCCGGCGTGATTTTCTTCTTGGTGCACGGGCCGCTGCAATGGATTGAGGCGGAGACCGAGCACGTGACGGCGCCTGCGGCGAGCAAAGCGCCAGTGGATCACGTGCCGCCGGTGCGTCAGGATGTGCGCCCCGATCAGCAAGCCACCGAAGTGCCGGTGGCGGTGTTGCCGCCCGAGGCGGCGAAGGCGGATAAATAAATGAGTGAGCCGGTCGAAGCGTTGCGTGGCATGCCCGACATCCTCCCGGAGGATGCGCCGTATTGGCAATGGTTGGAGTCGGCCGCGCGGGCGGTGTTTGCGCAGTATGGGTATCACGAGGTTCGGGTGCCCATTTTGGAGCGAACCCGATTGTTTAAGCGCGCGATTGGCGAGTACACGGACATCGTTGAAAAAGAGATGTTCGCGTTCTTAGATCGAGATGAGGAAAGCGTTGCGCTGCGACCCGAAGCGACCGCCGGCATTGTGCGCGCGGCGATCACGCACGGGTTGTTGTATAACCAGCGCCATCGGCTGTTCACGCTTGGCCCGATGTTTCGCGGCGAACGCCCGCAAAAAGGACGCTATCGACAGTTTTATCAAATCGATGTGGAGGCCTTTGGGTTTCAAGGGCCGGAAATTGATGCGGAAATGATTTTGTTGCCCGCGCGGTTATTCAAACACTTGGGCATCACGCGCGTGCGATTGGAAATCAATTCCTTAGGCACGCCGGAGTCGCGAGCGGTGTATCGCGATCAATTGCAGGCTTACTTCAAAGCCCACGAATCGCAATTGGATGAGGACAGTCGGCGACGATTGTCGGGCAATCCGTTGCGCATCTTGGACAGTAAAAATCCCGAGATGGCGGCGTTGATTGCGGCGGCGCCGGCGATGGCCGACTATTGGGATGCGCCATCCAAAGCGCATTTTGAGTCTTTGCAACGCATGTTGACCGACTCGGGCGTCCCGTTCACGGTCAACCCGCGCTTGGTGCGTGGTTTGGATTATTACTCGCGCACCGTTTTTGAGTGGGTGACCGATGCCTTGGGTTCGCAAAACGCCGTGTGTTCCGGTGGGCGTTACGATGGACTCACCGCCTTGTTGGGCGGCATCCCCACCCCCGCGATCGGTTGGGCCTTGGGCATGGAACGGATTGTGTTGTTGCTCAAGGAACTGGGCATCAAGCCACCGGTCCAAGCGCTCGATGGGTATTTGATTTTGGTCGGCGACGCCGCCCAAGCCCAAGGGGTCGCGTTGGCCGAGCAACTGCGCGACCGTTTGCCGGGCTTTGCCTTGGAGGCGGAGTTTGGCGGCGGCGGCTTTAAAGGGCAGTTTAAGCGCGCCGATAAGAGTGGCGCGCGTTTTGCGCTTATCATGGGCGACGATGAGGTGGCGACGGGACGCGTCTCGATTAAGTCCTTGCGCGTTGAGATGCCTCAGGTGTCGGTGTCACTGGCGGACGTGGCGGAATGGTTCAGTCAGCACGCGTCGACGACGCGGGCCTAATGGGTTAACGATAGATTTTTGGAGTAGCGCGATGGAAGAGTATGCATCCGAGCAAGAACAAGTCGACGAACTGAAAAAAGTCGTGCGCGAAAACGCCCCCTGGGCGATCGGCGGCGTGATTTTGGGTGGCTTGCTGTACTTTGCCTACAACCAATACCAGTCGTGGTTGGATCAAAAAGCCCACACCGGTTCTCAGAAATACGAACTCGTGATTGAGGCGTTATCGAAAAAAGACCCCACGGCTGCGATGAAGCAATTGACGGAACTGCGCAACGATTACGCGCGGTCGCCGTTTGCGGATCAGGCGGCGTTGGCGATCGCGCGCTACGACGCGGAAGCCGCGCAGTGGAACGACGCGCAAACCTTGTTGACCGGCGTGGTTGAAAAGACCCACGACGCGGCGCTCAAAGAAGTGGCGATATTGCGCTTGGCGCGGGTGGAGCGAGCCATGGGCCATCGCGATGAGGCCTTGGCCACCTTGGCCAAAGCGGCGGGTGGGCGCGACGACGCCGCGATCTTGGAGATTAAGGGCGATGTGTTGGCCGATGCGGGCAACCCGTCGGCGGCCCGCGAGGCCTACACCAAGGCCTTGAGCTCAGCGGTGGCGGGCATTGTGAATAAAGACGACATTGAACTGAAATTAAACGTGCTCGCTGCGAACGAGCGCCAAGGGAAGACACCGTGAAGCGCATGAAATGGATTGGGTTGATCAGCGTACTGAGTCTGTTGGCGCTGGGCGCGTGCGATAAAGACAAAGACATTGAGCCGCCCGCAAAATTAGTGCCGTTTAAAAGCGAGTGGGCGATCAAATCGGCCTGGAACTTACACGTGGGTGGCAAAGACGAGCACTTGCGATTGGGCTTGGCGCCGGTGATTGTGGACAACGTGGTTTACGCCGCGGCCACCGATGGCTCGGTGGTGGCAGTGCAACTGGCGAGCGGCAAAGTGCTGTGGCGTGTGCAGACGCGTCTGCCCTTGTCGGGAGGCCCCGGCGTGGGGGCGGGGCTCGTGGTGGTGGGATCGTCCGATGGCCAATTGTGGGCGTTGGATGAGAAAACCGGCGCGGCGCGCTGGAAGACCGCGGTCAATGGCGAAATACTGGCGCCGGCGTTGGTCACCGCGCAACGCGTGGTGGTGCGCACCACCGACTCGCGCGTGCACGCGTACGACGCGCAGACCGGTGCGACCGCCTGGGTGAATGAAGAAGTGATGCCGCGGTTGACGTTGCGGGGCTTAAGCAAGCCCGTGCTGGTGAACGACATGGTCATCATCGGTTTTGATAGCGGTAAGATTGCGGCCTATAGTCTGTTGAATGGCGATTTGCTGTGGAACACGGTGGTGAGCCCCTCCAAAGGCAAAACGGAGTTGGATCGCTTGGTGGACTTTGACGGCGAAATGGCCCAGTCTGGCCATGAACTCTACGTGGCGGGTTTTCAAGGTCGAGTGGCGATGTTGGCCGTCGATTCGGGTCAAACCTGGTGGGCGCACGACGCCTCCAGTGTGCGGGGCGTGGGTTTGCTGGAGTCAACCGCGTTGGTGATGACGGACGCCGAGGGCGACGTGGTGGGCATGAAACCCAAAGACGGCACCACGCTGTGGACTCAAAAAGCGCTGCGTCGGCGTAATTTGACCTCGCCGGTGCTGCAAGACCACGCGTTTGTGGTGGCCGATTTTGAAGGCGTGGTGCATTGGTTGGACAGCAGCGATGGTCATTTGTTGGCCCGTCAGACCACGGCCAAGAAAAAGCCGATTCGAGCAACCCCAGCGGTCAGTGGCCCGTGGGTGGTGGTGCAGAACGAAGCGGGCTCGCTGTATGCGTTTAAAACACAGGCGTTAAAGTAACCTCATGCTGCCCGTATTGGCCCTGGTAGGTCGTCCCAATGTGGGTAAGTCGACGCTCTTCAATTACCTCACGGATACCCGCGACGCCTTGGTCGCGGATTTCCCCGGACTGACGCGCGACCGGCAGTACGGGTTCGGTAAACGCGGAGGCCATTATTTGGTGGTGGACACGGGCGGTTTGGTGCGCTCGCCACAGGGCATCGAAGTGCCGATGACCGACCAAACCCTCAAAGCCATCGAGGAGGCCGATCGGGTGTTGTTTGTGGTGGACGCGCGGGCGGGCATCACCGCCGACGATTGGCACGTGGCCAACCACTTGCGCAAAGCCAACAAGCCGGTGCAACTGTGCGTCAACAAAGCCGAAGGGATGGACATCCACCTCGCCGGTGCGGAGTTTCACGCCCTGGGGTTTGATACGCCCTGGGTCATCTCCGCCTCGCACGGCGATGGCGTGGATCGCATGTTGGCCACGGCTCTGGAGGGGCTGGCTGCAAACGAGGAAGTCCCGGAACTGGCTTCCGACAACGATCCCATTATTGTTGCGATCGTCGGTCGCCCCAACGTGGGCAAGTCCACGCTCATCAACCGGCTGGTGGGCGAGGAGCGGGTGGTGGCGTTTGATGAACCCGGCACCACGCGGGATACGGTGCGCATTGAATTTGAAAGCCGCGGCCAGGCCTATCGCTTGATCGATACGGCGGGGATTCGCCGCCGCTCCCGCGTCGACGATGCGATTGAAAAGTTCAGCGTCATCAAAGCGCTCAAAGCCATCGACGAAGCGCACGTGGTGGTGGGCGTGTTGGATGGCAGTGAAACCATCGCGGAACAAGACGCCACGCTCTTGGGGGCGGTGGCCGAACGCGGTCGGGCGCTGATTTTGGCCATCAACAAGTGGGATCACATTCCCATGGATCAGCGCGACCATATCCGCAATCAACTGACGTTGCGCTTACCGTTTTTGGATTTTGCCAGTCAGCATTTCATCTCGGCGTTGCACGGCACGGGCGTGGGCGATTTGTTGCGCTCGGCGCGACGGGCGGCGAAAGCGGCGTTTAAAGAATTGCCCACGCCCGATTTGACGCGGGTGCTGGAAAAGGCCTTGGAAGCGCATCAACCGCCGATGGTGCGCGGGCGGCGCATCAAACTGCGTTACGCCCATCAAGGGGGGCGCAACCCGCCCATCGTGGTCATTCATGGCAATCAAATCAACCACGTTCCCGACGCCTATCGGCGGTATCTGGTGAACACCTTCCGCGAGGCGTTTAAATTACATGGCACGCCCATTCGCGTGGAGTTTCGCCAAGACGCAAACCCCTACGCGGGGCGCCGCAATGTGTTGACGGAGCGGCAGATTAAAAAGCGCCGGCGTTTGATTCGCCACAAAAAGCGCTGAGCGGCTCCCGTGTCGTCTAACCGGTCCTAGCCCTTGAGGTCTGGGGGCAGCGGTTTGACGGTCAGGCGGCCATCTTTGAGCGTCAGCTGCACCGTGTCGTGTTGCGCCAACTCGTGCACCGAATGAATGACCTGACCGTGATGGGTTTGCACAATCCCATAGCCGCGCTCCAAGGTCGCCAACGGGCTCACCGCGTGCAGGGTGCGCGCCCAGCTGGCGATCGACTGGTGGTGGTCTTTGAGTCGTTGCCGGAGCGCTTGATGCAATTGCGTGGCCCAGAGGTTCAGGACCTCACGGCGCTGGCTCAGGACCTGCGCGGGGTTGTGGGCGTGCACGCGCAGGCGCAGATCGTTCCACCGCCAACGGGCGGCTCGCACCGTCGATTGCATGGCGAGCGTCAATCGCGCCGTGAGGTCATCCAGTCGCTGCTGCTGCGCTTGCAGTTGAGTGGCTGGGTGTTCGCGCTGTAAGCGGTTTTCAAGGGTGTGTAGGGCGAGCGACTGACGGTTGAGTCGTTGCGTGATCGCCTGCTGCAACCGACGTTGGTGGAGGCTGAGGTGGCGTTGCACTTCGGCGTGGTCCGGTGTGGCCAATTCCGCGGCGCCCGACGGGGTGGGGGCGCGCACGTCCGCCACCCAATCGCAGATGGTGTAATCAATCTCGTGACCGACCCCCGATAGGGTGGGCAGGCGGCAGTCGCTGAGCGCCCGGGCCACCACTTCTTCGTTAAACGCCCACAAGTCCTCAAGCGACCCGCCGCCGCGCGCCACGATGAGCACGTCCACTTCCGCGCGGGCGTCGGCCAGGGCGATCATGCGCGCAATGTCGGGCGCGGCGTGCGCGCCTTGCACGGGGACGGGGTACACGATGACCTCGGTCGAGGGCGCCCGGCGTTTTAAGATGTTCAAAATATCGCGAATCGCGGCACCGGTCGGCGAGGTGATCACGCCGATGCGCCGCGGCCAGGTGGGCAAGGGGCGTTTGCGCGCGGCGTCGAACAACCCCTCGGCCATCAGGGCGTTTTTAAGCGCTTCAAAACGTTGCCGCAACAGGCCGTCGCCGGCGTGCTCGAGGTGTTCCAAGATCAACTGATAATCGCCGCGCGGTTCATACACGCTGACCTGAGCGCGGGCTAAGACGCGCATGCCGTTGCTGGGGCTCAGGGCCTGACGGCGGTTGGTTTGTGAAAACATGGCGGCGCGCACTTGGGCGCGCTCGTCTTTGAGGGTCAAATACCAGTGACCGGAACTGGCGCGCACGAAATTCGAGACCTCGCCTTCGACCCAGACGCGCCCCAAACCGCGCTCCAACAGGAGTTTGGCGGAATGGTTGAGGCTGGAGACGGTGTGCACCTCCGGCGTCGGGTCAGGGGGAAGTGGGCTGTCGCTCATGGCGAAAGTGTAGCAGTCCCGTGGTGCCCTCGGGCGTGCCGAACGGCGCCCGTGCCGGCTGGTGGGGTGGGCTGGGACGGGGCGGGAACGCGCCTCGAATCGGGTCTATGATCTTGTTTTTTGTCGCATTAAGCCGTATACTGGGCTATTAACTTTAGGCTCCCCGGCGGAGCCCGATTCTCGGCTCCGCCGTGCCTGACACGGAGGAGAAGCGCCCATGCGAATCGATCAAGAAGCCCTCACCTTTGATGACGTTTTGTTGGTGCCGGCGTATTCCGAGGTGCTCCCCCGCGATGTGGATTTATCGACGCAGTTGAGCCGGAACATCCGCTTGAACTTGCCCGTGGTCTCGGCGGCCATGGACACGGTGACGGAAGCGCGCTTGGCGATCACCATTGCCCAAGAAGGCGGCATCGGCATCATCCACAAGAACATGAGCGCGGAGGCCCAAGCCCGCCAAGTGTTGCGCGTTAAAAAATACGAAAGCGGCGTGATTTCGGATCCCATCACGGTGACGCCGGACAAAACCATTCGCGACGTGATTGAATTAACCCGCGCCAAGGGCATTTCGGGCGTGCCGGTGGTGACCGCCACGGGTGAAGTGGTGGGCATTGTGACGCACCGCGACTTGCGTTTCGAAAAGCGCTTCGATTCGCCGGTGAGCACGGTCATGACGCCCAAAGAGCGTTTGATCACGGTGCGCGAGAACGCGCCCAAAGAAGCCGTGTTGAGTTTATTGCACCAGCATCGCATTGAAAAAGTGTTGGTGGTGGATGAGCGTGGTCTGCTCAAAGGCATGATCACCGTGAAAGACTTCCAAAAAGCCACCGAGTTTCCGCGCGCGTGCAAAGACTCCAGTGGCCGACTGCGCGTGGGGGCGGCCGTTGGCACGAGCCCCGACACCATTGACCGCGTGGCGCAGTTGGCGGAAGCGGGCGTGGATGTGGTGGTGGTCGACACCTCGCACGGACACTCCAAAGGCGTCCTAGATATGGTGGCCAAAGTCAAAAAGACCTTTGCGCACATCGACGTGATCGGCGGCAACATCGTCACCGCCGAAGCGGCGCTGGCGTTGGTTGAGGCGGGCGCGGACGGCGTCAAAGTGGGCATTGGCCCCGGCTCGATTTGCACCACGCGCATCGTGGCCGGTGTGGGGGTTCCGCAAATCTCCGCCGTGGCCAACGTGGCGGCGGCCTTGGCGGCGCAACGGGTGCCGTTGATTGCCGATGGCGGCATTCGATTCTCCGGCGACGTCGCCAAAGCGATTGCGGCGGGCGCGCATTCGGTGATGATTGGTGGGTTGTTTGCCGGCACCGAAGAGTCGCCGGGTGAAGTGGAGTTGTATCAAGGGGCGTCGTTCAAGTCCTACCGCGGCATGGGCTCCTTGGGCGCCATGGCGCAACGGCACGGCTCCAGCGATCGCTACTTCCAAGACACCACCACGGAACTGGAAAAGTTGGTGCCCGAGGGCATCGAGGGTCGCGTGCCGTACAAAGGTAGTTTGGTGTCGATCCTGCATCAGTTGGGAGGAGGGTTGCGCGCGGCCATGGGGTACACCGGCAGCCACAACATTGACGAGTTGCGCACCCGACCCCGCTTTGTGCGCATCACCTCCGCCGGCGTGCGTGAGAGCCACGTGCACGACGTGACGATCACCAAAGAATCGCCGAACTATCGCATCAGTTAAGCATTGGGTTGTTAAGGATCAAGGGTTGACCATGGACATACACGCGCACCGCATTTTAATTTTGGATTTTGGTGCGCAGTACACCCAATTGATTGCGCGTCGCGTGCGCGAGAGCGGGGTGTATTGTGAGATCCACCCCTGGGATATGAGTGAGGCGGACGTGCGCGCCTTCAACGCCCGCGGCATCATCCTCTCTGGCGGACCCGAGTCCGTTCCTCAAGCCAACTCGCCGCGCGCGCCCGCGGTGGTGTTTGAACTCAACCTCCCGGTGTTGGGGATTTGCTACGGCATGCAAACCATGGCCGCCCAACTGGGGGGCGAGGTGCAGGCGTGTCAACAGCGCGAGTTTGGCTACGCCGAGATCGCCGCGGATTCACATTCGCAACTGTTTGCAGGCATTTACGATCGATTTGGCGCGGCCGGCGAGCAGCAACTGGATGTGTGGATGAGCCACGGGGATCAAGTGGTGCAGTTGCCCAGCGGATTCAGCGTGACGGCCAGTTCCGAGAACGCCCCGATGGCGGCGATGGAAGATCCCCAGCGGCGTTTTTACGCGGTGCAGTTCCATCCGGAGGTGACCCACACCCACAAGGGCGCTCAGTTGATCGATCGCTTCGTCAAAGAAATCTGCGGTTGCGATGCGTTGTGGGACGCCGAGCACATCAGCGCCGATTTAATCACGCGCATCCGCGCCGACGTGGGCCAAGACAAAGTTTTGTTGGGTCTGTCGGGCGGCGTGGACAGCTCGGTGGTGGCGGCGTTGTTGCATCAGGCCATCGGCGACCAACTGGTGTGCGTGTTTGTGGACCACGGTCTGTTGCGCCACGAAGAAGGCTATCAAGTGATGGCCACTTTTGCCGAACACATGGGCGTCAAAGTCATCCGCGTGAACGCCGCGGACCGGTTCTTTAAAGAACTTCACGGCGTCGACGATCCGGAAGCCAAGCGCAAAATTATTGGGCGTTTGTTTGTGGAAGTCTTCGACGAAGAAGCCACCAAGCTGCAAGGCATTCGCTGGTTGGCGCAAGGAACGATCTATCCCGACGTCATCGAATCCGCAGGCTCCAAAACGGGTAAGGCGCATAAAATCAAATCCCACCACAACGTGGGGGGGTTGCCGGAAAAGATGAATTTAAAACTCTTAGAGCCGTTGCGCGAATTGTTTAAGGACGAAGTGCGGCGCTTGGGCGTGGAGTTGGGGTTGCCGCCCACCATGGTGTACCGCCATCCCTTCCCGGGTCCTGGTCTGGGGGTGCGGATTCTGGGCGCGGTGACCAAAGAGGCCGCCGACCTGTTGCGCTTGGCGGATCACATCTTCATCACCGAATTGCACGCGCACGGGCTGTACGACAAAGTCAGTCAAGCGTTCGCGGTATTTTTGCCCGTGCGCTCCGTCGCGGTCATGGGCGATGGCCGACAGTACGATTGGGTGATTGCATTGCGTGCAGTGGAGACGGTGGATTTTATGACGGCGCACTGGGCGCACCTGCCGTATGCCTTTTTAGATCACGTGTCGCGTCGCATTGTGAATGAAATCAAAGGGATATCCCGAGTCGTTTACGACATCAGCGGTAAGCCGCCCGCGACGATTGAGTGGGAGTAGTAACTTTAGTCTTTAGCGTTGATTTTATTGACTTTTTTAGTTACACAAAACTTTCACTAAATTCCAACAGCGTTGTTTTTGCTACGTTTTTCGTTTACAGTTACACAAAATGTCACACAAAACTGTGACTACTGAAAACAGTAGCAACAAGCAACGCAAATGCCACTCAAAAAGCAAAACTTTAACGACGACGAAGAAGTAGCAATATTTGACGAAGCTGTCGTATATAAACGCGGCGAATATTGGCACTTTAGAATGTGGCTAAACGACGAACGCAAATACGCACGCAAAAGTCTGCGCACACGTAGCAGAACTACAGCGATTGAAAAAGCAAAAGAAGCATACGTTGAAATATATGCCAACAGCAAAAATGGCAAAAAATACTTTTCAATAACTACAAAAGAAGGTGTTGAAAAATATTTAACGCAACGACAAAAAGACGTTGACGCGGGTTTAATTGTTAGCGGACGACACACAACAATTAAAACGCACTTACAGCATTGGCTGAACTTTATTGGCAAAGATACAAAGCTAAAAGAATTACATAGAAACGACTGTGAAGACTACTTTTACGAAAGAATGAAAGAAAGCAAAAGCAATGTCAAACAAGTCACAATACAAAACGAACAAAGCACTATCAATGCTTGTATCAAATATTTGTTTAAGAATAACGAAACACACATTGACGGTTTTGAATTTAAGAAGTTGCCAAAAGTTGATAGAAACAATGAAGCAATAAGACGTGCGACTTTAAGTAGTGAGGAATACGAACGTGTGTTTAAGGTTATGCGTAGCTACTGTGCTAAACGCAAAAACAAATTAGACGACGAAGAACGAATTATTAGACAAATAGTGCGACACTATATTTTGATAGCGGCTAATAGTGGGTTGCGTGTTGGCGAGCAAAGACAGTTGTGTTGGGACGATATTATTTTGGAACAGCGCGAAAGCAACGGACAAACTAAAACACTCGCAAAAATAACAATACGTGCGAAGACAAGCAAAGTGCGCACAAGCAGAATTATTTACTGTAGGGGTGGAGAATACTTTAGACGATTAGCAAAGCTGTTAAAACCAAAAAACGATAACGATTTAATTTTTAGTGTTGACGGCAAAACAATGCTGAGTAAACGTGCGTTGTTGTATCACTTCCATAAAATTATGGAATTGGCAGAAATTGAAAACTTAGAACAGCGTGACATTGTGCCGTATAGTCTGCGGCACTTTATGATTACGCAACGCATTATGAGTGGACTAAACTTTAAGCAAATTGCGGATATGTGTGGGACAAGCGTTACACAAATTGAAAAAACTTACTACCACTTAAATGACGAGATACGGCTGACAAATGCTTTGGCTGACTACATACGTTTAGAGGACGGAACAATTAGGGCTATATGAGTGGGGGGTATAGGAAAAAAATCAAGCCCATAAATCGCTAAGTAGTGCCTCGCCACGCTAATATCTCAACTACACAAGCCTACATTGACGTGAATGACGCAATGAAGCGCAAGGCTATTGAGTTGATTTAATCTTCTTCGGGACCCTGTAAATAAGTTTGTGTAAGTGCTTCCGGCTAATTAAACTCAACAGGAGATAGTTAGCATGGAAATGACAATGGATCGTAACAAACTCAAGGCAATGGCGGCGGAGCTTGCCAAAGACATCA